>WNFF01001570.1_pt1 | contig 18434 bp, 26 predicted proteins | sample 5400441 | NCBI WGS metagenome assembly WNFF01 (sample SAMN13153345, study PRJNA577476) | soil metagenome | isolation source: 120 cm saprolite under Douglas fir tree site 2 hole 3 replicate 1 | place: USA:California | collected 2015-04-18 | reverse complement strand
CTGCAGCGAACAAGCGTCCCGCTTGCTTACGTCGCTGCTCCATTGCTTCAAAATCTCGACGAGGTGAAAGAGCTGTGCGCATGCCTTCAGCATAGACGATACCGCTTTTATTGTCACTCTATTATGCGAGATTCAGTAATTTCCCCATTTCTGTAGCACGTTGTTGCATGCCAACAGCGCTCCTGCCAATCCGGACACTGGCCTCCCCAGTTTTTTCCGGGGGATTCGCAAGCTAGTCGGCTCAATTGCTTGCCATTGAAAGGCTTCAAGAAAAGCGGGAATTACGGAAGCGCAAAACCGGGAAGCCGCAACGCCTTCCGGTCGAATGTGAGGGTGTGGGAACAGCCCGCTCTGGCACCGAGCGCCGAGATGACGGCATCGGCAAAAGAGCCCTGTCCTTCCTTTAGTGCGACCATGGCGGTGAAGACCTCCTGCTCATTCTCCACAAAGAGCACGTCGGCCTGGAGCAGGTGCTCGACAGCCGCGGCGATTTCATGGGCCGCTAGCCTATAGGCACGGTCGAGGACCCACACGGTCTCGATTATCGCGACAATGCTGACGAAGCCGCGGTTTTCCTCGGTTAGTCGCCGCTCGATTATCTTCGTTGCTTTCGGCGACTGAATCGGGTCGTCTTGGGTGAGGTAACGGACGAGGATGTTAGTGTCGAGCCCGATCATCGACGCGTTTCGCGCGGCGTGACCCGGGCGGCGCCTTCAGCAGCAGCCTCGGTCATCTCCGCGATGGTCACTGGCCGCCGACGCCGGGATTTGACGATGCCTCGCAAGGCTGAGGCAGAAAGCTTCGGCAAGAGGACCACGCTGCCATCGGGGTGCACGAAGAACTTGATGCGATCCCCCGGCTTTAACCGCAGATGCTCGCGAATAGCCTTCGGGATCGTCGCCTGACCCTTGACGGTGATGGCAGACTCCATAGCACCCTCCATTACATTTATACAGATGTAATACCATGGAGGCGCAGCCAGCGTCAAGGTGCGCGTCAATCGAAAATGCAGCTGGGCGCCGGAAGCATATATTCCTGTGGCAAATGCAGCATGCTAGGTGTGTCCTTTACTATGTAGTTGATCAAGGTAGACGAGCTAGCTCCGCACCCTGTTTCACCAATCGAGCCGTTGGATTCCGGACACCATATCGAAGTGCCGGTCCTGGCTCAAAAGTGGAAGACCATGTTGCCGACAAAGGGCCGCAATCCAGAGGTCATTGGTTGGAATCGGCTTCCCGGCTTGCCTCAGCTCAACGTTAATAGCTGCATAGTGATGCGTAGTTTGCTCGGTGACATCCAGCACTGCGCAGTCGGTGATTAGACTGTCCAACCAGCGTCGATACCTGGCTCTGTGCCGCGATTGGGCGATCCCATAGCGATATTCCCCTATGACCACGACCGGGAGTGCTAACAGCTGAACGCCTGCCAAGATCCCTATGACACCTGGATGCTCCTCCGCGGCGGCGGAAAGAGCGTTTGTGTCTAGGATCAATCTCGTCTCTCCGAGGCCCACATCTCCGGGTCGACCTCTTCGAACGCTTCGTCGATGACTTTATTAATCCGCACAGTCTCCTTGTGCAGGTCCTTCAGCTTGCCCATGTGTCTCATCCAAGGCTTTTGTCCGGCTGCGGGAGCCGTCTTTAATTTGTCCTCGACGGCCTCCGTGACAAATTGTCGCAGAGGTATACCCTGCTCGGCCGCTTTCGATTTCGCGCGACGGAAGATCGTGTCGGGAATTTCCAACGTAGTTTTCATGAATTCGATATTCCCATATTTATGGGACACGGGTCAAATGATGCTCGTGCACCCGCACTGCCTGCGCCTCTGTATCCGATCATCCCCACCACAGCCAAGGCATAGCCGCCTTGAAGATGGTTCGAAATAAAGAGATCGTCGGGCATGTGAGCGGCCACAGTCTTGCCGAAGCATATGCAGTCCTAACCCGTACTCCATTTACGCCGCCAATCTATTCGGCAGAGGCGTGGAAACTGCTGTCCGAGAACGTACTCCCCTTTTTTCAGATCGTGGCTCTCACCCCGGCGATGTATCGCGAGACGATTTCAAGAATGTTCAGAGAGCGGATGGACTGGCGGCAGGATCTACGACGCTTTGCATTTACACGGTGCGAAGAAAGCAGGTTGCGATCGAATCTACACTTTCAACGTTCGCCACTTTCGACAGTTGGCTCCAGACTGGGCGGAACGGATCGCCGCACCTTAGCGGTTCATGTCGGTGTGAAACGGCGAACGCGTTCAACCACTACGCGAAACGCCGACGAATTTCGTAGATTCTCGCAAAGCCGGGTGTTCCGGGAGGAGATCCGAGCTGATGTTCTAATGGACCTGTGTGATATGGCGGGGGAGGAGGGATTCGACTTTCCGTAGTATGAGGGCGGAATTCGTTGGTATGCGTTGGTTCGCTACATCGAAAGTGTTGACAGTAAGGGATTTAGGAATTCACAGCATAAACACTGCTCTTGCTCAGTGTCTAATTTCGTCACATTCTGCAGCGCGTGTAGCAACCTAATTATAAGTGAAGCGCCGAAGCGCCTGCAAAGGGTCGCTTGAGAGGCATCTTTACCATCTGCCAATGAAATTGGAATCTCCCTCAGTCCTGTCGGATTGTTTCCAAGTTTGAAAGCCCTCCGGCCAGTGTTGTGCTCCGCGGTAGACGGCGAGGACCACGATGTCGGCTTGCACGATGGCATAAGCAGCGATGAAGGGTGTATTCGGAATGACCAATTCACGGGTGCCGGAAACCCGGCCTGTTCTGCCTGCCATCGGGAAGGCGGCAAGTTGTTGAACGCAGGTGACAATCTGCATTGTGATCCGGGTGGCAACTTCCTGGCTATTGGCGAGGGCGATGTAATCGTGAGCCTGGTCCAGTTGCTGGGTCGCCTGCTCGGTCCACTTGATCACTGGCGAGCGCGTCCCATCCTCTTGAGCCCCTTCACGACCTGCTCGTGGCTTACGACGTGGCCTTTCCGCATCTCTTCCAGTCCCTTGCGAACCAACGCGTCCTGGTAGGCGTGCAGCTCGATGTAGTTGGTGATGGCCTCGTTGATGAGATAGCTGCGCGGACGCTCTTGCGCAGCGGCCAGCGAATCAAGCGCTTCAATCTTTTCAGCGACGGCACGGAAACTGATGGTTTTCTCACTGCTGCTCATAATGCCAGAACGATACCACATATTATTCTGTACTACAATGTCTTCCCGCGACGCTTCTGGCGGTTGTGGTGGCATTATTTGCGATGGCCAGTTGTCCTGGGGAGAGGAGCCAAGCGCGCCCTGTCAGCTAACGTCTTTATACGCCGACATGGCGGCCTAGAAAGGACATGCCGCGTAATGCGTGAAGTATCAGTGGACAGGAAATCGAATAAGAGGTGTCGGCCTGCCAATGGATGAACTTTTCCGGCTGAGGCATACGCCGCACCATGAGTCCGGGGGATGAAGGAAAGGAGAAAAAACGCGGCGGCGGAGAAAAGGGGGAAAAGAAGAAGAAAAACGACGGGAAGGACGAAGACCGCGGCAAGGACGACGAGGATGGTGATGGATGAAGCCGATGGTCATGATGACCACCATGGCGATGGCCATGACCGGCTGTCCTTAATGTCTTGCGTGCGGGATCGTTACCGGATGGGCGGGAGCGGACACGCCCGTCGATAACGCTTGCGAAACAGCAACTTGCGAGGGCGGTGGGTTAGGGAAGGCGTAGCTGAGGAGCGGACATTAAAGCGGACATTGAGGCTATTTAAAAGCGTCTAATGCTATGATATATATAGTGTTGCAATGAATAAAAAGGCGGACATAAAAGCGGACATAAAAGCGGCAGAAGACCGCGGGGAATCGACGGGGCTGATGGAGCCCTTGCTGATCGGGGAAACCTCCCGTCACCGGGGTGCGCTCACCGAACTGGCGCTCGAACTGGCGCAGAAGTCGGCAGGGTTTCGCAGAAGCCTGCCGGAGAGCTTGGTGACCTCGCTTGCCGATCTCGTGCGGGCGATGAACTGCTACTACACCAACCTGATCGAAGGGCACGACACTCATCCTGTCGATATCGAGCGCGCCCTGAAAAACGACTATAGCAAGGATGCGCACAAGCGCGACCTGCAGCTCGAAGCGAAAGCGCATATCACCGTCCAGAAATGGATCGACGGCGACGGCCTGAAAGGGCGCGCGCTGACGAGTGACGGCATCCGTGAAATCCATCGCCGTTTCTGCGAGCTGCTGCCTCCTGATCTGCTGTGGGTGGAGGACCCGGACAGCAAAGAGCGGATAATGGTCGTCCCCGGCGAACTGCGCCACAGGGACGTGAAGGTCGGCACGCATATTCCCGTCAGCCCCGGCGCGGTGCCGCGCTTCCTGGAACGTTTCGAGGAGGTCTACAGCCACCTGAACCGGACGGACTCTATTCTCGGCGTGGCGGCGGCCCATCACCGCCTTGTGTGGATTCACCCGTTTCTTGACGGCAACGGGCGGGTTGCCCGCCTGATGTCGCACACGATGCTGCTGGAAACGCTTGATACGGGCGCGGTCTGGTCGGTCGCGCGCGGGCTGGCGCGCAATGTCGAGTCTTACAAGGGGCACCTCGCCGATTGCGACAGTCCGCGGCGCAACGATCTTGATGGCCGCGGCTCCTTAAGCGAGGAAGCGCTGGCCCGGTTCGCCAATTTTTTTCTCGCCATGTGTATCGACCAAGTGGAGTTCATGGAAGGGCTTATGCAGCCGGATAGACTGCGTGCGCGCATCCTTCTCTGGGCGGAAGAGGAGATCAGGCTGGGCACCCTGCCGCCAAAGTCCGGCAACATTCTCGAAGCCGTGCTTTATCGCGGAGAACTGCCGCGCGGGGAAGCCGCGAGCGCGGTGGGCGCGACCGACCGCCATGCGCGCCGTATCGTCTCGGCGCTGACGGAGCGGGGCGTGCTGACTGCCGACGGCGCGCGCGCGCCTTTGCGCCTCGTCTTCCCGGCGGCGCTCGCGTCGCGCTGGATGCCCGGATTGTTTCCGGCAAGTCGAGGAACTATTTAGCGAGCTTGACGCCGCGAATCAGGTAGTGCAGTAAACCTATTAGGATAAGATCGGGATAAGGAGCAGGATAACGCTGCTCGTCAGCGTCCCGCTGGTTCTGGAATATGAAGCAATTTGCTCAGAAGCTGAGCACCGGCTGGCGGCAGGGTTGAGCGAACGAGAGGTAGCTGAAACGCCTCACGGTCTGGTAGCCGTGGGTCACTCAAATATCAGACGCTGGTCCTAATCACACCAAGCCCATCAACGCTACCGCGTATTCCGACGGTCTGAGCGAGTTGCCTTATAGTCCCATAAGTGGTCAACGTGGGTTTGGAGTAGGAGTATGGCCTCTTTGGTTCCCGTTTTATGACCTTATCCATTATCAGCCCTTTGCAAGCATACTATATCGAACTCCGCTTCTTATTGGTGTTTTGAGCTATGGCGGAGGAGGAGGGATTGGACCCCTCGTTGGTGAGAGGCAGGTGAGGGGTCGGCGAGCGTTGGTATGTCTCTAGTTATCAGCAGCGGTTTCGGATTTGACCGAATTCCCTTCGTTTATCCGGGTTCCCAGAGCCGCAAATCGACCGAAAGTAGTGGCAAAAGTAGTCGCAAATCTATGGACCGCTGTTGGTGATTCAGTCTATCTCGACTCTGCGGAGGACGATGGAGGAACGCATGGCGGCAAGCTGCGCGCAAAACCGCGCCCCCGAATGCCGCTCGGTGATTGCCGGCCTCGATTCGTAGCCAAGAAGTGTGAACCGGCTATTGCGGCTACCATGCGGTCCCCCGCGCAACCTCGACCGATTATATCTTCGGTGCAACGCTTGCGGAGATTGTAGTGGTTTATTTGTGGCCGGGCGAGTGGACCAGGAGAATCTCCTTCTAAAAAAACAGGGCTGGCGACACTTTAAATCGCTGGCTGAGTTTTTCGATGTGCTGCTTGTTCAGCTCCCTTTTGCCATGCAAGACGATGCTCTCCGACCCGAGCAGCGGCGCGAGGTCCTTCTGCCGGAGGTTGTTCGCCGCCATCAATTCCGCCAACACTTCCACGGGCGAGACCGCGCGGATGGGAAAGAGTTCCTCTTCGTAAGCCCCAATCAGAACCGTCAGCAGTTCGGCATACTTCTCTTCGGACGCCGACAAGTGGCCTCGGCGCTCCAGGCTGTAGAGCACTTCCGTGTAGTATTCATTCTGCGCCTCTGATGTGATCGGCCGGGGCGCGGGGAAACCTTTGATATTGTATTTTTCAATCGCAATCGCAGTCATCTTTCCATTTCTCCTTGTCGTAATCGGCATGGCTCAAAACGTACCGAATGAAAACCTTCTTGCCCTTGTAGCTGACCCAGGCAACCAACCGACACCTGAGCTAAACATTACAAAAAGTAGTAGCAAGGCGCGAACCACCGCATGGTTACTGCATTTTTGAACAGTGGCGGAGGAGGAGGGATTCGAACCCCCGAGACCCTTTCGAGTCTAACGGTTTTCAAGACCGCCGCATTCAACCACTCTGCCACTCCTCCGCAGTGATTCTATTGCACTTGTGGAAACAAGCGTTGCACATTCTGTTGCACAATTGCCTTTGGTCCGATAGACTTTCGCCATGCAAAAGGGATACATCTACCAGACCAACGGCGCTTGGCATGTCCGCTACCGTGTGGACGGTAAGCAGGTCTCGCGCAAGCTGGCCGACTACAACGAGCAATATCGCACGAAGCGCAGTGTCCGTCCACTAGCCGATGAAATTATTGACCCGTTGAATCAGGGACTCCAAGTTAACGGACCCATGACCCTCCAACAGTACGCCGAGACGGTGTACTTCCCGAACATCAAAACGAAAAAGACGCCGTCCACGTACAAGGGCTATTTCAACCTCTACTCCAAACAGATTCAGCCGCGCATCGGTGGGCTCAGACTATCGACGTGCGCAACTTCCGACATTCAACGCATCTTGTACCGCATCGACGAAGAGGAGGAACTCTCTCACCAATCGTTTTTGAACATCAACTCAGTACTGTCGGCAATCTTCACCCACGCTCGGAGGAGTGGAACGCTTCAAGGTCCGAACCCAACAGACGGCGTCGAGATTCCAGACGGTAAGCGGACTGAGAAGACGCACAAGTACACGTTGGATGAAGTCGAGAAGATTACGGGTGCCGTGGACGGTGTGGCACGATGCGCGGTTGTGGTTGCCGCGTGGACGGGTCTTTCGCTCGCAGAACTTCGCGGCTTGAAGTGGGAAGACATCGACTTCGACAACAACCAATTGAACGTCGTGCGGACGGTGTGGCACAAGGAAGTCATCGATACGAAGACGGAGCACCGCGCCGCCACTGTGCACCTCTTGCCAAACGTGGTCGCCGAACTGAAAAAGCATCGGAAAGCGAATCCGAGCACGTCTTGGGTCTTCGAGGGTCCGCGTGTTTTCCCGCTGGACTTGGCAACTTTAGGGTCGAAAGTTATCAAGAAAGCGTTGCAGGGCACTGGCGTGGAGTGGCACGGCTTCCATGCTTTCCGCCGTGGTCTCGGCACGCGGTTGTACAACAATGGGACGCCAATCGAAACCGTTGCCAAGGTTCTCCGTCATGGTTCGGGTTCCGAAGTGACTCTGAAACACTACGTTGAGATTGAAGAAGAAACAAAGGCTGCTGCGTTGCATAGTCTGCCGCGAAAAGTCAAGAAGGCGAAATGACCGACCCAAACGCCAGCGTTGACGATGAACTGGCAGACGCGCAAGACTTAGGATGTGGGAAACAGCCAGTGATTATGTGTATTTTCAATGACTTACGTTAGGTTGCGTTAGGCAAAATTAGGGTGTTTACGCGAGCACCTTCGGGAGGCTCTCGGAATGATGAGGTCTTTTCAAAACCGCTGGTTTATGATCGCTCACGCACTCGATCAGCGGCTGCAAATTGGATGCAACGGTGGAAGCGTCATCGGCGCTTGAAAGAGAAGCCTGCAGGAGAGAAGGCTTATCCTCAGAATTGTCGCCCAATTGTAGAGTTAGATATGCATGCACATATGTGCATATACTAAGAGCTGTGAGCTACGAATGGGACCCGGCCAAAGCCAAGGCGAACTTCGCCAAGCATGGAGTCCGTTTTGCCGATGCCGAAACCGTGCTCGAGGACGACCTTGCTTTGACGATGCGCGATCCATTCTCAGAAGAAGAGGGCGGTGGATCACTCTGGGAAGAGATGTACTTGGCCGCCTCGTCGTCCTGGTTTACACCTGGCGTGGAGAAAGTGTGCGCTGATCTCCGCACGCCCAGCCACAGCCCGAGAGACAACTCAGTACGAGGAACATCATGAAGCGTGAATACGATTTCCGTAAGGCAAAGCGTGGCGCCGTCGTTTCCGTTCCTAGGGGGAAAACACGAATCACCATCCGACTCGATGACGAAATCCTTGCCTGGTTCCGCGAGCAAGTTGAACGTGCCGGTGGCGGCAACTATCAGACCTCATCAACGAAGTCCTACGGCAACACATCCAGCGCGTCCGGGAACCATTGGAAAAGACACTCCGCCGCGTTATTCGTGAAGAGATCCGCCGGGCGTCTTAGCTTGCACCATCGGGCCCTCCTACCGTATCGTGCATGGACCCGAGTTGTGATGAGTTTAGTGTGAGACGTCCGTTTTCTCTCACGTGAGTTGGACACTTGGGGGATTGATTGGCTCAACCCGCAGCCGGGTCTGCTATTTCATGAATAAGTTCAAGAGGCTTGGGTATATCGAGTATGGGGAACGACTACGGGTTCACAATTCTTCGCTCAGCGGGGTCTTGAAGGACTCGATATTCTCCGATCTGCATGCTTCTCGACCGAACTGAACACCTGGAGCAACCTGGGCGCAAAACAGCCCGATGCATCTTGGTCCGCAGCAAATTTCCAAAGGCGCTGGAAGGCTGCTATTTCTGTGGCCGTCGATATTTTCAACAATCTCTGAGAGTCTGAGAGTCAGTCTCGAATAGATCTTCAGCATAGGGCTTGGACCACGCGGCGCAGTTAAGTTTGTAGTTCACAGAGCTGCCTTCTTTCGTTGCCTGCATGGCATGAGCTTTTGCCGAGCCTATCTCCACGATATTGGAAAGCTCGGGGTTCCCGACGGCATCCTTCTTAAGCCGGGGTCTTTGACTGCGGATGAGCGGACCCTTATGCAGCAGCACGTCCAGATCGGATTTGACCTCGTCAAGGGCATCCCTTTTTTTGCAGACGCCGCCGAGATCATCCTCATGCATCACGAGCGGCACGATGGCAGTGGGTATCCGCGCGGCCTCAAGGGCGAGGAGATTCTGCTGGGGGCACGGATCTTCGCTGTGGCGGATAGTTTCGATGCCATTACCTCCGACCGGCCCTATCGTCGTGCTTCCCCATTCGACGCGGGACGCGAGACGATTCGGCGCGAGGCGGGGCGGCTGTTTGACCCGCAAATCGTGAGTTTGTTCTTGGGCATTCCCGCCGAGACTTGGTCGAGGATTGCAAGAGATCAACGCCAAATGGCTGCGCTCCCGTCCCGGCTGCGCCAGGACAACGCCATTCTTCGGCCTGGCGCGAGCTTCATCCCTTGAGAGATTTTGGCCGGACCGAGTTTTCCATCAGTTTCAGTACGAAAGTCTGTGGTTTACTCTTTTGGCTACTTACATAAGATCGAAAAAGGAGGGACCAGGCGCTGATGCTACGATTTCCATGAGAGTTCGTCGCGGCTTTTTATATCTCAACCGTCATTGCGTTTCGTCAGTTGAGAGGGCCGGGTGAGGCATGTGGTGCAGATAAATCGTCTGTGCTTAGCTCTGTTAGTCGAGGTGAGGTACTCGAGTCGGTGATTTTGAATGCTTTTGATGAAGAGGACAATTCTTGACGGAAAGCGAGGGGATACTGCCCATGAACTTGTGGCCATGCTGTCTAACTCCTGCCAGTCCCGTCGCAGGGGTGAGTAAGGGAAGAACGGCGCCCAGAACATTCAAATCGTCCGCGGCGAGATCTCTTCGGCGTAGTACAGCTGCAAGGATCGTGATGTCCCTTCTCTTGCTGCCTGGCTTGGTCAAGCAGAGCCGGGGCGACTCCGCCCAGAAGGACCAGAAGAGCGAAGGGCGTCTCACGCAAGTGAGCTTGGAAGAACTCGGCCAGATCGAGGTTACAACAGCTTCCAAAGAGCCGGTGAAGGCCAGTCGAACTCCGGCCGCGATCTACGTCATTACCCAGGAGGATATCCGGCGAGCCGGGGTTACCAGCATCGCAGAAGCCCTCCGTCTGGCGCCCGGTGTTGAAGTCGCACGAGTGGACTCGAATACATGGTCACTCGGCGTGCGCGGATTCGGGAGCGCCCTCTCCCGATCGGTACTCGTGCTGATCGACGGCCGAACCGTTTACACGCCTCTCTTCGCCGGCGTTTATTGGCAGGTCCAGGACACACTGCTTGAAGATATCGAGCGGATCGAAGTCATCCGGGGTCCTGGCGGTACCATTTGGGGAGCCAATGCTGTCAACGGTGTGATCAATATCATCACCAAAAACGCCAAAGATACCAATGGATTGCTCGTGTCTACCGGCGGCGGAAACATCGATCAAGGCTTCGTCAATTTCCGATTGGGAGCGGGAAACCGCAAGAGCTTCAATTACCGTATCTACGGGAAGGCCTTCACTCGGGGCTCCGAGTTTCATCCCGATCAAAAGCAATTCGATGACTGGCGGATGGGTCAGGTTGGATTCCGGTCGGATTGGGATTTAAACAATCGCGACACGTTGACCCTTCAAGGTGACCTCTACAACGGTGATGCCGGACAGAGCGTGGGGATCACAAGCTACTCTTCGCCGTTTATGACCAATGTGCAACAGAATGCGGAGCTTGCTGGTGGCAACCTGCTGGGTCGCTGGAAGCGGGTCTTGGGTGCGAGGTCCGACATTCAGCTACAAACGTATTACGACCGTACGGACCGGAAACAGGCCAACTTTGCGGAGTCTCGCGATACGTTCGACATCGATTTCATCCATCATCTGGCTCTACCACGACGACAGGACTTTCTCTGGGGCTTGGGTGCCCGCCTCAGTTCTGGCAATGCTATTGTGGTCGTCCCCACCGTCGCATTCACTCCGAATCACTTCACAGACAAGCTCTACAGCGCGTTTATTCAGGATGAAATCCCGTTTGCTGGAAATCAGCTTACGCTGACGATTGGGTCCAAGTTCCTGCACAACAGCTATTCCGGCTTCGAGGTCCAGCCGACCGTACGGCTCCTGTGGACACCGAGTTCGCGGCAAACCGTGTGGGGCGCCGTTACGCGTGCCGTGCGCACACCCTCTCGCATCGAGGAAGATCTCCAGCTGACCGGATTGCTGTCACCTAGTCCGCTGACCTTTTTCCGGATCACCGGCGATAGAAAGTTTTCCTCGGAGCACCTTATTGGCTACGAAGCCGGGTACCGGACCCTTGTGAGATCCAAGTTCTACCTGGACATCGCGGCTTTTCATAATAATTACGATCATCTCCTGAGCATCGAGCCTGGTGCGCCGTTCTCAGAAATTTCACCTCCTCCACCTCATGCCGTCGTCCCGTTTCTTTTCCGCAATGGGCTATTTGGAAACACATCCGGATTCGAAATCGCGCCTGATTGGACGCCAACAAGCTGGTGGCGCTTAAGAGGTTCGTATTCGTACTTGCATATGGATTTGAACAAAGAGGCCGCGAGCCAGGACGCTTCAGCCGCCAATTCAACCCAGGGCTCAAGCCCCCATCATCAGGTAATGATCCGGTCGTCTCTGAATTTGCCCAAGAAACTGGATTTTGATCAGACTTTTCGTTACGTGAGCGCGCTGCCGACCCAACTCGTGGAAGCCTACGTAACGGCGGATGTGCAGTTCAGTTGGCGCGCCACACGATCCCTCGAATTGTCGGTCGTGGGGCAGAACTTGTTTCAGCCTCATCATGCGGAATTCGGTGGTGACCCCGGGGCTCTCGTGGGTATCGCGCGAAGCGCCTACGCAAAGATAACCTGGCAAACAGGGCGGAGATGACAGGGAAACACATCCGCGTAATGGATCCCTTCCAATGCACGCCAGCACGGTGCGCAACCAGCAGCGGTCCAGCCCGGCTGTCTCGATTCGTAGCTTTGATGGTCGCCTATGTAGTGATTGGGGCCCCAAGCCTGCATGCCCAACAGTCGAACCCAACTGAGTACGAGGTGAAGGCCGCCTACCTGTACAACTTTGGCAAGTTTGTGGAATGGCCCGCTAAAGCCAGGGCGGCGGATGATTCCTTCACCATTTGTGTGCTCGGTCAGGATCCCTTCGGTACGACTTTCGATACCACCATCGCCGGCGAAAGCATCAACGGCAAGAAGGTAGTGATTAAGCGCGTCGCGAAACCGCAGGAGGCGCTCGGTTGCCGGATCCTATTCATCAGCTCGTCGGAAGAAAGCCGGCTCAAAGAGATCGTGGCAACTCTAGACAAGACAAGTGTCTTGACGGTGAGTGACATCCCCCAGTTTACCCGGCGCGGGGGCATGATCCAGTTCGTTGTCGAGGCGAACAAGGTCCGTTTCGAGGTCAACCTGACGATTGCCCAGCGTGCTGGGCTGATTCTGAGTTCCCAACTCCTCAAAGTGGCAATCAGCGTGAGAAGGAGTCCTCAGGCTGGAGACTGACAGACGATGCTCAGGGTTCGCAACTATTCGATTACGAAGAAACTGATCAGGATGAATATGCTGGTCAGCGGCGCCGCCCTGTTGATCGCCTGTGTAGCGTTTGTTGCTTACGATCTGATTACTTTTCGAGAGGCCATGGTGCATAACCTCTCGATCCAAGCTCAAATGGCCGGGTCCAATAGCGTCTCCCCACTGCTGTTCAATGATCCACAAGCAGCGGAGAACACTCTGTCGGCGTTGAAGGCTGCTCCCAACGTCGTATCGGCCGGAATTTACACGCTCGACGGACGCCCTTTCGGCACTTATTGGCGCGATGGCAATCCGCAAACCGTGACACTGCCTCAAATGCCCCCGAATCAAACAGAGGCCCACTGGTTCAAGGATGGCCGGCTCGTACTGGTGCGCACAATTGTGTTCCAGGGAAAGCCGACTGGCACCGTCTACATTCGTTCTGATTTACGGGAAATGAGTGCTCGCCTGAAGCGCTACGTGGGAATCGCGGCCATGGTGTTGCTGGCGTCTCTCGTTGCAGCCCTTCTGGGCGCATCCATATTTCAACGAGTCGTCGCTGAGCCGATCGTGCACTTGGCGGAAATTACGAGAATTGTCTCTCGTGACAAAAACTATGCCATACGGGCGACTCCGACCGGGAAACGTGACGAACCGGACATTCTGATTGGAGCCTTCAATGAGATGTTAAGGCAGATTCAGCAGCGTGAGGGAGCATTACAACAGGCTCACGATGAGTTGGAGCAACGCGTTGAGGAGCGGACCGCGCAGCTCGGCGCTGCCAATAAAGAGCTGGAAGCATTCTCGTACTCCGTCTCGCACGACTTGCGCGCGCCGCTTCGCGGCATCGATGGCTTCAGCCTCGCCTTGCTCGAAGACTATGCTGAGCGGCTCGATGATCAAGGAAAAGAACATCTTCAACGCATCCGGGCCGCAACCCAGCGCATGGGAATGCTGATTGACGACCTCCTGAATCTCTCCCGTATGACGCGTGCCGAGATCCGCAAGGAAAGATTCAACATCAGCACCCTCGCTCATTCGGTTGTCGAGAGCCTTCAGGAGGCTCATGCGAAGCGCCCGATTGAGTTCCGGATCGAAGATGGGCTTGAAGCGAATGCGGACCCGCGTCTATTGGGAGTCGTCCTCGAAAACCTGCTGGGAAATGCTTGCAAGTTCACATCGAAGCGTGCGTCCGCGCGCGTGGAGTTTGGCAAAATGCATCGCAACGGGAGCACGGCCTATTTCGTTCGTGATAACGGCGCCGGATTCGACCCTGCCTACGCCGACCGTCTCTTCGGCGCTTTTCAGAGGCTCCATGGGGCAACGGAGTTCCCCGGTACTGGTATCGGCTTGGCAACGGTGCAACGGATCATACACAGACATGGTGGGCAGATATGGGCTGAAGGAGAGGTCGAGAAGGGCGCGGCGTTTTATTTTACGTTGTAATGGGGTTTATTCATGGAGAGGGTCATGGAAAATAAGGCGATTTTGTTGGTTGAAGACAACGCGGACGACGAAGCACTCACGCTGCGGGCCCTGAAGAAGAACAATATCAAGAATGAGGTGGTAGTCGCGCACGATGGCGCTGAAGCTCTTGAGTATCTCTTTGGCACCGGGAAGTTCGCCGGCCGGAACACGGATTTTATACCGCAGGTAGTTCTCTTGGACCTGAAGCTCCCCAAGGTGGATGGCTTGGAAGTCCTGCGGCGCCTGCGTGCGGATCAACGGACAAAGCTCCTCCCGGTGGTCATTCTAACCTCCTCGACTGAGGAGCAAGACCGGATCAAAGGTTACGATTTGGGCGCGAACAGTTATGTCCGCAAACCGGTTGACTTCAGTCAATTCATCGACGCCGTTCGCCAGCTCGGCTTGTACTGGCTGATTCTCAACGAGGCTCCGCCGGTCAGGAGATCATGATGAACATTCCCCTTCGGGTATTGATCGTTGAGGATTCGCAAGACGATACCGCGCTGCTTCTTCGAGAATTACAACGCGGTGGCTACGACGTAAGTCATGAACGGGTGGATTCTCTTTCAGCCATGAACTCTGCTTTGAGTAAGCAGGAGTGGGACATCGTTATTTCCGATCATTCGATGCCCCATTTCTCCGGAACCAGCGCGCTGAATCTTTTGAGGACAAAAGGGTCCGAGGTGCCCTTCATTTTCGTCTCAGGAACCATGGGCGAGGAAGCCGCAGTAGCTGCGCTGAAAGAGGGCGCGCAGGACTACGTCATGAAGAGCAATTTGAAGCGGCTGGTTCCCGCTGTTCAGCGTGAACTCCGAGACGTGGAGCAGCGCCGGGAACGCAAGCACTTGGAACGGCAGGTGCAGCAGTTGCAGAAATTCGAAGCCATCGGACGGCTGGCCGGTGGCATAGCGCATGATTTCAATAACGTAATCTGTGCAATTCTGGGATGGGCCGAACTGGAATATAAGGAAGCACAACCCGGTACGCGTCTCCAGGATCGTCTCCGGAGGATTTGCGAGCAAGCTCAGCGGGCTGCGGGATTGACTTCCCAGCTCCTGGCCTTCGCGCGCCGGCAAGTCCTGCAACCTCGAAGGATCGACCTCAGCAAACTGGTCGAGGAGGGAATAAGCCTCCTGCGAAGAGTGATTGGAGAAGACATAGAGGTCCGTCTCCATCCTGCAGCGAACCTTCGCGTCACGCTGGTCGACCCTGTCCAGATCGACCAAGTGCTTATGAACCTCTGTCTGAATGCGCGAGATGCCATGCCGAAGGGCGGACGACTCGTGGTCGAGACCGAAAACGTCGACATCGACGAAGACTACTGTCGCCTTCATACCTACTACGTGCGGCCGGGGAGCTATGTCTTGCTCTCGGTATCCGACACGGGCATGGGGATGGACGCCGCAACCATCGACCGTATCTTCGAACCTTTTTTCACTACCAAGGAGATTGGCAAGGGCACGGGGCTTGGCTTGGCAACTGTGTTTGGAATCGTGAAACAGCACGGCGGATTCATCAATGTATACAGCGAGCCTGGAAAAGGTACAACGTTTCGAGTTTATCTGCCCGGCGACAGCGGTTCTCCTGAACCGCCTAAGGCCGAGCCTGACGAACAGCCTCAAAGGGGCACCGAAACAATCCTGTTAGCCGAAGATCACGAGAGCCTTCGCGAGTTGGCCCAGGAAACGCTGGGAGCGCTTGGCTATCGTGTAATTCTCGCGTGCAACGGCATAGAAGCCGTCGAACTTTTCAAGAATAATTCCGACCGAATAGATCTGGTTGTGATGGACGTGGTGATGCCTGGCATGAGCGGCCCCGATGCGTACTTGGAAATGTCGGCCGTTCGACCCGGTCTTGGAGTGGTTTTTACCACCGGCTACACGGCCGAGACAGCATCTCTGACTTCCTCGGTGGAGAAGGGTGCATCGGTTCTGCAAAAACCGTATGGTGCGAAGGGCCTCAGCCGCGCGATCCGAATCGTACTGGAAAGCAAACGCTCGAACGTTTCACACTAGGAGAGACACGAAGCAAGGAGGTATCCACTGCTATGTCAAAAAGAAAGCCGTATACCCCGCCTCGCCTTGTTCGGCACGAATCCCAGGCAGAATGTCCCGATTGGACTTGGGGTATTGTTAGATCCCTTCGGCAAGAATTAAAGGCTGAATTATCTCCGCAAGTTGAAGTGGAACCTCAGTACATCGCGGTGGTAGACAGCGACAGAAAGTACGTCGAAGTTTCGGACAGTTTCTGCCAACTTGTTGGGTATCAACGTGAAGAGCTGATTGGCAAGCGATACGACGATCTGACTGCACCCAACACGAACGACGTCCCGACCGTCTTTAGCCTGTTTGCAAAGCTCGGATATATGCATGGCCTGTGGATGCTCATCGGTCGCGAGGGTACCCGCATTTTGGTTCGATATGAAGCCTGGCTACGACCCGACTCCTACATCGAGGGGCACATGAAGGTCGTAGGCACCGGGTACTGAAAGACGGGCTCGAAGGTGCTGCCTTCATCTTCGAAAGAATTGATAATCGCTGGCACGCCAGGTAGCAGCTACGGTTGCATTCTTTAGGCCAAGGAGTTCTTGTCTGGGCCTCCCGCCCCATCACTTTTGGAAGGTGGATCCACAAACTTTTGGAGATAACGCGCAAGAATATCGAGAGCAATCACAAGCATGGCTGCTCCGATTCCGCAGAGTATCGCTCTTGCCCAGTAGTTGCCGCTCGCGAGCCGTAGCCTCACTCCATCCCAATATCCGATCCCAAGCCCTTCCACCTTACCCTCAGTAGGTAGCAAGAAAATCAGGACTTCGAGACCAGTCACAACCAAAACGTTTCTCCGCGTTATCATTTTCGATATCTGAAAGACGGCAATTTCATGATGATATGGTCCAGCGCTTTGCGACCTTATTCGTTGCCACACAATTTATTAACACTTCTGTGTCAGGCGATCCAACGGGGCGTAAGTGTTCCCTTCGAGGCGGTCGCAAGAGGCATCTGGAGAAATACGCGCGCATTTGGTAACGATCTACAGAATTTCGTCGCCTTCTCGTGGGGGTTCATTCCCTGCGCGCTTCAATATCTTGCGAGCTTTGTTTGGGCGGGCACGGGCTCCTCGCTCACGAAAAAATTCTTCCGTACGCAAGGCGGAAATCTTCTCTGCAACCGCTAGATTGATAAGCTGATTGAGGGATATCCCCTCGCTCTTGGCCGTTTTGCGAGCTTCCTCCTGCAAGGAAGAAGCCAACCGCAACGGAAAGCTACTTTGTCTCATAACCTTGCTCCGCATTTTCACCGTTTCGTTTCCCCGCGTAATCGATTGAGCGCCTCGGAAGGACGCAATGTCTCGTGGGCAAAGCCCTTCGCTGCGGCCACGAAATCCTTTTGGTTGAACGTAACCAGGAGATCGGCCTGACCGTTAACGGCCGCTTCTAAAACCATATCGTCCCGCGGATCAGTCAGAAAAGGTCGCCATAAAAAACTGATTCGCACCGGTTCGGCAACCCTAACGAGTGAATTGATTACCTCATCGAGTTGCGGCATGGTAAGACCATGCACTTTTCTATGTTCTTCGCGTCTCAACACTGCCTCGTACTCGAGAACGAGAGGGACAGTCAATAACAGCGTAAACTCTCTGGCCAACGCGCGATCTACTAGCTGCCATGAAGCTCCCGAACGGCTGCGTGTCGCGGCAACGAGCACATCAGTATCGAGTACGAGGCGCAAAACTCATGATATCGCATATAACATCACCCTTCAAGGGTTTCCGAGACTATGCTTTTCGGTTCGGCAGATTGACGAAACTCCGAAACTCCACCGAGTTAGAGGATAGTTAGCGCAGGAGTTCGCTACGAGTGGCGCCGGCGGCGAGCCGACCCAAAGGTGTGGACGAGTTGCACACTCAGTTGCATACTCGCAACCGAACGTGCCCGAATATCGCCGATTGACCCGATGACGATGGTGGCTACTAACCGACTGAGGAGACGTGGGACGAAAGAGGTGGGAACGTTTTCAAGACCGCCGGTTTCAACCGCTCACCCACTCCTCCGTTTTCGATTCTAACGCATTCTGCGAGTTAGCGGCCAGTTTACAGACTCTACGCTACCCACTTCATCATCAGTTTTTTTCGCTTTTTCGCGCAGTCGAGAAGATAAAGGTCGATTAACTTCTGATAAGGAAGTCCTGTCTCATCCGCCAGCCCCTTGAAATAGTCCACGACTTCCGGACTCAAGTTGATCCCCACGGCTTGTTTCTTGCTCACGTACGGGTTCTTGAGCTCTTTCATCTTGGAAAAATCATATTCCTTCTTCATAAAAT
>WNFF01001569.1_pt1 | contig 18437 bp, 20 predicted proteins | sample 5400441 | NCBI WGS metagenome assembly WNFF01 (sample SAMN13153345, study PRJNA577476) | soil metagenome | isolation source: 120 cm saprolite under Douglas fir tree site 2 hole 3 replicate 1 | place: USA:California | collected 2015-04-18 | reverse complement strand
AACCAGCCCCAGGCAAACGCGCCGTAACCGTAGTGGCCGAACACCTGTCCCTGCGCCCCGTAGGCGAGTCGGACCATTGCCACCGTCGCCGGCACAGGGGCAGGCGGCCACTGCGGGAGCGGGGGCAGGACACCGAGGGTTGGTGCGAAGCCGGCCGGCGCTTCCAGCCCAGCGGGCCGCAAGGTCCAGCTCAAGTAGCCGGCGGCGGCGCCCACGAGCGGCAGCCACAGGCGCAGATCGCGTCGATCGCGTGCCGTCCAGATGAGGACCCCCATGGCTACCAGGAACTCCGGGAGGCCGTCGCGACGGATGAGCACGATGACGGCGCCCGCCACCGCCCCGATCACGAGCCCGAGCCAACGCGAGGAGACAAGCGCACCGTTGTCGGTCGCCACGGCGATCGCCGCAGTCACAGCGATCATCGCCGGCACGCCGGCGTAGGCCGTGACCTGGCCCTTGAGAACCTGATCCGTGGCGAGCAACCACACGAGTCCCCAGGGGGCCAGTCGCGGCGCCACGCGCTGCAGCAGGTGATAGAACAACAGCGCCAGCGCGCCGAAGAGCAGGAACGGGAGGAGCCGGCCCTGAAACGTGGGGTCGCTGACGCCGAGCCATAGGATCAGCGAATGTAGTGGCGGCCGCACGGGATCAATGCAGTCGAACACCCCTGTGAGGGCGCCGCGCTCGGCGAACTTGAGCGCACGACAGGCCCAAATCTGCTGCGCGTCGGTGTAGTGATAGGGGAAGAAGAGGTGAGGAGCCTGCACCAGGAACAGGGCGAGCGCGACCCACATGGCGGGGTGGGGCCGCGGGCGGGTAGGAAGCATCGGATCCGACGGGTGTGCGGGCGCCGCGGGGGGAGCTCCGCCCCGGCGGACCCACGCGCCGACCACGAAGTAGCACCCCAACACCGGCCACGTCAGCCAGGGAGCGAGGCGTCCGCTCGCCAGACCCCACGCGTAGTGGGCGAGCGCGAGCACCCAAGCGAGTAACAGGAAGCGCAGTGCCCACGCCGCCGCGCGTTCTCCCCACCCTCCGTTGGTACGCGGCGACAGCCACCACCACGCGGCAAGCGCGAGCAGACCGCACAGGAGAACGTCGGCCCCCAACCCTACCGACGGACCGAGGGGACGGACCCCGGCGGCCAGTCCCTCACGGAGCATGACGCTGGCCCGCCAGGTGCCGATGCCCAGCTGGACAGCCGTCAGAGAGCCGAGGACGATCCAGGGCGCGCGCGATCGCAAGGCAGCGCTCACACGAGGCGGTAGTTACGGAACTCGAACGGCCGGGCTCCGGTGAGCTGTTCGATCCAGTCGGAGACGTAAAAGCGCACGTGTTCCGGCCTGAAGTGTCTCGGCCCGATGACGCGCTCGGGGTCGTGGGCGCGGGCGGCGATCCACTCGAGCGCGGCACGCGGGTGCTGGCCGGTGAACGGCTTCAACAGCGGCAGCCAGTCGAGGTAGCCTTTCGCCTGCTCGCGCGCCGAGCGCTCCTTGCTCCAGGGGTAAATAGTCTTGGAGATCTCGTACTTCTCGCGAATCGCCCGCGCCGGCCGGGCCCAGCCGTAGTGGAACATGACGGCGTCGGTGAGGCGCGCGCGGATCTTGCGGTAGCGGTCGCCGACCCGGAAGCCTTGCGCCCCCTGGTAGGGACGGATGTCCGGGCCCAGCCGGAGGCAGCGCACTTCGCGGCGATACCAGCGTCGGCTGGTCGCGAGGATGTCGAAGCCCCCGTAGAAGTGGAGATACTGCACGAGCAGGCCCTCTACGCGCTCGTCTCCGTCCCATTGGGCGATGCGGTCTTGCAGGATGCGCGCCCCGGTTTCGTGCAGCACCTCGTCGGCCTGGATGTAGATGCCCCAGCGCCCCCGGCAAGCCGCCATCGCCTTCCGGGTCTCGATCGAGAGCATCTCATTCTGCTTCGTGAAGTCCCAGCGGCTGTCGAGGATGCGGACGCGCGGGTCGTGCAGGGACGCCACGAGGTCGCGCGTCCCGTCATCCGATTCTCCGACGTTCACCACGACTTCATCACAGACCTCCAGCACGGAGCGGATCGCCGGGACGATGGGAAAGTCGAGCTTGATCGCGTTGCGCACGATCGTGAAGGCAGACAGCATGGCCGTCAGGTCCGGAACTGCAGGTTGTAGAGGCGGCGATAGAGTCCGTCGGCGGCGAGGAGATCCGCGTGCGTGCCGCGCTCCACGATCCCCCCCTCGTGGAGCACCACGATCCGGTCGGCGTGCTGCACTGTGGCGAGGCGGTGGGCGATGACGAGCACCGTGCGGTGCTGCATGAGCCGGTCGATCGCGTCTTGCACGAGCCGCTCCGACTCGGTGTCGAGCTGGCTCGTGGCCTCGTCCAGGATGAGGATCGGCGGGTCGCGCAGTACGGCCCGCGCGATGGCGACGCGCTGGCGTTGGCCGCCCGAGAGCCGCGTCCCGCGCTCGCCCAGCACCGTCTCGTAGGCTTGGGGCAGCCGGGCGATGAAGTCATCGGCGTTCGCCGCCGCGGCGGCAGCCCGCACCTGGTCCAGCGTGAAGTCATTGCGCCCGTAAGCGATGTTGGCAAACACCGTGTCGTTGAGAAGGATCGTTTCCTGCGCGACGATCCCCATCAAGGCGCGCAGGGAGCGCCGGGTATATCGCGTAATCGGGACGCCGTCCATGAGGAGCGCGCCGGCGGTGGGTTCGTAGAAGCGCGGCAACAGGTCTACGAGCGTGGTCTTCCCCGCCCCCGACGGCCCCACGATCGCCACGACCTCACCACGCCGCACTTCCAGATCCACGTCCCGCAGCACTTCCGCCTCGTCCCCGTAGGCGAAGGAGACCCGGCGGTATTCGACGCGCTCGTGGAACTGCGCGAGGGTCTCCCCCGGCCGGTCGCCTTCGTCGGGGGGGAGGTCGAGTACCTCGTACACGCGGTCCCCCGACGCCAGTGCGCCGGCCATTACCGCGGGATAGTTCGACACCGACTTGACGGGGGACATCAGGCGCAAGGCGACGACCAGGAAGGTGATCAGCTCCTCCGGGCGCATCGCCGGGCGCTCGCCGAGGGCGAGGAGCGTGCCGTACCACAGGATGCCCACGATCATCATCCCCCCGAAGACCTCGGTCACGGGGCTGGTGAGGGAGGAGAAGCGCTGGGCGCGGAGCACGCGTTTGCGGTACCGGTCGGCCAGCGCCCGGAAGCGCGACAGCTCGAACGCCTCGGCGACATAGGCACGCACCAACTTGACCGAGCTCATCATCTCGCTCACGTGGCTCGTCAGCTCGCCGCGCTCGGCCACGAGCTCGCTCGAGCGACGCCGCAGCCGCGAGATGAGCGGACGGATCACGAACAGCAAAACCGGCGCGAACAGCAGCGCCACCAGCGTGAGCCGCAGCGACAACGCCACCATGATCGCCAGGTAGACCACAATCAGGACGCTGTTCTGCAGCAGCGACGCGAGCGCCGCGCTGACCGCCAGTTTCACCGCATCGGTGTCGTAGATCAGGCGCGCGATGCTTTGACCCACTCTGGTGCGCTGGAAATAGCCGAGCGGCAGTGCCTGCAGGTGACTGAACAGGCGCACCCGCAGGTCGCGGACCACGCTCTCCTGGATCACCACGTTCCAGTAGGTCGCAGCGTACTCGGCAGCGTTCTTGAGGGCCAGCGCGATGAGCAGCACGACGACCACGTTGCGCAGCGCCGCTTGCGGGGCCCCCGCCGTGATCAGCGTCCCGGTCAGGCGGGCGAGCACCGCCTGGACCGCCGAGCCGCCAGCAGGCGCGAGCGCCTGCTGACCAAACAGCGTCCGCAGGAACGGGATCAGCAGCGCGACCGTAAAGCCGTCCAGCACCGAGGCGACGACGGTGGCGAAGATGGCGACGGCGAAAAGGAAGGAGTAGGGGCGGAGGAGCTGCAGCAGCCGGGCGCCCGACCGCATTCACCGTACTCCGCGGCGGGGCGTCAGGAGAACTACGGGCAGGATCACCTCTTCGGGTGTCACCCCGCCGTGCAGAAAGGAGCCGCGGTAGCGGGCCTGGTACTCGCGCAGCTTGGTGGGATAGACGAAAAACCGATCCCCGGTCGCGAGCAGCATGCGGACGCCCAGGCCCATGCCGGGCAGGCCGTACGCTTTGAGGTCCTCGACGAGGATGGCCGCCTCGGCCTCCTCGGCGCGCAGATCCTCCCCGAATTTGTAGCGCAGGTTGGCGGTCGCGTCGCGTTTGGCGTACACGGTGGCCGGGGTCTGACAGTGGATCGAGCCGTGATCGGTGGTGAGCAGCACCGGCACGCCGCGCCGCTCGGCCTCCTGCAGCGCCGCCAGCACGGGCGAGCGCTCGAACCAGGTCCGCGTGAGCCCACGCAGCGCGTCGGCGTCGCGCGCCACCTCGTACAGGATCGCGCTCTCCGAGCGCCCGTGCGTGAGCTGGTCGATGAAGTTGAAGACGAGGGCCGTCACGCCATCCTGCGCCAGGTGCGCCGGCAGGCGACGCAGCAGGTCTTCGCCATCTGAGGCGCTGAACAGTTTTTCGTAGCGCACGGCCACCGGCTTGCCGACGAGGTCCTGCAGCTGCTCGGTGAGCAGCTCGGCCTCGTGAGCGTTGAGGCTCTCCTCGTCGGAGGGCGCACCCCACCAGTTGGGGTGTCGCGCCGCGATTTCCATGGGGAACATGCCGCTGAAGATGGCGTTGCGGGAAAAGGGCGTGGCGGTCGGGACGATGCTGAAGTAATGGGACTCTTCCACGTCGAACAGCGGCGTCACGAGGTCCCGCAGCGCTTCCCACTGGTCGAGCCGCAGGCAGTCGATCACGATGAACAGCACCCGGCCGCCCCCCGCCCCCCCCGCCCCCCCCGCCGCCCGTCCCCCACCCTGCAGCACCGGCACGAGGAACTCCGCTCCGACGTCGACCGAGAGCGGCGGCCGGTCCCCCTCGGGGTTCGCAAGCCATTTGGGATAGTGCCGGCGGAAGAACTCGGAGAAGTCGCGGCGCAGGCTCTCCTGCAGTGTGCGCAGCGCCTCGGACAGCCCGGGTTCGTGCGCGCCAGCGAGTCGCACTTCCCAGCGCGTGAGCTCGGCCACCAGCTCGACCCACTCTCGCCACGCGAGGGTCGCGCCGCGCCGGGCCTCGAGCTCGCGAAACCGGGTCACGAAGTCACGCGCGCGCCGCTGTTGGCGGATCCGATCGCCCTCGAGCAGACGGGTCACGACGGAGAGCACCTGTCGCGGGTGCACAGGCTTGACGAGGTAGTCGTCGACCTCGATCCCGATCGCCTCGCGCAGCGTCCCCGCGTCCTCGCTCTGGGTCACCATCACGACCGGCATGGCCGGGTCGATGGCGCGGATCTCCCCCAGCAGCTCGAGGCCGCGGCGACCGGGCATCTGCTCATCGAGGAGCACGACGCTGTAGGGCTGCCGTCGCAGCAGGGCAAGGGCATCGTCCCCATGCGCCGCCTGCTCGACGGAGAACCCCTGTTGTTCGAGGAAGCGACGGTGCGCGGCAAGCCCCTCGACCTCGTCGTCGACCCAGAGAATGCTTTTCTGCCGGGGGGGAGGAGGGGGGGGGGGCATCGGGGCGAAAGCTAGTGCCGTTCCAATTCGTTGTGCAGGGGCGGCGGATCGGGGAGTGTGACTCTGCGAGTTGCAACGGCACTAGTCCGACTGGCGAGGCCGGGCAACGCGCCGATACATTGCCCGCGTGCTGACCATCCTGCTGGTCCGTTTCAGCTCCATCGGAGATGTCCTGTTAACGACGCCGCTCATTCGCGCGCTCCACCGCCGCCACCCCGAGGCCGCGCTGCTGTACGTCACCAAGCGGGGCATGGCCCCCCTCGTCTCCGACAACCCCCACCTCTCGGACGTCGTGACCCTCGAACCCGGCGAGCCGCTGCGGCATCTCGCCGGACGGCTGCGCCCGCTGCGCGCCACCCACGGCCTCGATCTGCACGGCAGTTTGCGCAGTGCGGCGTTGCGTCTGTTGGTACCTACCAGCTGGTGCGGCTATGCCAAGCGGCGGCTCGCGCGCACACTGCTCATCAGCACCAAGCTCGACCTCTATCGGGCGCGTCTCCCCGTCGCCGAGCGTTACTTCGAGGCGGCGCGCGGGCTGGACGTGACGCCCGACGGCGGGCCGCTCGAGTTCCACATCGGCGCGGGAGCGCGCGAGCGCGCCGATGTGTGGCTCGGCCAGCGCGGCCTCTCGGACGGGCGCCTGGCGGCGCTCGCTCCCGGCGCGGCGCACGCGACCAAACGTTGGCCCGTGGCGCACTGGATCGCGCTGGCCGACCGACTGCGCGGGGCGGGCTACGCACCGGTCGTGGTCGGCGGCCCGGACGACCGCGGCATCGCGCAGCAGCTCGCCGGCCACGCCGAGAGCGCGGCCGGGGAGTGCTCGTTGCAAGAAACCGGGGCCCTGCTCGCCCGCGCGAAGGTGCTCGTCTCCAACGATACGGGCGTGATGCACATGGCGACCGGCGTCGGGGCGCCGGTCGTCGCGCTCTTCGGCCCGACGGTGGAGCAGTTCGGCTTCTTCCCCTATCGCGCCCGCGCCCGGGTGCTACAGCGCGACCTCGACTGCCGCCCGTGTTCCGCCATGGGCACCGCGCAGTGCCCCCTGGGACATCACCGCTGTCTCGGAGACATCACGCCGGCTGACGTGATCCGGGCGGTGGAGGAGGTGGCGATGTGACACCCCCTGCCACCGCTTGCGAGGAGCGGCTGATCGCGCTGCTCTCGGCCGCGAGCCGGGGCGCCAAACGCGACGGGCTGTATGCGCTGTGGCTGGTGCTGCGAGCGGCCGAGGGGCTGCTACCCCCCCACGCGCTCAGCGGGAAGAATCACCGGCGCCGTCTCCAGGCGCTCGAGACCCGGCTGGGGAGCCTCGCCCTCCCCGCGCCGCTCAAGCGAGCCCTCGTGGCTGCGCAGCGCCACCTCGAGCCCGCGACCCCAGCGGCAGCGGCGGTGGCGCTGTCTCAGCTCGTGGCGCCCGCCCGAGAAGTGCTGGGGTCGGAGGCCGCCGAGGCGGTAGCGAGTGCCGCCCGCTCGGCGCGCATACATTTATAGGCATGAGCACGCGGCGGCTCGAGAAGCGGCCCTCACTGGAGGCGATCGTCCAGCGCGTGGACGAGCAGCGACCGGGTGAGGTAACCGGAGACACCATTCCCACCGGGTTCGCCTCGCTCGACAAGTTCCTGGGCGGGGGGTTCCGACGACGCGACCTGATCGTGCTCGGCGGGGACGTGGGCGCGGGCAAGTCAGCCCTCGCCCTCGGGTTCGCGCTGCGAGTCGCCCAGCAGGGCGTTGGCGTCGCCTACCTGTCGGGCGAGATGGATGAGGAGCGGCTGATGGAGCGCGCCCTCGCCATCGAGGGGCGCGTCGCCGTGGACGAGCTGCGGGGCGGGGCGAAGGTGCTGGGCGACCAGACCCGCGCCGGCATCGGCGCCGCGGCGGTGCGGTTGCGCGGGCTGCCGCTCGCGATGCTGCCGCTCGCCGCCCAGGACCTCGAAACCATGGCGGAGCGGCTCGACTCTCCGCGCCAGCTCGGCCTCGTCGTCTTCGATTACTTGCAGCTCATGCCCACGCCGTCCGGCGTCGTGCGCGCCAGCCAGGACGAAGACCTCGCGTTGGTCCTGCGGCGCTGCAAAGCGCTGGCGCTGGAGCGTCAGGTGGCGCTGCTCGTGCTGACGCAGCTGCCCCGACTCGCCACGGAGCGGCCGAACCCGCGCCCCACGCTCGACGACTTCGGCCACCTCGGCGCCATCAAGCAGCACGCCGACGTGGCGCTGGCGATCTTCCGCGAGGAGATGTACAACCCGGGCGGCGGGGTGGAAGGAGCGACCGAGCTACTCGTCGCCAAGAATCGCAACGGGCCGACCGGGTTCGTGGACCTCTATTTCTACCGGCGCTGGATGCGGTTCGAGGACATGCTCGACCCCGACCGCTAAGCCGGGGGGGGAGTCGTCACCTCGCGCTGTCGGTCTTCGTGGAGTCGATCGCGGCGCCGATCATGGTATAGGTAGTGCCGGGGGCACCGACGTTCGGCTTGAGCGTGATCCACAACGGCTTGCTCCCCTTCTGTGCGTAGATGCTGACGGTGCCGTCGCGCGCTCTCGCGTCACGCTCCAACCGCCACCCGTTCATCGGCAGCTCCATCCGAAACCAGCGCGCGACGGTCTCTACGGCATCGGGGGACGTGAGCGCCAACTGGCCGGCGTCGGTGCCGGGGGTCATGCTCACGAGCGTCGAGCGGGGGTAGGCCAGCACCCCCTGCATAGCCTTTTGCACCACTGCGCGGCCGTCGATCTGCCCGCGACGCTCGCAGCCGCCGACGGCGCACGTCAGCACCGCCCACACAACGAAGACTCGCGACATGGGTGCGAATGCTACCGGTAGCGGACCGGGACGGTCAAGTTGTAAGTTGCAGCTTGACGTCTTCGTGTCTTGGCGTCTGGGTGAGGTCCGTATGGCCGGCCACAGCAAGTGGAAGCAGATCAAACGGAAAAAGGCGGTGGCGGACGCCAAACGCGGTGCGGCCTTCACCAAAGTGATTCGTGAGATCACCATCGCCGCCAAGCAGGGCGGCGGCGACCCCGCCGGCAACCCGCGGCTCCGTACCGCCATCGACGCGGCCAAAGCCGAGAACATGCCGCTCGACAACATCGAGCGAGCTATCAAGAAGGGCACTGGCGAACTCGAGGGGGTGACCTATGAAGAGGTCACCTACGAGGGCTACGGGCCCGGCGGCGCCGCGATCCTGATCAACGCCACGACCGACAACGCCAACCGCACCGTGGCGGAGATCCGTCACGTCTTCTCCCGCCACGGCGGCAACCTTGGCGCGACCAATTCGGTCTCCTGGATGTTCGACCGCAAGGGCCAGATCGCGATCGACGCGACCAAGGCGGACGAAGACGCCACGATGGAAGCCGCGCTCGACGCCGGCGCGGAGGACATGGTCCGAGAGGGGGAGACCTTCCTCATCACGACGTCGCCCAGCCAGCTCCACGCCGTGCACGAGGCCCTCAGGAGTCGGCAGCTGCCGGTGCAAAGCGCTGAGATCGCGATGGTCCCCAAGAGCACGGTGAAGATCGAAGGCAGCGACGCCAAACGGCTGCTAGCGCTGATCGAGGCGTTGGAAGAGATGGACGACGTCGCAAAGGTGTTCTCTAACTTCGACATCGATGCCGAGGCGATGGCGGCCGTTTGAGAGTCCTCGGCATCGACCCGGGCACCTCCGTCACTGGCTACGGCGTTGTGGAAACGGGGAACGGCGCCCCCGGCTTGGGCCGTCTCGTCGAGTGTGGCGTGATCCGATTCGCCCGGCGGACGTCCTTGCCTGACCGGCTGGCCGAGCTGCATGACGGCATCACGGACCTTATCAAGCGTCACCGACCCGCGACCCTCGCCCTGGAAGACGCCTTCTATCATAAGAACGTCCGGACCACGCTCGTGCTGGGCCAGGCGCGCGGCGTGGTCCTGCTCGCCGCCGCCCAAGCGCGCCTGGAGATCGCCGAGTACGCCCCCGCGACCGTGAAGAAAACCGTGGTCGGCGCCGGGGGCGCGGGCAAGGGACAGGTAGCCGCGATGGTGGCCCGGCTGCTCCGGCTCACGCAGCCTCCCCGCCCCGCCGACGCCGCCGACGGAGTCGCCGTGGCCTTGACCCACATCATCCGCACATGATCGCCGGCGTGGCTGGCCGCCTCGCAGCCAAGTCCGCCGACCGCGTCGTCGTACAAACGAGCGGCGGCGTGGGCTACGAGGTCGTTGTGCCCCTTGGCGTGATGGAACAACTGCCAGCGCTCGGCGAGTCCGTGCTGCTGGCCACCGAGCTCGTAGTCCGCGAGGACGGCTGGGCGTTGTACGGGTTCCTCGCCGAGGCGGAGCGGCGCTTCTTCCAGCGGCTGACGTCCGTCTCGGGCGTCGGGCCCAAACTCGCCATCGCGCTGCTCTCGGCCCTGGGCGCCGACCGCGGCGCGAAAGCAATCCGGGAGCGGAACATCGGCCTGCTCTCCTCGGTGAGCGGGATCGGCAAGAAAACCGCCGAGCGGCTGGCGCTCGAACTGGCGGACAAGGTCGACGAGTTCGTGGACGGAGCGGGCGGACAGACGGCGGCGGCCGTCACGCCCGCGGGACGGGATGGGAGGCGGGGGGAGGGGGGAGCCGCGGAAGCGGCCCTGCAGGCCCTGGAGCGACTGGGCTACAGCCCCGGCGAGGCCGACCGCGCGTTACGCCAGACGCTGGCCGACAACGGCGATTCGGCGGGTGATCTCGAGCAGCTGGTGCGTCGGGCGCTGCAGCTACTCACGCACGGATGACGATGCCCACGACCGCCGAATGGATCTGCACGCGCTGCGGCTCGACCAACCGCAGGCTCGTTCCCGAGGGCGCCACCCGTGCCGAAGACGTGTGCGTGACCTGCCATGCCAGGCACGAGCTGGAGCCAGACAGCCGGCCGGTGCGGTGGCGCGCCCGGCCGAAGGCCGCCTGAGCCGTGGCCCGCGCCGAGATCACGACCCCTGAGGTGCTCCCGGAGGAGCGCGTCACGGACGCGGCGCTGCGTCCGTCCCGGCTCGCCGAGTTCGTCGGCCAGTCCAAGGTTAAGGAATCCTTGCAGATCGCGATTGACGCGGCCAAGCAGCGTAAGGAGCCGCTGGACCACGCGCTCTTCTTCGGTCCCCCGGGCCTCGGCAAGACAACGCTCGCCCTCCTCATGGCCCACGAGATGGGCGTGAGCATCCGCATCACGTCGGGGCCGGTGCTGGAGCGTCCGGGGGACCTCGTCGGCATGCTCACCACGCTCACACCGGGCGACATCCTGTTCATTGACGAGGTGCACAGACTGCGCCCCGCATTGGAGGAGTTCCTCTACCCTGCGATGGAGGAGTTCCGCGTCGACGTGCGCATCGCCGATGGGCCCCACGCCCAAACGATCCCCATGCAGCTCGAGCCATTCACGTTGATCGGCGCCACCACGCGTTTTGGCCTGCTCACCCCGCCGATGCGCGCACGCTTCGGGCTGGTGGAGCGGCTGTCGTACTATCCGCCCGACGACCTCGTCCAGATTATCAGCCGTTCGGCGACGATTTTGGGCGTCGCCGCGGACGCGAGCGGCGTGGTGGAGATCGCCCGGCGCAGCCGCGGCACGCCGCGAGTCGCGAACCGGCTGCTGAAGCGCGTGCGCGACTACGCCCAGGTACGTGCCGGCGGTGCCATCACCGCCCCGGTCGCCCTGGAGGCGCTGAAGCGGCTCGACGTGGACGAGTTCGGACTCGACGACATGGACGGCCGCATCCTCAGGACGATCATCGAGCAGTTCGAGGGCGGGCCGGTCGGGCTCAGCACCATCGCGGCCGCCGTGGGGGAGGACCCCGGTACGCTGGAAGAGGTGTACGAGCCGTTCCTTATGCAGCAGGGCTTCCTAGCCCGCACGCCCCGCGGCCGCTGTGCCACGGCGGGAGCGTACCGGCATTTCGGCTTCCAGCCCCCGAAGAGCCCGGAGCAGCCGACAATGTTCGAGAGCTGAACGAATTGCGGATCGCGGAGTGCGGTTCGAAGGTCGAGCATCCGATCCGCCATTGCTGCCATGCCCTACCAGACTTCCGACTTCGACTACACCCTGCCGCCCGAGCGAATCGCCCAGCATCCCCTCCCCGACCGCGCCGCGAGTCGGCTGTTGGTGCTCGAGCGCGCCAGCGGCGCCGTGCGCCATGGGCGCTTTCCAGACGTGGGCGAACTCCTGAGACCGGCGGATGTGCTGGTCCTCAACACCTCGCGCGTCATCCCGGCGAGACTGCACGGGACCCGGGACGCAGGTCGCGGCGGCAGTGGGGCCCCGGCGGAGATCCTCGTCGTGCGGGAGCTCGAGGACGGGTCGTGGCTCGCCATGGGGCATCCGGGCGGAAAGCTCAAAGCCGGACGAACGGTTCGCTTCGGCGACGATAGCGGGGTCGAAATCCTCGAGGCCCTGGGCGGCGGCCTGCGCCGCGTGCGGTTCACGGGGGCGCTAGACGCCCGCGCCACCCTCGCGCGTTACGGTGAGGTCCCTTTGCCGCCCTACATCCGTCGCCCACCGACGGCGACCGACCGGGAGCGCTATCAGACGGTGTACGCCGAGCGCGACGGCAGCGTTGCGGCGCCGACGGCGGGGTTGCACTTCACGCACGAGCTGCTGGCGCGGCTCGCCGCGACGGGTGTCGCTATTACGCGGCTGGACCTGCACGTAGGGCCAGGCACGTTCAAGCCGGTCGAGGCGCAGGAGCCCGAACGGCACGTGATGCATGGGGAGGCGTACGCGCTGAGTGAGGAGGCGGCCCGCACCATCAACTCACGCCGAGCGGCGGGCGGCAAGGTCTGGGCCGTGGGTACCACGGTGGTTCGCACGCTTGAGACACTGGCCGACGATGCAGGACGGGTGCGCGCCGGGGCCGGCGAGACGCACCTCTTCATTCATCCCCCCTATCGCTTCCGGACGGTGGACCGGCTGCTCACGAACTTCCATCTTCCCCGTTCCACGCTGCTGATGCTGGTGTGTGCCTTCGGAGGCTACGAACAGGTGATGGGGGCATACCAGCAGGCAGTGGAGGAAGGCTACCGGTTCTATAGTTATGGGGATGCAATGGCGATCATCTGAGTGCGGAATGCGGAGTGCGGAATGCGGAATGGAATGGCGAGTGTTGATTCCGCATTCAGCATTGCGCCCGCCGCATTGAGGTCCAGTGTTCGATTTCCGATTGGAAGCCACCAGCGGCGCGGCCCGGGCCGGCCTCCTCACTCTACCTCACGGTCCGGTGGAGACGCCGGTCTTCATGCCGGTGGGCACGCAGGGGACCGTGCGCACGCTCTCGCCGCGCGACCTCGCGACCGTCGGCGCACGCCTGGTGCTCGCCAACACCTACCACCTGCACGTGCGCCCGGGCGAAGACGTCATTGCAACGCTCGGCGGTCTGCACCGCTTCATGGGCTGGGAAGGTCCGCTGCTGACCGACTCGGGGGGCTTCCAAGTATTCTCGCTGGACGGCTTCCGCCAAGTCGACGAGGACGGCGTCGAGTTCCAGAGTCACGTCGACGGGGCGCGCCGGCACCTCACTCCGGAGCGCGCCACCGACATCCAGTGGGTCCTCGACGCGGACGTCGCGATGGCGTTCGACCACGTCGCCCCGGGCGAGGCGGACGAGGCCACCGCCCGCGACGCCCTCGAACGCACGATGCGGTGGCTGGAGCGATGTGCCCGCAGACATCGGGAACTGTTGGACGGTCGGCCAGTCGGACCCTCCGACCGTGAGGGGCAGACCCTCCGAGCGGCAGAGCGTCCGACAGTCCGGCAGACTCTGTGGCCTATCCTTCAAGGCGGAACCCACCAGACGCTCCGCGCGGAGGGCTTGCAGCGGATCCTCGAGATAGGCAACTGGACCGGTCTTGCCGTGGGCGGCCTGGCGGTCGGAGAGCCCAAGGCGGCGATGTACGAGACGTTGGAGGCGTTGGCGCCGCGGCTGCCAGCCACGCTCCCCCGTTATCTTATGGGCGTGGGGTTCCCTGAGGATCTCGTGGCGGCGGTGGAGCGCGGGATGGACCTGTTCGATTGCGTCGCCCCCACCCGCAACGGCCGCAATGGCACGGCGTTCACGCCGGATGGTCCCGTGAACATCCGCAACGCCGCGCACCGGGCGGATCCGCGGCCCCTCGACTCCAGCTGCGATTGTGAGACCTGTACGACGTTCTCGCGAGGCTACCTGCGCCACCTGTTCGTGGCCGAGGAGCTGCTGGGACTGCGGTTGTTGTCGTTGCATAACGTGCGGTACTTGATCCGGCTCGCCGCGCAGATGCGCGCGGCGATTCGCGCAGGGCACTTCCCGCGGTGGGCCACCGACTGGCGCCGCCGCTACACTCAACCGGGATGACCATGACCGGACTCTACGCGCTCCTCTTCGCCCCCCAGGGCCAGGCCGGCGGCGGAATCACCATCGTCCTGATCCAGGTGGGCGCGTTCGTCGCGATCTTCTACTTCCTCCTCATCCGTCCCCAGCGCCAGCAGCAGCAGAAGCACAAGCAGCTGCTCGCGGCGCTGCAGCGCGGCGACCAGATCGTGACCTCGGGCGGGATCATCGGCGAGGTCGTGCATCTCAAAGAGAACGAAGTCACGATCCGCAGCGGCGAGGCCAAGTTGGTGGTGATGCGCAGCAACATCGCCACGATCCTGAAGAGCGGCGCCGAAGCCAAGTCGGCATGACCGTCCGCGACCTCCACCTCCTCGGCTCCCCGGTGCTGCGCCAGCGCGCCGCCGCGGTGGTGGCCGTGGACGACGAGGTCCTACGCCTAGTCGACGACCTGTTCGAGACCATGCGCGCCGCCAGGGGAGTCGGGCTGGCCGCGAATCAGATCGGTGTCCCACGCCGCATCGCCGTCGTGGACGTCGGACCGGACGCCCCACCACCGCTCGTCCTCATCAACCCGGTGGTGGTGCAGAGCGGGGAGGAGCGTGAGACCGCCGAGGAAGGGTGTCTCTCCATCCCCGACATCTACGGGGACGTCGCGCGGCCGCTCACGATCACGGTGGAGGCGACCGACCGCGACGGCCGACGCTATACGGCCCACGCCGCCGGGTTCAAGGCGCGCGCCATCCAACACGAGATCGACCACCTGGACGGGATCCTGTTCCTCGACCACGTGAGCGCAGTGAAGCGCAGTCTGCTGCTCGCCAAGTGGAAAAAGGCCCGCCAGGGCAAGTCCGGCTTCCTCAAGGAGGTCACGCCGGAGCCGGCGGGCGAGCTCTAGTGCGCGTCGTCTTCTTCGGCACACCCGAGTTCGCCGTGCCTTCGTTCGAGGCGCTGCTGGGCGAGGGGTTCGACGTCGCCGCGGTCGTCACCCGGCCCGACCGGCCACGCGGTCGCTCCCGGTCCCGACTGCTGCCCGCGCCAGTCAAAGTCGCCGCGCAGGCCGAGGACGTGCCGGTGCTCGAGCCCGAGCGACCGACGACGCCCGAGTTCTACCAGCAGGTCCGCGCGCTGCACCCCGACGTCGGCGTCGTCGTTGCGTACGGTCACATCCTGAGCCCCGAGCTCCTGGCGATCCCGCCGCGCGGCATGGTGAACGTGCATCCCTCGCTGCTCCCGGAGCTGCGCGGGGCGGCGCCGATCGAATGGGCCATCCTTAACGGGCTGACGCGGACCGGCGTCACCATCATGCAGATGCATGCGGGGCTCGACAACGGGCCGATTCTGCACCAGATCCCGGATACGATCCCGCCCGAGATCACCGGCGGCGAGTTGTCCGAACACCTCGCCGAGCTCGGCGCCCAGGCCCTGATCGAGGCCCTTGGCCTGATGGAGCAGGGGCGCGCGCAACCGGTTCCGCAGGATGAGTCGCGTACAACGCACGCCCCGAAACTCACCCGGGAGATGGCGCGGATTCGCTGGGACCGCGGCGCCAGTGAGATCGCGCGCGCCATTCTCGCACTCGACCCGAAGCCGGGCGCGTGGACGGAGCTGGACGGTCGGGAAGTAAAGCTGTTCGGAGCGCGAGCCACGGACGGGCGCGGAGCACCCGGAGAGGTACTGACGGTCGATGGCCGGTTGCTGACGGCCGCAGGGGCGGGAGCGCTAGAGGTGGAGGAAGTCCAACCGAGCGGCAAGCCCCGGATGCCCGCGACCGAGTGGATCCGCGGGCGCGGTGTGGGGGTCGGCGAGCGATTCACATGAGGCCCGCGTTGCCCCGCCTGCACGCCATCACTGACGAGCGCGTCGCGCGACGGCCGGATCTTGACGAGATCGCACAAGACCTTGCCGCCGGCGGCGGCGCCGAGCTCGCCTTTCACGCCCGCGGTCACGAGCTCTCAGGCCTCGAGCACCACGAGCTTGCCGTCCGACTCTCCGACCCTCCGACCGTCCGACTGTTCGTCAACGACCGCCTAGATATCGCCCTGGCGACCCGGGCCGCCGGCGTGCAACTCGGCTTCGCCAGCCTCAGCGTCGGGGACGCGCGGCGTCTCCAGCCGGCGTGGTGGATCGGTCGGTCTGTCCACGACTTGGCGGAGGCGAGGGCGGCACAGGCCGAAGGAGCCGACTATCTTTTGGTAGGGCCCGTGTTCGCCACGCCGACCCATCCCGACCGCTCGGCGATCGGGCTCGACACCCTGCGTGCCGTCGCACGGCTCGGCCTGCCGGCGGTGGCGATCGGCGGGGTGACGCTGGATCGGGTCCACGAGGTCCGGCGCTCAGGAGCTTGGGGAGTGGCCGCGATCCGCGCGCTATGGGAGGCCGGCGATGCCGCGGAGACCGCGCGCCGGATGGTGGAGGAGTTGATGCAGTGAACGCCAGCATCGATGTCGTCGTGAACGGAGAGCCCCGCGCCGTGGCGCCGGGACAGACCCTGCTCGAGCTGCTCGGTGCGCTTGGCCTGGATCCGCGCATGGTGGTGGTCGAACACAACCGCCGCATCGTGCGGCGTCCCGCCCTCGGCGAGGTGACCGTGGCGGCGGGCGACGCGATCGAGCTGGTGCATTTCGTGGGAGGGGGGTGAGCCCGTGACGACTGCCGTGGACACCCTGCGGGGAGCGGGGCGAGACACGCCGTTCACCATTGGAGGCCGAACCTTCCAGTCGCGCCTCATGGTGGGAACCGGGAAGTACCGCGACCATGAGACGATGGTGCGCGCCATCGAAGCGTCAGGCGCCGACATCGTCACCGTCGCGGTGCGGCGGGTGGAGCTCGACCGGACCAAGGAAGAGAGCCTCCTCCACCACCTGGACCCCAGGCGGTTCTTCCTGCTCGCCAACACGGCCGGGTGCTATAGCGCCGACGAGGCTGTCCGCTACGCGCGGCTCGGACGCGAGGCCGGTTTCAACGACTTCGTGAAGCTAGAGGTCATCGGCGACAAGGAGACCCTGCTCCCAGACGTGATGGGGCTCCTCGAGGCCGCGAAGACGCTCGTGCGGGACGGCTTCAAGGTGCTAGCGTACACGAACGAGGACCTGATCACCGCGCTGCGGCTTGAGGAAGCAGGGTGCGCTGCCGTGATGCCCCTCGCCTCGCCGATCGGCAGCGGGCTCGGTCTGCTCAATCCCTTCAGCGTTCGCACCATCAAGCGCCGCCTCGCGGTGCCCGTGGTGGTCGACGCTGGGGTCGGGACGGCGTCCGACGCCTGCATCACCATGGAACAGGGCGTGGACGGCATCCTGATGAACACGGCCATCGTCGCGGCGCAAGATCCGGTAGCGATGGCGCACGCGATGCGGCTCGCGGTGGAGGCCGGCCGCGCGGCGTTTCTGGCCGGCCGCATGCCGCGGCGGGAGATCGCCGTGCCGTCGAGCCCGGTCAAGGGGATGTTGGATTAAGGGAGCGACTGCCGCGCGACGCGCGGCGCTGGCCGTGCTCCACGCTGTCGGCGCCGGGGCGACGCTCGGGGACGCCCGCGACCGTGCCCTCGCTGGCCTGGCCGAACGCGACCGCCGTCTCGCCTACGAACTCTCCGCCGGCGTGTTGCGCCGCCGGGCCGCCCTCGACCGCGCACTGACGCTCGCTCACGCCGACCCTCGCCTCCATGATATCCTGCGCCTGGGCCTGTACCAGCTGCGCTGCCTAGCCCGCGTCCCCCATCACGCCGCCGTGTCCACGAGCGTCGAGCTCGCCCGCGAAACCGCAGGGGAAGCGGCGGCGCGGTACGTCAATCAGGCGTTGCGGAAACTGACGGATGCGGGCGACCAGGCACCGGACAACCGGGCCTCTCATCCCGCGTGGTTGGTGAGGCGGTGGACGACCCAGTTCGGGGCGGAGAGCACCGAACGGCTCGTCGCGTGGAACGACACCAAGCCGCCGATCACCCTGCAACCGGCCCGCTGGGACCAACGAACCATCAGGGACCGACTGCTCGGGGCCGGCATCGAAGTGACCGAAGCGCCGTTCGGAGCTGGCCTCTCGCTCAGCCCGATCTCCGGTACCCGATACCCCGTCCCCGCCGAGCTTCCCGGTTTTCCCGAGGGCGGGTTTCTGGTGCAGGACGCGGCCCAGGCTCTCGTGGTCAAGTACGCTGCGATCCCCCCGGGCTGGTGGGTTTACGACGCCTGTGCCGCGCCGGGCGGAAAGGCAGTCGCGCTGGCGCGGACTGGAGCGCGCGTCGTGGCGGGGGACGCGCGGCTAGACCGCCTCCCCCGGCTGGGCGAGACCGCGCGGCGCTGCGCAGTGGCGGTTCGCGTGCTCGCGGCCGATCTTCTGTCGGCGCCATTCGCGCCCGGTAGCGTACCGGCCCTGGTGCTGGACGCCCCCTGCACCGCTACCGGGACGATGGCGCGGCACCCCGACGCACGCTGGCGGCTACGCCCCCGTGCGATCGCCCGCGCCGCGGAGCGCCAGCGGCACCTGCTCGCTGCCGCCGCCGCACTGGTGGCGCCCGGCGGGGTACTGGTCTACGCCACCTGCTCGCTCGAACCCGAGGAGAACGCCCTGGTCGTGAATCACTTGCTGGAG
>WNFF01001565.1_pt1 | contig 18450 bp, 10 predicted proteins | sample 5400441 | NCBI WGS metagenome assembly WNFF01 (sample SAMN13153345, study PRJNA577476) | soil metagenome | isolation source: 120 cm saprolite under Douglas fir tree site 2 hole 3 replicate 1 | place: USA:California | collected 2015-04-18 | reverse complement strand
GATGCTTGCCACCATTCTCGGTATTCTCTGGCTCGGGGAAAAAGGCTCATGGTTCCAGGTCCTCGGCAGCGTCCTCGCGCTGGGCGGGCTCTACTGGATCGAATCCGGCCGGGGCCGCTCACGTTCTTGAGCAGGCGTCAGGAAAGGCCCGCGGAGCAGAGCCTCCGGTGGCCCTGGAAGCTTGGTAGTGCTGGCGCGAGTTTCATTTTGATGGAACAATAGCGCCCGCACATCTAGTACGACGTCTTCATAGTGGGCGTTCCGTGAGTGGAGGAGCCAGATGACGGCAGGGCACCAAGGAGCGACTCTAAGGAGCGCGTGCCGAACCGTCCCTCTCCTCGGATTAGCCATTCTGTGGATGGCTTCCTTTGCCGCGTGCATTTCACGTGCTCAGTCAACTGACTCAAAGAAATTTCACGTCGACTCTGAACGTCTGCAAGGCGCGCTCGAGAAATTGAGCGAGTTCGGCCGGAATCCCGAGGGCGGTGTCACGCGCACCGGATTCTCGGAGACTGATATGGCCGCTCGGGAGTACGTCATCGGCCTGATGAAGCAAGCCGCGCTCGAGGTCCACGTCGATCCCGCGGGAAACATCTTCGGTCTGCGCGCAGGCTCGGAGAAGCTGCCGAAATTGCTCTTCGGCTCGCACATTGATTCCGTTCTCCATGGCGGAAACTTCGATGGAGACGTCGGCAGCATGGGCGCCATCGAAGTAATGCGCGCTCTGAACGACGCGAGCGTGAAGACTCGCCACCCCTTGGAAGTGGTCATTTGGACCAACGAAGAGGGCAACCACTTCGGAATCGGTACTTTGGGTTCGGGTGTCGCCGCTGGGACGCTCGGACCGGAGATTCTCGATCGTAAGGATGAGCAGGGGCTCACCCTTGCGGATTGGCTGCGCCGTTACGGCCAGGATCCGTCGCATCTTACCGACGCGTGCATCCCACGCGGGGCTTTGGCAGCATTTCTCGAATTGCACATCGAACAAGGCCCGCACCTCGATGAATCCAAAATTCCCATCGGCGTTGTGCAGGGAATTGTGGGTATCAAACGGTGGCAGTGTGTGGTCACAGGTTTCGCAAACCACGCCGGCACCACGCCCATGAATCGCCGGAAGGATGCCCTCGCGGCAGCCTCGCGTGAATTGCTTGTGGTGCGCGAAGTGGTGCGCGCGGAGACCGGCCACCAGGTGGGCACCGTCGGCTACTTGCGGGCCGAGCCTGGCGCGGTTAACGTCATTCCCGGCCGTGCCGAATTCCCGGTCGAGTTGCGCGACCTGGACGCGTCAAAAATCGACCGCATGTGGGAACGCATGCAAGTAAGATTCAAGCAGATTGACAGAGAGGAGCGCGTCGAAACCCGCTGCATTGCGTTGGACAAATCAGACCCCGCCCACGCCGACCCAGCCTTACAGGCTGCCGTGCGCGACGCGGCAAAGTCGCTCGGCCTTGCCACTATGGATCTGCCCAGCGAGGCTGGTCAGGACTCTCAGGAAATTGCCAAGATTGCGCCGATGGCGATGATCTTCGTCCCCAGTCGCGACGGAATAAGCCACTCTCCCAAGGAATTCACTTCGTGGCAAGACGTGGCCAACGGCGCCGAAGTTCTTTACCGCGCGGTTCTGCTGCTCGACGATCGGCTCAACCGCAAATGATGCCGGGGACAGCGCCGCTTTCGGTCTCCTGCGGTTGCGCGCGGCCTCGATTGAACTATCCGAAATGTACTGCTCGGCCCGCGTCCACTTAGCCGTGCTTGCCGCGTTCCACTTCTTCCTTGCGTCCGTTCGTATGAATCTTGTTGAGAAAACCTACGGCCACGACCCAGACCGCGCCGGCACAGTATCCGGCGATGACATCGCTCGGGTAATGCACTCCCAGATAAATTCGCGAGTATCCGATCATTCCGATCAGCAGCACTGCGCCCGTCCAGATGCACCATTTGGCCGCGCGCCCGCTTGCGCGTGCCGCGAGAATCGCCGCAAGTACCCCATAAAAGCAGACTGAGCCCATGGCGTGTCCGCTCGGAAAACTAAATGTGGTTGGAGTCGGTCCAAAATAGCCAACAGGCCGGGGGCGATGGAATGCCAGCTTCAACGTTATGTCAAGCACAGCCATGCCGACCATCGTTATCGCCAGCAACGCCGCCGTGCGGGCCTGGCGGAAGTAAAGAAAGGTACCGATCGCCAGAACGCACAATGTGGTTACCATTGCGACGGATCCAAGGAATGAGAACCCGTGCATGAGCCAGGTAAGAGCGGGAGTGGCGTGACGATGGACTGCATTTCGGACAAACTCGTCGAATTTCTGGGTATCTCCCTCTAGCATTTCTTCCGCCAGCCACCCGAAAGCAAACAGTGCTGTCGCTGCGATCAGAAGTGCACCAAGGAGCAAGAATCCGTCTTTTGCTTTTTTGGACCTTTCCATCGTATTGGGTTGGTCAGCCTGGGAATGTTACCTGTTCTCGGCGGATTGGTCGAATCCCCGCAAGATGCCATCGAGAATCGCCCGGGGGAGGCACCGCAAAGCAGGTGGCGCGAACTGCGCTTTGATGGAAGAATAGCGTGGCGGCGGCATCGCAGCAGCAAGATACTCGGCCGTTTCATTCCACACAGTTGACCGGACGGCAGGAAATCCAGCCGTCGAGGAGGCAAGACCTTGCCCGGCATCCCTTTGCGAAATGGCGGCACCGCTGCGCGCATCGCCGTGATTCCCGGCGACGGCATCGGCAAGGAGGTCACGCCTGAGGCGGTGAAGGTGCTGCGGGCGGTTGCCGGGTCAGCCAAGCGGCCCATGGAATTCATCGAATTCGACTGGGGCGCGGACAAGTTTCTGCGCGAGGGCGTAAGCCTCCCAGTCGGTGCCGTCGAAATGCTGCGCGACGAATTCGACGCCATTCTCTTTGGCGCGCTCGGGGATCCGCGCGTTCCTTCGAATCAGCACGCCGCCGATATCCTGCTGGGGCTGCGCTTCAAACTGGATCTCTACGTCAACGCCCGGCCCGTCGAACTGCTCCACGATCGGCTCACACCGCTGCGCGACCGCACCGAAAAAGACATCCGGCTGATAGTCTTCCGCGAGAACACCGAAGGCCTCTACGTGGGCGTCGGAGGATTCTTCAAGAAGGGCACCGCCGACGAAATTGCTGTCCAGGAAGATGTCAACTCCCGCAAAGGCGTCGAGCGCATCATCCGCTACGCCTTTGAATACGCCCGGCAGAGCGGCCTGAAGCGCGTGTGCATGAGCGACAAATCCAATGCTATGAACTTTGCCCACGACCTGTGGCAGCGTGTCTTCAAGGAGGTCCGCCAGGAATTCGTGGAGCTCGACTCCCGCCATCTCTACATCGACACTCTGGCGATGGAGATCGTCCGCGATCCCCGGCAGTTCGACGTCATCGTGACCTGCAATCTCTTCGGCGACATCATCAGCGACCTGGGCGCACAGCTCGCCGGGGGCCTCGGCCTCGCTCCTTCCGGCAACATCCATCCTGGAAAAACGTCGCTATTCGAACCCGTGCACGGCTCCGCCCCGAACATTGCCGGAAAGGGAATCGCCGATCCGCTCGGTTCCGTACTGGCCTCGGCGATGATGCTCGAATTCTTGGGCTGGAAACCGGAGGCCGTGGCGCTTCGCGAGGGCGTGCGCGCAGCACTCCGGGAGAACTACGTGACACCCGATCTCGGCGGCGAAAAGGGAACGCAAGGCGTTGGAGATTGGGTCGCCGATCAAGCCGTCAAAAACATCCCCAACCGCACTTAAAGTAATACTTTAAGTAGCGAATCGGCCACACTTGGGGCGCCTACCTGCGGCGCACCAATTGCGTCAAGAGCACTCCAAGCAGGAATCCTCCGACGTGCGCCCATACTGCGACGCCCCCTTTTGCACTGCTTCCTAACGCGTCAATCCCTGCAAGAAACTGAAGCAGAAACCAATAGCCAAGAATGAAGACCGCCGGGATCGGAACCACAAAAATGAACACGAGAGTGAGGATCCGTTCTCGAGGAAAGAGCACCATGTACGCGCCCATGACCCCCGAAATCGCCCCGCTTGCACCGAGGGCCGGAATCGTCGAGCCGAGATTGAAAAGAACGTGAAGCAATCCCGCCCCGAGCCCGCAAGTCAGGTAGAAAAAAAGATACGGCAAGTGGCCAAAGACATCCTCCACGTTATCGCCAAAAATCCAAAGGAAAAGCATATTCCCTGCAAGGTGAAGGAAGCCCGAATGAAGGAACATGCTGGTGATCAGCGGCAGGAACGCGGCCTCGAAACCCATGTGCCCGTCTAGGAAGGCGGGGATGCGGGCTGGGATGGTGGCGTTGGACAGGATGAATAGCTTTTGGTCATAGGGGGGAAGAGCGAGCTGGTAGAGAAATACGACCACATTCGCAAAAAGGAGCGTGATATTTACGACCGGATAGCTTCGAGAAGGATTGTTGTCCTTGAGCGGAATGAGCATGAGTAGTAGTCCACAGCAGAGTAGCGAATCGCAAAAGAAAAGGAAATGAAAAGAGGAGGGAATAAGGCCGGCGGGGCGCGTCCGATAATATTCGCCTTAAGGATTCGCAAGTTAACAGAATACTTTCTGCCCGGAAACCCCTCGAATAGCTGGGCTTTTCGCAATTCTTTGCGTCCAGAAATCCTCGCATCGCTTTTGGAAATTAAAAATCTGCGCACCTGCCCTTCGCGAGATTTTTCTGAATTCTTCACGCGGAGATTGCGCCGCGAGTGCGCGTATGGTATTTACAATGGTTCCGCGTGTGCGCGCGTTTCGAGCGGGATGCGGGAGTTCGTTCGACGCAAGGTCGGCACGCCGACAGCTCATGCCTGCCCGGGAAACGGAAGCCATCATCCTGAAGACATTTCCATTGGGCGAGGCGGACCGCCTGGTCAGCTTTCTCGGACGGTCGTCCGGGCGCGTGCGCGGCGTGGCCGCGGGCGCCCGGCGCTTGAAGAATCGCTACGGCTCCACGCTCGAGGTTCTCTCGCACGTCCAGCTTTGGTACGTCGAGAAGGAAACCCGGGAGCTGGTTCGCATCCAACAGGCCGAATCGCTCGAGTCTTTTCACAAGGCGCAGAGCGATTATGGTCTGAGCACCGGTCTGGCTGTGGTGAGTGAAGTCTCGGAACTGGTTTTACCGGAACACGAAGTTTCGGAATCCATGTTCCGGCTGATCCTGCTCGTGACCCGGGAAGTCGAGCGCACCGGCGACTGGAACCTGCCGCTCAGTTATTTCGCGTTTTGGACAGTGCGGCTCGGCGGGTGGCTGCCGAGGTTCGATCGCTGTGCCGGGTGCGATGCGCCGCTCGGGTCGAAGCCGGCGTTTTATGACGCGCATCAACCCGGCCTCTTCTGCGAGAAGTGCCGTCGCTCCGGGATGAAGCCGTTGCACCACGAGGCACGCCTTCTCGCCGAGCGCTTTACCGGCGAGCGGCTCGACCGCATCGCGTTTGAAAAATCGATGCAGCCCAGCGCCGGGGAACTGCGCGAAGCTTCCTTGACCTGGATCGAGCACAATATCGAGCGCCGTCTGATTACTCGCGAACTTTTGGAGCAGCCTTGAAAGTTAAAGTAAAACTTGAGAAACGACAGCGGGGGCTCACCTTCCAGGATTTGATCCTGCAACTCTCCCAGTTCTGGGTGAAGCAAGGTTGCGTCCTCCAACAACCGTACGATGTCGAGGTTGGCGCAGGCACGATGCATCCGGAAACGTTTCTCCGCGTACTCGGTCCCAATCCCTATCGCGTCGGCTATGTGCAGCCGAGTCGTCGGCCCGCCGACGGTCGCTACGGCGAAAATCCCAATCGCCTGTACAAGCATTCGCAATTTCAAGTCATCCTCAAACCCTCGCCTGCGGACGTCCAGGATCTCTACCTCAAGAGTCTTGGCGCCATCGGAATTCATCTCAAGGAACATGACATCCGCTTCGAAGAGGACAATTGGGAATCCCCGACGCTCGGCGCCTGGGGCATTGGGTGGCAAGTGCTTCTCGACGGCCTCGAAATTACGCAGTTCACCTACTTCCAGCAAAGCGGCGGCATCGACCTCGATCCGATTTCCGTCGAGCTGACCTATGGGCTTGAGCGCATTTGCGCATTCCTCCAGGGCGTCGAGAGCGTCTACGATCTGCGCTGGTCCGCGGACAAAACCTACGGCGACATCCGCCTCATGGAAGAGCAGCAACTCTCGGAGTACAGCTTTGATCGCAGCGACGCCGCCGCCATTCGCGCCGAATTCGAACTCCACGAAAAACAGGCCAAGGAACTCCTGGACGGTTTCAAGACCGCGGAAGGGAAGGACCGCGTCCGCTGGCCGCTCCTCGCGTCGTACGACCACTGCCTCAAGTGTTCGCACCTGTTTAACTTGATGGATGCGCGCGGCGTCATCTCCACGACGGAACGGGCCGCGCTCATGGCCCGGGTCCGCACCATTGCCTGCCGCACGGCTGCCGCCTATCTCGAACAGCTCAGGGGCGCAACTCTACGGAGAGAGGTGCGCGCGTGAAGCCCGTGGCTAACGAGAAACGCGTCGAACTCCTCTTCGAAGTCGGCTGCGAAGAAATCCCCGCCGGCATGCTTCCGAAGGCCGAGGAAGAACTTCGCACCAACATCGAAAAGCTTCTCTCCGCTGAAAGTCTGTCCGAGGGCGTAAAGGTTGAAACCTTCAGCGCGCCCCGCCGGCTCACGGCCTGGGTTCGTGGCCTCCTTGCCAAGCAACCTGACGTCGAGACCGAAGTCACCGGCCCGCCCAAATCCGTCGCCTACGACTCCGTCGGCGCGCCGACGCGTGCCGCGCTGAGCTTCGCCGAAAAGCAGGGCGTCCACGTCAGCGACCTCTACCTGGTCCAGACTCCCAAGGGCGAGTACCTCGCCGCCAAGCAAATCAAACTCGGCCGCACCGCCGCGCAAATCCTCACCGCCGTCCTTCCGCGCGCCGTCCACGATCTCACCTGGCCGCGCTCCATGACCTGGACCGGCATCGAAGGTGCGCGCTTCATCCGTCCCCTTCGATGGGTCGTCGCCGTACTCGAAGGCAAGCCTCTGAAACTTTCCGTCGCCGGCATTCCTGCGGGTGACACGACCCGCGGCCATCGCTTTCTCGGCTCCAGCGCCATCCGCGTCAAGAGCTTCGCCGGCTATGAAAAGCGGCTCCATTCGAACGGCGTCATCGTTCGTCCCGCAAAACGCCAGGAAAAAATCGACAGGGAACTGGCCACTCATGCCAAGCGCAGCGGTCTCGACATCCATGAAGATGCAGCGTTGCGAAAGCTCGTCGCCTATCTCAACGAGTTTCCTACCGTCATCCAGGGGGACTTCGATCCCGCCTTCCTCAATCTCCCGGATGAAATCCTCGTTACCGTCATGCGCGATCACCAGAAGTATTTCGCCGTCGAGAAAAGGAACGGCGATCTCGCCCCGCACTTCCTCGCGGTGATTAACGTCGCTGGCGATGCCAGGGGCATCATCCGCGCCGGACACGAGCGTGTCCTCCGTGCGCGCTTTGCCGACGCGCAGTTCTTCTGGACCTCCGACCAGAAATGTCGGCTCGCCGACTATCTGCCGAAGATTGAGCGCATTACCTACGAATCTCGCCTCGGCAGCTACCGCGACAAAGTCGAACGCGTTCGCTCCATCTCCCGCTGGCTGACCGAGCAGTGGTTCAACCTTGGCATGCTCCAGGCCCACGTCGCCGAAGCGGACCGCGCCGCCGAGCTCGCCAAGTGCGACCTCGCCACCGAAATGGTACGCGAATTTCCCGAGCTGCAGGGAATCGTTGGCGGTCTCTACGCCCGGGCCCAGGGCGAGCCCGTGGAAGTCGCTGACGCCGTCTACGACCACTATCGCCCCGTCGGGCTCGACGATCCCATCCCCCGCAATCTCACGGGGTGCGCCGTGGCTCTCGCGGACAAACTCGATTCCGTCGTGGGCTGCTTCGCCGTGGGCGTCATCCCCACGGGCTCGAGCGATCCGTACGCGCTGCGCCGCGCCGCGCTCGGCATCGTGAAGATCATTCTCGACAAGAAGCTCCCCCTCTCGATTTCGCTTTCGATTGGTGCGGCCGCAAAAGCGCTAGTCACGCTTAAGCCGAAGGGCGGCGTCACTCCCGCACAGGAAGCGCAGATTCTCGAGTTCATTCTCGACCGCGCGAAATACGTCTTCCGCGAAAGGGAAGGCTTTGGCTACGACGAAGTCAGCGCTGTCTTCCGTGCCGGTGCCGATGATCTCGTCGATGCCCAGAAGCGCCTCGTGGCTCTGAAAGCCATCCGTAAGTCCAAGAACTTCGAGCCGCTGGCGGTTTCCTTCAAGCGCATCCGCAAAATTCTGGAGAAGGCCAATATCCCTGCAAAAGACGGCCATCACGTGAACCCGGACCTATTCGAGAGCCCCGCGGAAGGCGACCTCTACTCTGCGGTCCGCGACGCGGCCTCGAAAGTTCAGGCTCTTAAGCGCGCGGGGAAGTATCAGGAAGCGCTTGAAGTCATCGCCGGCTTGCGCAAAGCCGTGGACCAGTTCTTCGATGGCGTCATGGTCATGGCGGAGAATGAATCCGTACGAAATAACAGGCTGGCTCTCCTTGCGGAACTTCTCCGCGAGTTCACTACAGTCGCCGACTTCTCCGAAATTGGCGGAGAAGAGCGGCGCTAGCTATTTCAAGTATTACTTGAGGTACGTTTCTGTCGGCGCGCCGACAAGACTCCGGATTTTTGCTCTAGAACGTGCATTGGCAACAGAAGCTCGGCAACTAAAAAATCTCTAGCGAGGGACACAGTGAAAAAATGGGTGTATTTTTTTGGGGCAGGCAAAGCCGAAGGCGATGGCACCTGGCGCGATCTCCTTGGAGGCAAAGGCGCCGGACTCGCCGAGATGACCAAGATCGGTCTGCCGGTTCCCGCTGGCTTCACCATTTCGACCGAAGCCTGCGACTTCTTCTACAAGCACGGCAAGAAGTATCCCCCGGAACTCCGAAAGCAAGTCGCTGACAACGTCGCAAAACTCGAACGGGTCACAAAGAAAAAACTCGGCGATCCCAAGAACCCACTACTCGTCAGCGTTCGCTCCGGTTCCGCGCGCTCCATGCCCGGCATGATGGAAACCATCTTGAATCTCGGATTGAATGATCGCTCCGTGGCCGGCCTCGCCGCGGTCACGAAAAATGAGCGCTTTGCCTACGACGCCTATCGCCGCTTCGTTCAGATGTACTCGACCGTCGTCATGGAAATGTCCAAGGAGGACCTCGAACACCGCCTCCGCGCGATGAAGGACCGGCTGGGAGTCAAGGAAGACACCGCCGTGCCCGCCAAAGGCTGGAAAGAGCTGGTCGCCGAATACAAGTCGCTCTTCCGGGAAAAGACCGGCAAGGACTTCCCGGACGATCCCATGGAGCAACTCTGGGGAGCCATCGGAGCAGTGTTTGGTTCGTGGATGGCGGAGAAAGCGGTGACCTACCGCCGCGTCGAAAAAATTACGGGCCTTCTCGGCACCGCCGTCAACGTTGTGCAGATGGTGTTCGGCAACACCGGAGACAATTCCGGTACCGGCGTCTGCTTCACGCGTGACCCGAGCACCGGCGAAAAAGTGTTTTACGGCGATTACCTCGTCAACGCCCAGGGCGAAGATGTCGTCGCTGGCATTCGCACACCCATGCCGCTGCGCGAAATGGTCAAGACCATGCCCAAGGTTTATGCCCAGCTCGAGAAAGTTCGAGTAAAACTTGAGAAACACTATCGCGACATGCAGGACATGGAGTTCACCGTCGAGAACGGCACGCTCTACATGTTGCAGACGCGCACCGGCAAACGCACCCCTGCTGCCGCTTTTCGCATCGCCGTGGACATGGCCAACGAAAAGCTCATCTCGAAAGACGAAGCTCTCCTCCGTATCAAGCCCGAAGACATCGAGCGCCTCTTCTATCCGGTCATCGATTCGAAAGTCGACAAAAAATCTCTCAGTTCGAAAATTCTGGCCACCGGCATCAACGCCGTGCCCGGCGCCGCCGTAGGCAAAGTGGTTTTCTCCGCGCAAAAAGCGGAAGAGTGGGCCGCGCACGGCGAGAAAGTGATCCTCGTCCGCCGCGAAACCAGCCCCGAAGATGTCGGCGGCATGGCCGTCGCGCAGGGCATCCTCACCGCCACCGGCGGCAAGACCAGCCACGCCGCCGTAGTGGCGCGCGGCTGGGGCAAGTGCTGCGTCGTCGGTGCGGAAAAACTGGACATCGATTACAAATCGCAAACCATGTCCGCCGCCGGAAAAGTGGTCAAGGAAGGGGATTGGATTACGCTGGACGGCAGCGAAGGCGTCGTCTACATCGAAGCGATGCCCCTCGTTACTCCCGAATTTCCTAAGTCCTACGAAGCCCTGATGAAGTGGGCCGACCAGACGCGCCGTCTGCGCGTCCGCACCAACGTGGACACGCCGCAAGACGCTCGCAAAGCCATCGAGTTTGGCGCCGAGGGCATCGGCCTTTGCCGCACCGAGCACATGTTCTTCACCGACTTCGAGCAGCCGGAAAGGAGCCACGAGCGCCAGCGCGCCATCCAGGAAATGATCCTGGCAGACGAAAAAGTCGCTCGTGTTAAGGCCCTAGACAAGCTTCTCCCGTTCCAGCGCCGCGACTTCATCGGCATCTTTAGAGCCATGGACGGATTCCCGGTCACCATCCGCTTGATCGATCCGCCGCTGCACGAGTTCGTTCCGCACGATCGCGCCAAGCAGGAAGAGCTGGCCCGCGACTTGAAAATTGATGTCGAGAAAGTCGCCCGGCGCGTCGAGCAATTGCACGAAGCCAACCCCATGCTCGGCCATCGCGGCTGCCGCCTGGCCATCACTTATCCCGAAATTCTCGAGATGCAGGTGCGCGCCATCATCGAAGCAGCCATCGAGTGCCAGAAAGCCGGAGTTAAAGTATTACCTGAGATCATGCATCCACTCGTTCTCGATCGGAAGGAGCTCTCGATCCTCGAAAAAGCCACCCGCCGCGTGGCCGATGAACTGATCAAGAAATCCGGCGTGAAGCTCAGCTACATCGTCGGCACCATGATCGAATTGCCGCGCGCCGCTCTGCTGGCCGGGGAGATCGCGGAAGTCGCGGAGTTCTTCTCCTTCGGCACCAACGATCTCACACAAACCACCATGGGCCTCTCTCGTGACGACGCTGGCCGCTTCCTCCCGGACTACGTGGACGAGAATAAAGCCGCTGTCTTTAGCTCCGATCCTTTCCAGTCTCTCGACTCCAAGGGCGTGGGCATGCTCATGCGCTGGGGCATCGAACAAGGTCGCAAGACTCGCCACAAGCTGAAGATCGGCATTTGCGGTGAGCATGGAGGAGACGCCGACAGCGTAAAATTCTGCCACGTCGTCGGCATGGACTACGTCAGCGCATCGCCGTTCCGCGTCCCGATCGCACGGTTGGCCGCAGCTCAAGTAGTAGTTGAGGAACGCGAAGCAAAGAAAAAGAAGGGGAAGTAGCGCGGAAAAATCGATTCGAACGGAGTTCAAGTAACACTTGAGATCGTCGGCGCGCAGACATTTCTGTAAACTCTGCGCGTCCGGCGAATTTTTTACGTCGGCATTTTGAAGAAAAAATACAAACCCAGAAAAAAGAAAATAATGTCCGGAGACCACCCCGCAAGCAACGGCGGTAGCTGTCCCACTCCACCCATCGCTTCCAAAAGCGCCGCCATCGCCCAATACGTAATCCCGATCGCCACGCCCAAAGCCACGCCGCCAAGCGCTCCGCGTGTTCCTACCAGGAAGGCAAACGGTATCGCCAGCAGCATGCTCACCGGCGCCATCAGCGGATAGGCAAGCTTCTTCTGCCACTGTACGGTCAGCCCGGCCACGTCAAATCCCGCGCGATGCAATCCCTCTATGTAAGCGCTCAATTCCCGCCAGCTCATCTGAAAGGCCTGCCGGACTTCCCGGTTGAAGTATCCCGGCGGCTCCGTTAGCTCCGGAAGCGACGTGACCGGAGGAAGCCGGTCATAACGCGCGATGGTGCTGCCCGAAAAATCCCGAACCCATCCGTCCTCCAGCACCCATACTTTTTGAGATTCCGACCATCGGGCCCGCGTCGCATACACGCGCCGCCGCAACTGGAACGTGGCCGGATCGATTTCCAGAACGCTCAATCCTCCAAACAGGTTTTGCGCGGGGAGGAAGACGTCGTAATTGTAAATCTTGTAGTCTTCGCCGAAGATCCAGCGTTGCGGACGCGTGTAAGTCTGCGGCGGGCGTCCTTTGATTAGATTTCGCAGCGCGTCTTGGCGCTGGTTGGCAAACGGCAAGTACGTATCGTCGAGCACGACCATGATCGCGGCCAGCGCCATTCCCGCGAGCAGCAGCGGCACCGCCAGGCGGTACAAGCTCATGCCGCTTGCTTTGATCGCCACGATTTCGTTGCTCTTGCTCATGATTCCCAGCGTGACCAAAACGGCCACCAGCGCCCCGAGCGGGGCCAGCTGATACATCAGGTAAGGAGCCAGATAACGGAAATAGTCCACCACGATCAGGAAAGGGACGCGGTGGCGCGCAATGTCATCCAGCAATTCGAAAAACGTGAACGTTTCGAACAAAAAGACAAACGTGCCCATCAGCAGCGCGAAGTATGAAAAGAACCTCCGCAGAATGTACAAATCCATCAGCCGCGGAAAACTCGAACCGTTGCGAGTGCCCGTTTCTTGCAGGCCGCGATCTCCATTGGCCGGCCCCGCAGCTGCAGCACGCACGCGCGCCTGTGTCTTGCGCCGCCGCAGCAGCCGCATCCGGCTCTTGAAAAATCCCAGCGGCCGCAGCCAGTGGCTCTCTCCGCGAAACTGCTCCATCCGCGGCAACAATGACAGTCCGAGGATTGCTAGAACGATGTTGGAGGTCCAGATCCCTCCAGCCGGAGAGACGGCTCCTTGCCGCGCAAGTCCGGCACCCATCACGAACAGCAGATAATACAACGCGATCAGAATGACGGCGATCAACGATCCCGCCGCGCGCCCGCCGCGCCGCGGCTGCGCTCCAATCGGAACCGCCACCAGCGCAAAGACAAAACAAGCGACTGGAAAAGCAAACCTGCCGTGAAGTTCCACGCGCGCATCGCGCCAGCCGGGACCCTTGTCCCCCAGCAGCGCCCGAACGGATCGCTCCGGATTGCTGAGCTGCCGCGGTTGCGCGGGTACCAGGCCATTGACTTCGATAGGCCAGTCGCTCTGTCCGAACGCCGTCACCGAGTAGTGATCCGCATCGTTACGGGAAAACTCGTGGGTCGTGCCCCCTTGAAGATGCAGCTCCAGCTTGCCCTGCTTTGGTTCGGCAATTACAATCGCGTTCTCCGCCAGGGTGAGGCGTGAGCCGTTCTCTCCGCCGGTCTCCGCAAGGAACACACCGTGCCATTGCGTGCCGCTGGCCGTCACGTCATTGATGTACAGTACCCAGCCCGGAAATCGCTCGTCGAAGACCCGCGGCTGCACCTGAAAGGATATTTGCGAGGCGATCAAATTCGCTTCGATGGAGCGAAGCGTGCGCAAAGCCAGCGGCGAAAGCCAGAGGCTCATGACCAGCGTGAACGCGGCGCCTAGCAGTGCAATTACACCGACGGGCAGAAGAATCCGCCGGCGCCCGATGCCGAGTGCCGTCAATGCGATGATTTCGCTGTCGGCCGACATGCGTCCCAGGCCCAGAAGCACGCCGATCAGAATGGCCATGGGAATGGTAAAAATGAAAATGCCGGGAAACAGGCAAAGGAACAGCTTCAGAATCTGGCTGCCGGAGCCAGAATGACGGACAAAAAGCTCCATCAAGCGGACAAGCTTTGGAACGAAAAGAACAAAAGTAAAAACGATAAGCCCAAGGACGGCGTGCCGGAAGACTTCGCGGACGATGTAACGGTCCAGGATGCGCATGGCGCGAACCGTGAGTGTAGCACGGCCGCGGCGGCGTTCACTTGCGGCGCCTTCAGCATCGTCATCCGTGGATGCCGGTTAAGATCAGCATGAACGCACAGTACGTCAGTTCATTCGCGGAAGCGCGCGGATAACCGATGCCATGGAGGTGACCTGTATCGAACAGTATCCCAGCCCCCGCTATGCGAGGCTTGTTGCTTCAGACCAGGAGGTACCAGGAAGGCGCGCGAGTTCAGGATCAAAAATCGAGATACCCCGCGCTCCGGCGGTAAACAGTTCACGTGCTCAAAACGAATTCACTGTTTCCACAGTTTCCTGGGACCTTTCACAGGCGGTTACTTGGCCTGTGGAGGATTTGCAAGAAGAGTCGCTTGCTTAGCATTGCCTCTCTAGTGGCTGCCGTCCCGCTCGTGTTTGCCCTGTGCGGGATGATTTACATCAGCTACAACCGAACGGACTTGCCCGATTTAGACGCGTTCCTTCGCTTTGAGCCTCCCACCATGGGTCGCATCTACGATGCGAATGGCCACGTCCTCATCGAATTAGGAAGCGAGCGCCGGGAAATCATCCAATTTAAGAATATTCCTGACGTCCTGCGGCAAGCGATCCTTTCGGCCGAGGATGAGAACTTTTTCTCACACTCGGGGGTGGATTATTCTGTCTTTCCTCGTTTACTTAGCAAGATAAACTTTCACTCCTTGGTCGTCCATGCCGGGAACTCAACCGGCGAGAACGCCGCTGGGCGCGCTCCCGTGTTTCCCCAGGGCGGCTCGACGATTACTCAACAGCTTGTGCGCGGCTACTTCCTGCAAAAACTTACCAGCACGAAGAACAGCAACACCCTTCAGCACGAGGGCCTTTCCCCGCACGCTCTTGCTTTGGTCCTCGGTGTGCCCGGCGCCAACAAGGTCCTGCTGAAAGTTGAGGAAATGCGCCTATCGTTGTGGATCGAGGGGGAGATGCGGAAGCGCTACGGGTCCAAACGCCGGGCCAAAGAAGAATTGCTCGCGCGTTACGCCAGCTTCATCTACTTGGGAAATGGTCGCTACGGCTTCGCCGCGGCCTCGCAGTATTATTTTGGTGCGCCGTTGGCGGCGCTCACTGCTGATGATGCCGACAAGGCGGCCCTTTTGGCAGGCATTACCAAGTCGCCGGGCCAGTATGCCCCCACTTTGGCAGGCAATCAAAAACCACTCCACAGACGAAATCAGATCCTGGCCCTCATGGTTAAGAACCATTTTCTTTCCGCACAGACGGCTCAGAACAGCCAGCAAACCCCAATTCGTCTGGCTGCTCGCGTTAGTGATCTGGTCGAAGCGCCCGCGGCAGTGGGAAATGTTCTCGAGGAGCTCAAAGGACTCGATGCCACACTCGCCTCCGATATCGGAATGAAGCAACTGCTGGAGGGCCGCATCCAGATTTATTCAACGATTGACGATCGGATCCAGCGCCTCGCGAACGCCGCACTCGAAAACGGCTTGAACCTCTATGAAAAGCGTCATCCTAAAAATGCGGGGATGATTCAGGGCTCCGTGGTTGTTCTGCGGAACCGGGACTCCGCCATCCTGGCTGAGGCAGGCGGACGGCGCACATACAAGGGTCACGACACTACGTACAGCGACTTTAATCGCGTAACCCAGTCTATGCGCCAGCCGGGCTCGGCGATGAAGCCGATTGTTTATCTCGCTGCATTTCGTCAGGGCGCCCTGGATCTCGATACTCCCGTACCTGACGAGCCCATCTCGGTGCACACCTCGGGAGACCAGCCTCCGAAGTGGATCTCCAATTTTGACAATCAATTCAAAGGCATCATCCCCGTCCGGCAAGCGCTGGCGGAGTCCAGAAACGCAGTCGCCATTTGGATCGTTCAACGGATTGGCATCGATTCGGTCTTGAAAACCGCACGAGACCTTGGCATCCAAACCGCGTTACATCGCTATGACACTACGGCCCTCGGCGCTTCCGAAGTCACCTTGCTGGAACTTGCGAACGCTTACCGGATGATGGCTAGCGGCATACATGCGGAGCCTTACATGATTGCCAAGATCGAACGGAGTGGGGGAGAAGTTATTTACAGCCACCCCTTGCCCTGCTGTTCGCTCAACGAGAATGGACTGGAGCTATCCCTGATTCAGGAAGGATTGCGTGGTGTCGTGCGCATTCCGTCGGGTACCGCGCACGCGCTCGACGCGCGCGCCTTCCCAATCCCCGTTATGGGCAAGACCGGCACGACGAACAACTACCGGGATGCTCTTTTCATAGGCTCTACCTACGGTCCCGATGGAATTACGGTGGCGGTTCGCATTGGATTCGATGACAACCGCACACTAGGCGGAATGGAAACGGGCGGCAGAGCTGCGCTTCCGGTATTCAGAGAAGTCATGCTGAATACCTATCAAGCAAAGTTGGTTGGCCCTGCGCCATCCTTTCCCGCAGACATGGAAAAAAACATCGCAGCCTATCTGAATGGCGCCGTTACGGAAGAAGAAACGGTCCGGTTGCTCAATTCGCCCGATACCGGAGATGCCGAAGCTGATCGAATTGGATTCTGCCGCCCTGCCGGCACGTTCCTGGCAGCCAAAGCTTGCACGCTGCCGCTCCTCCCGCAGCCTGTCGTTTACCAGCATCGAGATGGCCGTGGCCGGATCGTTTTTACGAACGAGTGAAACAATTTGCTCCACCACATAAGTTTCACATGGACAGAGACCCCTCCCCACATGCCCATGGCTTCGCCGCAGACTCTTTGGAGTTCGCGCTTGCGGCACGCCATTTCTGTTAGCCTCGATTACGTGTTAGTTTTTCTAAAGGCGGTTTTCCTCTAAACCAGCGCAGGCGGGCTCGATTCGAATGCGACCGGGCCTGAGCCGCCACGCGACCTTCAAAGATCAGCCGGACGCCCTCCGGTCAAGGGTCTATCACGGGAGACACGCGCAGAATGAAGCCAGTTCATCTGGTTGTCTTGTGGCACATGCATCAGCCGCAGTACCGCGATCCGGAAAGCAGCCGCTACGTCCTTCCGTGGACGCGCTTGCATGCCCTGAAAGATTACTGGGGCATGGTGGACATGATGCGCGAGTTTCCGAAATTTCATGCCACCTTCAACGTCGTGCCCGCGCTCGGTCTCCAGCTCGAAGAGTATGCCAGCGGAAATTTCAATGAGCCGTGGTTTTCGCTGGCGTTCAAGAATGCCGAGGAATTGGCGCGCGAAGACAAAGCCGAAATTCTCGCGCGCGCGTTTCAGGTCAACCACGAACGCCTGATGTCGCGCTGGCCGCGCTTCGTAGAATTGCACGAATGGTCGCGCCCGGCCGGCGGCGCACAGGCGCTCGTCACCTTTACTCCGCGCGATTGGCGCGACCTGCAACTGCTTTCCCAGTTGGCGTGGATGGAAGAATCTTGGCTGCAAAAAGATCCCGTAATCAGCAAGCTATCCACGAAAGGGAAAGACTTCTCGGAGAAGGACAAAAACGCGCTCAAGGAAAAACAGTTCGAATTGCTGCGCATGGTCCTCCCCGCTTATCGCGAAGCGGCGCAGCGCGGCCAGATCGAAATCAGCACCACGCCGTTCTATCACCCCATCTTGCCGTTGGTATGCGATTCCGATATCGCACGAGTTGCTAACCCGTCTACGCCGCTGCCGCGCCGAGCCTATCGACATCCCGAAGATGCGCGCGAACAGTTGCGCCGCGCGATCGAGTATCACCTGCGCATGTTCGGCGTGAAACCCGCGGGTTTGTGGCCGTCAGAAGGGTCGGTATCGGATGAGACGCTGCGCATCGCTGCGGAGGAAGGTTTCCAGTGGTTCGGCACCGATGAAGGCGTTCTTGGGCGCACGCTGAACGTTGGATTTTTCAGGGAAGCCAGTGGACTGCCCGCCAACGCGGACCGCTTGTATCGTCCGTGGCGCGTGCAAATGGGCGCGGCGGGAATCACCGGACTTTTCCGTGATCATCACATCTCGGACTTGATCGGATTTGTGTACAGCCGGATGGACGCCAAAGCCGGCGCCGCCGATCTTCACGGTCGCTTGCGTTCCATCGGCGAACGCGTACAAAGCAAACAGCCGCTGACTATCTGTCTTTTTTTGGATGGCGAAAATGCCTGGGAATACTATCCCGGCAATGGCCGCGAATTTCTGCGCGAATTTTACGGCCGCATCGAGGCCGATCCCGATTTCCGTGCACTCACCGCAAGTGAAGCCATCGCCGCCGCGGGCGAAATTTCCCAAACTGCCGGAATTTTTCCTGCTTCCTGGATCAATGCGAATTTCGATGTGTGGATCGGTCATGCTGAGGACGTGCAGGCATGGGATTACTTGTGGGACGCCCGCGAAGTTTATTCTCGTTCCGAGGACGCGCGAGCCCAAGGCCGCAAGGATGCGCCCGGTGAAGAAGCGCTGAAGCAAGCCAAAGAATCGCTTCTGGCTGCCGAAGGCAGCGACTGGTGCTGGTGGTACGGGCCGGAGCACAGCACCGCCAACGATGCAGAGTTCGACGCGCTGTACCGGAAGCATCTCACCGGCATTTATCGAGCGCTTGGTAAAGTTGCGCCCGACGAATTGGCGA
>WNFF01002105.1_pt1 | contig 18455 bp, 14 predicted proteins | sample 5400441 | NCBI WGS metagenome assembly WNFF01 (sample SAMN13153345, study PRJNA577476) | soil metagenome | isolation source: 120 cm saprolite under Douglas fir tree site 2 hole 3 replicate 1 | place: USA:California | collected 2015-04-18 | reverse complement strand
CTGCGAGTCTTAACGACCCACCAGGAGTGGCACGCCTCGCTATGGCGCACCCGACGCTCCGCTCGTCGACTTTTCGCTCAGCTCCGCTCAGGTAGCGGTGACTAGGGGCCCCTTAGTCTTGAGTGTCCGTATGTACCCGGCCGGCAACCAATATCGCCGGCGCGGGCGAAAAAAGCACAATCTTTTCAGCGCCACGTGTATCCTTTGAGTGCAAGCTCCCACTACGCCGCCTCCCGCCGCCGCAACGCCTGTCGCATCGCATCCACGACGGCCGGCATTCCATCTGCTTTGTTGACGATCACTTTGACGCCCATCCGGCGGAGAGCCTCCGTGGCCTCGTCCGGCATCCCGCCTGTGACCACGATGATCTCGGCATCCAGCTGGCGTCCGGGCTCGAGCAGCCGCTCGATCACCTGCGGGGCGTTCAGGTCCGGCAGCCCGTAGTCGAGCACAATCAGCGACGGCTGCGCCCGCCCGATCTCAAGCAGCCCGTCCACGCCAGTCGCTGCTTGCACCACCTCGACGTCCAGGTCGGACCGCTCGATCGTCACCACTAGCGCCTGCCGGTAGCCAGGGTCGTCCTCCACCAGCACGACCACATCCTCACCGGTGGACTGCTCAAGCTCCGGCGGCACCGCCATCTCGTGCGCCCGCAAGAACGCACTGAGATCCGCTGCCTCGACACGCCGACGCCCCGTCGGTGTCTTGTGCCCCTTCAGTAGCCCCTGGTCAATCCAGTTCACTACCGTCGCCGGGGACACCTGACAGACGCGCGCGACGCGCTGCGTACCCCAATACCGCTTGTGTCTTGGTAAACTCACAGAACACCAAATACCACCAGAATGGGAAGTGCGCAAGAGGGCTGCGGTGCGGGCGCAACACAAGCGGAAGGAGCGTACATAAAACAGTGTAGTAAAACAACTTACAGTTGCTACAATGGGCGTGCGGGCATCCCGTCACCGGCGCGCGTCGGCCCACCTGTTGGTTGCGTCCAACACCGCCAACACTGAGCTCCGCTCCGGGCTCTCACGGATTTCGCACGTCCCAGTAAGCAACTGGGCCTCGCGGCCCCCCAACCCGTGCACCGCGACCAGCACGAACTTGCGGTCGAAAACGTCGATGATCTGCGCCCCCTCGAGCGCCACCGAGTTGTCCGGCAACAACTCATCGAGACACAGCGACGCCGCCCGCGCCGCGGCTTCGACGCGGTTCCGCGTCGTGTCGGTCCCTTGCTCCTCCGCCTCCGCCTCCCGCCCCTCGAACGCCAGCCGGACCCGAATGATTACCCGCTGCGGCCGCTCGGACGGCCGCACTTCGAGGCTCTGGAAGATCACCACGCGCTTGTTGGCGCGCGAGCGAATGGCTTCCTCCTGGAGCTGCTCGATCGGGCGCACGTCGGCGGTCTGGGCCACGCTGATCTTGCGGTGGTCGATCTTGACGCCGAGCTGCGCCATCAGCGCCGACTCGATGTTGCGCACGACCTGCTTGGCTTGCACGTCGCTGGAGGTCAGTACGTGGATCTCACTTACCTCGCCCAGCGGCGTCACGATCATGCGCGCCGACAACACGCCGGTAAGGCTCGAGATCAGGTTCTCGGCACGTTTCACCCCCCACGGATCGGGCGTCTGCCCGGGGGGTGTCAGCGGCAACGCGTCCCGGTCGCTGCCTTCCGGGGCCTCAGCAGGATTAGTAAGTGTCACGTTGACCGCTCTCCCGTCGCCACCTGGTTTCGACCCGAGGCCTTGGCGCGGTACAACGCGCGATCAGCCGCCACCAACACATCCTCTGTTTCCGGGCCCCGCTCGGCCACGAACTCCGCGACCCCGATGCTCACCGTCACGAGCCCCGACGGATACCCGAGGTCCCGCCCCATCACTTCCACGCCGAGCCGCACCTTGTCGGCGACGACCAGCGCCCCCTGCACCCCGGTCCGCACCAGCACGAGGACGAACTCGTCGCCCCCGTAGCGCGCCGCCAGGTCCGTTGTGCGGATGTGCGCGCCGCATTCTCGCGCCGCACTGCGCAGGACGGCATTGCCCGCCTCGTGGCCGAAGCGGTCGTTCACCTGCTTGAAATTGTCCAAGTCCACAAACAGCGTCGCGAACGGATCACCCGTCCGGTCGCTCCGCGCCACCTCGCTTGCGAGGCGGTCGCGCAACACCCGGTAGGTGGCAAGCCCCGTCAGGCCATCCACGGCCGCTTGAAGCTGCGCTTGTCGCGCCTGCTTGTCGAGATAGGGGGGACAGGACTTGAGGGTCGTCCGTCCTGACACCGCCGCCTCCGCGAACGCGCGGCAGGTCGCGTAGCCACACGCGCCACAATCCCACGGCTTACCGTTGGGGGCGAGGCCGATCTCGGTGAGCACACCGTCGACCGCCTCCACCGACGGCCGCACGCCGTTACGGTGGATCACGAACGCCTCGCCGATCCGCACGCCCTCAGCCACCGTCTCTTCGATCACCGGGGCGCGCGCCCGCGCGGGCTCCGTGGCCCCCACGATCTGCCGCCGTCGGAACAACTCCTCCCTAGGCCCGAGCAGGGGATGGTCGAGACAGCCCTCGCACGGCAGGATGTCCACGAACCCGAGGTCGATGTGGTCGACCGCCACGGCGTGGGCGATCGCCCCCAAGCCCCCGAGGCCGCGCACCTTGCGGAACCGCCGGCTCGCGTGACTTTCCTCGCGCAGGAGCTCCAGCGGCAGGCCCCCGGCGGTGCTCAAGTGCCGGCGCCGCTCTTCGGGGACCCGGGTGAAGTAGGGGGCTTGATCCGCCACCCGTACACCGCGCCGCCGCAACAAGTCGGCGAGCTCCTCGAAGGTGATCGCCGCCGCCACGTCCCCGCCACCCTCGGTGAGACAGACGCCGGCGTACACGACGGGGGTATCCGGCCCATACAGGCGTCTCAGGTAGCGCGCCTCGGCCGCGATCGGCGTCGCCACCGGGGCGAGGTAAGGGATGAGTTCGGGATACTGCGTCCGCACTGTCTCGACGATCACGGGGCAGGTGGAGCGGACCATCGTGCCCCACCCCTCATCGGCCCAGAGCGAGAGGTATTCCTTGGCCACGAGCTCGTCGCCCAGCACGCCGCGATGCACCATGCGGAACCCCGCGGCGTAGCAGGCGTTGACCACCTGCTCGGGCGTCGCCGGATAGAAGTACACGGCGCACTCGACCGACAGGATGAGGGCCGCGCGGCCGCCGCGCACCAGCTCGAGCGCGCGGGGCGCATCGCCCTGCACCTTGATCGCGTCGTGGGGGCAGGCCGGGAAGCACAGCCCGCAGCGCGTGCATGTCTCGTCGACGATGCGGACCTGCGTGCCCTCCACGGCGACGGCGTCGACGGGGCATACCCGGACGCACGCCATGCAGGTCACACACCGGTCCGGATCGATCCTAAAGTCCACGCGGCATCCGGACGGCGCGTTGCGGCTCGGTGAAGGGTGATAGAAAGGGCGCCGTAACATGGACCGGGTACACCAAGCTGTCAATAGCGCCCTGCAGCACAACCGTTTGGCGGAATGTGACTTAGGCGAGCGCGTATTCCTTGAGCTTGCGATACAGCGTGCGCTCGCCGATGCCGAGGATCTCGGCCGCCTTGCGTCGGTTGCCCTTCGTTTCACGCAGCGCCGCTTCGATGGTCGCTCGCTCCACGTCCGCCATTGTCATGCCAGGCCGATATAGCACTTCACCCTCAGCCGCCGGCTCCGCCTCGACCGTCGCGACTGGCGTGGCCTGAGAGCCCGGGCCCACCTCAATCACCTCGACGCGCTGCGGGGGTTCATCGAGCCTTCGCCGCAGTTCTTCGACCTGTAGCTTCAGCTCCACAAGGCTGCGGAAGATGAACTCCAGTTCCTGCCCGGCGACGTCGCGGGTCGCACCGGCCACGCGCACCGGCAGGCCCCGGCCACGCTCGCGGATGTCGCGCGGGATGTCGCTCGCGCCGATCTCTCCCTCGGGCGCAAGCACGACCATCGATTCGATGAGATTGCGCAGCTGGCGGATGTTGCCGGGCCAGTCGGCGTCGACGAGGATCTGCAGGGCTTCCGGCGTGATGCCGCGGAAGGTGCGATCGTGCTGCGCGGCGAACTCGGCGATGAAGCGGCGGACCAACAGGGGGATGTCCGCCTTCCGCTCCCGCAGCGGCGGCAGATAGATGTGCAGGACATTGAGTCGGTAGAACAGGTCGTCGCGGAACCGGCCGAGCGCGACCCCCTCCTTGAGCGCCCGGTTACTCGCGGCCACGACCCGCACGTCCACCTTGATCGCCTGCGTCCCGCCGACGCGGAAGAACGTGCGGTCCTCGAGCACGCGCAACAGCTTCACCTGCGTGGCGGGGGGGCACTCGCCCACCTCGTCGAGGAAGATGGTCCCGCCGTCAGCGAGCTCGAAGCGCCCCAGGCGACGCTCGGCCGCGCCCGTGAAGGCCCCCTTCTCGTGGCCGAACAGCTCGCTCTCGAGCAGTGCCTCGGGGAGCGCCGCGCAATTCACCGCGATGAACGCCTTCCCGCGCCGCGGCGACAAGTCGTGGATCGCACGGGCCACGAGCTCCTTCCCCGTCCCCGACTCCCCCTCGATCAGTACGGTCGACGTGACGGGCGCCATTAGCTCGATCTTGACGAGCACTTCCTGAATGGCGGGCGACTCGCCGATGATGCCGGTGCGCTGTTGGAGCTTGCGGCGCTCGATCAGCCGACGGACGGTCGCCGTCACCTCGGCGGGGTCGGCGGGCTTCTCGAGATAGCCGGTGAGCCCGAGCCGGCGGGCGAGGCCCTTGGCGTCGGGCTCGGTCTCTTCGACCAGTCCGAGGGTCGAGATGGAGCGGTCGCGTGCCAGCGTCAGGAGCTGCGCCGCACCGGTTTCGTGGAGCCCGCCCGTCACGACAAGGCAGTCGGGCGCCGGGTCGCGCCGGATGGCCTGGCGCGCCTCGTCGAGCGAGGACGCCATCGTGGTACGGAACCCGGCCTGCTCGAGCGCCGCGTTGATGCGGACGGCGTGTTCGAGATCGTCGGTCGTGACCAGAATGCGGTCTGCCATCAGTGCTCCGTGTGCTCCCCCGTCAACAGCTCGACCGCGTGGGTGAGGAGGTCCTCGAGGACCCCGAGCCCGTCACGCACGCCCCCGGGCGACCCGGGGAGGTTCACAATCAGCGTGCGGCCCCGCGTGCCCGCCACCCCGCGCGACAGCCAGGCCCGCGGGAACGCCGCCGCCGCCCGGCTGCGCAGCGCTTCGGCGATGCCGGGGGCGCTGCGATCGAGCACCGCCGCCGTCGCCTCCGGCGTTACGTCACGCCAGGTGAGCCCGGTGCCACCGGTCGTAAGGATCACGTCCACTTCTCCCGAATCGGCCCAACGCACCAGCTTCCCCGCGATGCGGTCGGTCTCGTCGGGCACCACACTGCGCACCGCCACCTCGTAGCCGCGCGCGTCGGCCCAGGCGAGGATCGCATCCCCCGAGCTGTCGGCCCGCTGCCCCACCGCGCCCAGATCGCTCACCGTCAGTATCCCGATCCGCATGCACCCGCTACCGGGCGGCACCGCCCGAGTCGGTCCGGGTGCGTCGCGGCACGAACGGCAACCGCACCACCTCGGCCGGGGCGCGTTTGCCACGCACGTCGATCGCGAAGTGACTGCCCGCCTTCGCATGGGCGACGGGGAGGTAGGTGAGCCCGATCGCGCAGTTGACGGTCGGCGTCACGGTACCGCTGCGCACGACGTCCACCGCGGTACCATCCAGATACACGCCATAGCCGTGCCGTGCCACGAGCTTGGGCTCGGTCACCTTGAAGCCCACCAGCCGCCGCGTCACGCCGTCGAGCTTCTGTCGCTTGAGCGCGGCGAGGCCGGTGAAATCGACCCCTTTGTCGAGTTTCACGATCCACCCGAGCCCCGCCTCGTACGGCGTCACGCTGTCGTCGATGTCGCTGCCGTACAGCGGATACCCGGCCTCGAGCCGCAGGGTGTCGCGGGCGCCGAGCCCGCACGGCTCCGCGCGGCCCGCGCCCACGAGCGCGTGCCACAGCGTCTCGAGGGCCCCCGCGCGACAGTACAGCTCGAATCCGTCTTCCCCCGTGTAGCCGGTGCGCGACACAAAGCACTGCACGCCTGCGACCTTTCCCTGCACGAAGTGGTAGTAGGGCACCATCGCGACGCCGAGCGGGGTGAGCGGCGCGAGGAGCGACTCGGCCCCCGGACCCTGGACGGCGAGGAGTCCCGTCTCCGCGGAGATGTCGCGCAGCCGCACGTTCGCGCCGCGCTTCTGCGCCACGATGTAGTCCCAGTCCTTGGCGAGATTCGCGGCGTTGACGACCAACATCACGCGATCCTCGAAGCGGTACACGAGACAGTCGTCCACGAAGGTGCCCTGCGGGGTGAGGATCGCAGAGTATTGGGCTTGACCGGGTTTGAGCGCGCCCACGTCGTTCGGGGTGACCCGTTGCACGAAGGCGTTGCGGTCAGGGCCCGAGACCTCGAACTCGCCCATGTGCGACACATCGAACACGCCGACGCGCTCCCGTACTGCCCGGTGCTCGGCGGCGATACCAGCCGGATAGCTGAGGGGCATTTCGTAGCCGCCGAACGACACCATCTTCGCCCCGAGCAAGACGTGGGTGGCGTACAGCGGCGTGCGGCGCGCGATCTCTTCGGCCATCGCTCTCCTCCATACCCACCCCGGGGGCGTGGCCCGGCGGTCGCATCCCCTCCACCCTCCCCCTCCCTACCCGAGCAGCGTCCCGAGCAGCGCCTTCTGAACGTGCAGCCGGTTCTCGGCCTCGTCCCAAACCCGCGACTGCGGGCCTTCAATCACTTCAGTCGCGACCTCCTCGCCGCGGTGCGCCGGGAGACAGTGCAGGAAGATCGCCGTGGGGTCGGCAAGCTTCATGAGCGCGCGGTCCACCGTATAGCCCCGGAACGAGTTGCGGCGGGCCTCGGCCTCCGCCTCCTGACCCATTGAGGCCCAGACGTCCGTATTCACGACCTGCGCGCCTTCCACCGCCTCCTCCGGAACTTCGGTGATCGAGATGCAGGCCCCCGCGGCCTTGGCCCGGTCGAAAATCCGGCGGTCCGGCTCGTAGCCCTCCGGGCAGGCGAGCCGCAGCTCGAAACCCAGGACTTGAGCCGCCTCGATCCAGCTGTTCGCCATGTTGTTGCCGTCCCCCACCCAGGCGATCCGCTTGCCATCCCACCCCCCCAGGGCTTCGCGCACCGTGAACAGGTCGGCAAGCACCTGGCACGGATGGGAGAGATCGGTCAGGCCGTTGATCACGGGGATGGTGGCGTGGCGCGCCAGCTCTTCCACCTCCCCATGGTCGAACGTGCGAATCATGATCCCGTTGACGTAGCGCGATAGCACGCGCGCCGTGTCCGGGATCGGCTCCCCCCGCCCGAGCTGGATGTCACGCGAGGAGAGGAACAGCGCCTGGCCGCCAAGCTGATAGGTCCCCACCTCGAAGGACACGCGGGTCCGCGTGCTCGACTTGGCGAAGATCATCGCGAGCGTCTTGCCCGCGAGGGGAGTCTCCCGGTACGTGCCGCTCTTCATCCGACGCGCGAGCTCGAATAGGCTCAGGATCTCGGTGCGCGCGAGGTCGGTGACGGCGAGGAAGTCACGCTTGGTCATGCAATCCCTGGCGAGGTAAGTCAAAATGACAGGGTGCGACTGCTAAATTCTACCCGCGCGGGAATGACGAGACAAGCGGCGGCCCCAAGCGGCTGCTAGAGGATGTAGCGGCGCAGGTCCTCGTCGTCCACGATCTTGGCGAGCCGTTCGCGCACCCGCTCGGCGTCGAACCGGATGCGTTTCTCGGGCAAGTCGGGCAGGTCGAACAGCACGTCCTCGAGCAGCGTGGTCATTACGGTGTGGAGCCGGCGGGCACCGATGTTCTCCATCCGCTCGTTCGCCTTGGCGGCGATGCGGGCGATCTCGTTGATGCCGTCGGGCGTGAATTCGAGGGTGGCCCCGTCGGCCGCGCACAGCGCGGCGTATTGCTTCGTGAGGGCGTTCTCGGGCTCCGTCATGATGCGGACGAAGTCTTGTTCGGTCAGCGGTTGCAGCTCCACTCGGATTGGGAAGCGCCCCTGCAGCTCGGGGATCAAGTCCGAGGGTTTGGAAATGTGGAACGCGCCGGCGGCGATGAACAGGACGTGGTCGGTGCGCACGTAGCCGTACCGGGTCTGGACCGTGGAGCCCTCGACGATCGGCAGCAGGTCGCGCTGCACACCTTCGCGCGACACATCCGGGCCGACGGTGCCGCGCTCGCCGGCGATCTTGTCGATCTCGTCGATGAAGATCACGCCGTGGTTCTCCACGCGGTCGAGCGCTTCATTCACGACGTCGTCCATGTCGACGAGCTTCTTGAGCTCCTCGTCGATGACGATACGCCTCGCCTCGTGGAGATGCACGGTGCGCCGCTTCTTCTTCTTCGGCAGCATGTCCTGGAGCCACTCGGTGAAGTTGAAATCCGGGCCCTCCATGCCCTGCGGCGGCTGCATCATCTCGAGCATCGGGAAGCCCTGCTGCTGCACCTCGATCTCCACTTCGCGTTCTTCCAGCTTTCCTTCCTTGAGCTGCTGGCGCAGCTTCTCGCGGGTGCGGCGACGGCGCTCCTGCGCCTCGGTGTCAGCCTCGGAAGCCGCCGGCGTCACGTCACCCTTGGAGGACACGACGAACAGCGGCCGACTCTCCGCTCTCCCCTCTCCTTTCTCCCCCGGGGCAAGGGGAGTGGCCGGCGCCACCGGCGTTGAGGGGAGGAGGAGATCGAGCAGGCGTTCCTCCGCGCGCGCTTCGGCCTGAGGGTAGACGTCGTCCTCGCGTTCCGTGCGTACCATGTTGATCGACACGTCGACGAGCTCACGCACCATCGACTCGACGTCTCGCCCGACGTAGCCGACCTCGGTGAACTTGGAGGCCTCAACCTTCAAGAACGGCGCCCCGGCGAGCCGGGCGAGCCGGCGCGCGATCTCGGTTTTGCCGACACCGGTGGGCCCGATCATGATGATGTTGTTCGGCAGGATCTCATCGCGGATGTCGTCGGGCGCCTGAGTGCGGCGCCAGCGGTTCCGCACCGCGATGGCAACCGCCTTCTTCGCCACGTCCTGGCCCACGATGTAGCGGTCCAGCTCCGCCACGATCTTGCGCGGCGGCAACTCTTCCAGCCAGGGAAGCTGCTCTTCCTGATTCGGCCCGGCGGGGGAGGTCCCCTCGGGGGGGACGCGGGTCGGCTCGGCCATCAGAGCTCCAGGATGCTGATGTGCGTGTTGGTATACACGCAGATCTCGGCCGCGATCTCGAGTGAGCGTTGCACGATGTCTCGCGCCGGCAGCTCCGTCTGCTTCAAGAGGGCCCGGGCCGCCGCGAGCGCGTAGTTGCCGCCGGACCCGATCGCCAGGACGCCGTCGTCGGGCTCGATGAGCTCGCCTGCGCCGGAGATCACATAGCCGTGCTCCTTATCCGCCACGACCAGCAGCGCCTCGAGCCGGCGCAGCACGCGGTCCGAGCGCCAGTCTTTGGCGAGCTCGACCGCCGCGCGCGGCATGTTCCCGGGGTAGCGCTCGAGCTTCTCCTCGAACTTCTCGAACAACGTGAACGCGTCGGCCGAGGCCCCCGCAAATCCGGCGAGGATCTTGCCGCCCTTGATCGCCCGCACCTTGTTGGCGTTGGCCTTCATCACGGTGTCGCCGAGCGTGACCTGGCCATCGCCGCCCAAAGCGACGTGGCCGTTCCGGCGCACCGCGAGAATGGTCGTGCTGTGTATGCGCTGCATGTCCCTCACGCCCGGGGATGAGCCTGATGGTATACCCGCTTCAAGCGTTCCACCGACGTATGAGTATACACCTGCGTGGTCGAGAGCGACGCGTGCCCCAAGAGCTCCTGCACCGCCCGCAGGTCCGCTCCCGCGTCGAGCAGGTGCGTGGCGAACGAGTGGCGCAGCGAATGGACGTGCAGGTCCCGGCCGCGCGCCAGGACGCCCAGCAACCGCTTGACCGCGAGCTGCACACTGCGTGGCGTCAGCCGCCGGCCGCGCCGGCTCACGAACACCGCGCGCCGCTCGGGTGTTCCCGCCCCCTCGCCGCGGTCGCGGTAGCGGTAGTAGCGTCGCAGCGCTGCCTCAGCGTGCGCCCCGACCGGTACGAGTCGTTCCTTCTTCCCCTTGCCCCGCAGCTTGACTTGGTCCGAGATCAAATCGATGTCCTGGTCGTTCAGCCCCGCCAGCTCCGCGAGGCGCATCCCCGTCGAGTAGAACAGCTCGAGCATCGCGAGATCCCGCGCTTCCGCGAAGCCCCCGGCGGTGGCACGACGCTCCGCTTCGCCGAACAGCAGTTCCACTTCCGCGCGGTCCAGGTGCGCAGGGAGGGTGCGCTCGAGCTTGGGCGTGCGCGCCGCTTTGGCCGGATTCACGCCGAGCCCGCGCGCCGCGTCCAAGAACCGGTAGAACGTGCGCAGCGCCGAGAGCGCTCGCGCCGCGGAGCGCTTGGCGAGGCCGCGCTGCTGCATCGCGCCGAGCCAGCCCCGGATCGCCACGCGGTCCACTCCCGCCCAGCTCCAGGCCCCGCCGTAGTAGCGGCCGCAGAACGCCGCGAAATCGCGGACGTCGCGGGCATAGGCCTTCACGGTGTGCGGTGAGTCGTTCCGCTCCTTTTCGAGAAACGTGACGAACTCCGCTATGGCCGACGCGCTCGTCACACCGCGACACCCCTGCCCACGCGCTCGGCGAAGCGATCCATCGCCGCCAGGGCCCGCTCGACGAGTTGCGCCGTACGCCGCGGCCGGTCCCGCACCGGCCGTTCGAGCGGCTCGAGCAGTCCGAAGTTGGCGTTCATTGGCTGGAACCGCTCGGCGTCTGCCGTATGTACGTACCGGTACAGCGCCCCGAGCATCGTGGTCGGCGGCGGCACGACCGGCTCTTCGTCGCCGAGCAGGCGCGCCAAGTTGATCCCCGCGAGAATGCCCGTCGCCGCCGATTCCGTGTAGCCCTCGACGCCGGTGATCTGGCCCGCGAACAAGAGCGTCGGGATGTCCTTCGCGCCGAGCCACGCCGTGAGCGCCCGCGGCGAGTTGATGTAGGCGTTGCGATGGATGCTGCCGAACCGTAAGAAGTCGGCGCGCCCGAGTCCCGGAATCGTGCGCAGTACGCGCTGCTGCTCCGGGATCTTGAGGCGCGTCTGAAACCCCACCAAGTTCCACATCTGCCCCGCTCGGTCCTCCTGACGCAGCTGGACCACGGCGAACGGCTCGCGGCCGGTGCGCGGGTCGACGAGCCCCACCGGCTTCATCGGCCCGAAGCGCAGGACGTCCCGGCCCCGGGCGGCCATCTCCTCGACCGGCAGGCACCCTTCGAAATAGGGCGTGCGGTCGAACTCGTGCTGCGGCTGGTACTGCTCCGCACTCGCGAGCGCTGCCACGAAGGCGGCGTACTCGGCCTCGCTGAGCGGGGCGTTCCAATAGTCGTCCCCGCCCCCCTTGCCGTAGCGCGATGCGCGGAACAGTCGCTCGAGCTCGAGCGACTCCCCGGCCACGATGGGTGCGATGGCGTCGAAGAACGCCAGGGAGCGGGCGTCGAGCCGCGTCGCGATCGCGGCGGCGAGCGCATCAGAAGTCAGCGGGCCCGTGGCCACGATGCCCGGGGCGGGCAGCTCGGTCACCTCGCCCCGGCGGAGCGTGATGCCGGGGTGGCCTTCGACGCGCGCGTGCACCGCCTGGGCGAACACCGTGCGGTCCACGGCGAGCGCCGCGCCGCCCGGCACCCGGGCCTGGTCGGCGGCGTCCAGCACGACGCTGCCGAGCCGCCGCATCTCGGCCTTGAGGAGGCCGTGAGCGTTCGTGAGCTCGACTGATTTGAAGGAGTTACTGCAGACGAGCTCGGCGAGGCGGTCGGTCTGGTGGGCGGCGGTCATGCGCAGCGGGCGCATCTCGTGCAGCGTGACTGCGATCCCGCGCTCCGCCAGCGCCCAAGCGGCCTCGCTCCCCGCGAGCCCGCCCCCCACTACCACTGCCCTCAGCCCGCGACCGTCTCCGCCGGCGTCACCGCTTCCTCGACCTGGATCTCGTGTCCGCACTTCAGGCACTTGCGTGAGACTCCCCTCGCCTTGGTTTGCTTCTCTTCCATGCCGACGAACCCACAGCTCGGGCAAGCGACTGGCACCGGTCGGGTCCACGTCGAGTAGTCACACTCGGGATAGCGCAGGCACCCGAAGAAATTGCGTCCCTTCTTGGTACGGCGCTCCGCCAAGTCCCCAACCCCGCACTTCGGGCACTTGACGCCCAAGGGCACCGGTCGCGTGTGCTTGCAGGCCGGGAAGCGCGTACACGCGAGGAACTCCCCATAGCGCCCCGTCTTGATGACCATCGGCGCGCCGCACTCCTGGCACACCTCGTTGGTGGGCTTGTCGGGCACCTTGTCACGGCGCAGCGGGCGGGTGAACCGGCACTCGGGGTAGCGGGCGCAGGCGATGAACGGCCCGAACCGTCCGCTCCGCACCACGAGGCCGCTCTCGCAGGTCGGGCACTTCTCCTTGTGCAGGCCCGAGAGATCGTGGACGTCGTGGATCAACTTCTGCACGTCCACGGCGTCGAGCGCCCGCGAGAAGGGCCCCCAGAAGTCCCCGAGCACCGTCTGCCAGCCCAGGTCGCCTTCCTCGACCTTGTCGAGCTCGTCTTCCATCTGCGCCGTGAAGCCGACCTCGAACACCGCCGGGAAGGACCGCTTCATGACCTGCCACACGGTCTCGCCGAGCGGCGTGGGTGCGAAGCGGCGGTCCTTCGCCGTGGCGTACCAGCGCGTCTTCAAGGTGGAGATGATCGCGGCGTAGGTCGACGGGCGACCGATCCCCAGGCGCTCGAGTTCTTTCACCAGGCTCGCCTCGCTGAAGCGCGGCGGCGGCTCGGTGAAGTGCTGGTTGGGCGTGATCTGCTTGACCGTGACGACGTCGCCCTGCGCGAGCGGCGGGATCGGCGGCAGGTCTTCCAGCGTCTTGGCGTCCTCGGGCTCGTGCGCTTCGTGGTACAGCACGTGATAGCCATCGAACAGGACCCGCGACCCCGTGGCGCGGAACACGTAGCGGCCGAGGTCGAAGTCGACCTTGGTCGTCTCGAACACCGCGGGGGTCATCTGGGACGCGACGAACCGCCGCCAGATCAGCTGGTACAGCTTGAACTGCCGCGCGTCGAGATGCTCCTTCAACCCTTCCGGACGTCGCAGCACGTCGGTGGGCCGGATCGCCTCGTGGGCGTCCTGGACGCGGGAGTTGCTCTTGCCACCCTTGTGGACCACGGGCGCGTCTGGCAGGTAGCGTTTCCCGAATTCTTGGCCGATGAACTCACGCGCTTGCGCCACGGCGGAGTCGGCGACCCGGACCGAGTCCGTGCGCATGTAGGTGATCAGGCCGACCGGACCCTCGGCGCCCACCTCCACGCCTTCGTAGAGCTGCTGCGCGATTCGCATCGTGACCGCCGCGGAGAACGAGAGCTGTTTCGCGGCTTCCTGCTGCAGCGTGGCCGTGCGGAACGGCGGTGGGGCGGGCCGCCGGCGCTCGCCTTTCTCCACCGTCGTGACCTTGAACGGGATGCGGAGCGCGTCCGCGACGATGGCCCGGGCGGTCGCCTCGTCTTTGATCTCGGGCTTCTTGCCGTCGAGCTTGTGCAGCCGCGCCTGGAACGCCTGGCCGTCGTTCTCGAGATCGGCCTCGATGGTCCAGTACTCCTGCGGGACGAACTTGCGGATCTCCTCCTCGCGCTCGCAGATCAGGCGCAGCGCCACGGTCTGCACCCGGCCGGCCGACAGCCCGGTCTTGATGCTCTTCCAGAGCAGCGGTGAGGTCTTGTAGCCCACCAGGCGGTCCAGCACGCGGCGCGCCTGCTGCGCGTCCACCTTGCGCTGGTCGATGTCGAGCGGATGGGCGAGCGCGTGGGCCACCGCGTCTTTCGTGATCTCGTGAAACAGGACCCGCCGCACCTTGCCGCCGTTGCCGAGCTGGCTCGCGACGTGCCACGCGATCGCCTCGCCTTCGCGGTCCGGGTCGGTCGCGAGCAACACCCGCGCCGCGGCTTTCGCGGCCTTCTTGATCTCGGCGAGGGTCTTCGCCTTCTCCTTGATGGTGACGTACTTGGGTGTGAAGCCATGCTCGACGTCGACGCCCAGCTCGCGCTGGGGCAGGTCGCGCAGGTGCCCGACCGTCGCCTTCACCGTGTAGCCCGAGCCCAAGTACTTGCCGATCGTCTTGGCCTTGGTGGGCGACTCGACGATGACGAGCGCACCCTTCCCGCCCGTCTCGGCAGGCGCGGCTGGCTTGCGCGACCGCCGCTTGGGCGGCGCGGGGGCCACGGCCTTCGCTGCGGTCGCCGGCTCGGGCGCTGCCGCAGGGGATTGCGGCGCACGCGCCCGGCGCTTCGGAGGTGCCGGTGCGACGGCCCTCGCTGCCGCCGCCGTCCCGGGCACGGCCGAGGACAATTTCGGCGCACGCGCGCGGCGCTTCGAGGGCGCCGGCGCCACGACCGTCGCCGCCACCGCCGTCTCGCGGGCTGTGGGTTCCACGTTCCGCTTCTTAGCTGCCACGCTTCAATCCTTCATGTTGCAAACGCGGAAGGGCATCTTTACCATCCCGCACTCGATTGCGCAAGCCTGACGACCTCTGATGCCACCTGCGGCGGCGTTTGTCGATCGCTGTCCACCGCGGCGTGCGCGGTGCGGTAAAACGGCTCGCGCTCCGTGAGCAACTGCCGCATCCGCGCCACCGGGTCCTCACTCAATAACACCGGACGGGTTCCCCCGGGCGCGGCGCGCTCTGCCGCCGTCTCAGGCCGCGTCCGCAGGTAAATCATCAAGCTGTCCGCGCGGGCGGCGTCGACCGCGCCGGGCTGCGCGGCCCAGCCACCACCCGGGGCAATCACCGCCGCCTCGCTCGCGAGCGCCGTCTCCATCTCCTTGCGCTCCATCTCGCGGAATGCCGCCTCACCCTTCTCCGCGAAGATCAGCGCAATCGGTCTCCCTTCGCGCCGCTCGACGATCGCGTCCACGTCCACGAACCCCGCGTGCAGTTGCTCCGCCACCAGCCGGCCCACCGTCGTCTTCCCCGATCCCGGGAGCCCGATCAGGACGATGTGCCGTTTCATGATGCCGCTCCCTTCGGGGTGCGCGCGCGCAGCTGGGCGACATACCCCGCGAAGTTCCGCTTGGTCTCGCCGAGGGCGTCACCGCCGAACTTCTCCAGCAGCGCCTGCGCCAGCACCAGGGACAGCATCGCTTCCGCGATGACGCCCATCGCGGGCACGGCGGTCACGTCGGAGCGCTCCGATTGCGCCTGGGCCGGGCCGCCCGTCTCGAGATCCACGGTGCGCAGCGGCGCCATGAGCGTCGAGATCGGCTTCATCGCGACGCGCGCCACGAGCGGCTCGCCGGTCGTCATGCCCCCTTCGGTGCCGCCCGCCCGGTTCGTGGCGCGCGCGAGCCCCGGGAGGATCTCATCATGCACCTCGGAGCCCTTGCGCCGGGCGGCCTCGAAGCCGAGCCCGAGCTCCACGCCTTTCACGGCGGGAATCGACATGAGCGCCTGGGCGAGCCGGCCGTCGAGCTTCGCGTCCCACGAGACGTGCGCGCCCAGGCCGATCGGGACGCCGAGCGCGATCACCTCCACCACGCCGCCGAGGGTGTCGCCCGCCGCCTTCGCCGCGTCGATCCGCGCGATCATCTCGCGCTCGGCGGCGGGGTCGAGGCAGCGCACCGGGCTCGCGTCGGCGGCGGCGTTCAAGGGGAGGGGGAGCGGCGAGGGGGGGCGGGCGACGACCCCCCCCAGCTCCGCCACGTGGCTGCCGATCTCGACGCCGAACTGCTCGAGCAGCAGCTTGCACACCGCGCCGCAGGCGACCCGCGCCACCGTCTCGCGGGCGCTCGCCCGCTCGAGAATATCGCGGGCGTCCTGGCGATCGTACTTCAGGGCCCCGACCAGGTCCGCGTGTCCGGGGCGGGGACGCGTGACCTGGCGGCGGCGCTCGGTGCGATCGGCGAGCCGAGGGTTTCGCCCGCGCGCACGCCCGCGAGCCATTCGATCTGGTCGGATTCGATCTTCATGCGGGCGCCGCGCCCGTAGCCGCCCATGCGCCGCTTGAGCTCGACGTTGATCCGCTCGGCCGACACGGCCAGCCCGGCGGGGATCCCTTCGAGCACCGCCACCAGGCCGCGTCCGTGCGATTCGCCCGCCGTCGTGAACCGGAACATCGCCCGCGCCTCAGCCGTCCTGCCGCGATAATAACACGCGAGCCCGACTCTGGGCCGGGCTCGCGTGGCTGCCGCGCTCAAGCGCGCTACGCCGTTCGGTCACCGCGGCGCCGGCGGGGCCGGCGCGAACGGATTCATGACGGCCGGGATGGCGACGACGACGAGGCCGCGCGGCGTGATCCCGAACAATAACTGCCGACCGCCCGCGTCTTTGGCCACGCGCAGCGGTCCGGTGATCGGATCGCGCGTTGGGAACGAGTCGATCAGCGCACCGTAGAAGGTGTCCCAGATGTGGACGATGGGGTTCTGCCCGGCGGCGAACAGGATGCGGTCGTTGATGCTCCCGGTCCCGCCGCAAGTGGGGGAGCACGCACCACCGGGGGTGAAGGTGTGGTTCGCGTTCATGTCGATGCCGCGGCCGCCCGTGTCGGGCGCCATCGCCTTGAGCCGCATCCCTTCATCCAGGAAGTAGATCGAGTCGAGCCGCGCGACGTTCGTCAACCCATTGAAGTTCGTCGCGATCGACCGCAGCCGCGTCGCTGTGTTGGTGACGAAGTCGGTCACATCGACCGCCGGCGTCATCCCGAAGTCGACGTCGTTGTCCCCGGTATCGAAAATACCGGTGGCCCTCCCGCCCGGCGTCTGGCAGGTGGTCTGCGCACCGTGCAGCAACTGTCCCTTGGTCGCGTAGCCCATCACGCGGCCGAACCCGATCCCGCCCGCGAGATTGCCGCCCTCGGCGAAGAAGCCATGGGTGAAGTTCCCCGAGTTGCGCGCGAACGTCGAGTCCCCAAGCGCAAACCGCGACAGGTCAACGTTGATGCCGGCGCAGGCGGAGAGAACGACGTGCGTCCAGTTGTAGGGCCGGCCGCGCCGCATCACGATGCGGAGCGTGTCCGAGGTCGCGGTCGGGTAACCCTGGGCGATCTCCCAGAAGAAGTGCGCGAACAACTGGGTCGTGTCCTGGGTGTTCTTGAGCTTCTCCATCCGCAACGTGGCGCGGTTGGTAAAGGGCTGCGGATCCGCGACCGTCGGCAAGCTCGAGTACAGCGCGAACACCGAGTCCGCATCACAGTTCGGCGGCGCTAGGCCCACCCGGCACACGGTCGCCACGTACTGCGGGCGGTCCGAGATGTTGTACTCAATGATGCGCGTCGTAAAGCCGCCCGGCGTCGAGATGACGTGGTACGTCTGGATCAGGACGTTGGGGACGTCCTGCCGCCACAGCAGCTGGCGCGGGGCACCGGGTCCGACGTTCAGGATCGAGAACTGGGTGCCACCCGAGTTCGCCACGACGAGCGTGTCGGCGTAGTGCCCCAGCGTGTCCTTCGGCCACAGCGCGATGCCCCACGGCCGCGACCCCGCCGAGGGAATCCCGGTGGCCACGAACGTCGAGCTCGCGACCTGGAACACCTCGACCCGCGAGAGCCCGGGGTTCGTGAGGTACAGCTCGCGCCGGGTGGAGTCGTAGATCGCGTCGGCGATCGCTCCGCCGAGCGGCAACGGCCGCGTGAAGCCCGCCACCACGGTCACGGTATCCGTGCCGCTGCTGGCAAGGCTGCCGCCGCCAGACGTGAACACCGTGCTCGACGTCGAGTAGGCACAGTGATTGACCGGGACATCCAAGTCGCAAGCGTAGCCGCGCGCGACCACGAGCTTCGGGAACTTGGCGGTGGCGAGCAACGACGCGAGGCCAAGGCTGAACGTGCGCGTCACGTCCGTCAAGTTGGCGGCGCTCACGTTGACCGTCACGAACTGGAGCGGCGGTGCGGTGAGCGAGAGCGAGGTGTCGATCTGGAACCCGATGAGCGAGATCGCGCTCGGATCGGTCGCGTGTACCGTGATGCTGTCGGTCACCTCGACCCGGGACGAGATGGTGTGCGACACGATGGGCGGCAAGACGTCGTTGACGGCCGACTGGATAATCACCGTGACGGTGTTCGAAAACCCGCGCCGCCCCGCCGCGTCCATCGCGAAGCCGGTGACGGTGAACGTGCCGCTGCCGGCGAGCACGGTGAGGGTGTCCGTGAAGGTCGTGTCCGGCGGCAGATTCCCCACGAAGATGAGGGAGTCCGGCGCCAGGGGCGTCGCCGCGGAGAGTGCGGTGCGCGGCTGGACCAGGAAGCCGATGCGCTGGATGCCGCCCAGCTGCGATGCGTGGACCTGTACCACGATGCGCTTCCCTTGCGAGGCGACGGCACCGACGGACGGGGCGTTCAGGAACACCTTGAGCGCTTGTACGTTCGAGA
>WNFF01001560.1_pt1 | contig 18465 bp, 14 predicted proteins | sample 5400441 | NCBI WGS metagenome assembly WNFF01 (sample SAMN13153345, study PRJNA577476) | soil metagenome | isolation source: 120 cm saprolite under Douglas fir tree site 2 hole 3 replicate 1 | place: USA:California | collected 2015-04-18 | reverse complement strand
TCCTGCTGCCGTCGGCGTTGAGCAAGAGCCTGGCCAGTTCCCAGTCTCCGTACTCGGCGTGGTCGGTCAGGATCCGCCGCGCGGCGTCGCGAGCGTCTCGGGACGTGCCACGTGGCAGGTACACGACGAGGTAGGCGTACTCGGCCATCGGTCCTATTGTGCTTGAGTTCACCCGCGATTCAACCTGCGGTGGCAAAATCTCCGGCTTGTTGCGGCGAACTCAAGGGAACACACCGTGCCGGGCCGATGGTTGCAGCTGTAGGGCGGCGTGTGACCACGGGTACCGTAGACGGTCACAGCGCGGATGCGAAGACGGGAAGAGCGTGCCAGCAAGGACAGACACGGCGAAGACAAAGGCGGAAACCGCCTTGACGGCTGCCAAAACGAAGAGCGGCGCCACGAGGGCTTCAAGGGGCAAGGCCGCGACGGGGGATGGTCATGGCACCAAGCTGGTCATCGTCGAGTCCCCGTCCAAGGCCCGGACCATCGCCGGGTACCTCGGCCAGGGCTATGTGGTCGAGTCAAGCGTCGGCCACATCCGCGACATGCCCGACAGCGCGGCCGAGATCCCGGCCAAGTACCGCGGCGAGCCGTGGGCCAGGCTCGGCGTCAACGTGGACGACAACTTCGAGCCGCTCTTCGTCGTGCACAGCGACAAGCGGCAGCAGGTGTCCAAGCTCAAGAGCCTGCTGAAGGACGCCGACGAGCTGCTGCTCGCGACAGATGAGGACCGCGAGGGCGAGGCCATCGCCTGGCACCTGCTCGAGGAGCTCAAGCCCAAGGTGCCGACCAGCCGGATGGTCTTCCACGAGATCACCCCGGAGGCGATCGCCCGCGCCATCGCCAGCCCGCGTCAGGTCGACGAGGGCCTAGTGGACGCGTACCAGGCGCGCCGCGTGCTTGACCGGCTGTACGGGTACGAGGTCTCGCCCGTGCTATGGAAGAAGGTCATGCCCAGGCTGTCAGCCGGGCGGGTGCAGTCGGTGGCCACCCGCCTGGTCGTCGACCGGGAACGCGAGCGGATCGCCTTCCGTGCGGCCAGCTACGCGGACCTCGAGGCCGAGTTCGCCACCAAGGACCACGAAAAGGGCGCCAAGGAAAAAGGCCCTAGGGAGAAGGCACAGAGCGGCGAGCCCACGTCGTTCACCGCCAACCTCGTCACCGTTGACGGCCGGCGGGTCGCCCAGGGCCGGGACTTCACCGCCGCCGGCGAACTGCGCGGTGCCGGTAAGGTCGGGGCCGATGTCCTGCACCTAGACGCGGCCGCCGCGGCCGCCCTGGCGGAGCGGCTCGACGGGGCGAGCTTCTCGGTCGCCAGCGTGGAGCGCAAGCCCTACCGGCGCTCGCCGTACGCGCCGTTCCGCACCACGACGCTGCAGCAGGAGGCATCCCGCAAGCTCGGCTTCTCCGCCAAGCACACGATGTCCGTCGCGCAGCGGCTGTACGAGAACGGCTACATCACCTATATGCGGACCGACTCCGTGACGCTGTCGCAGACCGCGATCAGCGCGGCCCGCAAGCAGGCGGCGGAGCTGTACGGCGCCGCCTACGTGCCCGACGCCCCCCGGACCTACGCGAGCAAGGTGAAGAACGCGCAGGAGGCGCACGAGGCCATCCGGCCGGCCGGCGACAGCTTCCGCACCCCCACCCAGGTCGCCAGGGACAGGCTGTCCTCCGACCAGCGCCGGCTGTACGAGCTGATCTGGCAGCGCACCGTCGCCTCGCAGATGAAGGACGCCACCGGCGAGTCGGTTTCGGTCCGGGTGGCCGGCACGTCAAGCGCGGGCGAGCGAGCCGAGTTCGGCGCGACCGGCAAGGTCATCGGCTTCTACGGGTTCCTCAAGGCGTACGTCGAGGGCGCCGACGACCCCGACGCCGACCGTGACGACCGGGAGCGCAGGCTGCCGCCGCTCGCCGAGAACGACCCGCTCGACGTGCTGCGGCTCGCCCCCGCCGAGCACTCCACCAGGCCGCCGGCCCGCTACACCGAGGCATCGCTGGTCAAGGAGCTCGAAGACCGGGAGATCGGGCGGCCGTCCACGTACGCGACCATCATCGGCACCATCCTGGACCGCGGCTACGTGTTCAAGAAGGGCACCGCGCTGGTCCCCTCGTTCCTCGCCTTCGCCGTCGTCACCCTGCTGGAACGGCATTTCGGCCAGCTGGTCGACTACGAGTTCACCGCGCGGATGGAGGACGTCCTCGACGAGATCGCGCGCGGCGAGGCCGAACGGGTGCCGTGGCTGCGCCGGTTCTACTTCGGAGCCGAGAACGACGCTGCTGACCACGACAGGGGCCTGAAGTCCCTGGTCGGCGACATCGGCGACATCGACGCGCGGGACGTCAGCTCGTTCCCGCTGGCCGGCACCGACATCGTGGTGCGGGTCGGCCGGTACGGCCCCTACCTGGAGCGGGACGGGCAGCGGGTGAACGTCCCCGAGGACATCGCGCCGGACGAGCTGACGGTAGAAAAAGCAGAAGAGCTTCTTAATCAGCCGAACGGAGACGTGCTTCTCGGCACCGACCCGGATACCGGCCGCGAGGTGGTCGCCAAGGCCGGCCGGTTCGGTCCCTATGTGACCGAGCAGCTCCCCGAGACTGTGCCAGCTTCTTCTGGTCCGGCCTCGGCCAAGCCCAGGTCCGCGTCGCTGCTGAAGTCCATGTCGCTGGACACGGTCACGCTGGACGACGCGCTGAAGCTGCTGAGCCTGCCGCGGGTGCTCGGAGAGCTGGACGGCGAGCAGGTCACCGTGCAGAACGGCCGGTACGGGCCGTACGTGAAAAAGGGCTCGGACAGCCGGTCGCTGGAGTCGGAGGAGCAGCTGTTCACCCTGACGCTGGCCGAGGCCAAGGAGCTGTTCGCCCAGCCCAAGCCCCGCGGCCGCCGCACCGGAGCGGCGGCTCCGCCGCTGCGCGAGCTCGGCAACGACCCCGCCACCGGCAAGCCGATGGTGATCAAGGACGGCCGGTTCGGCCCGTACGTGACTGACGGTGAGACCAATGCGTCGCTGCGCAAGGGGGACGAGGTCGCCTCGATCACCATCGAGCATGCGGCCGAGTTGCTGGCGGACCGGCGGGCCGCGGCCCCGGCGACTCGCCGCCGGGGCACGACAACCAGGAAGAAAGCTGCCAGCCCGGCCCGTTCGGCATCGAAAAGGTCTTGATCGTCTCATGCCCCGAGTCGGGTCGCACCTGTGGACCGAGCCTAAAATCACGATGAAGGACTAACCCGCTATGCGGCCAGCAGTGCCGATACGCTTACGCCGTGAACTTCCGCGCCGCAGCAATTAAGGGCGGCGCCGGCCGGGGGAAGCTCGGAGACGGCGCCGCGCGGCGCAACCATGCCCGCGAGCCGGGCGTGCTGTCGATCAAGCCGTTCCGACGGCTGTGGATCGCGCTGTCCCTGTCCAGCCTCGGCGACTGGCTCAGCATCGTCGCGCTGACCGCGCTGGCGCCCTCGCTCGCGTCCGGCGGCGCGGTGGCCAAGGGCTCGGCCGTCAGCGGCGTGTGGGTGGCGACGCTGCTGCCCGCGTTGCTGTTCGGGCCGCTGGCCGGGGCGGTGGCGGACCGCCTGGACCGCCGGATGACGATGATCATCGGCGACGTGATCCGCGGCCTGCTGTTCCTGTCCATCCCCCTCTTCCCGCACCTGACCTGGATCTACGTCGCCAAGTTCCTGGCCGGCATCACGACCCAGTTCTGGAGCCCGGCCACCTCCGCGTCCGTGCCCAACCTGGTGCCCAAGGACAAGCTGGAACGGGCGAACCAGCTCAGCCTGCTCACCACGTACGGCACCGCGCCGCTCGCGGCCGGCCTGTTCAGCGTGCTGGCCCTGGTCAGCGAGGGCCTGAGCCGGGTCACGCCGCTGTTCCACGCCAGCAACGTGGACCTGGCCCTGTACTTCAACGCCGCCTCCTACGGCATCTCCGCGCTCACCGTCTACTTCATCCGCGAGATACCCAAGCGGAACGCGTGTGACAAGATCTCCGTGCCGTCCACGGCCAAGTCCATATGGGACGGCTGGCGGTTCATCAGGAAGACCCCGGTGGTGCGCGGCCTGGTGATCGGGATGGTGGGCGCCTTCGCCGCGGCCGGCGTGGTGGTCGGCCTGGGCTACCTCTACATCACCGACACGCTGCACGGCGGCAGCGCCGGCTGGGGCCTGGTCTTCGCCGCGATCTTCGTCGGCATGGCGCTGGGCATGGCGCTCGGCACCAAAGTGCTCGGCAACTTCAGCCGCCGCCGGCTGTTCGGCCTCACGATCACCGCCGCCGCGGTGCCGCTCGCGCTCATCGGCCTGGTGCCGGTCCTGGGCGTGGTCGTCCTGTTCGTGGTGCTGCTCGGCGCGCTGTCCGGGATCGCGTACGCGACCGGCTTTACCATCGTCGGGCTCGAGGTGGACGACGATACCCGCGGCCGGGTCTTCGCCTTCTTCCAGTCCTCCATCCAGGTCATCCTGTTCACCGTCATCGCCGTCGTGCCGTACCTCTCGGCCGGCCTGACCAGGGCGATCGCGTCGCTGAACCGGACCGGGAACGTCAGGATCGGCAACATCACCTACACCTCGGCCGGGCAGAACATGGTGATCCTGCTGGCCGCCGTGGTCGCGGCCCTGCTCGGGATGCGGGCCTACCGGCAGATGGACGACCGGAAGGGCGTCCCGCTCCGTGAGGACCTGCTGGCGGCGATCCGCAACGAGCCTCTCCCGCCGCTGCCAGTGCACCTGAACGGGAACGCGCCCCCGCCGCCCCCGGCCGGGGTGCTGATCGCGTTCGAGGGCGGCGAGGGCTCAGGCAAGACCACGCAGGCCAGGCTGATCTCCATCTGGCTGCGCGAGCTCGGATATGACGTGGTGACCACGCACGAGCCCGGCGCGACCAAGGTCGGGATGCGGCTGCGCGCGCTGCTGCTCGACACCGCGCACACCGGCATGTCGCCGCACGCCGAGGCGCTGATGTACGCGGCCGACCGCGCCGAGCACGTCGCCTCGGTCATCGCGCCCGCGCTCGACCGGGGCGCGATCGTCATCACCGACCGGTACGTGGACTCCTCCCTGGCCTACCAGGGAGCGGGACGGAACCTGCCGGTCGAGGAGATCGCCAGGTTTAACTGGTGGGCGACCGGCGGACGCACCCCCGACCTCACCGTGTTGCTCGACATGGACCCGATGGCCGGGCTGAGCCGGCGCACTCGTTCGGCGGACCGGCTGGAAGCAGAGCCCGCGGAGTTCCACTTGCGGGTCAGGGCCGGGTTTCTCGCGCTGGCACGCGCCGAGCCGAGGCGGTACCTGGTGCTCGACGCCGACCGCCCGGCAAAGGAGATCACCCGGGACATCCAGGACCGGATCCGTGACCTGCTCCCGGACCCGGTTCCGTCCGTCGCCGAGGCGAATACCGGGGACTTCCCGGCGATCAAGGAAGAGGTCCTGTGAGCGGGCCGGCGGGAGACAAGACCGGATTGTTCGCGGACCTGGCGGGGCAGGACGCGGTGGTCGCGCAGCTGGAGAAGGCCGCGGCCGCGGCGGCGGCCCTGCTGGCCGGCCAGCGGTCCCCCCGCGGGGGGGTCTGGGGGGGCCGTCCCCCCGGGCCATACCCTCGCGGGGGGGTCTGGGTTGGCCGTCCCCCCGGGGCAGCACGGCCCGGCGCGATGACGCACGCCTGGCTGTTCACCGGGCCGCCCGGGTCGGGCCGGTCGGTGGCGGCGCGGGCGTTCGCCGCCGCGCTGCTGTGCCCGTCCGGCGGCTGCGGTCAGTGCGCGTCCTGTCATCAGGTGCAGGCGGGAACCCACGCGGACCTGATGCTGATCAGGCCCGAGGGGCTGTCCTACGGGGTGCGGCAGACCAGGGACCTGGTGCTGCGCGCTGCGGGCAAGCCCACCGGGGGGCGCTGGCAGGTCGTCCTGTTCGAAGATGCCGACCGGTGCACGGAACAGGCCGCGAACGCGCTCCTGAAGGCCATCGAGGAGCCGGCGCCCCGGACGGTCTGGCTGCTGTGCGCGCCCTCGGCCGAGGATCTGGTGCCCACGATCAGGTCACGGTGCCGGGTTGTCACGCTTGTCGTGCCGGCCTCGGCCGCGGTCGCTAAGGTACTGGTGACGCGGGACGGTATCGAGCCCGCGAGAGCGCTGGCCGCGGCCCGTGCGGCGCAGGGACACGTGGGCCGCGCCCGGCGTCTCGCTCTTGATGCCTCAGCGGCCAAACGCCGGGCCGACGTGCTGCAGGTACCGCTTTCTGCTACATCACTCGGCCCGGCCCTCGCGGCGGCGGCCGCCCTGGTGCGCACCGCCGAGGAAGAGGCCAAGGCGGTCACCGAGGAGCTCGACGAGCCGGAACGTGACGCGCTGCGCCGGGCGTTCGGCGAGGGGTCCACCGGTAAGGGCGTGGCCAAGGCGATGCGCGGCATGGCCGGCGCCATGAAGGACCTGGAGGACCGGCAGAAGTCACGGGCCACCCGGGTGAAGCGGGACACGCTCGACCAGGCGCTGCTCGAGCTGGCCCTGTTCTACCGCGACATCTTGATGGTGCAGCTCGGCGCCGACGTGGAGCTCGCGAACGAGGACGCCGACCTGCGGAAGGTCGTCTCGGCGTCGTCCCCGGAGTCCACGCTGCGCCGCATGCAGGCCATCATGCGCTGCCGCGAGCGTCTCACCCTCAACGTCGCCCCCCTCCTAGCCGTAGAAGAGATGACCCTCTCCCTAGCCCAGGGTTAGCTCGCGCTCCTCGCCCCTCGCGCTCCTCGCCCCCTCGCGCGGTCGCCCGGCCCGCTCGCCCGCCCGGCCGCCCCGCGCGGCCGCCCGCCCCAAAGCGGCACATTCCACCCATACCGGTCCCGAGCGGGTTGGTGTGGAATGGCGCGGAACGCATGGTTGTGACACCGTGCCCCCTCTTTTGGGTAGGTTGCCGCATTCATCGAATTTTGAGGGCGCTGGTCGTGCAAGGGATGGTGCGGATGGGGAGAGGGGGGCGGTTGAGGCCGCGTTCCAGGGCATCCCTGATTCGCTGGGCCACCTCGGCTGGCTCGCGGCGGATTTCGTTGGGCGAGAAGTGCAGGGGGATGATGCCGGCCGCGCCCATCAGGGTATGACGGCGCCTCGTGCGTTCCCAGTCCGCGGGGGACAGGTGCCATTGGCGAGAGTCGACTTCCCCGGTGACCCCGGCATCCGGCCACCAGGCGTCGGGCTTGCCGAGGAAGGTATCGCCGTCGTACAGAGACGGATTGAACAGAGGCATCGGCAGCCGGGCCGCCCTGATCAGGTCGCGGAGATCGCCCTCGGCGGTGGACCTGATGCCTTCGGCCACTTCGGCCAGGACCGAGCGGAACATCGCGGAGCCCCGGACCGGGCTGCTGCTGAGCTCATGGGCTAGCTCGCTTACCGTGCATCGGCCAAGCTGGACCGCGTCCGCGACGACGGCACGGACATCTTTGAGGCTGGTGAGCTGCCGTGCGGTATCGGCCACGGCGCGGGGCACCAGGGCCAGGCGCACCGGCCCACTCGACGTGATTCGTGCTGGCATCCGGGCCGTACGCTGAAGCCGGGCAAAACCAGCGCTTCGGCGCTGCCGGTCGGCCGGTACCAGCACGTCGATGGTGTCCAGGCCCCGTTCGCTCCGGATGCTGTGGTGCATCAGGGCTACCGGGCCGGTGATGAGGCTGCCCGGCCCGGCGTAGAGCAGGGCGGCCATCTCTTTCTGGAGCAGTCTGGGCGGTCCGCTTGCGCCCAGGTAGACGCCCGGCAGCACCACCTGCCACGGGCCGCCCGCGCGGACGCGGTACTGCATCGCCTTGTCCGTCATGCCGAGGGTGAGCAATTGTCTGCGGCTGACCACGGAGAGCTGCTTCTCCAGGAGCTCGCCCAGACCGTCAGGTCGTGCTATTCGGGGCATGGCCCAGAGCATGACACCGGGGTCCGACAAATTCGGTTCCTCCCGATCGCACAGCCTTATCTCGGATATCCGATCTCGGCCTGGTAAGGGATTGCGGCGGCGGGCAACGTAGTCTGGCCCTGTGGGCATGATGATGGCAGTCAGCTTCGAGCGGTACGGGCGGCTTTATTACCTCGACCCCGGTGCCTTCTCGCCGGCGATAGGCGACAAGGTGCTGGTGCCCACCGACTCAGGTCCCGAGGTGGCCGAGTGCGTGTGGGCGCCGCAGTGGGTGCCCGAGGACATCGGCGGGCTGCCGGTGTGCGAAGGCCTGGCCGGGGAGGATGACCTGGCCAGGGACGAGGAGAGCCGCCGGCGGCGGGCCGAGGGGCGGCTGGCCGCGCGCAGGCTGATCAGGGAGCACGAACTGCCGATGAAGGTCACTGCGGTGGACTTCATCAGCTCGGAGAACGTGTTCGTCGTGTACTTCAGCGCGCCGCACCGGGTGGACTTCCGGGCGCTGGTCCGCGACCTGGGCGGCCGGCTGCGGGCCCGGGTAGAGCTGCGGCAGATCGGCCCCCGGGACGAAGCGCGGCTGCAGGGCGGGATCGGGCCGTGCGGACGCGACCTGTGCTGCGCCACCTTCCTGAAGGACTTCGAGCCGGTGTCGGTCCGGATGGCCAAAGACCAGGAACTGCCGGTGAACCCGCTGCGGATCGCGGGGGCGTGCGGACGGCTGATGTGCTGCCTGAAGTACGAGCACCCGCTGTACCAGGATTTCCGCAAGGACGCGCCGCCGGTGGGCGCCGCCGTCACCTCGCCCGCCGGCCCGGGCACGGTCGTCGGCCACAACGTTCCCTCCGACACCGTGGTGGTCAAGCTGGCCGCGGACGGCCGGGCCTGCGCGTGCCCGAAGGCCAGCGTCTGCGGGTCCCGGCAGGCGTATGAGTCCATGCACGGCAAGTCGAGGACCTCGGGTCGCGGGTAGGCGGCGCGGGAGGACGGGTGAGCTTTGCTACCGCGGGCCATCGGCGGAGACTGCCTGCCTGGCTAGCGGCCGCGGTAGCGCTGGCCGTGCTCGCGACCGGGTGTTCCGGCAGCACGGCCGGGTTCGTGGGTTCGGCCCCGTCCGCGGCGCCGTCCACGCTGGCCGGGTACTACGCGCAGCGGCTGGACTGGCAGCCGTGCGATAACGGCTTCGAGTGCGCCCGGCTGCTCGTGCCCCTCGACTACACCCGGCCCGGCGGGCGGCGGTTCTCGCTGCCGGTGATCAAGCTGCCCGCGGCCGACCCGTCCCGGCGAACCGGCGCCCTGGTGGTCAACCCGGGCGGGCCCGGCGGTTCCGGCGTCCAGTACGCGCTCGGGGCCGGCAGCGAGTTCCCGGCCGCCGTGCTGGCCCGGTTCGACATCGTGGGTTTCGACCCCCGCGGCGCCGCCGCCAGCGAACCCGCGCTGACCTGCATGACCGGCCCGCAGCTCGACAAGTACCTGGCCACCAACGACATGCCGGCGAACGCCGCGCAGCTGGCTGACGTCATCGCGCAGAGCAAGCTGTACGCCGCCCGGTGCGCGCAGAACTCGGCCGCCCTGCTGCCGTACGTGGGCACCCAGAACGCGGCCCGCGACATGGACGTGCTGCGGGCCGCGCTCGGTGAGGCACAGCTCAGCTTCCTCGGGAAGTCATACGGAACGTACCTGGGTGCGTGGTACGCCCAGCTTTTCCCCCGCCGGGTGCGGGCGCTGGTCCTTGACGGTGCGGTGGACCCGGGCACGGCGTCGCTGCAGGACGACATTACGCAGGCGGAAGGGTTCCAGGTCGCGCTCCGGTCGTTCGCGGCGTGGTGCCTGGCCGCGGCCAGCTGCCCGCTCCGCGGCGGCTCTGGCGGCGCTGGCTCTGGGGCCCCTGGCTCGGGCGCTGGCTCTGGGGCCCCTGGCTCGGGCGCTGGCTCTGGCGCCCCTGGCTCGGGCGGCGCCGCAGGGTCCGTGAATGCCGCGGTGGCGAAGCTCCAGGGCCTGGTCGCGCGGGCCAACTCCGTGCCGCTGGCCAACCAGCTGGGTGACGGTCAGCTGGCCGACGGCGCGATGCTCGTGAACGGCGTGGCCGCCGCGCTGTACAGCAAGTCGTACTGGACCGATCTGAAAACCGGGCTGACCGACGCGTTCGCGGGGAACGGCACCGTGCTCGTCCAGCTGGCCAACCTGCTGGTGGACCGGAACCCCAACGGGACCTACGCCAACCTGGTGGATGCCGACACCTCGATCAGCTGCCTGGACCGGCCGTGGCCGCGATCGCTGGCGTCGTGGCGCGCGGCGGCCTCCGCCGCCGCGCGGGTGGCCCCCTTGTTCGGCGCGCCGATCGTGTGGGGCAACCTGCCCTGCGCGTACTGGCCAGTGCCTTCCTATCCGCTGCCCCGGATACGGGCTGCGGGCGCGCGGCCGATCCTGGTCGTGGGAACCCTGCGCGACCCCGCCACGCCGTACCGGTGGGCGCAGGCGCTGGCGGGCGATCTGTCTTCCGGCGTGCTGCTCGGCTGGAACGGCGACGGCCACACCGCCTACGGCCAGGGCAGCGCCTGCGTGGACACGATTGTGAACGGCTACCTGATCAGCCTGTCCGTACCGCGCAGCGGGACGGTCTGCCCTTTATTCCTGACGATTTGCCTCCTTGTAACGCGGGGGCCTCGCGCGGGACTGAAGGGGGCAGGTACGAACCCCATGCGCGAGGAGTTTTTCGTGAAAGTACCGATACGTTTCAGGTCGGCGCTGGTCGCGGCCGCCGCGACGGCCGCGGTGGCGGGCTTTGCCGCGCCGGCCTTCGCGAGCACGGCCGCGCCGGCTCATCGCTCCCCCGGAGCCCGTCACGTCGTGTTCGTGCAGACCGACAACACGGCAGGGAATCATGTCGTCGCCTACCATCGTTCCGCGGACGGCGCGCTGAGCCCGGCCGGAAGCTACGCCACCGGCGGCCTCGGCGGGGTGCTCAGCGGATCCGTGGTTGACCACACCGCGTCGCAGGGCTCGCTGGCCTATGATCCGCGGCATTCGCTGCTGTACGCCGTGAACGCGGGCAGCAACACCGTGTCCGTCTTCGCCGTCAGCGGGGACAGGCTCGCGCTGCGCCAGGCGGTGAGTTCCGGCGGGACGTTCCCGGTCAGCGTGGCCGTGCACGATGACCTGGTATACGTGCTCAACGCCCTGAACGGCGGGTCCGTGCAAGGATACCGGGTGGTCGGCGGCGGCTTCCTGGTGCCGCTACCCCGGTCGAGCCGCGCGCTCGGCCTTGACTCCAGCGCGACCTCGCAGTTCACCCACACGCCCGGGCAGGTGGCCTTTACTCCGGACGGCACCCAGCTGATCGTCACCACCAAGGCCAACGGCAACGACATCGACGTGTTCGGCGTCGGCTTCGGTGGCCGGCTCTCCGTCTCGCCCGTGGTGAACTCCGAGCCGGACACGGTGCCGTTCGCGATCTCCTTCGACGAGTTCGGCAACCTGGTGATCGCGGAGGCCGGCACCAACGCCCTGGCCACCTTCGCCGTGAGCGGCCACGGAACCATCAGCCTGCTCGACTCGGCCGGCACCGGGAAGGCCGCGACCTGCTGGGTGGCGCCGGCCGGGCCGTTCCTGTACGCGTCCAACGCGGGCAGCGCCGACGTAAGCGGCTACACCTCCTCGGCGGGCGGCCAGCTGACCCTGCTCGGCGCGACTGGGACCGACGCCGGGACCGTGGACGCGTCGGCGTCGGCCGGCGGCCGGTTCCTCTATGTGCAGACCGGCGGGGCCGGGATCGTCGACGGGTACAGCGTCGGGGCTGGCGGTTCCCTGACCGGGATCGGCTCGGTCACCGTGCCGGGCGCGGCGGGCGGCGAAGGGATCGTCGCGTTCTGACGTAACGATCCGGCGAAGTTAGCGCAAACCCGGATGAGCCGGCCGTGGCCCTGGCTTTGGGGACGGCCGGCTCGTCCTATTCTGTCGGTGATGGAATCCGACGGGGAGCTGCTGCTCCGGCTGCGTTCGGGCGATGAGCGCGCGTTCGTCAGCCTGGTCGAGCACTATCACGAACCGATGCTGCACCTGGCGGCCTCGTTCGTGCCCAACCGCGCGGTCGCCGAGGAAGTCGTCCAGGACACCTGGCTGGCCCTGCTTCGCGGCCTCGACGGTTTCGAGGGGCGCTCGTCCCTCAAGACCTGGCTGTTCCGCATCCTCGTCAACCGGGCACGGACCACGGGCAGCCACGAACAGCGCAGCGTCCCCGTCGCCGACCCTGAGCCGGTGGTCGATCCGTCGCGGTTCGATGGCTCCGGCGGCTGGGCGGATCCGCCCGAGCACTGGATCGAGGCGGCCGAGGGCCGCATGGAGGCGGGCAAGCTCGCCGACCGCATCCGCGTCTGGATCGATGGGCTGCCCGCCCGCCAGCGCCAAGTCGTGTTCCTGCGCGACGTCGAGGGGATGAGCAGCGTGGAGGTCTGCGCGGTGCTCGCGCTCAGCGACGTGAACCAGCGGGTCTTGCTGCACCGCGGCCGGAGCAGGCTCAGGCAGCTGTTCGAGGACGAGTTCCGGGAGGTGCGATGAGACTCCTCCTTCGTCGTGATCTCGTCTGTCAGCAGGCTGTCGAGCTGGTGACCGAATACCTGGAAGACACGCTGAGCCGGTCCGCCAGGCGCCGCTTCGAAGCGCACCTCGCCGCCTGCCCGCACTGCACCGAGTACCTGGCGCAGATGCGCGAGACCATCAGCCTCACCGGGCGGCTGGCGCCCGGTGACCTGACCCCGCAGATGCGGGACGAGTTCGTCGACCTCTACCGCCGGTGGCAGTCTGAGCAGCAGTGAGGGGTTCGGTGCTGGCCCTGGCTCGCGGGTGGCTTGCCCTGGTTCGGGCGTGCTTGACCCGGGTGGCGAGGGCGGTGAACCCGAGCGCGCCGGCGACCGGCACCATGACGACGGCGGGAAGCTGGTAGCGCCAGGAGAACTCGTAGGCGTCGGAGCTGAGCAGAAGCACGGTGGCGGACAGGGTCACCAGCAGGCAGGCGGCGGCCAGTTCCTTGTCCGCGGCGGTGAGCGTCCTTTTTCGTAGCAGGCCGGAGAGCGCGCCGAGCAGCCCGGCGACCAGGCCGATCGCGTACAGCGGGCCAGGTGTGTACCCGCCGCCCAGCTGGTAATCGCGCAGCACGGTGGCGACCGGCTTGACCGCCACCAGGTCACCGCCGCTGCCATGCTGGCGGGCCAGCCGGGTGAAGACGTCCATCGTAAACCTGTGCGGGTACGTCGGGTAGAAGGTCTGGAACTGCCAGCGCGCGATGCTGGTGATCTCGGGGTCGCCGTCCCTGGTCAGCGCGAACAGCCGTACCGAGTCCCGGGCGACCGACGCGGCCACCCGCAGCGGCTGCTGGCGGAGCACGGCCAGCGAGAAGCTGGCGAGCAGCCGCTCGCGGCTGGTGCCGGGCGGCACCGGGACGGTATGCCCCGGCGACGTCGGGTTGTGCAGCAGGCCGTCGATGCCGCCCAGCGCGAGCGTGCGGGTGGGAGACGGGCACAGCGCGCGCTCGTCGGCGGGGATCTTGAGGGTGGCGCAGTCGGCGGCGGCCGCCGCCCGCCCGTACTCAGGACCCGGCCCGTTGCTGGCCAGCCCGAAGTGCCCGGTGACGAAGTACGCCGCGGTCATGTAGCCGAGAACGGGCAGCACGAAACAGGCCGTGGCCAGCCCGGCCCGGCCCGTCCGGCGCCGCCATCCGGATGCGCTCAGGAGGGCGGACACGACGGCCGGCACGATAAGGACCCCGCCTATCTCGCGGACGGTGGTAGCCGCGCCGAGCAGGAGCACGCCCGCCGCGAACGGCCACGGGTTTGCGGGTCCCGGCGGCCGGGGCCAGAGCGACAGGACCAGGCCGGCCGCGATCACGGTCTCGAACAGCACGTCCGGCATGATCGTCTGCTCGAGCTGGAGCTGGTACGCGTCGAGCAATACCGGCGCCGCGGCGAGCGTCGCGGCCCAGCGCGGCACGCGACGGCGGATGAGCAGCGCGTACAGGGCGATCGCCATCGCCAGGCCGAAGGCATGCTGGGCCGCCGCGACCAGCCCGAGTCCGCCAAGCGGATCAAGGAGCCGCAGCAGGACCTGGTAACCCTCGGGCGCCGAGCCGCCCGAACCGACCAGGTACTTGGCTGAGTCGATGTAGAGCAGCGCCGGACGGTAGGCGACCTCGGCGAGCACCCTTAGGATCAGCCCGGCCGCCAGGATGAGGACGAACGGCCAGTGGGCGCGCGCGACTGTCGCCACGGGCTAAAGCTGGTCGGCGCCCGATCGCGGCCACGCCGAGTATCGCGGCAACCGGGATCAGGGTGAGCTGCGGAAGCTGGTAACGCCAGTCGAAGGTGGCGAACGCGGCCGGGGGGATGAGCACGAGTACCGCGCTGGCGGCGAACAGCAGGCCGGCGTAGCGGACGGTTTTGTCTCGGCGCCGGACCTGGCCGATGACGAGGCCGCCTAGGCCCAGGACGAGCCCGGCCGCGAAAACCGGACCGGGCAGGTAGAACCACCTTCCGCAGTCCGTCAGGAACGCGGCCGGGCCCGGCCGGACCGCGGGGGCCTGGTAGCCGAGCGCGGCGATCGAGGCGTAGGCCTGCCGGTCGGGCCGGATGTATCGCTGGAACTGCAGGTACGCCGGTGAGTAGTGCTCCGGCCCGGCCCCGCGTACCGGCGAGAACCCGTAGATGAAGTCGCGTGCGACCGCGTCGGCGTAAGCGAGCGGCTGGTGGCGCAGTATCCGCAGGCTGAAGTCGCGCACCACCGCGTCCCTGGACATGCCGGCCGGAGGATGGAATGTCCACTGCGGTGACTGCGGGTTCCAGGTGTAGAAGTCCGCGCTGCGCAGCGCGGGCGGCTGCGTAGGGCACAGGGGCTTTTCGTAGGCGGGCAGGCTCAGCCCCTGGCAGGAGGCGAAGTCCGCGACCCGGCCGTACAGGAACGAGCCGCTGAAGGAGGTGAAGCTCCATCGGCCGTGCGAGGCTTCGAACCAGCCGAGATAGCCGGCCACCGGGATGAGGAAGCACCCGGTAAGCGCCGCCAGCCGGGTGAGGAGGCGCCGTCGCGGCCGGACGGCGACTAGCACGTACAGGGCGGCCGGGACGATCATGATCAGCTCTTGGTCCCGGAATGTCACGGCCACCCCGAGGAGCAGTCCGCAGGCCGCCGCCGGGAGCCAGCCGCGCTTTTCCTTGTGGGTTTCTTGTGGCCTTTCCCGCCGCCAGACCAGGATGGCAAGGGCGGCCACGACCAGGAAGACCGTCCAGGTGTCGGTGAGGACGTACTGCTCGAGGACAAGCTCCAGCGGATCGAAGAGCACCGGGATGGTGGCCACCGCCGCGAGCCACGTCCTGACGCCGAAGCGGATGAGCACCGCGTACACGAGCACCGCGGTGACCAGCCCCACCAGGTGCTGCACCAGTGGGATGATCCACAGGTCGTGCAGCAGCAGCACCGGGATGATCAGGACGGAGTACCCGCTCTGCCGCAGGGCGTCGACGTTCCAGTGGCCGCCGGCGAAGTTATGCGCATACTGCAGGTACCGGACGCTGTCCGGGAAGATCAGCGCCGGATGATAGGCCGCGAACACGATGGCTCTGAGCGCAGCCGCCAGCACCAGCAGCGTCGCGAACATCCAGTGCCTTTTTAGCGTGCGGCTTGTTCGGGCGGCGAGGCTCAGGCCGTCGGCGCTCCGGCCCAGCCCGACCACCGCTCGACCGTCACCGCCAGCACGGGACCCGTCGGCGGTGCCTGCCGGTACTGCCAGTAGCGGTTCGCCAGCAACCTCAACGGCGCCGCCATCTGCCGCTGATCGGCCAGGATCGTCGCCCGGCCGTCGGCGCGAACCCACCACAGCGTTTCCCAATCGTCGGAGTAATGGTCGGCGAGCATGGTGACCATCGGATTCTCGCCGACGTTGCGCAGCCGCTTCAGGGCGGTGCCCGACTTCGGCTTCTGGTCCACGGCCGTGTAGATGGTGTCACCGTCCACCGCGAAGGTGACCACCACCACGTGCGGCCGCCCCTGACCATCAGCGGTTCCCAGGCGCACCACGGGTACGGTGGCGAACCGGGCCCGCGCCTCGCCCTCGGGAAGCCTCACGCTGAGGATATTACGAGCTCTGTACGGCTGGCTGGGGCCGGGCGTGGCCTCTGCTTCCGGTAGACTCGTCGCGTCGTCCCGCCGGACGGCCCGCCGCCTTAGCTCAGTCGGTTAGAGCGACGCACTCGTAATGCGTAGGTCATCGGTTCGATTCCGATAGGCGGCTCCCAGCTAGACAGCGTAATTCGGGCGCCTCGGTCAGCAGCACCCAGGTCCGGTCGGCAAGGGTGGGATCGCTGGCGGCCGCCGCGACGATGTCGGTGAGCTGGCGGACGACCGCGAGCTGCTTGGCGCGGTCTAGCGCTCCGGCGTTGGTCAGGACCTGGATGCGGACGTAGGTGCTGTCGCCGTCCACATTGGCCAGAGAGTCGGTATCGAGGTCATGCACGAATGCCGCGGTGTTCTTGCGGAACATCGGGATGTTCGGGACCTGCTCGATCGTCATGACAGCGGTGGCGAGATCCACGGCCAGCTGGTGCTTGTCGGGGAATGTGCCTGCCGTGGCGTAGGCGTCGATCATGGGCATGGGGAGAATCCTTCCGGTCTTGATGGGTCTCGGGGCTGCTGAGTAGCCCGGGGAGTGGCAGACGGTCTGCCAGCCGTGGCGGGCCCGGTGGCCTGCTGGCGGTCACGGCCGCTGGTCCCGGCCGGTGCGGCAAGCCGCAGGCTGGACCGCCAGATCTGTTTCGTCTGTGGTGCGGTGCAGCCCGGCGTCACTGCCGCTGCGATGGGACCGCCCGGCAAGAGGGGTAGGGGCTGTGGCGGGCTGGCGCGCCACGGGCGCCTTGGGGGGCGGTGCACGAGGAGGCCAGCCAGGGCTAGGGCTGCGGGCACGACGACGGCCGATCCGTACTCGCGGACCGTAGCCAGCAGGCCGTTCACCTCGGTGACGAGGACACCGCCGATGACTGCGGGTACCCCCAGGCCGAGGTAGGAGACGAGGTACAGCAGCGACAGCACGCCGGCCCGGTCCTGCTCGCCGACGAGCGGGACGACTAGGGCGGATGCTGCCTTGGAAGCCGCTGCCAAAGCCGACGCCAGCAATGGCCGTGCCGGTGAAGAAGCCCGCCGCCGAGTCCGTCGAGGCCGCCACCAATGTCACCGCGATACCGGCGATGAGCGCTGCGATGCCCAAGTAGAGGACCGACCGGGCGTTGGCGCGGTTGAGCACAAGGGCCGATGCCGCGGCAACCGCGGCAAGGATGAACAGGGCAAGGCCGCCGTACACCACCGACGAGGAGTGCAGGAGTGTCGCGGCGAGTGCGGGCCCGAGCGAGCCGTAGAAGCCCGCCAGCGCCCACACCGCGAGCAGCACCGGCGCCGCGATCGCGACCTCGCTGCGCACCGCCCGCGGCAGCCTGATGTCGGGTACCAGGCTCCGGAGGGCGCCTGGCCGCGGCGGTGCCGTCTCGGCCATGCCTAGCACGCCGGCCGCCTGGGCCGCGAAGGCGCCGAGCAAGACCAGGTAGATGAGGTGCGTCGGCGCGGGGAGGTACTAGACCGCGAGGGCCGAGACCAGCGCGCCCACTGCCGTGCCGGTGCCGGGCGCGGAGGAGTTGGCCAGCGCCCCGCGCCGCCGGTCCAGGTCGAGCATCGCGGCGCCGACCGCTGCTAGCGAGAATCCGGTTGCGGCGCCCTGCACGATCCTGGCGGCGGCTTCCCCGGCGGGTGGGCGACACGATGCGACGGCGACTGGGACGAATGTCGCCCGCAGCCCGCAACGTTGCCGCGGTCGCTGCGTCCATGGGCCGCCGCTTCACGATCGCACAGCTCGCCGCGGTCCTCGACGTGCCTGCCTCGACCCTGCTTCACCCCGTCGACGAGCTTCTCCGAACCGAGCTGCTCACCGAAGGCGGCGGCCAGCTGAGCTTCAGCCACGATCTGAACCGCGAGGCGGTGCGCGCCAGCCAGCCATCCTCTGCCGAGCATGCCCTGGACCGCCAGGTCGCCGCGGCGCTTCTGGCCGCCGGCGCGCTCCCGGTAGAGGTCGCCACCCAGCTGGCCTCGAGCGCAGCGCCAGGCGACGAGGTAGCCATCACGACGCTGATGAAGGCGTCCGACGCCCTGGCCAGCACCGACCCGGGACAGGCAGCCGAACTGGCCCGCCGTGCCCTCGACCTCGCTGCCGAGCATCACCCGCTGCGCGGCCCGCTCGTCGCCAGAGTCGCCGTGCTGCTGCACGCTGCCGCCCGAAGCGACGAGGCGATGGCATTCGCCGACGGCGCGCTGCGCCAGGTGCTACCGGCGGAGCAGGAGGCCGAGGTCCGGCTCAGCATCGCCAGCCTCTTCTCCATCTCCCCCGACGTGCGGGCCGAGTCGTGCCGCCGGGCTCTCGCCCTGCCGGGGCTGCCCCCCGACCTGCGGGCGCGCCTGCTCGCTCAGCTGCTCCATAACCTGGTGGTCGCGGGCCGGGCCGACCATGCGCAGCAGCTCCTCGACGAGACCAGGGAGATTGTTGCGGGCACCCGCGACAGCGCCGC
>WNFF01006723.1_pt1 | contig 18467 bp, 15 predicted proteins | sample 5400441 | NCBI WGS metagenome assembly WNFF01 (sample SAMN13153345, study PRJNA577476) | soil metagenome | isolation source: 120 cm saprolite under Douglas fir tree site 2 hole 3 replicate 1 | place: USA:California | collected 2015-04-18 | reverse complement strand
CGTAGCCGTCGTCCATCGCGATGAGCTTGAGCTTGCGCCCGTGGACACCGCCCGCGTCATTGACCCCGGCGAATGCGATCTCGACGCCGGTATTCATCTGCCGGCCGAGCTCCTTGGCGCTGCCGGAGAGCGGAACCGCTTGCCCGAAGATGATTTGCTTCTCGGTGACGCCCTGGACCAGGGGCAAGATCGACGAAGGAGGAGGGGTCGCCGCGACGACTTGGGGTACCGGCACCGGCATCGCGTTCGCGCTGGCCACCGCCGGGTTCTCCCTCGTGCGCCAGCGGATGATGGGCACGGCCACTCCGACCACGACCAGAACCGCCGCGCCACCGATGAACAGGTTGCGCTTCATGTTGTTCTTATGCCGCGGCGCGGGCGGAGTGGCGCCGGGCCGCCAGGCGACGAGCGGTGCTCCGCGACGGTTGGGTGGCAGGCCTTTTTGGGGCGTTGACGGCGTAGTCATCGAGTGCTCCTCGATCAACGGTTTGATTTCCAGAGGTTTCATTTCCAGTACCGGAGATGGCCTTGGCGAACGCACCACCTGTCCACTGGCCACCCGGCGTCCCTCTTCGTCCTGACGCCAGGCCTCTTCGAGAAGGAGCCTGTTCCAGGCTTCGAAGATCGTGCGCTTTGGAGGCTTGACGTTGACGTCGACGCGGAAGGGGCCCTCGCGCAGCTTCAGGGCCTCGCGCAGCGCATCTATTCCGGTGTGGTCGCCGAACCGGGCATGAACCAGCTCCCCGCCTTCGAGATAGAAGACGCCATCCGGCCCACCCGGATGGGGCGACTCGACCTTTACCGCGACAGTCTCCCGCTTCAGGCAGTAGAACTGGATAAGGTCGGCGAACGGCGTTTCGGCAAGATTCCCTGTGAGTGCCAAACCGAAATCCTCACACAGGCCCAACGAGCGGGGCGCAGGTCGAGCCCAAAGCCGGAGCCTCTATTCGTTCTCGTTTCGGGGTGATGTCACGAACCTGCTTCAGGGGATCAAGCGTGACATCTTTTACTTTGTGTATCAATGAGTCGTCTTCACCCTGTCGTTGGCCGGCCCTCGATCATTCAGGGCATGGTAGTAGGACCTGCGTCGGTTCCCACACCGTCACGTATCGATCCGCATTTCGGGGCGGCAAGGAGCTGGTTGCGAAAGCGGGCAGTGTCGAAGCGGCGTGGAAGAAGCTCGACTCTGCCCCCCCTGGTCGGATTCAGCGCGGGGTAGCGCCGCCCGAAACCGGAAAACCGGATGGCACCTTCTTCGGGGCGGGATGGGTCAGCGAGGAAGAGATGCGGTCCGCCCCGAGGAAAGTGCGTGAAGCTCCGCTTCAGCGGCTGAGCGACACGGTGTCGCGGATCGTCGTGGGATAGGCGTCGGAAGGGGCGCGGTAACCCTCCGCCGGAACGTCGCGCCCAAAGCTCTCCGCCACCACGCTCCCGCGCCGCCCCACGGTGACCAGGGTGAATCCGTAATACCTGTCATCGCCGGTAACGCCTGCCTCCAGGACGCTCCCGCCATTGCCGGCGATGATCTGCCAGGTGCCACCTTCGTTGGGTTGCAGTTTGAACCAGATGTGGTTGTGCGCGGAAAACATCGCCTCCGCGTTGTTGTTCTCCATGCTTGACCAGAAATCGTCCCGCTCGTTCGGGTACATCGCCAACCCATCGGTGGGCGATCCCGGCCACGGGAATGCGGGCTTGTGACCGATGGCAAAGATGTGGCGAGCGCCGCGATCCGACGCCCGGCGGAGATCCTGCTCGATCCAGCGCACCGGAACCCTCCAATCCCAATCGACCGGATCGGTGTCGAGGATCAGGAAGTGCGCGCCCCGATAGTCGACGCCCGCATGGGGGCCGTTGCCGCCGCGGGTGACGTACGGCTGCATCACGGTGAGCCAGGCGTTTTCTGCCTCCAGATAGGCGTGTCGCGGCGCGTCGCCCTGCACCTCGTGGTTTCCCAGGATGGCGACGAGCTCTACGCCCAGACCGGGAAGAGAAGAAGACTCATAGACACTGCGCCACGCCTCGAGCTGTGCCCGGGTGACGCTGACGTCCGAGCTATAGCCGAAAACCATATCGCCGGCGAAGAACAGGAATTTAGGAAGCGGGCGGAGCTCGCCAATCTCGCGGAACGTTCGATTCAGTTGCTCGAGGTTTGCCGTACTTGGGTTGTCGGGCGAAACATCCGCCGCGTCCACCCGATTACAACCAATAACGACGAATGAGAAGGAGCGGTGGTGCTCCCCGGACGTCCGTTCATCGTTCTGGACGTCGAGCGACGCGGACGCGCTGACGGCGTGGGCCACAAAGAGCAGCGCGCTCAGGATCGGAAAGGCTCGATGGTTCGTCATGAGACCCTCTGGCTGATGGTGCGAGGGGCCCGAGAATGGCGAATCCCGCGAAAGACGTTCGCACATTTTCGAAACAACTCTGTTGCGAACAGGTGACAAGGGCCGGTCAAAGCCCGCGCTCGATCAATTCTGCAGACCCGCGGGCCACCAGAACGCCGGATCGTAACCTTCGTATCGAAACGCCCGAATTCGCGCCTGGGTCGCGGGCAACAGGAGGTATCGCTCCAGCGCCTGAGCGCCCTCCACGTTCACGCCCTTCACCGCGTCGGGATTCACCACCACCGAGGCCATCGTTCGCTGGAAGATAGGATCAGCGACGCAGAGCATCTCTTCTTGAAGCGGATGGCCGGCAACGAAACGAATGAAGGGGTCGACACCCCAGAGCGTGTAAGCACTGCGGTTCGACGCCGCCATGACAGCAGCTTGATCGGACAAGCCAAGGTCGAAGTACCACCCCGTCCGGTCCGGACGTCCGGCGCCCTCCCAGAGGATGTCGGTGAGGTAGGTCAGGACGGCAAGGTCGTTGGCGATGAAGGGCGCCCGGGTCTTCGCGATGCGCCGAAAGGCCTCCACCGCGTCTGAGAGGCCGCGGATCTGCGCCGGATCATCCGGCGGCCCCAGAATCGCCGCTTGATTTGAAAACAACAACCGCGGCCAGAAGCCAAAGCCTCCCTGGACGAACCTTTCGACTTCATCGAAGCCATAGTGCGAGATGACGAGGTCCGCCTCGCCGCTGCGCGCCCGCTGGAAGACGTCGGTGGTGCTCGAGTGCACTTGAACGCGGTAGCCGGAAAGCGCCTCGAAGTCGGGCAAGAGCTCCGCGAGCAACCCGCTCTGTTCCGCGACCCGGACCACTTCCAGCCGGACGAGTTGGGTTTGGCTCATCGCCCGCCCGCCGGGAACCAGGAAGAACGTGCACAGCGCGAGGACGCAGGTCACCGTTTGCGAAAGCCCGGTGTTAACGAACCTTGCCATGTGAATATCCTCCATCTCCGGTCAACCGTTGCTCGTCGCCGGGCCCCAGCCTGAAGACACTGCCAGCGAGGTGATGTTGCACGGCGGGTCTGAGAAGACGTCAGGCCCGGTGGTAGGCCCACAAGGTGCTGCGTGCTCCGTTCCGCGCGCCGACTTCTCTGTTGAGATTGTCCCTCAGCTGGGTGAGCAAAACCTCAACCGCACCCGCCGTTCGCGGTCGCAAGTCCTTCAGGTTGTTCGGTCGCCAAGGGGCATGCTTCTTGTAACTGCTCCCTATCGACTGCGACGCGGCGATCCCCATCCAGGGCCAGACGAGCGTTGCCCTTAACCCACGGGGTTTCAATTTGAAGAAGCTACTTGTAGCAGCGATGGCGCTATGTACGTCTCAAGCTTGGGCGGGGGTAATTTGCGAATCACTGGAGTTCTGCCGCGCTCCCGAAGGTTCGGTTCAGCCCTATGAGGTGCCGGCAATTACTTTCCACACGACCGGCCCGTCGGACTGGAACATCGGCGCCGATGTCTGGTTTTCAAGCGGGTGTCAGGGCGAGCCCGATCACACCTGTCAAGCCAGTGGCTCCGTTCCCTACGACGCGCCGTGGTACCTGATCGCGGACATTGCTGAACAGCCGCCGGTGGGCACGAACTACTCGATCCGGTGGATTGTGGATGGTTGCCCTGACCAGCCCTGCATCGAGGGGACCATAGGCACCTCACCCGACACGTGTTCGTGGCTGGGGCCCTAAGGGCGCAGCTTCCAGAAATTTCCCGTCAGCCCCAGAGAGCCGAAGATCGATTCTGCCTCCTCCAAGGTCTTTCGTTTCCAGGAGGGCTCCAGGCGATCGCGGAACCAGATCCACGCGAGCTCTGACGCCTGGTCCAGCGACAGCGTTCCACCGACTCGAAGCGAGCGGGCCCAGCACCACGTTTCGACATGTTCTTCCGACCGGAAGAGCAACATCGTCGATCAGGTGTAAATGATGTCGTCCCACCACCGGGCGGCGGGGACGGCGAAATGAACGATCCCCGGGTCCCCTGAGACGGCCGGGCCGTTGACGGTGAGAGATAATGGATGCCCGCAATCGGGACACTTCGTGGAAATGCGGGCCTCCGCCTTGAGCACGGCGGCGATGCCCATCGCATCCCAGATGCAGTTACCCCACCACTTGCGCTCGCCGATCGCCACCTCGAAAGGGGTGGGAATCGCCGAGAATGGACTGGCCATCCGCAGCTCGAAACTGCCGGGCTCGAGGACGAAAACGTGGGCCTCGGCCAGCTGCCGGTGCGCTCGGCGCACGTCTTCGGATGGCTGCCCCAGCGCATTCGCCGTCTCGTCCACCTTGGGTACGCGGCCGGTTTCGATCACCTGGCGCATCACGTGGAGTCGGACTTCGTTGCTGAGCTCTGTGCCTGGCTGCACTGTCACCCTCCATGGACTGGAGCAACGGCGACCGGGTGACGCGCCGCCGCCGCTCCGCCGCGCTTGAATCTAGAATGACGCCGGACAATCCGCGTCTTCGGCATTGATGATTGAAATCGCATCGAGATCGAACCCGGCGGTCGGCGCTCCGCCGCACACCCGATTCATATCCCGGATGCGGATGAACTTCGCGCGTTTTACTCCGATGTCGGCGAGGTCGAACGGATCGCCGCCGGCGCTCGCCGGGTCGAATGGCGAAATGCCATTGTCCGGGTTCGAGTACACCGGATGCCAACCCGCGCAAGTGCCATAGGGATAGCCGTTCACATCGCACTGGAAGGGGCCGATGCAAGGGAACGCCGTCCAAGTGACGCCATCTTCGCTCACGCTCACTTCTCCGGGTTCGGCGAACGGATTGGCCGGGTCCCCTCCGATGTTGAACGGGTTTTCGAACACGATAAAATCCGGCCCCGGGCCGTCCACGATGTAGCGACCCAATTCGACGATGATCTCGCCCTCGTCGCCCAGCGAGACGACGTCGAACGACCCAAACAGGTCTCCGGTTCCCACCGGAGGTCCAAACACGACCTGGGGCATGCGATCCTGCCCAAACCCGGCGTTGCGGCCCGGGGTGAATGAGACCACGTTGGTAATGAAGCAATCCGCATTGAGCCTTTGCTTCGCGCTGCCGAGTCGCGATTGATCCGGCGACAGGCCACATCCGACGATTCCTGTAAACAAGACAACCGCGACTGCCGGGCTTCGATTTTTCAAACGAACCATGACCACCCTCCAGTGATGAGATTTGCAACCAGACAACTCAAGCGACTTCAGGGAACAGCGATGATGTCGATGACCAGCGACAGCATTTCTCCGTCTCGGGGGCAGGCGATGATCGGTGGGCCGCCGTCCACGGGATTGTGACCTCTTCGCTCGACGAGCCGATGATCGCCCTGTGATTCGACGACGAAGATCCTTCCCCCCGATTGATCTGCCAGATAGAGACGATGATTGAAGATGGCGAACCGCCCGACGCTCGGTGGTAGGCAGCCGGTGCTGCCGGGTGCGCAGGACACAGTCCAGGTGGAGATCCGCTCTTCGCGCTGGTTGAGAACGACGGCGCCGCTCTTCTCGACGACGAGCGGCGTCCAGTCGCGACCGTAGACGGTTTTCCCCCCGCAGCTGACGTACAGCGCGTCGTCCGCGAACGAAATCCAGAATGCGTTCAAGCAGACATCCGCCCCAAGGTCGACGGCGGTGACGTCTCCCGAGACAGGGTCGATTTTCGCCAGCATCCCCGGACCGGCCGGAGAAAAAACGGGATCGAGGTTTTCGAGCGCGACGTAGATCTTCCCCCAGGCGGAAGCGACCGCTCCCGGGTGCGCATACGCTCTTCTTCCGTCAAATGGCCGCAGGTCAAGGTGGCTCAGATCAAACATCCTCGTCAGCGAGGGGGCGCAGGGATTTGCGACGTCGACCTGTGCCACTCGACCGGTGCCGCCCCAGAGGGGGATGAACAGGTAATGATCCAGCTTGGCGATCGCCTGGGGCGAGCTCGTCGGTCCGAGGTTGAGCTCGCCGATGGTGGTGAGGTTCAAGCCGCCGGGAAAGCCGCCGTCAGGAGGCGCGGGTGCCCTCGCGCAATCCGAGGTGCCTCGCCGAAGAATCTGGAGCGTGTTCCCGAGGGAATTCACCACGTAGACGTAGGGATCATCGACCCAGACGTGATTGGGCGAGGCGCCCAGTCTGACTTCTCCCGGCAACGGCGAGAGATCGCCAAGCCTTGCCTGGCGCAGGCGTTGATCGATCCCGTCGGCGACGAGGAGCACGTCGGAGAGACTTCCCAGCGCCTGGGGAAAAGCGCCGACCCGGGCCCGAGCGCCTAGCAGGTCGGTGTTCCCCTGGATTCCGACAACCTGACCGGTGTTGAAACAGGCGGCGACCAGATCGTAACTGCAACTGCCCCCGTGGCAGCTCTGAGGCGGCGGGCACGAACGGTCGCCACAAAGAATGGGTCCGGGCGAAGACTGACAATGGCCGCCCTGGCAAAGCTCTCCGGCGCCGCACGCCGCGCCGCAGGCGCCGCAGTTGAGCGCATCGCTCGCCAGATCCGCGCAGGTGAGAGAGCATCGCTTGAAGCCTTCACCGCAGACCGGACCTTCTCGAGCGCAGCCGCCGAGAAATCCAAGAATGACAACCGTGAGCAGGGTTCTGGTGGATGAGCGTCATGTCCGCCTTCCGCTCTCTCCGTCGGAAAGAGAAGGCCAAGCGGCAATTTCTTGCCGCGCTCTCGGGCAGGTCTCCTGGCTTTCGGACCGGCCGCCGGCGCCCTTGCGCCGACAGCCATCTGAACCTCCCACCTTCCCTCGAACGCTGCCGCTCGAAGTGGCGACTGACGGAGGTCCGTTAAACCCTGTATTCAGGGTCGCCCGATTACAGTGGCGGGACCGCGCCGGAGTTTCACCGGCTTCCCTCTTGATGCCCAAAACGGGCACCCGAAAGTGGGCGATTCTTTAGATCCGGCGTGGAGCAAGGTCAAGAAACAAGTGCGGCCCGGTGGGCGCGTGCTTTGTGAATAGTTTGCCAGCGCAGCAACGGAGGAACAGTGCTCCGGGGGCGGCGCTTCTCGCACAAGTACAAATGACTTTTCCGAAACGGTCTGCTCTTATCGTCCTTCGCTTTGGGGGCAATTCGAGCGCGAAGGGGTCCGGATGCGTCTTCTGTGCGTGTTGGTGGTGCTAGTCACAACGTTAGCAGTGGCCCAGGGATCGTCTTCACCACCGGACGCCGCTTCCCCCGCTGCGTCCACGGCGAGCGGGGCATCCGCTTCGCCGAGCTCTTCCGATGCTCCGAAAGACCTGACCTTCCCGGTGGAAGGCCGCCCAACACCCGTCGTCGAGCAGAAAAGCAGCCCCGACCAGGACTCCTGGTACTCGCTCTACCGGGGCAAGAAATTCGGGCTCCAGCTTGACGCCGGCGCCCCGGAAGGGGCTGGGCTGATGGTGTTGTTCCGGCCCTTCCAGTGGCTTCGGGCCAATGCCGGGTTTGCCTACAACGTGATGGGCGCCGGAATACGCGGTGGCTTGACGTTGATCCCCTTTCATTGGGGGGTGACGCCGACGCTCAACTTCGATCTGGGACACTATTTCAGCGGCGACCTCAATAAGTTCGTCACCGCCTCCACCGCGTCCCAACGTGCCGTCTACAGCGATGCCGCTTACGACTTCTGGAGCGCCCAGATCGGTCTCGAATTTGGATCTCAGGACGGGTTTCTCTTCTACTTGCGCGGCGGAATCGTGCACATTGGCGCAACGGTGCCTGGTAGCGACGTCGGCGCGTACCTGAGCTCCAGCGGCAGCACCGTCGTCACCAGTCGGGGAGATGGGCAGTTCAGTGCGCTGCTTCCCTGCGTCAGTCTTGGTTTCATGTACTACATCTTCTAGGGGACACGATGAACCGTTCGAACCTGAGCAGTGCCGGCATCTTCGTCGCGTTGACCGCGCTGGCGGGATGCTACGCGCAAGTCGAGGACACCGACGTTTCCTTCGTCCAGAGTCGGGTTTGCGGCCCGACCACCAATTGTCCCGGAGGGAATGCCCCGTTGACCTTGATCAGCAACTTCATTCCCACGTTTACGCTCGATCTGGGGGACTCGGGCGTGCTCACCAGCAGCCAGTCGAGTCAGGGACCGATTACCTTCACTGGCTCCATGCTGCTAAACCAGGCGATCGTCACGATGACGACTGCAAACGCGGATTTCGGCGGGATCCGGACGGTCGACCTCAGAGCGGCGATCGGAACCGACAACTGTGCTCAGCTCTCCGCGACATGCAAGAGCATTGCGAGCTACGACTTCGCTCGCGACGGGGCCGCCGCGCAAAAGCTCATCCTCAAGGGTTCTGGCGCGAACCTCCTGGACTTCGCCTCCGGACCGAAAAACTCGATCAAGCTCTCCGCCAGAGCGACCGGCAACGCTCCGGCGGCAGCAACCTGGAATGCCGACGCCGAGCTAAACTTAGCAATCAAGGCGCGTGGAACCTTTCCTTAAGCTCGAGTCAGCACAGGGCTAAGGGTCCGGCTCGAGGCGTTCGGCGGATGCCAGGCCTGAGCTAGGCCCGCGCCTTTCGACGAGAGCTCCGCTTTCCCGCAGTGCTGGTCTTCCCGCGGCGGCGGCGCCGGCGTTTTCGCGCCGGGGGCGCCGGTGGCGTCAAAAGGCCCGCCGCGGTCTTGATCGCGGTCGCGATGATGTGCTCAACGTATGCCACCACGGCTTCGTGCGATTCGATCATTGCGAGCCCCGTTCTGATCATTCGCGACATCCTAGAATCTTGCGAACGGCAATGTGGGCATGGGTGCCCCTCAATTCGAGACGGTGATCCGGACCCTGACCATCGCCCAATCCACGGCGGTGTCGGGGCCAAGCGCCACATCCACCTGTCCGCTTTGAACGAGATCGAGCTGAGATCGAAAACGCGAACGCTGGTTTGGCCGTCGGAGAGCAGCAGCCACCCCGGTAGCTTCCAACGACGGTATCTGCGCGGCTGGCCTCGCTCGTAAATACGCGCCGTTCCATCGAGCGGTGATATCAGGCGGTTCATGCGAAGACATGTCCTGGCGCTGTTGGCGGCCCTGCTGTCGCTAAGCTCATGCTCGAGGCACCGGGTGCCTTCCCCAAATCCAACCCCCACGCTCCAGGGTCCCGAGTTCCTGCCTTCCGGTCCCGACCTGACCGACGCCGAGCGCAAGGCCAAGGTCTTCGAATCGATTCCGGAGTTGGAAAAGCAATTCGCCGCTTACTTCGAGAAGCAAAAGCTTCCCGGGATGGCAGTCGGAATCGTGGTGGGAGAAGAGCTCGTTTACAGCAAGGGCTTCGGCTTTCGAGACGTCGACGCGAAAGCGCCGGCCGATGCGGACACGGTATTCCGGATCGCCTCGATGACCAAGAGCATCACCGGGCTTGCCGTGCTCAAGTTGCGCGATGAAGGAAAACTTTCGCTCGACGATCCGGCCGCGAAATACGTCCCGGAGCTTGCCGGCATCCACTATCCAACCCACGACTCGGCGCCGATCACCGTCCGCCAGCTTCTGACCCATTCGGCGGGCCTGCCGGAGGACAACGCCTGGGGCGATCCGAGGCTGGACATGTCGGAGGCGGAATTCTCATCCATGCTTCGGCGTGGCTTGTCGTTCTCCGCGTCGCCCGGAATACAAATGGAGTACGCCAACCTTGGCTTCGGGCTGCTTGGGCGGATCGTCCAGCGGGTCGCCGGCGTTCCTTATCAGGAGCTCGTCACCCGCCAGATCCTGCGGCCCTTGGGAATGACCGCGAGCACCTGGGATCGCAAATACGTCCCCCCGGGGCGACTTGCGGTGGGATACGGCCGCAAGACGGGACCCTTCCAACTCATCGTGGTGGACGCCACCGATCCAGCGGATCACGTCGAGAAACAACTCGCGGATGGAGCCTTCGCGTCCATGGGTGGGCTGTACACGACGATCCGGGATTTTGCCCGCTACACCTCATTCCAACTCGCTGCCTGGCCTCCGCGGGACGGGCAGGAGCAGAGTCCGGTGCGCCGCAGCTCGGTCCGTGAGTCGCAGCAAATGTCCAGATTTACCCGACTGAATGTCTCGCGCGCGGCGGGTGGTGAAATCCGAGCGAGCGCGGGCGGCTATGGATTCGGATGGGGCGTTTCCGAGAGCTGCGATTTCGACCGGGTCGTGTCGCACGGCGGGGGACTGCCCGGGTTCGGCTCGAGCGTCTCACTCTTTCCCGACCAGGGTATCGCCCTGTTTGCTTTCACCAATTCCACCTACGCCGGGCCGGGGGCGATGATCCTCGAGGCGGCAAGAACGCTCAAAGCGAACGGCGCGATGGAAAAGAGGCGAATCCCGCCCTCGCCCGCGTTGACGACCGCCCAGGCGTCAGTGCTGGAGTTGCTCGACCAATGGAATGATCAGCGCGCGGCGAAGCTCTTCGACCGGACCTTCTTTCAATACAATCCGCCGGAACAAGTGCGGTTGAACCTCCAGGCGCTTCGCGCGCGGCACGGACAGTGCCGGCCGGCCGGCGTTCTCGAGCCGGAGAACGCACTCCGGGGGAAGGTGCGCCTGCGCTGCGATCTCGGCGAGATCGAAGCGGCGATAGCGCTCACCGCCGACAATCCTCCCACCATCCAGTGGGTACAGATCCAGGGGCGCTTGCCTCCCAACGAGCGTCTCCTCGCGATGCTTTCTCGAATCGTGGAAGAGATCCAGGCCTCGCCCAGGGGTTCGATCGACGATTTGCTCGCGCCGACGATGGACAAACCAAGAACGAGGGATCTGCTCGCGGCGACGGGCGCTCGGTACGGCTCATGTCAGCTCAAACGCTGGTTGGATGGTGACGCTGAAACATTCGCCCGGATTGAGCTCGGCTGCGCCCAGGAGTCGCTGGAAGCGCGGATCAAGATCGATCCCTCCGGGCGGATTGAGGCATTGGATCTGCAGCCCGCGCGGGATCCGAAAGGGAAGTGCCCTCGCTGAACGATCATCTCCGCACGCCGATCGCGTTCGCGAGCAACATCTCGCGAAGCGCCTGGGCATGATTGCGCGAGACCGGCACCCGGATGCCCTGGCTCCCGTCTTCAATCCCGGCTCCTACAAAGAGCGTGGTCTCCCCCGTGCCCCTCTCCAGTTGTTTGACGTGGGCGACGCTGATCAGCCAGTTGCGATGTACGCGCGTGAAGCCACGATCCATGGAGGCCTCGATCATCGCGAGCGAAACGTCGATCTCGAACTTGCCGTGCCGTGAATGCACGTAGGTCATGCGGTCGGCAGCTTCGAAGGCCCAGATCTCGGCCGGTTCCAGGAACACCAGGCCGCTCTTCAGACGCGCAACGACGCGCGTCGGCGCGGCCATGAGCGCGCGTTCGTGCCGATGGAGGAGCTCCGGGACAGGCTCTCTGCCCTGTGGCTGCGCCGCGATGAGAGAATTCATGCTCTGCCCGGCTTGGCGCCGCCGAAGACCACTCGAGCCTCTCGGGACTGCTGACGACGCTCGCTTCGGTCGCATCTTTACCAAGGGCGGGCTTGCTTAGCCCGAGTGGTCTGGCGCGTCTTTCTCGTTTCCGACCTCAATTCATCGGAGCCGACACAAACTTTCTTTCCGCCGGTTTACCTATTGTGCGAGAGGTTGGTACAACGCGTGGATCACACATCCCCATTTGTGTAGTCCTGGCGCGTGGTTTGCCTGCTAATGCGTTGCCCGCTGAAGCGAGATCGAGCTATCAATCGAAGCGAGCCTTCCACGGAGGGGGTAGAATGCCAGACTGGGTATCTGTCGCACGTCGGCCCCGGGACTCAGCCAACTTCATCCGGTGGGATCGAAACCTCTGCAGCAACGAATCGTGGACCGGATTCTTCCTGACCGAAGTACTGTCTCAGCCTGGCAACGTGCCCGAGGGCTACTTCCCGTGGCATCTGATCTCGATGCACCTCGGCGAACCGATGATCCACGAGCACCGCGTGGTCGGAAACCGCCCGCGCACTGAGACAATAGCGCCGGAGAGCCTCCTCCTCTTTCCAGCCGGGGCACCGTTTGCTGCCCAGTGGCAAAGCCCTCTGCCCAGGCTCGAGGTCCTATTCGAGCCCGAATTCTTGTCGAACGTGGTCCGACCGGACGCGGCGGCCAATCGATTGGAACTGCGATACGCTTATTCCGCTGGGGATCCATTCATCGCGCAGGTCCTGTATGCGCTCCGGCAAGATCTGACCGAGGGATGTCCGCGTGGCCGGCTCTACGGTGAGACCCTGGGTACGGCCCTTCTGGTCCATCTGCTGCGCAATTACGGGGCAGAGGAGGCTTTCAGTTGTACGCCGAGGGGGCGACTGCCTCCAAACCGCCTGCGGCGCGTGGTCGAGTACATCAACGACCGCCTGGAAACGGATCTCTCGCTGCCCGAGCTCGCTGCGCTGGTCGGATTGAGCCCTGATTACTTCGCCCGCGCGTTCAAGCAGACCACCGGGGTTTCGCCGTACCGATACGTCCTGCTCAAGCGCATCGACCGCGCTTGCGCGCTGCTGAGGGACGTGCGGATTTCAATCGTGGAAATCACTGCGCTCTCTGGGTTCGCCAGCCAGAGCGCCTTCACCACCGCATTTGGGCGAATCCGGGGAATCACTCCCTCGGCTTACCGCCGCGCCCTCCTGTAAGCCTTTTCCCAAGCGCCAGATCAGAAGGCTCACCGCGCTGCCCCAAATCGCGCCCGCGACGACGTCCGAAGGCCAATGGACGCCGACGTAGATGCGGCTGATCCCAATCAGCAACGCAAGCGCAAAGGATGGAATGCCGAGCGCGGGCCATTGGAGCGCGAGGAGCAATGCAAAAGCGAAAGCGTTTGCGGCGTGAAGACTGGGCATCGAACCCGAGTGGCCCGCGGGAAGCAGCTGCCGGAGAGTCCCGATTTCCAGCGCGTAACAAGGCCTGGTCCGGTGGAAGAGAGGCTTGAGTAGCCAGTGACCTATTCCATCGGCGATGCCCAGCGCCAACCAGGCCATCGCCGCCGTCAGTAGCCCCTTTCGCCTGAGCTTCAGAATCAACAGCAGGGTCGCCAGGCCGGCCGTGCCAAGATCGAATGCCTTGCTGGAGAGTGCCCGAAAAATCCAGTCCATCCAGCGGGGCCCCGCGGCGTTGAGGAGATGAAAAACCGTCAGGTCTCCGGGAAGCATGGCCAGTGGCGAGCCTTCAGTACCAATAGTAAACCGAGGCGAAGCCTCCGCTGAACGGGTGGCGGAACCGATTCCTTCCCTCGTCGAGGCGCCGGCGCGTCAGCAGCTCCGCGCTGAAGTGGGTGAAGCCCGCGCGGATGCCGACCGAGCCGAATCGGTAACCGAGGAAAAACTCCGAGTCCAATTGCCCCCGGTCCCCGGAGCCGAATTTGAGCAGATCGAGATTCGAGACATGGGCCGATTGACGGCGGCGGAAGGATGAGTTGGGCGCCTGGTAGTCCGCCACGACCGAGCTGCCGAAGCCGTATCCGGCGAGGTCGATGTTCGCTCCGACCTCGAGCCCTCCGACGATGCGGATGCGGGCCTGGGCAAAGGCGTTGACCCCGTAGGCCTCGAGGTCGGGAGCGACCAGCTTGGCGTCCTGGCCTCCGAAGGCCACGCCCCGCCGGAGGAAGTAGGTGCCGAAGCGCGCTCCAAGCCCCAGGCGCAAGTGGTCTCCGAAAAACCCAACCAATGGGCTCCAGGACACTGCGAACTTCGACGCACCCGCAGCATCTCCGACTGTGAAATCTGCGGTTCGATGCAGCGCGATGGTGCGGGCCTCCTGGGCTTTGGCGACATGCGCACTCGCGAAGAGCACCGCAGCGGCGATGGCGATGCGCTTCAGCCTGCTCATCTGTGGCGGTTTGATCATGGCTCAACCAGATCTACATCCTGGCGTACCTCCGGGTTACGTCTGGCTGCAACCTCGATCCGGGGACATCGAATCGCTCCATATCCAACGGGCCAACCTTACGCCAGGTCGGTCGGCGACGGACGTGGATCATCGCGCTTCGCGTGTCCTCGGGGCGATCCTTTTTTGTCCGCTGTCGGGCCTCGCGGGTGAGCCCGGCGGCGGCGATGCGGGACTTAAAGTTCTGTCGGACCGCAATTTCGGAGCCTCCGATTGAGCACGGGTGTGCACTTCGCGTCCCACACTTCGCCTGACCCGCTACTGCGCAATTAGCGCACGCATGGGTCATGTATGTCTTTGAGGTCCTCGTAGACGCGCGCGTTCATTGAAATAAACAGCCCGGCGCTTCTGGCCTTCGTCTTGCTAACCAAGACTGCAGACACGTGTGTTTGTTCCAGGAGTGCGCAATGTCGAAAGACTTCGAAACCCCAGCGAATCCCCCGCCGAAGCGGTGGTCGGGTCGCGCGGTTCTGGCGAGCGCCTTCCTCGTGGCTACGGCATGCGGCTTCGATCCCAACGCCGCCTCGAAATCAGCGCAGCCGGATACCGGCACGACCCAACAGGCCTGCGACAACTCGCTGAACAGCGTCAACGCGATGAATGCAATGAACGCGATGAACGCGATGAATGCAATGAATGCGATGAACGCGATGAACGCAATGAACGCGATGAACGCAATGAACGCGATGAACGCAATGAATGCGATGAACGCAATGAACGCGATGAACGCGATGAATGCGATGAACGCAATGAATGCGATGAACGCGATGAATGCGATGAACGCGATGAACGCACAGCTGGGCAGTGGCTTTTCGCTCGGCGACAACGTGGTGGCGGCAGTCAATACGCTCACCACCACCGACTTGAGCCAGCTCACCCCAGCCCAGATCGATGCGCAGTGTCCGGTGACGAGCATCAACGTTCCCTACGGCCAGTCGTGGATTCAATACGCCGTTCCCAAATTCAATGCGCTTAGCGCGGTCTTCGAGAAAGTCGTCGATGCGGCCGGTGACGACCTGGTTGTCAACGTCAGCACGGTGCCGCATCGCGTCTACGCCGGCTTCTCCATCGCCTGCAGCAATTTCGTGGTGCGCCCCGTTTTCTTGAGGCCGCACACCGACGCCACCGGCTCGAGCTGGAATAGGCCGCTGCTCTCGTACGAGCACGACTTCGACTATATGTGTCTCAAGTTTGTCGATCCCAATGTCGGCGTATCGAAGTGGTTCTGCGGTGGCGGCGACCTGGCCGAAGGGGTGGTGGGCGTTGCCACGAAGAACACCTCGCCACGTACCTTCTTTGTCAACAACCTCAGCTGGGGCTCGAATACCTGGGACCATCACTGGGAATTCCCGCGCGGCCTCGGCTCGATCGCCACTCGAATCGATCCGGCGCAGCAGACGGGGTTTGCCCAGGACTACGCCTGGAACTTGAACCCCAATGACTATCATTCGGACGGAAGCTCAAAGGCCCTCGAATACATAGCAGCGGTGAACGTGAAGACGACGACGAACCGCAACGGCGTCAAAATCTCTCCGTTCAATACCGCCAATATCCAGGACTACGTCGGAGCGAATCCGGATTACTCGAAGATCGACAGCCTCGCCCAGGCCCGCTTGCGCCCGAGCGAAATGAACCAGGGTGAGGTGGAGACGCGAAGTTGCGGCACCCTCGATAGCAGCCGCTGCTTCAACTATTTCCAGTACGTGGACGTGCTCAGCAGCGGCCTTATCGGCAGCGGCTCGAGCGATGGTGACGGGAACGGCTCGGAGCCCTTCGGCGTGATCGACCTTAAGGTTTCGTCGGAATACATGAACATGGCACAAACAGGGATCTGCTCCTGGCAGAGCGACTGGAACCTGCCCCAGCTTCAAGCCGCGGTCTATTCAAACATCGTTGACTGGTCGGCGGCTCCCTACAACGGCCAGGCGCTCGGCTCTCTGCGGCTTCCAACGTCGCCATATAAAGTCGCGGTCTCGCGAGGAAGCCTCGAGACCCAGCGGTGTCCGTCGTGGCAGTTGTGCTCGACGCAGACCGGGTCGCACGATGCGTTCCTGCTCCCCTATGACGGCAGTTGGAGCCTCTTGGCGTCCAGTGCGGTGGCGTTCACCTACAACTCGCTCCTACCCTCGTTACGAGTCGGCGCCGCCCCGGCAGCGATGGGTTTTCTCTGCGGCCAGCCGGTCGCGGCCAGCCGGTCGGACGGCTTCAACGCAGACTGGTGGATTTGCGCCGGGGCTGCCTGCAACACGCCATCGGGATCGTGGGCACCGGCCTGCATGAACACCACCAAGTGCACGATCTCCATGTCCGATCAGGACCTTTACGTGGTCAGCGTTCCTCCCTCGGCGGCGGCAACCATCGCTTCGGTGGGAGCAGGCCAAGAGCTCGGCTGGGCGGTGAAGAACGCCGGCCTGTAGACAGAGCTTAGAAGCGCGCCGGAAGGCTTATCGCTGCCCCAGTCGACGGAAGACGCGGCGCGCGATCGATGCGCGATGCACTTCGCTCGGCCCATCGTAGATCCGGAACGGCCTGGCTTCGCGGTAGAAGATCGAGAGGGGAGTGTCCTCGGAGATCCCCAGCGCGCCGCAGATCTGCACCGCGCGGTCTACAATCCGGTTCACCGCTTCAGCGACGAACACCTTGGCAATCGAAGATTCATGCCGCGGCTGCTCGCCGCGATCGAGTTTCCAGGCGGTCTTCCAGATCAAGAGGCGCCCGGCTTCGATGTCGATCAGCGAATCGGCGATGAAGCTCTGCACCATCTGGTGCTCGGCGAGCAAATGACCGAACGAGGTTCGCTCGGCGGCGTAGCGGGTAGCGATCTCCATCGAGCGCACCGCCACCCCCAGCCACCGCATGCAGTGGGTGAGCCTGGCGGGGACCAGCCGAAGCTGGGCGTATTCAAAACCCTTTCCCGGCTCGCCGAGGACGGCGTCGTCTCCTACTTCGCAACTCGAGAGCTCGAAATGACCGTGGCCGCCCGGGGTGAATTGGTCCAGCGTCGGGATGGTGGTCCGGATCGACCGCAAGCCGCGGTTGCCCTTGTCGACGATGAACATCGTGGGCCCCTCGGGCGCCCGGGCGAGGACGATCACAAATGCCGCTCCGGATAGGCCGGTGGTGAACCACTTTTCTCCGTCCAACACCCAGACGCTCCCGCGCCGCTCGGCGCGGGTGATCAAGAGACTTGGATCCGAGCCGGCCCCCGGCATCGGCTCGGTCATCGCAAACGAAGAGCGGATCTCGCCCGCGGCCAGCGGCAAGAGGTAGCGCCGCCGTTGCGCCTCGCTGCCGACCTGCGCGAGCAGATGGAGGTTTCCTTCGTCGGGCGCGGAGCAGTTGAGGGCTTGGGGACCCAAGAGGCTCCGGCCGGCCTCTTCGAGGACGACGGCGATCTCTCGCCAGGAAAGGCCCAGCCCCCCCAGCTCCTTGGAGCAGGTAGGCAGGAAAAGCCCGGCGCGCTTCGCCCGGTCTTGCAGCTCGCGCCGGAGTCGGTCGATGACATCCGGAGCGCGAGCAATTTCCTGCTCGCGCGGGATCACCTCCGAGTCTACAAAAGCGCGCACGCGGTCGCGCAGCGCGGTGAGTGCTTCACCTAAATCGAAATCGATCATTTTTTTCCTTCCCCTTCGCGAAGTGCTCGGGCTCGTTCTCGGAGGACGAACTTCTGAATCTTACCGCTGGCCGTCTTGGGCAGCTCGCCGAAGACGATGAGTTTGGGCGCCTTGAAATGCGCCAGCTGCGCGCGCACGTGATCGATCAGCTCGCGCTCGGTGGCGTTTTGATCTCGCTTGAGCACCACGAAAGCCATCGGCACCTCGCCCCACTTGGAATCCGGCGCGGCGACGACCGCGACCTCCAGCACCGCCAGATGGCTCGCCAGGCTGCTTTCGACTTCCAACGAGGAGATGTTCTCCCCTCCGGAGATGATGATGTCCTTGGCGCGGTCCTTGAGCTCGACGTAGCCGTCGGGATGAAGAACGCCCAGGTCGCCGGTCCGGAACCAGCCGTCTGGCGCGGCCCTCTGGGTCGCCTCGGGATCGCGGTAGTACCCCAGCATCAGATTGTTTCCGCGCATCGCGATTTCGCCCATCGTTTGTCCATCGGCGGGAGCGTCGCTGCCCTCGGGCGTTACCACCCGGACCTGTTCGCTCACCACGTTTCCCACGCCTTGTCTTGCCTTGAGCTTGGCTTGCTCGGCGATCGGCAACGCGCTCCACTGGCTTCGCCATTCGCAGAGCACCGCCGGACCGAAGGTCTCGGTGAGGCCGTAGAGGTGGGTCACCTC
>WNFF01003412.1_pt1 | contig 18484 bp, 22 predicted proteins | sample 5400441 | NCBI WGS metagenome assembly WNFF01 (sample SAMN13153345, study PRJNA577476) | soil metagenome | isolation source: 120 cm saprolite under Douglas fir tree site 2 hole 3 replicate 1 | place: USA:California | collected 2015-04-18 | reverse complement strand
CCAGGCCGTCGACTGGGCTCGGCGGCGCAAGGTGCCGCTGATCTGCAACGAATTTGGCGTCTACCGGGACTTTGCCGATGCGCACGACCGCGCCACGTGGATCAATGACGTCCGCACTGCGCTCGAGCGGCACCAGATTGGTTGGACGATGTGGGATTACTCGGGCAGCTTCGGCGTCGTCACGAAAAAAGACGGCAAGCCTGTTCTGGATGAATCAACCGTGAGGGCACTAGGGCTGCAGTGAAATTCACATTGCTGAGAACACACCCAACCATTTGACCGGCAGGCGCGAAGACATGGCATTCACCAGCCGCTCGTCCGCCGTGATCAGTTGAGTTTCCGATTGCACTGCCAAAGCTACATAGAGGCCGGACAGTGCAAACTCGGCGTCGGCTCGAGATAGCCGCTGCTGTCGGACCGCCTTCCACAGAATGTTCCCGCATTCACCCCAGAAAACGTCCGGAACCAGCAGGCCGAACTCGCTGGCAGCGTAGCCGTCCAACACCCGATAAGCTTCCGGTCTCAGCGGTTCGTTCTGACCCGGAAGGATCCACTTTGCCGCTACGCTGGCATCGAGGACGAAACTTGTCACCGGTCACGATCCTCACGGATCATCTCCTCCGCTGAAGGGAACGGACCCGGCGAGAGCGGTTCCTGTGACGAAATCCGTTTCATTTGCCGGGCGAATTCGCGGCGTCGACGCAATGCTTCCGCACTCGGAACATACTGTTCCAACAAGGCGATCACTTCCGCCGCAATCGATTTCCGGTTCTTGCGCGCACGTTGGCGCAGTGCTTTGTAGACGGCGTCGGGAACGTTTTCCACGTAGAGAGTCGCCATAGGAGTCTCCTATGGAAAGTCTAGCACTTCCCTAGGGAAAACCCAAGCTGCTTTCCTTGACACTCTTCGCGTGGGAATTTATCCTTAACTCTTGCTCCTTGCGGTACTTACGTCCCTTGGCGTGCTTCCGCGGGCTGGTGCAGAACGGTAGTCGCGCGGAGGATCCTCATGTTCCTCGACATCAAAGAATTGGAACTCCATCCCATTGATTTCAAAGAGGAGTTTCAACCCGATGTCATCGATCTCGGAAGCGAGTTTCGGCAGCGTTCCCCGCTGAAAACAGCGGGACGGGCTGAACTGGTCGAGGAGCATCACGGTAAGCACAAGACAATCAAGGACATACGGCTCCGTGGGCGGCTGTCCGCTGGTTTCGAAATGAGCTGTGCGCGTTGTCTCGAGCCGGTGGCGCAGGATGTAGAGCGCGATTTTGAGCTGCTTTACCGTCCGCTCGGCGTAGATGCCGGACGCGACGAACTCTCCGTGACCGACGCGGAGGCCGAGATCGGCTATTATCAAGGCGAAGGGCTTCTGCTCGAAGACGTGTTACGCGAGCAAGTTCTGTTGGCCTTGCCTCTAAAAGTGACTTGCCGCGAGGATTGCAGGGGATTGTGCCCCCACTGCGGCAAGAATCTGAATCAGGAACAGTGTTCCTGCGCGGTTCCGCTGGAAGATCCCCGATGGTCGGCGCTGAAAGAGATCCGCGACCGGTTGGAACACTGAGCAAAACTGGAAGAGTACGAGTTTAAGCACTTGAAAATCCCGGGCTCCAAGTTCGTTTTGAAAGGGCGCGGCGTAGAGCCGTGCCGTAAGCTCCGCAAAATGATCCGCGGCTTTAGCCGCTGAGGCAATATTATGCGGTTACCCCGCGAGAGGAATTTTAACCATGCCTAATCCAAAACGGCGACACTCCCAGAAGCGCACCTCAACCCGGCGCGCGCACGATGCGCTCAAGGGCCACTCCCTGTCCGAGTGTCCTAACTGCCACGAGAAAAAAATGCCGCATCGCGCTTGCCCCAAATGCGGCTACTATAAGGGCCGCGAAGTTCTTGACGTCGAGGAAGCCAGCTAGTTTCTGGCTTCGTTTTTCTCACCAACCATGCCTAGCGTGATCGCGCTGGATGCGATGGGTTCGGATCGCGCGCCCAAACCGGAAATTGAGGGCGCGATTCAGGCTGCGCGCCATTATGACGTGCGGGTGCTGCTGATCGGTCCGGAAGCCACAGTCAAAGCCGAGTTAGAGCGGCACCCTTCCGCGCTTCGCCTGCCCATTGAAGTCGTCCACGCCAGCGAGTACATCACCATGGAAGACAAGGTGGAGGCAATCCGCGCCAAGCGCGACTCCTCCATGCGTGTTGGATTGCGGATGGTGCGCGAGGGGCGTGCATCTGGATTCGTTACCGCCGGCAACACCGGCGCTGCCATGGCTACAGCGAAGGTAGTACTGGGAGCAATCCCGGGAGTGGACCGGCCTGCGTTGGCCGCTGTTTTTCCGACCGCTCCGGGAACAGCAGCCATCCTGCTGGACGTCGGTGCCAACGTCGACTGCACGCCAGAAAATCTCGAACAGTTCGCGGTTATGGGCGAGGTCTACTTTCGCGCCATGTTCGGCAAACGCAGTTTCGCTCCGCGGGTGGGATTGCTTTCCATCGGCGAAGAAGAATCCAAGGGCAACGAGCTCACGCGCGAGGCATTCCAGTTACTCAAGCGGCTTCCGCTGAATTTCGTTGGCAACGTGGAAGGACGTGATCTTTACAACGGCCAGGTCGACGTCATCGTCGCGGACGGATTCGTGGGCAACGTTGCCCTGAAGATTTCTGAAGGCGTGGCCAACCTCGTCCGGACCGCGCTGAAAGAGTCGCTCAAGGCGACGATCACGCGCCAGGTGGGAGCACTGCTCTCGCGCAGCGCCTTCACCGATTTCAAGAAGCGCCTCGATCATACGGAATATGGCGGAGCGCCGCTGCTCGGAGTGAAGGGCGTGTGCATCATCACCCATGGGTCGTCGAACGCGAATGCCATGAAAAACGCTGTGCGCGTAGCGGCAGAATTCTCGCGACGCGGAATCAACGACCAGATCGAGCGCGGCTTGGCCTCGCTCAAACCGGCTTCCGTCGCGGCTGAAGTAGGACAACCAGGTTAGTGGTACTCGGCGACCTTTGCAGGTAAATTCACGCTGTCATCCTGACTCTGGGCGATGCGAAGGGGAAGGGCCCATGCAACTCGCCTGCAGCGGCAATGCACAGGTCCTTCGCGCAGAAAACGCGCTCAGGATGACCAATATTTTTCTTTTAACTTGATGAACGAAAAAACAAACCCAATTGCATTCCTGTTCCCAGGCCAGGGCTCTCAAGCCGTCGGCATGGGCAGAGATTTATTCGAGAAGTATCCCGTCGCTCGCCAGACCTTCGAAGAAGCCGACGCCGTACTCGGCTACAAGCTGTCACAACTCTGTTTCGAAGGTCCAGAAGAACAGCTTCGCCTCACCGAAATCACGCAGCCGGCGATTCTTACTGTGTCTATCGCAGCGCTGCGGGTGCTGGAGACGCGCGCTCCGAAACCCGCCTGTGTCGCGGGACACAGCCTGGGAGAATATTCCGCTCACGTCGCTGCGGGAACGACAACGTTCGCCGACGCGCTCCGCACTGTGCGTAACCGGGGGAAGTATATGCAGGAAGCCGTGCCCCTAGGAGTAGGCGCCATGGCGGCAATTCTGGGCATGGCGCCCGACAAAGTTGCTGACGTCTGCCGGGACGCGGCGCAAGGTGAGGTCTGCGAGCCGGCCAACATCAACTCACCGGAACAGATCGTGATCTCCGGCAACACTGCCGCTGTCGAAAGGGCCGCGAAGCTCGCTGACGAGCGAGGCGCCAAGCGGGCGAAACTGCTGCCCGTCAGCGCACCCTTCCACTGTTCGCTGATGAAGGCCGCGCAAGACCGGCTGGAGTCCGACCTCAATGCCCTCAACCTGCAGAAGCCGGTTTACCCCGTGGCCTGCAATGTGGACGCAGCGTTCGTTACCCACGAACTTCAGTCTCGCGACACTCTCGTCCGCCAGGTTACAGGGTCGGTAAAGTGGAACCAATGCATGCGCCTGCTGATCGCACACGACGTTCAGACCTTCGTGGAAGTAGGCCCAGGAAAAGTGCTCTGCGGCCTGATGCGGCAGATCGACCGGTCGAAAACCTGTGTCAACGTGAGTGACGAAGCGTCTTTGGCGAAGACTTTGGAGCAGCTGGCTGCAGTGGAATGAATTGTTGATTGTTGATTGCCGATTGACAATCTAATCTAGCGGGTTTAATCAACAATCAACAATCACAAATCAACAATGTCTTTGCTCATATAGGCGAAAAGCTCATCGTCTTGTCGCGCTTCTCTACCCAGACCCGGGCCGGCTGTGCCCGATCATTCACCGTAACGTCGACGATCACGCCGCTGCCTCCGCCGGGAGGGGTTCCTGCCGCATAGAGCTTGTGCGACTTGATGAGTCCCCACTCGCCGCCCGGTCCCCAGTCGCGGTAAAACTCATTGAAGGGATATTTCCGATGCTCCTCCGGATGTTGCTTCCATTGCGGATCGTGCATCCAGATTCCGTAGGCGGCTTCGTAATCTTGTTTCTGCAGCGCATCGAAGAACTTGTCCGCAACCCGCTCCTCTGGCCAATAGAGAAACCATAGCGGCGTCTTGAAGAAGATTGAGCCAGTCACTTCCAGGAGAAAGCTGACCACCAGCACAGCAACCACGGTGGAAATGATTCGCTTCCTCTTCTTACGCTCTTTCTCCTCGTCGTACTCTTTGGCATCCAGCAGTGTCATGGCATCCATAGAATAACGGACGCTGGGGACAAAGCAAAAGTTCCCCGGAAATCCGTCAGGCATTCATAATCCCCGATCCGATGACGCCGGTGCGGCCAGGTCTCGGTCGTGATCTAATCTTGTCCACAGCAGCAAGGCTGGGGGTGCAAATGGAAGACCTGATCGGCCTGGTGCTATCATCGTGATGGCGTCGTGCTACGTATTGTTTGCAGTAATTGGCGCTTCCGGCCGGACACTTGTACTTGAAATAGTCATTGCAACTGGATTCTTGTTACTGGCTGTGCTCGGCTTTAAGAAGACTCCGTGGTTGGTAGTCACTGCCCTTGTGGGCCACGGACTCTTTGACTTCGTCCACTCCCGATTCATCGATAACCCCGGCGTGCCGCGCTGGTGGCCCGGTTTCTGCCTGGCATTTGACGTGATTGTCGGCGCGTGGTTGGCAATGCGTCTGATCCGGAACTCGGCGCCGCTCGCTGGCTAGCGGTGTCCCGGTTTTCCCTACAGGGTGCGCTTGAAGAGTGGAATGGCAATCCCCAGCGTGATGGCAGCGAAGAGTGTCAGGAACAACATGTCGGGCCACACCGCCGAGAGCGTCGTTTCCTTCAGCAGTAGACATTTGAAACCGTCCACCGCGTAGGTGAATGGATCCACCCAAGCAATCGCCCGTAGCCACTTGGGAAATGCCTGAATGGGATACACCGAGCCGCTGGGGAAGAAGAGTAGCGTATTGAGAATGCCGAACATTGCGCGGGGCACCAGCGGATCCTCGATGCGCACCATCAGCAGGAACATCATCGTGTAGCCCGACCATGGTCACAGGATTGAACAGGCTGCTAACCCCCGCCATCAACGAGCCGATGACCACGATGATCACTCCAGTCATCACCGCCTTGATCGCGCCCGCCAGATTCAGCCCCAGCACAAGCTCCAGTTTTGTAATCGGCGTGACCAGATAACCTTCGTGGACGCCGCGGGCTTTGTCGTCGATATACAGCATGCCGCCACCGATCATCACGGAGACAAACATGGCCAGCACCAGCGAACCCGGCAGCAGGTACTTCATGTACTCGATATAGGGATAGAGCTCGACAATATCCAACGCAGTTTGCCGCAGAATACGCGGCGAAACCGTAGGCTGGTTCAGGGCCTTCGTCAGTTCCGTAAGCTCCGCTTCCACCGCGGAACTCATGAAGTTGTCGCTGTTGTCCACGACCAGCGCAATGCGAGGATGGTTGTCTTCGTACACTCGCCGCGAAAACTGCGGCGGGATGATTACCGCGCCTTGAATCTTGCCGTTTCGGACATCCTCGACCGCCTGCTTATCGCTATCGTAGTAAACGATGTCAAAGGTGCGAATGTTAGCTCGCACCGAATCGAAAGCCTCGCGAATCCTCAGTGCTTGCGTGCCTCCGTCCTGGTCGACCACTGCGAGCTTGGCGTCGCGAATCTTCCCACCAAACGCGTGCCCAAGAATGATGAGCTGGACCAAAGGAAAAATCATCGACGCCAGCATCAGAGCCGGGGAGCGGAAGAACTTGCGCATTTCGCGCTCGACGATGGCCATCATTCGATTCATAAGCACCGCTCCTCGCGATTCATGGCTGCAGTCCCGGCCGTGGCGGCATGACGAAGGCATAGGCTTTCTGCAGTTCGTCGCGCAACTGGCGGCCTGTGAAGTGCACGAACACGTCGTCCAGGGTGGTGTTCTGTACGCTGAGCGATTTCACAGCGACTCCTGAATGCACGGCCATTTCAACCAGTTCGGTCGTGGTGCGCGAGCCATTGCCGGTGAGTATGCGATACATCCCCGCTCCCTCGTGCTGAATGGAAGTCACATCATCCAGCTTATGCAGCCGTTCCTCCCAATCCGTCGGCGGGTTTTCGAACTGCACTTCAATCACGTTCGATCCTGGAACACTGGCTTTCAGTGCCATCGGCGCATCGAGCGCGACCAGCTTGCCGTGGTCGACGATGGCTATGCGTTCGCAGAGCCGGTCGGCTTCGTCCATGTAGTGGGTCGTAATCAGGATGGTCATTTGCCGCTGGCTCTTGATGTTCCCCAGCATCTCCCAAACCGCCACACGGGAAACCGGATCGAGACCGGTCGTGGGCTCGTCCAAAAAGAAAATCCTCGGGTGGTGCACCAGCCCACGTGCGATCTCAAGCCGCCGCCGCATGCCGCCGGAAAGCGTCTTGGTTTGCGCATGGCGCCACTTGGTGAGGTCGACCAGTTCGAGGAGCTCGGCAATCGAGCGCTCTCGCTCCTTTTTGGGCACATCGTAGAGCTTGGCGTAGATGTGCAGATTCTCTTCCACCGTCAGGTCCAGATCACTGGTCAGCGCCTGCGGGATCACGCCGATCATACGCCGCGCCTGATCCGGTTCCTTGGCCACATCGTGCCCCGCGATGCGAGCCTTCCCCGCAGTGATCGGAATGAGCGTCGTCATCATGCGGATCAACGTCGACTTTCCCGCGCCGTTCGGCCCCAGCAGACCGAAGATTTCTCCCTCCTTCACATTGAACGAGACATCATCGACAGCGGTGAAGTCGCCGAACTTCTTCACAATGTGCTCAACTTCAATCGCATGCGGAGCCTCGGGCCCAGGCGTAGACCCGCCTCCAGGCTTGGAAGCCGTGCTCGATGGCACAGAAGACCCACCGCCATTCGCCTTTGGATTCGAGTCCGAAATCATTGTCTCCCTGCTGTTGCCGCGCTCTGCGGACTGCCGTTCTTAAGCTGCTCGGGCGAAACCAAAACCTCCGCCGTCATTCCCGGCACAAACGCGCCCTTGGGATTGTCGAGACGCACTTTCAGCACGATGGTCTTGATATCCCGCTTGCGCCGGCTCACGTCGCGCTGCGTGGCGAAGTCACCCTCGACTCCTTTGAAGAAAACCTTGCCGCTCGTCATGGTTCCGCCGGGAAGCCGCACGCGCAACACGTCGCCATAGCCAATGTGGTCCGCATAAGTCTCAGGAACTGCTGCCCGTACCCAGGTATCGCTCAGGTCGACGACGGTCACAATCGGCGAGCCGATGTTGACGACCTCTCCCTGACGCGCCGCCCGCACCGACACGGTTCCACTCACCGGGGCGTAAACATTCGTATAGCCGAGCCGGACTTCCGCCTGATTCTTCTGTGCGATCGCGTTCTTCAACTCGGCCTCGGTGGCGCCTACAGTACTTTTGGCCGCGTTCGCCTGGTGGGTGCGCGCCATCGCCGCATTCAAATCGGCTTCGGAAGCCTTGACCAGGTCCATCTGAGCCCGAACGCTGGCTTCGGCTACCTGCAGTCCGGTCTCGGCTTGCACCCGTTCCTGATCGGACGCGACACCTGCCTTCGCCAGTTCGATAATCCGGCGGCTGTCACTCCTGGTTCGCTCCAGCGTCGCTTGCGCCTGCTGCAACTGAGCGTTTGCGGACGAGAGCCGAGCGCGTGCATTGGCCACCTCACTGGTCGTCGACCCGGAGGTCGAAAACTCGGTATGGCGCATCTCGGCCACTTTGTGCTGCATGCTGGAAATCGTCGCGGAAGCCGCGGCTTCCTGCGCTTGCAGTTCTGACGGATCAAGCACAGCAATCAAGTCACCCGCCTTGACGGGCGTGCCTTCATCCACCAGCAACTTCTGCAAACGTCCACTCACCTGCGCGCTAACGATGACCTGATTCGAGTCGACCGTGCCGATCATCACGAGGTCGCGGGAGTGGTCGGTCGAGAAAACGTAGTAAAGCGCCGCGATCACGAGAATGATTCCGAGAAGTATGAAGAAACGGTTACGCGCGCTCATGAGCGTGCTCCTTGCGAGTTACCAACTTCAGGACGGAACAGCGCCGCGGAAACGAAGTCCAGCACGGCAGCTCGCCGTTCCGCAATCCGCTCTGGCGCCAGCGGATTGAAGCGCACGATCTTTTGCATTACCGGGGCGCTGCTGAAGTAGAAAACGATCATGGAAATCATGGATGGAATGAAATGCGCCGGATCCACGGGACGAAACTCGCCCTCGGCGATTCCCTTGCGCAGTAGTTCACCAACTCTCATATAGATGGGCTGGAAATAGTTCTTGATCAACTTATCGATGTGCGGCGACTGGCCTTCGCGCGCACGCATCATCTCGCGCTGCATCAGCTTGGGATAGATCTGGTTCGCAGCCACGAAATCAAAATACGTGCCCAGGTACGTCAGGAACTTCTCGCGCGTTGGCTGAGCGCCGTCCAAGACTTGAAACACGGTCGACTTCAACCCCGAAAATGCGTGATCGAGCACTGCGCCGTAGAGAGTCTCCTTGTCTTTGAAGTAGTAGTAGAGAAGCGCCTTGTTCACCTTGGCCTGTCGGGCAATGGCATCGGTTCGGGCTCCGGCAATGCCGAGCTCGGCAAACTCCTGTGCGGCGGCCTGCAGAATCGCGGCACGGCTCTCCTCCGGCTTCCCGCGTGTACCCATGCGGGGTGATTGCCTGCGGTGACGGAAAAGTTGAGCCACGTTTCTAATTAACCAGTTAGTTAGATTATATCACGACCAGGAGGTCGGGCCGAATCGACGATTTCGGCGCCCTAACTTTAGTTCTTTCATTGCGTGGAAATACCGTCAGAAAGAGCCGGTCAATCTGCGCTCTCGTGTTCTAATACGGTTCCACGCCATGTCGATCCCGGCAGGAGGACTGCTTTTATGAAATCGCTCTCCAGATTTCTCGCAAACTTGTGCGTGTTATGCCTGATCGCGGCATCTTCGCATGCACAGGCGCCGAAGCAGCCCGACCGTCAGGTCGCCATCACGATTGACGACCTTCCCGCCGGCATGTCCGATCGCCTCCCCGCAACCGCCATCACGGAGATGACCGCGAAATTGCTGGGCACTCTCCGCGACCAGAAGATCCCCGCTGTAGGCTTCGTGAACGAGAAAAAGCTCTACAAGTTCGGAGAAGTCGACGAGCGCATCAAGGCCCTACAAATGTGGCTGGACTACGGATTTGATCTAGGCAACCACACCTACAGCCATTCCTCCCTCAATCAGGTCGGGCTGAAGGCCTGGGAAGACGATGTGATCCAGGGCGAGAGCGTGACCAAGCTCATGCTCGCGCAGCGCAACAAGAAGCTCAGGTATTTTCGCCATCCCTATCTCGATACCGGGCGTGACCTGCAGACTCGCCGCCAGGCTGAAGCGTTTCTCGTGGAGCGCGGGTACCGCATCGCTCCCGTGACTCTCGACGGATGGGACTGGATGTATGCCGGTGTCTACGAAGACGCCAAGAAACGTGGCGACACGGCAATGCAACAGGATCTTGTGAAGTCCTATCTCTCGTATCACGATGCGGTCTGCGCCTACACGGAAAAGCTGGCCGTGCAGATGATCGGCTACGAGCCGAAACAGATTCTGCTCCTGCATGCCAGCCAACTGGAAGCTGACAACATCGGCGAACTCATGGACATGTTGCGCAAACGAGGCTACCGCTTCATCACACTCGAAGACGCGCTCGGGGATCAGGCCTACAGCCTCCCCGACATGTATGTAGGAGAGGAAGGCACAGGATGGTTCGATCACTGGGCGATCACGATGGGAAAGCCTCCGCTGGGCGCGCCTGCGTTTCCGCAGTGGGTAATTGATCGATCAAAGGCTCTGCAACTGCCGCAAGGGACGGTTCCCGTAACTCCGCCCGCTCAGTAAATCGTCGCCAGCAAGTATGGAAGCGTCGGCTTGCAGTCTGTCGAAACCTCGAAACCTGTAGAGAACAACGTAGGAGGACTATGTTGGGATTACTACAATGGACCGCAAAAGCAGAACTTCAGTTGGAGGGAGTGCTATCAGTCTCTAGCAAGGCTTTCTCTTCGCGGACTTCCAATTCCTTCTGACGCAACTGCGTAGCCAGTGCGGGATCAGTTCCCGCTTTGATCACGGTCTTCTCGGGAAAGTAGCGCCAGCCGGCGTGGCGATCTTCCGAGCTCTGGCCGTCTTCGAACTGTTTTACCGCTACCTCCGCGTTTTGCTTACCGTGGACGACCCCCATCACCCCGGCGGACTCATAGGTTCGCACGTTGTGGCGGATGATGACGTAAGAGCCGTTCGATTCTTCGCGTGTCACAGAGACCTCAAATCATTCTGACTGGAATCAGATTCTGACCTTCAGAGATATGCCCGCCGGACTTGCCGGCGGGCACGCTTGTTTCAGAGAAGTTGCCGCTAGAGCGGCTGAACGTTTTCTGCCTGCCAGCCTTTCGGCCCTTTGGTGACGTCGAACTGCACCGTCTGGCCCTCCTGCAAGCTGCGGAAGCCGCCTGCCTGGATCGCCGAGAAATGCACAAAAACATCTTCGCCACTCTGCCGGCTGATAAAACCATAGCCCTTGGCGTCGTTAAACCACTTCACTGTTCCTTGTTCTGCCATATTGATACTGTTTCCTTTTTGTTGATTTACGCTGGAAGGGAGTCGGAGATACTAAAGGCAGGTGCTAGCTGGTTGGCAAGAAGCTGCTTTATTACCGAATCTAGTCAAACGCATAGTTAGAATATCACACAAATGGACATATTAGGTGAGATACTTCGTGACGGCCTGGGAAACTGGTCAGGTTCAAATATTTAAGAGAGGCGACATCCTGACCGCAGCCGCTTTCAGGCGGAGGGAAGGATCTTGCGCGGACCGGCAAGCGCGTCTGGGAAAGTTCCCACGTGAGATCCCTTCGGCTTCGCTAGGGGTAGGCTCCTTAGCTGGCTGAGCTACGCCGAGTTCCCGATGACCCCTCGGAAAAGGGTCCAGAGATCCAGACTGCCCCTACCCGCCCGCGGAGGTCGTTCGCGGCCACATTCCCCAAGCTTACCCATCATCGCTCCAGTAACGGAAACAATCAGGAAGTATTTCCAATCGTCCTGTGATCTAACAGGTATAATCAGTGCGACCTTGACCTCGAAGACACATCGCAAACTCGTTTCCCTGCGCCTTCGCGATTGAGAAATCCAGCCCCAGACAAGGCGCCTGAATCACTCACACAACGATGCCAACTTGCCGGGTCCCAGGAAGGCGCGGCAAAGTTGTGGACTGTTGAGTCAGGTAGGCGCGCGCGCGCGAGGAGACAGCGATGTCAGCAAGAAATGGTGACAAATCCCGGTTCCACCGCGTACGGAAACAGCGAATCCAACTCCGTCTCCGCACCAGGGCGTTTTTGCAGACGGCAGGACTGGCCAACAGTCTGAGCGCTGCTACGGATGCCCCGAAGTTGTCCCGGTCCCGAACCAAGCATGATCAAGTTTGATTTTGATTGAAATAGCACAACGAGGAGCAGCATGAAGAAGATATTTGTCGGAAACATCCCCCACAGCACCACGGAAGCGGAATTACGAACCCTTTTCGAACCCCATGGCGCCATCGAGCAGGTCAGCATTGTGACCGAGCGTGAAACTGGACGTTCCCGCGGATTTGCCTTCGTGGAAATGACCGATAACGGCGAGGCGGAAAAGGCCATTGCCGCGCTCAACGGTACGGAGTTAGGCGGCCGCGCGTTGAACATCAATGAGGCCCGGCCCAAGACGGACAACCGCGGCGGCGGTGGCGGCTTCCGCGGCGGACGTCCGGGTGGCGGCGGCCGTTCCGGCGGGGGTGGCGGACGCGATGACTATCGCGGCCAAGCCCGCCAACCTCGCGAGCCGAGATGGTAATCTGAATAGTTGAAACATTATTACCGGGCGAGACCATCCTGCATCGCGGGTTCACGCGCGGAATCCATCTTGGAGGTGTGCCCATGCCAGGTCGAGGTCGAGCAAGCTTCACCAAGCGCCAAAAGGAGCGCTCGCGCCAGGACAAGCAGCGCGAAAAAGCAGAACGAAAAGCCCAACGAAAGGTGGAAAAACAGACCGGCCCCGAGGGCACTGAGTCACACGAGTTCGGCTCAGTCGAGGAGCAGTGGGCTCTTCCCAACGGAAGTGAGAACGACAACGACGAGGAGGAAACGGTCTAAGTGCCACAAAATTAATCCGGCTTTTTAGCCACGGATGGGTTCGCCTACGCTCCGCCGGCGATTGACGGCACCAGCAGAACTTCGTCCCCTTCCTGGAAGGCGTAGCTGGGGCCACCCAGGAAGCGAATATCCTCTTCGTTCACGTAGATGTTAAGAAAGCGCCGCACCTGCCCCTTCTCATCGCGCAAGTGCGGACGCAGATCCGGAAATTTCTCGTCGAGCACCGAAAACAGTTGATCTAGATTTGTTGCCGCACACTGGATTGATCCCACACCAGCAGTATGCCGTCGAAGAGCCGTCGGAATCTGCACCGTAATCGGCATGTTATGCCCCCACCACCGAAGCTTCGCGAGACACTTCGGCCACATCCAGCGTCTGCTGCAGATACTGTTCAAACTCAGCCAGCTTGGGCGCAATAGGCCGCTCGGCCTCGTAGACACCCGCCAGCACGTCGGTCGTCTTCAGACCATTGCCGGTGATGCACAGCACCGTAGTCTCCTCGGGCAGGATGCGATCTTGCCGGTACAACTTGCCCGCCGAGCCCACGGTCACCCCCCCGGCAGTCTCCGTGAAGATGCCTTCAGTCTCAGCCAGCAGTCGAATGGAATCGATCACCTCAGGATCGCTGATGTCCTCGCTCCATCCGCCACTATTCTTGATGGTCTTGATGGCGTAGTGCCCGTCAGCCGGATTGCCAATCGCCAGTGATCGCGCGATCGTAGCCGGCTTCTGCGGCTCGATCTCGGAGGCGCCTGTCTTCACCGCGGTGGAAATGGGAGAGCATCCCGTCGCCTGCGCGCCGAAGAACTTCACTTCCTTCCCTTCAACCAATCCCAGGTTGATCAGCTCATCGAACGCCTTCTTGATCTTGACAATCAGCGACCCACCGGCCATCGGGACCACAACGTTATCCGGCAGCCGCCAGCCCAATTGCTCGGCAATCTCAAACCCCACAGTCTTCGATCCCTCAGCATAGTAGGGACGCAGGTTCACATTGACGAATCCCCAGTTGCGCTCATCCGCAATCTGCGAGCAGAGCCGATTGACCTGGTCATAGCTGCCCGCGATGCGGACAACTTTCGCTCCGAACACATTCGTGCCCAGGATTTTGGCGGGCTCCAAGTCCGCCGGGATGAAGATCCACGCCTTGAATCCTTCACGAGCGGCCTGTGCAGCGACCGCGTTCGCCAGATTCCCGGTAGACGAACAGGAAATGGTATCGAATCCAAACTCGCGCGCCTGCGCCAACGCCACCGCAACTACACGGTCTTTGAAACTCAGCGTGGGCAGGCAAACGGCATCGTTCTTGATGTAAAGATTTTGGGGGAGGGCACCCAACCGTTCAGCAAGATGCGGCGCCTGGAACAACGGCGTGAATCCTACCGGCAGTCCTGGTTTAAAGCTGTGGGGGAGGGGCAAAAGCTCGGAGTAGCGCCACATGTTCGGGGACCGCTGGGAAATGCGCTCGCGAGTAAACGATCCCTCGCTGCGGATCGTGTCATAGTCGTAGGCAACTTCCAGAGGAGAGAAACACTCGTCGCAGATCGAACGAGGCTGATTCCCCCAGGTTCGACCGCATTCCCGACATCGCAGTTCGTAGTGAGACATGTTAGCTACTCGCCTTTCTTGCTTCTTTCTCTCAAAAGCAGCAGCGAATAGCTGAGGACGAGCCGGAAAAAGCGGCCTAAAAAGCAAAGGCCTCTTTTTCCAGGAAAAGGAAAAGAGGCTATCGGATGCAATAAAGCTCGCATGCCGAATCCCATGTTCCCCGTTTCCAGGAGAGAGTTGGCACCAGACACCCGGGATATATGATCCCGGATCGGTTGCCGTGGCGTCTCAGGGCTCGTCCCTCAGCCACTCTGCATGAAATTCAGGTCCGCTCCCCACCATATAGCGAAGAGCGAACTTGTTCCTAATAATACTAGCGGGATCGTCGGTCCTCAGTCAAGGCCTTCAATCCCGTGATCCAGGCCTCTGGTTACCCCGGTGCCTGGTCTAGCTGGAAACCCGCTACTTCTTGTCGGTCGCCTTGTCCGCGATGGAAACCAATTCGACCTCAAAAATCAGAGTCGCACCGGGACCAATGTCCCCTCCCGCGCCGCGATCACCATAGGCAAGCTCCGAGGGCACGAACAGCTCCCACTTCGAGCCAACCGGCATCAGCTGAAGCGCTTCCGTCCATCCCTTGATCACGCCAGTAACGGGGAAGGTTGCAGGGCCGCCGTGCTTGCCCGAGCTGTCGAACTCCTTGCCGTCGATAAGCGTGCCGCGATAGTTGCAGACCACCGAATCGCTCGCCGTCGGCTTCGCACCCGTGCCGGACTGCAGAATCTTGTATTGCAGGCCGCTGGGCAGCGCGACCACGCCTTGCTTGCTCTTGTTGGCAGCAAGAAATGCCTCGCCTTCCTTCTTGTTTGCCTCTCCCATCTCCTGCATTTTTGCCTGCTGTTTCTTGTTAACTTCGTTCTGCATGGCCGTTAGAGCGGCGCGTGCTTCGTCTTCGGTCAGAGCCGTCTTGCCGCCGGCCATGGTGTCCCTCAAGCCTCGCGCCAGAATGTTCGGATCCACCGTCACGGATTGCGAATGCAAACTCTTCCCCAGGTTCATTCCCAGGGCGTAGCTGAATTTGTCTTTTTCCGTTTTGAGGGCAAGAGGAGCCGGAGGGGTATGGCTCTTCGCCCCAGTCGCCGTCTTCGGTTTGGCGGCCGGAGTTTGAGCTTTCGTCGAAGGAGCAGCTGGAGTCGAAACCGCAGGAGTCTGCTGGCCAAAAGCGAGGGCACTGCCGAACAAGCATGCCATCGCCAGCGTGAGCGTAGTAATCAAGGATTTCTGCATAAATGTATTCTCACATTGCCGGAACGAATCGAACAAACTGGAGAAGGGCGAAGTGGTGCTGATTGAGATCCCGCCGTACCCCCAAATCCGGCGTCATCCTGAACGGAGCCGGTTTTCAGGCGGAGTGAAGGATCTAGCGCGCATCGTCCCACGCTCAACGCATCGCCTCGAGCTTAAAACTCAGAGGTAACCGTGCACCAGCAACCAAGACGTGGACAGTAGCAGTAATTGAGAGGCACTCAACAATGGCCCCTCACCGGCTGTACTGATTCTTCTTTTTGTCCGCGTGCCGTTCGAGACCCAACTCAATCAGCCGGTCGATCAAGTCGGCGTAAGGCAGTCCCGATGCCGCCCACAACTTCGGATACATACTGATCGCAGTAAATCCCGGCATGGTATTGATCTCGTTGAGATAGATCTTTCGAGTTCTAGGATCCATGAGAAAGTCAACGCGGGCAAGTCCCGTGCAATCCACAGCTTGAAAAGCCTGCGCCGCCAGCTGCTGCACCTTCTTCGTTTCCGCTTTGCTGAGCTTTGCCGGAATGACCAGCTGCGAGCCTTCGTCCAGATACTTCGCCGTGTAGTCGTAAAACTCCTTACCCGGCACGATCTCTCCCGGCACCGACGCTACCGGCTCGTCATTACCCAGCACCGAACATTCAATCTCACGAGCCTTGTTCTTCTTTCCTCCCACGCCCTGCTCGATCACGATTTTACGGTCGAACTTTGCAGCCTCTTCGATAGCCGGCCCAAGCTCTTTGCGGTCGCGCGCCTTGCTGATGCCAACCGACGATCCCAGGTTCGCCGGCTTCACAAACACGGGATACTTCAGTTTGCGCTCCACCAGTTTCTGAACTTTCTTCGGCTCCCTCTCCCACGCGCCGCGAAGAATCGTGACATGTTTCACAATCGGGATTCCCGCGGCGATGAACAGAGACTTCATGATGTCCTTGTCCATGCCTGCCGCTGAACCCAGCACGCCCGCGCCAACGTAGGGAATGTCCGCCAATTCGAGCAGCCCCTGAATGGTTCCATCCTCGCCAAACGTCCCGTGCAACACAGGGAAAATCACGTCCACGTTGATGGCGCGATCGCTCGCCCGGCGAGTGAGTCCAGCATCACTCTGGAACGGCACAAGCCCACTTTGGCGGTGCACCGGCTCGGGCGGCACGACCACTGACTCGCCCTGAGCCAGCACTGCCGCGCCCGGAGTAGTATCGGGATCGCCCGCACGCAGATGGCGGGTCTCGTGCACAGGCTTTCCCAGCAGCAGATTCTCCGCATGCTCGGCCGTCAGCCAGCGTCCTTCCTTCGTGATACCAATCGGCACCACCTCGTACTTGTTCTTATCAATAGCGTTAACCACCGACGCAGCTGAAAGCAGCGAAACCTCGTGCTCCCCGCTGCGCCCGCCAAACAGAATCCCCACGCGAAGCTTTTTCATGACCTTTCAGTGTGGGCGCGCCCCAAGTCTCCCGTCAATCACAGGGAAGATTCCCCGGCACTGCTAGAATCTTCGTCGGCTATGCCCGCGATCAAGCTGGTCGTTTTCGACATCGCCGGAACCATTATCGAAGACCACGGAGAAGTGCTACGCGCATACTCCCTTGCCTTGAACAAGAGCGGGATTCCTTTCACGGAAGATGAGTTGAAAGAACGGAAAGGGGCGTCCAAGCGCGAAGTCATCCGCTACTTCGTAGAACGCCGAATGGGAGCAGGCAGCGCTCAGACAAATAAGATGGAGACAGCCTACGATTGCTTTCGAAGCGAACTGCAGAACCTCTACGCGGATAGTCCCTACCGAGGGAGCGGCTTGGACTTTTTCCTGGTGCCGCGAACACGACATCCAGATCGCGACAACCACCGGCTTCTATCGCGAAGTGAGTGATCTGGTTCTTAGACAAACTGGCTGGCAGGATATGTTCGCCGCCAACATTTCCAGCAGTGACGTACGCCAAGGGCGCCCCGCCCCTTTCATGATCTTTCGCGCGATGGAAGCAACGGGCGTGCGGGACGTGCGGCAGGTCATCAATGTAGGAGACACGCCGCTTGATCTTCAGGCTGGGACTAACGCTGGAGTAAGCAGGGTGGTGGGAGTACTGACAGGCACGCACGGCGAAGAACGTCTGAAACGCGAGCCCCACACGCACATCATCCCCAGCGTCGCGACCTTCCCCCGCTGATTGAGCGCGAATTCTGACAGAAGGCTGGATTTACAGAATTTTCTTCCCAAACGCCGACAGCGCCAGCTCCACCGCCAGATCAGCGGTCCGGTTGTGCTCGTCGATCACCGGATTCACTTCCACGATTTCAAAGCTCAGCATGCGTCCGTGATCGGCAATGATCTCCATGGCGAGGTGAGCCTCGCGATAGGTCGCGCCTCCGCGCACCGGAGTACCGACCCCCGGCGCGTCCTCGGGATCAATCCAGTCCATGTCCAACGAAATGTGATAGCCCGCAGTACCGCGGCCAGCCATCCGTAGGGCTTCCTCCATTACAGTGCGCATGCCACGCTCGTCGATGTCGCGCATGGTGAAGACGCCAATACCCGCTCGCCGCACGTTTTCTTTCTCAATTGCGTCGATGTCGCGCACCCCCACCAGCACGCAATTCTCCGGCTTCACCTTGGGAGAGAAATCAAAAATATTCGAGAGCTCCGCAGGCCCCAGCCCCATCAATGCCGCCAACGGCATGCCGTGCACGTTGCCGCTGGGCGAAGTCTCCGGGGTGTTGATGTCAGTATGAGCGTCGATCCAGATCAGCCCGATCCGCTGGTTCTGCCGCCGATAATACTCGGCAACACCAGCCACGGTCCCCGCCGCGACCGAGTGGTCGCCCCCCAGAGTCAAAGGAATCTTTCCCGCCTCGAGCGTCTTGATGACCAGTTCCGCATGCTTGGTACAGGTGGCAGTAATCTCCTTCAAATACTTCGCGTGCGTGTCCCCTTCTTTCTTCTGCTCGGGAATGGCAACCGCGACATTGCCCCCGTCCTCAACCTCGTGCCCGAGTTCTTCAAGCCGCGCTTCAAGTCCAGCCACCCGCACGGCCGACGGAC
>WNFF01001557.1_pt1 | contig 18484 bp, 19 predicted proteins | sample 5400441 | NCBI WGS metagenome assembly WNFF01 (sample SAMN13153345, study PRJNA577476) | soil metagenome | isolation source: 120 cm saprolite under Douglas fir tree site 2 hole 3 replicate 1 | place: USA:California | collected 2015-04-18 | reverse complement strand
TTTGGATATAGGCTGCAGACGCGATGGATCATGTCGTTGCAGATTTGGACCAGGCCAGGCTGGTAGCCGCGTTGCCGATGTGATGGCCCATGGCGGAGGCGCGGGGTGAAAAAATCGCAACATCCGTGCCGCGTTCCCGTTGAAACTTCAGCTGCGCCGGCTCCAATTTTTCGCGAATCTCATCGTCGCTGATGCGCAATGGCCCCGGAGCCTTGGAAGGGTCATTCAAAGCAGCGACTTGCTGCTTGCGGTATTCGAGCAGTGCAGTCGGCTCCGACGTGTAGTGCCCGTGACAATCGATGACCATTTCACTGTCCTTTTAAAGACCCAGTAGGTAAGTAGCACAGGCTTCAGCCTGTGAGGTTTTGATCTTCGCACAAACCGAAAGGCGCACAGACTGAAGTCTGTGCCACTAAAACATTCACGCGTCAGCCGGCTATTCGATTCCAGCCGTGCTTACTCCGGCGCGTGGTCTACATACTCCACGCCCAGGGCTTGGAGTTTGGCGCGGAGGCCGTACATGTCGAGGCCGAGTTTTCCCAACTTCAATTGCTCACGGTTCCGAGCTTCCTTGGCAAGACGCTCCTCGCTCAGGCGGACCACTTCTGCCGCTTCGCGGCGCTGGACCACGACCACTCCATCGGTATCAGCCACAATGACGTCACCGGGATGAACGATCGCTCCGGCACAAACCACGTCGATATTCACCGAACCGGCCGTTTCTTTCACTGTTCCCATCGACGAGATCGCTCTCGAGAAAACGGGAAACTGCATCGCTGTAATGTCCGCGACATCGCGCACCCCGGCCTCGATCACCACTCCCGCAATGCCGCGCGCCTGGCACGAAGTCGCCAGCAACTCGCCGAACATGCCGTCGGTGGACTCAGACTTTGTGGTCACGACCAGTACATCTCCCTTGCGGCATAGCTCGATGGCTGCGTGAATCATCAGATTGTCGCCCGGATGGCAATACACCGTCACGGCCGGGCCCGCGGTGCGCGCTCCCAAATAAATGGGCCGCATGTAGGGCAACATCAAACCCGTGCGGCCCTGTGCCTCATGTACCGTGGCAACGCCAAATTCCCCGAGCTTGCGGACCAGGTTCGCGTCGGGCCGCTCGATATTGCGGACGATCACCGGTTTCATGAAAATTCCTCCCTACACTGCAAATAATCTGTTGGGTACGCCTGCGTGCCGGCGTTTTCATTCACCGCAAGTTTTATTGGACGAGCGCGCTCGGATTGGTAACAGCCATGCGGCGAATCTGATCGACCGTGAATCCACCGTCCAGCAGCCGCTGGGCAAACATTGCAAAACCTTCAGCGACAGGAGGGTTGATAGTTTGGCCCAGGTCCGTCGAGAGGACGCAGTGTTCGGGTCCGGCCTTGCGAATCGCCGCCAGTACGCCATCCCACGGAGCTTTCCCCGTGTGCATCGTGGTGAAACAGTGCTCGATAAATGCGCCCATCTGCGCGAGCTCGTGCTGCTCATCGGCCGTGAGATTCTGCGAAGGAAACTCGGCGTGAGTGACGACAACTTTTTGCGCGCCCATTTCGCGAGCGGCCTTTACCAGCGCGAAAATTTCCGCGCGTCCGATGTGCCCTGTCGCGAGAATCATGTTGTGCTTGGCGATCAGTTCGACGCAGCGGCGCGCGGCTTCGGAAACTTTGCCGCTGGAATCGAGCACCGTAATCGGCGGAGGCGCAATTCCGGTCGCCGCCAGCTCACGCTGGATCTTCGCCCAGAAGGGGAGTTTCACATTGGGTCCGTCCAAGCGGCCCGCGGTCTCGTTGGCCGCGTCCACCGTCGGCATCCATACGATTTTGCAACCCGAGCGACCCGCCAGCTCGACCGCGACGGGATTGAGGCCGCCCACGGAATGATTGAGGGTGATGGCTCCATAGGCCGCGATACCCGGTACGGCGCGCGTCACGACTTTTGCGCGCTCCGCCGTCGGAAAATAATGTGATTTGAGAACGAAACCGCGCAAGCCGCGAGCCAGAAATTCCTTCGCAAGATCCAAATCGTCGATTCGCCGCTCGATCACATCCGGCGCTACGTGCACCTGCAGGTCATATGCGCCCTTAAGCGCTTCCCAGGCCACGTCCGATACTGGGGTCGCCGTCGCCGCGGACACGCTCGCGCCGCCAGATCCGCCTGGTGAAATTGAACTCATGTTGTATGATTCCCCTTTTCCAATCTGTCGAGCTGCTGCCCGCTGCGAGCGTGGAATTTAACCAGGAAGTCAGTCTCTAAATTTCGAGCCGCAAAAGTATACATCACACCTCCTCATTTTGTGGCGCTTCGCTTCGGCCTTCCATTCATGCCAGGGTTTGAATCATGCCGCCATCAACCTGCAGGGTCGCACCCGTTATGTAAGACGCCGCGTCGGAAAGCAAAAATGCCACTGCACGGCCAAACTCGTCGGGGTCGCCGTACCGAGCCATAGGAATAGTGGCAAGTGACAGTTTCCGCTGTTCTTCGACGGTGATTCCCTGTTTCTTGCTGTTAGCCTCGTCAATTTCCCGCACGCGGGCGGTTTCTATTCTGCCCGGGACAGCATGGTTCACACGGATTCCGTGATTGGCATACTCGTTGGCGAGAGTCTTCGCGAGAGCCGCCACCGACGGACGCAAAACGTTGGAGAGCGCCAAATTGGCGATGGGCTGCTTGACCGAGGAAGATGTCAGCATAACGATGCTGCCTCTCTTACGTTCCGCCATCGAAGGGATGACCTCTCGAACCATTCGAAGCGCGCTGAGCAGGAGCAGTTCGAATGCGCTTTGCCACACTTGGTCGTCAAAAGACAGCGTTGGCCCGGCCGGTGGTCCGCCTGAATTCGTGACCAATAGATCCGCCGGACCCAAGCGCGCCACTGTCGCTCGATACCAATGCGTGATGCCTTCCGCCGATCGGACATCGGCTGTGAATCCGAAAGCACCCCCGCCGCCGAGTTTTTCGATTCGCCGAGTGGCGGCAGCGATCGCCGCGGAATCGCGCGAAACCATCGAGACCAACGCCCCCTCCTGCGCGAGCGCGCATGCCACGGAAAAGCCCAGGCCTTTGCTCGCCCCTGCGACCATGGCTACTTTGCCCTTGAGACCGAGATCCATTACGCCCCCTGTTTATCATTGGCGCGCGGTAGCTACTGCGGTTTTCGTCACCTTGGTGGCGTTTTGGCCGCGGCCAACCACTAGAATCGTCAAGGCCCCGGCCGCCGATAACCCAACCAGCGGTAGCATCGCAATCGGGTAACTCCCCGTCGCATTCTTGATAAAACCCAGCAGATACGTCGTGCCAAATCCGGCGAGATTGCTGATTGCGTTCATCTGCGCCAAACCCGCCGCCGCGGTGCCAGCCGAAAGCAATTCCGTCGATATCGCCCAAACTGGCCCCTTGCCCGCATAAATTCCGATGACAGCCAGGCAGAGGATGGCAATAATTGAGAATAGAGAGTGGAACACCAGGGCTGATGCCAAGCTAACTGCCGTGAGCATGAGAGGTAAAGCGGTATGCCAAACCCGTTCGCCAGTTTGGTCCGATCGCTTCCCCCACCAGATCATGATGACGGAAGCCAGGGCAAACGGAATGGAATTGAGGAGTCCGGTCTGCATATTAGTGAGGCCGTAGGATTTGATGATCTGCGGCTGCCAGATTTGCAGTCCGCTACTTATCGCGGTGCTTCCCGCCAAGACAACGCTCAGCGCCAGGACATGCTTGTTGCACAGCACACGCCACACCCCGATTTGCCCCACCGATCGCGCGCGTCCGCTCTCCCCCTGGAGCTTATCTAGCAGCCACCCACGCTGATCGGTGTCGAGCCACTTTGCGTCGGATGGCCGGTCATTCAGTAGGACGAGGCAAGCCAATCCCAGCAATACAGCGGGCGCGCCTTCCATAATGAACATCCATTGCCAGCCGCGTAGCCCAAGCCATCCGTTTGCTCCCAAAAGAGCCGCCGAGATCGGCGATCCCAGGAAGCTCGAAACCGGAATCGCAACGGTGAACCACCCGACGATCCGCGCACGATACTCGGCCGGGAACCAATAGGTAAGATACAGAATCACGCCGGGGAAAAATCCCGCTTCGGCGGCGCCGAGCAGAAGGCGCATCACATAGAAGGAACGGGGACCGGTCACCAAGGCCATGCCGGCGGCCAGCACTCCCCAAGTAATCATGATGCGTGCAATCCAAAGTCGCGCCCCGACCCTCTGCAGGATCAAGTTGCTCGGCACTTCACACAAAAAGTACGAAACGAAGAAAACTCCGCTGCCAAAACCAAACACCGCGGGCGAAAGGTGAAGATCCTTGACCATTTGGAGAGCGGCGAAACCCACATTTACCCGGTCGAGGAAGGAAACGAAATAGCAGACCATCAAAAACGGCACGATCCGCAAGGCGACGCGCCGCATCGTCCTGACTTGGAGAACGCTTGGGCCCGGCGTGTCGGAATTGGCGGTCACGCGATCGTCTTACCCCCGTCACATCTTGTTCGACAGGCTCGCCATAGAGAGTAACCATTGGCGCCCTTCGAATCCGGATTCATACAGTTTTTCGCGCTCTTTGGTAGGAAGTATGATTCGGAATTCTGCTAATGACTCACAACCGACCGATAATGTATACCCTGCCCCCTCAGTAGGCAATGATCCAAACCTTTCCGCGCGATCTTGTGGCGCAGTTATCAAATCAGCGTCTCGCCGGCGTTCTTCCGCTATGTGGCCTGATCGAGAAACCGCCCGCGAGACGGCGCCACAAAGAACCTCCATTCAGCGACATGAATCGTAGTTTTTCTTCTTCCCATTGATCTCGTCGCGAGAAATGTGCGCACAAAGCGGATCGGAATTTTAACTAGGGACGCATGTCAGCGACTTTGCAGGTGAGTCGCGATGGCGACAGCCATCGCGTGGGCACCACGCGCGTCAGGGTGCTGGTCGCCCGGCACTCGCCAACTCGGGTCGAGTTCGACCCACACGTAGGGCAATCCCGACTCATCGAGGATCCGGCGCCGGAGAACACGCTCGACAGGCTCTTCGGGGTCGAATTGGGGCACAACGATGAGCGGCACCGCACCCCGCGCATGCGCCAGATTGACTGTCGCGAGTAGGACTTCGCGGGTCGCGGCGATGCCGCGCTCAATCGCCTCGTCGCTGCGGTACGGCACGAGCCATTTGGCGACCGCCGCCAGGCGCCATCTGCGTTCCGCCGGCAGCCAAATTAGCCCCGGCCCGAGGTGCGGCCGATCGTCGTCAAGGTTCCGGTCAAAGAGCTCGGGAACGAACAGCGATACCACCGCCACCGGCCGGCGAAAGCGCGGCAGTTCTGCCAGCAGGCGCAAGTATGCCTGGTCGTTGGCGTAGCCGTTCACAGCTAAGTTCGCGCTCTGTGTTCCAAGCAGCGCCTCGACCTGCGCCGGCACACTCTCTTCCCAGGTCAGCCCGTGCCCCGCCATAATCGATTCTCCGGTGAATATGACGGTCGGGCGCTCGGGATCGACCGGCTCGTCTGCGCGGCGCACGCGATAGCCCGCCGGGTCGAACGCATACTCGATCGTACGTCCGCCAATCGTGTCGTGTCCCGTGTGTGACGGCACGAAGACCCAGCCAAGTTGCGGGTCGCGACGGCGTCGCGGCTCTTCGTCGGCGGGGCGTTCCTCCGTGGCCCGCGTGTACGTGCGGCGGAGGACCAACTCGCTCGTTCCAAGCGCCAGCGCAATCGCCAACGATATGCGCGTCACGTCCGCGAAGAGCGTCCCCGGCGGAATGCGCGCGACGAAGCGCCCGATACGCGATCTCACAACAAGCGCGAACGCCACTCCTACCGCAGCTCCCAGGGCACGTGCTATCGTTGCGGCGAGCACGTATGTGCGACGCGGAGTGAAGAAGGACGGCAAGAAGTGCCGGTCGAGCCACGCCTGATCGGCTCCCATTGCGGATGCGAGAAGCGCAATACCGACCGATGTGAGCACGATCTCGGCGACCACCCGTGTAGCCAAATATTCGGACTGCTCGAATTGACAAATTTTTGACACAATTATGAAAACTTCCACAAAGCAAAGATGTTATTCTGCGCTCTGATGCTCGGACCTGTCCATCGTTGGATCTGGAGGGACACCGAACGCCGAGCGCATAAGCTGCTTCGCTTCGGCGAGACCGAAACCGACGGCGGGCGCGACCTGGTTCGGGCTTCGGAAAAGACCTCAGACCCCCTCTTGAGGCGCCTCTACCTGGTCCACGCGATCGACGAGCATCGTCACGGCGAAATGTTCCGCCGACGGGGATCCGCGCTCCTACGCGAGCTTTCTGCTGGTTCGAACTCGGGTTTTCAAGCCGATTGGCTTGCCCCCAGCGGCCACGGCGCCGATGACCTGAATGTTGAAGAAGAACCCGATGACGCGCTACTCGCATTCCTACATTTGTCGGAGAAAGCAGCCGCCGAGCGCTTCACTGTCTATAGCCATGTGCTGCAAGATGATGCGCCGACGCACGAGATTTTCGAGGAAATTCTGCGCGACGAAGTCTTTCACATGAACTACACGCTTGTACAATTGGCACGCGTTTCGCCCGAGCGTCACCGGTGGCGCCTGTGGCGTACGCGGCTCAGCCGCCTGTGGAAAGGATATTTGCGGTTGGCGACTGCGATCGCGGGCCTCCTTGGAACGGTCATCCTGACACTTCAATACTTCATTCTGCTGCCGCCCTTTGCCTTCCTCGCCAAGCGCGCCGAACGGCGGGAGCCGCGGGGCTGGAGTCGGGTCGACGCCAAACGCAACGATTCGCTCAACAGGCAGTATTGAAATGAAGATTCTCGGGATTTCGGCGCACTATCACGATTCGGCAGCCGCACTCGTTATCGATGGCGTGCCCGTCTGCGCTGTGCAGGAGGAGCGGCTGTCCCGGCGCAAGAGCGACGCCGCATTTCCGTTGTCGGCGATCGAGTGGTGCCTCAATCACGCCGGCATCGACCCGGACGCGCTTGATGCCGTGGTTTTCTATGAACGGCCGATGTTGAAGTTCGACCGGATCCTCACCTGCGCCTTGCGCGCCTTTCCGCAATCCTGGCGTGCGTTTCCCAAGGCGATGAAGAATTCGCTGGGCGAGAAGGTCTGGATGCGCGGAATCATCTCGTCGCACTTAGGGGTCCCGGGACGGAAGATTCTGTTCACCGAGCATCACCAGTCGCATGCCGCAGCCGCCTTTCTGACAGCGCCGACGCGTCGCGCGGCAATCTTGACGACCGATGGCGTGGGTGAATGGGCGACTCTTGCCGCGGGCCACGGCGCGCGACACCTAAACGGCGCCACCGAGATCACGCTCTTGCGCGAAATCAAATTCCCACATTCGTTGGGAATGCTTTACTCGACGTTCACGGCCTACCTCGGCTTCGCGGTGAACGAGGACGAGTACAAAGTCATGGGCCTTTCCGCCTATGGCCGCCCGACAATGGTCGATAAGGTCCGCGAGCTAATCCACCGCACGCCGGACGGCGCATTCGCACTCGATCTCGATTACTTCGAATTCCATACGACTGCCGAACGCTCGTATTCTTCGCGGTTCGTTGAACTGTTCGGGCCGCCGCGAAACTCCTACGAACCGATCGATCTGGAAACAGCGGAAGGCCAGCGCTTCGCCGACTGCGCCGCCAGCGTGCAGCGGGTCCTCGAGGACACGCTTGTGGAAATGACGCTGGCGCTCCACCAGGAGACTGGCCTGCGCGACCTGTGCTTGGGAGGCGGCGTGGCGTTGAACGGTGTCGCCAACGCACGCATCCTCGCCGAGTCGGGCTTCGAACGCGTCTTCGTCCCCCCAGCCCCCGGCGACGCCGGATGCGCGCTGGGTGCCGCACTCTACGCGGACCGCATTCACTTCGGCAATCCGGACCGCGAGGTGCCCGACCATCCTTTTTGGGGCCCTTCGGCAGACGGGGCCGAGTTGGCAAGGCTGACGCGCGAAGATGGCCAGTGTGTCGAAGAGCTCGACGATTCAGCCCTGATCGAACGGACCACCAACGACCTCGTCGCCGGTCGCGTCGTCGGGTGGATGGACGGCGCCCTAGAACTGGGGCCGCGGGCACTCGGTCACCGCAGCATCCTCGCCGCGCCGCACGCAGCCGAAATGCGCGACCGGCTCAATCGCGACATCAAATATCGCGAGGAGTTTCGCCCTTTCGCTCCCGTGGTGCCCATCGAGGCGGCCGACCGCTATTTCGAGCTTCCACCTGGCGGGAAACGCCTAGCGCGCTTCATGTCGGGCGTCTTCCCGGTGCGGCCCGAATGGCGGGCGCGGCTAGCTGCGGTCACGCACGTCGATGGTACGGCGCGCGTGCAGGCGCTCGAACGTGACATGGCGCCGCGCCTCTACGCGCTGCTTGAGGCCTACGGGCGGCGCAGCGGTATGCCGGTGCTGCTCAATACGTCGTTTAACCTGGCTGGAGAACCCATCGTCAATCGGGTGGTTGAGGGATACTCGACATTCCTTCGCTGCGGGATCGACGTGCTGGTCGCCGGGCAAACCCGGGTGACGAAACGCGCATCACCCTTGGTAAGAACCAGGGAGGAAGTCGCATGATCAAGAAACGTGGCAGGATCAAGCGTGGGCTGATCGTGCTGGGCAGTGCGGGCGGATCGATCGTACAACTGGCGCGCGGTTTGTGGCGAAGCGACTCGAAAAAGCGCTGGCTCGTGCCGCTGGCCATCTTTCTGTGCTTGACGGGGTTGGTGCTTATCCTAGCGACGACCGTCGAGGCATTGGCACCCTTCATCTATTCGATCTGGTGACCCATGGAAGCTGCCCGGGAGCTACTCGTCTGCCCGGCATGTGAGGGCGCGCTCGCGGCGGATTGGTCGTGCAGCGCGTGCGGCGCTTGCTACGAAGCACCGGACGGGATCCCCAACTTACTCCTGGGGCCCAATTTACAATCCGGGCCCAATCTACAACATGGAAACGATGCTCGCGTTGATGCCGTGCGGCGCTTCTACGAAAATGCGCCGTTCCCCGGCTACCCGCCGCGCGACAGCCTGACGTGGCTGCGTGCACGGGCCGAGCGAAGCGAGTTTGCGCGCATGCTCGATCATGCAATCCCCGGCGACGCGAAGATTTTAGAAATCGGGTGCGGTACAGGGCAGATGAGCCTGTACTTGGCGCGCGCCAATCGGGTGGTGATCGGCGCCGATCTGACTCGCGGATCGTTGCTGCTGGGCGCGGTGGCGGCGCGACGCTTCGGACTCGATCGTGTGCAGTTCGTCGAGACCGACCTGCACCGCCCCGGTCTGCGGGCGGGATCGTTCGATGTGGTCTATTCGTCGGGCGTCTTACACCACACACCCGACCCGCGCGCGTCATTCGCCCGAATCGTGAAACTTGCGCGACCGGGCGGGATGATCGTGCTTGGGCTTTACAACGCATTCGCGCGCATCCCGCTCCGCCTGCGCCGGATTGTCGCCCGACTGTCGGGGTACCGATGGATACCGTTCGATCCAGTGCTGCACGATCGGAAAAGCGAGCCGGCGCGGCATGAGGCTTGGCTTCGGGACCAGTATCAGCATCCTGAGGAACACCGGCATACTCTCACCGAAGTGCAGGGCTGGTTCGACGAGAACCGCGTCGAGTATATTCGGGCCTACCCCAGCGCGCTCATCGGCGAGTGCCCGGAGGATCTTTTCGCGCCCGCCGCCGACAGATGGCGGCCCGAGGCTTGGCTCGCGCAGATCGGATGGATTCGCACGCTCGGGCAGGAGGGCGGCCTGTTTGTTACGGTTGGCCGGCGCAATCATTTATAAACGGCGGGTGGCACACCCTCTAATTCCTAAATCTTCTCGAACAGCTGGATACGCCGGCGCTGGCCCAATTGGTTCCCTTGGCGTTATTGCAAGTCCCCCGGACCGAAGAAGTATGGAATCAATACTGCCGCGCTCGCGACAGAGAGCCACAGCGTCAGCTCGGCCAAGCCCGCCAGCTTGGCTACAATTGGCGTGTCTTGCGTCTGGCCCCATGCACGCGCTTTTCGCTGGACGACGATGTGCGCCAAAAGCGCCAGCGGTATGAGCAAGCCCAGCTTGATGCGGAAGGCGGGGTTTCTGACATAGATCGTCGCCGTGGTCGAGAAAAGCAGGAATCCTCCGAGGACCGCTATGCCAAATCCTATCCAGTTCCAAACGAACAGTGCATCCGAGAGCTGCGCGGCCGTTTGACTTTTCTTGCCCACGCCAAGGAGTCGCAAATCCAGGAGCGCGTTTGTCCCCACCCACAAGGACAAACCGGAAAAATGGATCAACTGGACGTAGGGAAACGCCCAACTGGAGGTGAGGATCGACTGTGCCAGCGATGTATTCTGCAGCCAGCGGCAGAAAATCACTAATAGGTGATACATCCGCGCGGACCTCTCCTTTTCAGACGCTTCGGCAATCTATCCCACACCAGTAATCGCGGGAACATCGACTCCCATAAGAATGGCTTCCACCCATAGCGCCAGAGAAACTATCGCCACGAATTTGGCCCATGCGGGTATGGCCGGCAACCGATCCCACTTGGGCACGTTCCGTTGGACCACAACGCCAAACACCCCTGCCAAAAGGATCACGAACAGTTTTTTGTGAAAGACCGAATTGTGGAGATACTCCGTGGCGTCGCCCGCGAACATGATGAATCCGGAAAGTACAGCCAAGCCCAGCCCCGTCCAGATCCAGGGAAAAACCTGTTCCGCGAGCTGCCTGGCGGACTGTCGCCTCCCGGCAACTCCGATAATCCGCAAGTCCACGATGGCAATCGAACCGACTAACAGAAAAAAACTGAAATAGTGAGTTACCTCAAGAATCGCGGACATCCAGCCCGAGCTATTGACTGCGACGACCCACGAATTGTGCTGGAGCGAATAGAAAAGACTTTGGAGCATATGTCCCCCAGTGCACGCAGTTGCCCCAGCCGCTATACCGCTAACCGAGGATCCGGGCTTCTCACAAATCCAGTGAAGAGGCCGCCCTTCTAGCCCACATATCCGATCGCGCGTCCCGCGAGCCCGACTCCGGCCCACAGCACAAGCGAAACCAGCGCAGCGACCTTGTGCCATACCGGCGACATCTCGGCCTCACCGGATCGCGTCACTTTGCGATAAAGCGTGAAGGTAAAGAGGATCGCCAGGATTAAAGACACCATTTTGGCGCGAAAGGCCGCATTACCGTACATCTTTACGGACTCCGACGAAAACAGAAAGAATCCAGAGACCAGCATGACTGCGAGACTACCGATCATCCATGGTTGAACTTCTCTCGCGAGTTCCGCGACCGGCTCGTCCCGAAATCGGATGCCGAGGAGACGCAGGTTGACGGTCAATATCGTGCCGCCCAGCACGCCGAGTGCAAGGAGGTGGAATATCTCGACGAAAGGAAATAGCCACACGGAATTGCGCACTCCGTGGCCGAAAAATGAGTTGTCGCACCACTGGCAGAATGCCATCAAGAGCGCCCAAACCACTGACATCGTTTGCAAACCTCCTCACGGAAGTGGAATGTTGTACGCGATCGCGCGCCCCGCAGCTACGATCGCGGCCCAAAGCACCAGGGATACGATGGCGGCCACCTTGGCGCCTCTCGGCGTCTGGGCATCCAGATCCCACTCCGCTACTTTGCGGCCCACCGTCAAGATGAAGACCAGAATATTCACCAGCGCGAGCATGAGCATCAGCATTTTTATCTTGAAAAAAATGCTGGTAAAAAACGAGACCGGGTCGCCGGAGAACAGCAGCACGCCGGACACGATCATCACGGCGAAGCTACCCATGATCAACGGGTTGAGCTGCCCGAAGACCTCCGAGACCCGCCTGCGGCGCATCGTAACTCCGATGAGACGCAGGTCCAGCAGCACGGTGAAACCGAGAAAAAATGTCAGGGTCAAAACGTGGATTGTTTCGACGATGGGTTCGGCCCAGACCGACTCACGCAACGTAATGCTGAAGCCCGTATCGTGCAGCCACTGCAAGAACCCGGCAAATGACATCGGTCCTGGAAAACCTCCTGCTCTGTCTCTCTCAAACAAATACGAGCACGATCATAGTTCAGGCCGGCGGCCGTTGAACGCGTCCTCAAGCAGCGAGCGAATCTCCTCGCGAGTGGGCTGCCGCGGATTGTAGTACGGGCTTTCGGTCGCGATCGCCGAGGCTTTGTCCAGCCCGTCCGCCGGCATGCCGATATCTTTCAAGGCGGTTGGCGCCCCGATCCGTTTTGCCAGATCGAAGAGACCCTGGCCGGGTCCCGTGCTATGAAGAATCTCTGCGACGGGCGCCAGCATCTCAGGCACCGCGCGCGCGTTGAAGCTCACAACATGGGGCAGCACAACTGTGTGCGTGTCCGCGTGGGGCAGATCAAATGAACCTCCGAGGACGTGGCAAAGTTTGTGATGCAAAGCCATGCCGACCGAGCCGAGCACCGTGCCGCACAACCAGGCGCCGTAGAGCGCTTTCGCGCGCGCGGCGGGGTCCCGCGGCCGATCGAGAATCGCGGGCAAGCCCTCAGCCATCGCGCGGATGGCTTCGAGCGCCATGAGCGTCACAATCGGGTTGCCATCTTCCGCGTACAAGCCCTCGACCGCGTGAGCGATTGCATTCATTCCACTCGTCGCTGATAAACGGGGTGGCAAGGTGAACGTGAGTTCTACATCGTAGATGACGACCTCGGGCTGAACTTTGGGGGAGCGCAGGGTCTTTTTTCTACCGTCACTGGTTTCCCCAAGAATGTTGGTCATTTCGGACCCGGCATAGGTTGTCGGCAGAACGATCTGCGGTAGATCCGTGCGCAGGGCGATTGCCTTTCCCAGGCCCGTCGTGGAACCGCCACCCAGCGCTATTGTCCCGTCCGCTTTCGTTTCGATTGCGAGATAGAGCGCTTTTTCGGTGACTTCGACCGGAGTGTGCATTGTGGCCCCGGAAAAGATCCCCGCAAGATCCATTCCGAGATTTGCTGCGAGAGCCTGCGCCTCATTCTTCTGTTCCGGTGTGGAAAGCACGAGCGGACGCTTGATCTCGATCCGGCGCGCCTCCTCGCCCATCCGCGCGCTCGTACCGAAACCGAAAACAACACGAGTCGGCAGACCGTTATAGACGAAATGTTCGTCACCTATTGTCATTCGATGCCCTTTGGCAATCGGCGCGTATGGTCATTCGCAGAAACTCGGCCGCTCATTACAAGTCCCTTGAGACCGCGTTACTCCGCGTCATCATCGTTTCGCACGGCAGGATAGTATGGCCAGTCCCCAAAAGGAAATTCCTTTGTGCCTTCTCACCGTCAAATTCGCCTGGGGCAGGCTGCACTTCACCGCAATACTAGTTTAAATGTTTGATTAAAAATAGAATTTTCGTCAACCATCGGAGTATAGTCCGCCGCATCGTCAATTTAAAAGTTGGGTTAATTCGTGCGTGCCAGAGCGGACCGCGATGCCTCGATCCGCGACAAGCGATGGCTCATGGAGCATGTTCCGTTTATGACTCCGGAACAGATGGATCGCGCGGCGCGCCTGGGGGTGATTCTTTCCATTCAGGACATGGGCTGGTACAGCGGCTGCGACACGATTTGCGCCACACAGCTTCAATCGCCCTGAGAAAACGGAGCTAAGCGAGCAGAAAATCTTCTACCAAGCCAGCGACACGCGCGGGATGTTCCACAAATGGCAAGTGACCCGCCTTGTCAATGAATTCTATTTTCGCACCGGAAATGCGGCTGGCAAACTCCTGCGCGTACACTGGCGAAACCAGCTTGTCCTGTTTCCCCCACAACAGCAATGTCGGGGCCTGAATGCGGTGGATGCGCTTTTTCAAGCCTTTGTCGGGGATAGGCCAAACGAACTTGCCCGTGCAAGCCATTGACCAGACTGTTTTGATGACCGTTTCAGTGTTTGGCTCGCCGAACATCTGTTTCGCGATGGGACCGTCTGGTTCGTACAACAGCAGCTTCACGATGTCACTCGCGGGAGTGACGATCATCCAGTTGGGTATGGGTGTATCGTCGCGCCACAGGCCGATCGGACAAATCATCGCGAGCTTGCTCACGCGCTCGGGATTGCTCGCCGCGAGCTCTGCCGCCACCATGCCTCCGAACGAGTGGCCAATGATGGGGACTGAACGCAATCCGAGCGCGTCCAGAACTTCGTAGTAGTACAGAACCAGGTCCCAAAGATTGTCGAGGTTGGCTATGGCGTCCGGATCTCCCGCGGTCGTGCCTGGATGCTCCGGAGCATATACCGTGTGGCGAGTCGCGAGCGTGTCCAGAAACTCGGTCCACTCGAGTCCTCCAGCGCCGTGCAGGAAGACGACTGGCGGCCCGCTCCCTGCAACTTTGACGTTTACATTGATTTTCTTTTGCCAGACGGCGACGCGGCGGTCGGTAACAGTGGTCATGCGGTTGCTCCTCGATGGACTTTCCTACGCAGCCCCGCCGGCCACCAGTGGTTTTCCCACTCGTCGTCCCAAATCGGCCGAAGCGCCGGAGCGACCTCCCGGAAGAAGAGCTCAATGTTTTTCAGCGCCAATTCGTGCGGCATGGAACCAATTTGGAGCAGCACCATGAGGTTGCCGACTCGCAGGCTCTCGGATAGGTCTTTAAGCTGGTCGCGAACGGTTGCGGGGCTGCCGCACGCGACGTACCCGTCGTTTAAGAAATCCTTGTACCGTTTTTCCTTGAGCGACATAAATGCATTCGCAATCATTGGATTGCGAAACGAGTTGGCCATGCTTTGATAATCCTGATAGCCCGGCACGCCCAGCCACTCGGCGGGCAAATGCAGCATCTTGTGATAAAAATATTCGACATGCTTGGCGTAGTCTTTCTCCGCCTGCGCGTCGGTCTCTGACACGCCGACCAGTTGCAAAAAACCCAACCGGTACGGATTTTGATCCCGGCCCTTTTCTTCAACAACTTTCCAGTATTTTTCGCGGACACTGTAGGAAGCGCTCTTGAAACCGAAATAGCTGAGGAAGCAATAACAGTGGTCGCGTTCGGCGGCGTACGCGAACGTGCTGGTGCTTCCGGCGCCGGGGACCCAAATTGGCGGGTGCGGCTGTTGGATGGGCCGCGGCCAGAGATTAACCATCGGCAGTTGTGTATACTTCCCGTTCCACGCGAATATCTCTCGCGACGTCCACGCTTTGATGATCAGGTCGTGCGCTTCCCGGTAGCGTTCGCGCTGTTCGATGGGCGATATGCCGTAGCAGAGGTTGAGATCCTGGGACGTCCCCAAAGGCATCCCAGCCACTAGACGCCCGCCGCTGATGGAATCCAGCATGGCATACTCTTCAGCGATCCTGATGGGAGGCTGCGTGGCGGGCAAGGTGGCGCCCATTTGAACAATGGCGCAGTTCAATCCCTGCGTAGCTCGCGCCAGCACCGAGCCCATCATGTTGGGACTCGGCATGAACCCGTAGGCGTTTTGATGGTGTTCGTTGGTGCAGACGCCGTCGGAGCCGGCCTTGGCGGCGGCAATCAGCTCATCCAAAGTCCAGTTGTAATACTGTCCTACGCGTTTCGCGTCCGCTAATTCATGGAACGGCGGTGTTACCCACACCGATTGGTAGCGCTTTTCGAAATCGTCGGGTAACTCACGGTGCGGCATTAGGTGGAACGTGGATATGTACATGCTACTCTCCTGGCGATCGCTACCCTGTGACACGCAAATACAATTTCTCAGTTGGCAAGAACATATGTTTCTGGCTGTTGTATGTCAACTTCATACTAAGGTGTGGAAACAGACCCATCTCCGGCGCGAACCCTCCCTTAGAAACTTCCCGCTTGTCTCCGTGCTGGACAAAAAGCCTGCTAGAGCGCAAAAGAAACCAGCCACTGCAAACGAAATTTCTTTTCCTATCGACCATTTGAAGGGATCTATTCCACCGCGCGTCACAAAATTCAAGAGTCGCGAAGTGGATTACGACATTTGAAAACAGCTTCGTAGATTTCGCATCGAGTATCGGACGCTTGGGATTCTCGTGAATGGAATAGCTTCAGAGGCGGCGGTGTGGACGATTGAGGAGCGGCACCGGCTGATTGACCTGCGGTCGCGCGACTTCCTCGTCAGTGGAACTAAGGCGATAGCCAGCGCGCGATTTGACCCGCCGAAATATCTTGTCCCCGGTGACGTTGTCGAGGTTGAAGTCCCAGGTATTGGCACGCTGAGGAACCCAGTGATCAGCGAAGAAATCTGAAACACACTGACCGCGCGGCGGGGAGGGTCGCGCGCGCCGTCAGCTCGCGAGCGGCACTAATCCGCGTGGAAAGTTACTTCCACTCTCAAATTCACCGGCGTTGGTTCGCCGTCCAGCACGGTAGGTTCGTACTTTCTCAGCGACACCGCTTTCATCGCCGCGGGGATCAGCAGCGGATGGCCGCTGATCGCGTGCATCTCAATCACGTTGCCGTGTTCATCGATAATCGCCTCGATCACAACTATCCCCTGGATGCGGGACTGCTTCGCCAAAACAGGATAAATTGGCGCGGGTCCTGACAGCAGCCGCGGCGGCTTCACATTGCCACCGACGCGCACCGGCTTCTTCGGCCCTTCCGATGCCGGCGCCGGGGGCGCAGCCGCGCCGCCGATTACGCCGCCGAGAATGCCGCCGACTTGTCCTCCAACAATTCCGCCCGGGATGCCACCCGGCACTCCTGCGAACGCTTCTTCCGGCGGCGCCGCATCACTCGCAATCGCTACCGCCTTCGGAACAAACGACGGCGCTGTCAATTTTCCCGGCGTGAATGTTTTCGGCGGCGTGCGCACCGCGCGCACGACTGTCGCAGGGGGCGGAGGTGGCGGAGGGGCCTCCGGCGGCAGCGGCGCAATCAGCATCGTCATGTTCAACCCGTGCATATCCAGCCCCTGCGAAAAATAAAGCGGCATCAACAGCAGCAGGACCAGCACCACCGCGTGAGCCCCGAGCGACACCGCCCACTTCAGCGGGTGCCGCTTCTGGCGCGTCGAACTCCTCTCGAGCATCGCCTCGGCAAGAACATCCTTTTTCGCCACCACTTGCGTTGCAGGCAACACGACACCGGGCCTCGGCTTCGCATCATTCATTTCCTCCAGAACGTACACCTGTGAATTTAACATTCGATGGTCCTCCCTTTTCATATCGCAAGACGCCCGCGCAATCTCCGTGCGGACCTCCGGCTCAAGCCACACCGGAACGCACACTCATTTGATTTGGACACAACACTGTGTCCGGGAAAATTCAAGCCATGACCAAGAGCTGGGGGAAATCCTCGTTTCGTCGCGGAAAAGCGAGATGCAGCAAACTGCGGGAAAACGCCGCTATACTTCTCTTTTAGTTTGCACACCCTGCTCCAAATGCGCAAACTCAAAGTTCAAATCGAAAGAATTGAAAAATCTTATTTATCTTTCGTGAAGCGCGGTATTCGCAGTTTCGGGAGAGGATGCTATTTGTTCAATGCGGGCTAACCGCCAGCGGATTTATGGTGGGCCGAGCCGGCATGGCTCGCGCCGCAACGATCGCTCGCCACGCGCGCAACGTTTCGCCCACAGTCCATGCCTGGGCGATGCAGCCGCGCGGGGCGAACGGCGGATCGCCATCGAAAATCTCGCTCGCTGTGCCGAGGCCAGCGGCTTCGACGTGGTTTAACATCGGCTCGAGGAACGAGGCCGCAACGACAGGATCCTGATAAACGCGCAAGTGCGCAAGCGCGAATGGGCCGAGCAGCCAGCCCCACACCGTCCCTTGATGATAGGCGGCGTCGCGCGCTTGCGGCTTGCCCTCATACCGCCCCAGGTAGCCGGGCTCGCCACGCCCCAGGCTGCGGAGGCCGAAAGAGGTGAGGAGTTCGCGCGCGCACACGTCGACGACGGCCTGCTGTTGCGCCGGTGTCAGCCCTGTCTCCGGCAGCGAGACGGCAAAGATTTGGTTGGGGCGCAACGACGCGTCGTTGCCACCGGAGCCCTCGGGGCCGTCAATCACATCGAAACAAAATTGCGCGCCGGGATTCCAAAAACGCGCGAAGCCGGTTCGCGCGAGCTCCGCAAGCTCTTCATAGCGGTTCCCTGTTCTGCCTATTGCGCGCTCAAATCGGGCCATCAAAGCCGTGGCGTTGAGCCACAACGCGTTTACCTCGACCGGTTTTCCAATGCGCGGGGTGACGATCCAATCGCCGATCTTTGCGTCCATCCACGTGAGCTGCACACCCGGCTGCCCCGCGTAAAGCAGCCCGTCGGCTGGATCCACATGAATGTTGTAGCGCGTGCCGCGCACGTGCGCGTCCACGATGCCGCAGAGCACGGGATATAATTCGCGCAACAGGCCCGAATCGCCCGTTACGTCGAAATACTCGCGGACGGCCTCGAAGTACCAAAGAGTTGCATCGACGGTGTTGTATTGGGGCTCTTCACCCGCGCGGGGAAAATAGTTCGGCAGCATTCCCTCGTTGACAAAGTGCGAAAACGTTCGAAGGATGTTGCGCGCAAGCCATGGGCGTCCGGTTGCCAGGCAAAGCCCGGGAAGCGCA
>WNFF01003968.1_pt1 | contig 18485 bp, 10 predicted proteins | sample 5400441 | NCBI WGS metagenome assembly WNFF01 (sample SAMN13153345, study PRJNA577476) | soil metagenome | isolation source: 120 cm saprolite under Douglas fir tree site 2 hole 3 replicate 1 | place: USA:California | collected 2015-04-18 | reverse complement strand
GCCGCCGCGCGTATCGACCCGAACCGCATCGCCGAGCAGCCCCTCGCGGATGCCCGCGACGACCGCAGCGCAGGCGCCGGTGCCGCAGGCGAGCGTCTCTCCGGCACCGCGCTCCCATACGCGAAGGCGGATGTGGGTGCGCGTGACAATCTGCATGTACCCCGCGTTCACGCGTCGCGGAAACCGGGGGTGACGCTCGATCGACGGTCCCTCTGTCGTCACGGGCGCCGAATCCACGTCGGCGACCGTCTGCACTGCGTGCGGGTTGCCGATGGAAAGCACCGCGACGACTGCCTCGCGACCGGCGAGATCGAGCGGCCAGCGCTTGCCTCCAAGCATAGGCTGCAACCCGCGCGTGTCGAAAGGCACGCGTTCGGGCTCGAATATCGGCGCGCCCATATCGACGCTCACCTGCCCGTCCGCCTCCAGGCGCGGAACGATCACGCCGGAGAGCGTCTCGACGCGGATTTCGTTATTCTTCGTGAGGCCCTTGTCGTGCACGAAACGCACGAAGCAGCGCGCTCCATTGCCGCACTGCTCGACTTCTCCGCCGTCGGCATTCCAGATACGGTAGCGGAAATCGGCGCCGTTGAGTTGAGGCTTTTCCACGAGCAGCACCTGATCGCAGCCGACGCCGAAATGCCGGTCCGCGAGCCGTTTCGCGAGCTGCGGCGTTATCTTGATGTCCCGGCTGACGCCGTCGATCACGACGAAATCGTTGCCGACGCCCTCCATCTTGGTGAATTTGAGTCGCATCAGTGCTCTAACGGATCGCTTACACTATATACTTGCTCCCCTCTCTGTTCCGGTGATACCCGCAACCTTACCCGCAATCGCTGAGAGTACCCGCGCGTCGTCGGGACTTCCCCTGGCCTAGTCCCCGGCGCAACGTCGACAACACGCCGATATGCGGATCCGCGTACCTCCTGGCCTCGCCCAGTCTCTGGATGCTTCAGATGCCTGTGTTCACGTCTGGATCGGGCGCCTATCCCCGCATTGCATGCCTCCATGGGTCCGCGACGGAACACTGTTGGACGCAAGGGAGCGTGAGACGGCCCGACGCTTCAGGCGGCTTGAGGATCGCACCATGTTTCTCGCGTCGCACGCAGCGCTCAGGTTGGCGCTCGCGACCTATAGGGGCACGCCCGCCCACGAACTTGCCTTCGAAACCGGCAGCGGTGGGCGTCCGGAGCTCGCTTGGTCCAGCGGGGCACCACCGATTCGGTTCAACCTCACCCACACTCCGGGCCTATTTGCCGTGTCGCTCACGCGACGCGTGGCCTGTGGTGTTGATGCGGAGCGACTATCGACCCGCGCGGTGGACGATTCGCTGCTCAGCGCCGTCCTTTCCCCGCTCGAGCTCGCGCGCTTGGACACTCTGGCCAGGAACGAGGCCACCGCGGCGTTTCACCGACTGTGGACCCGCAAAGAGGCAGTGTTGAAGGCGTTGGGCTTAGGGCTAAAGGTAGACCCGCGCTGCGTATTGGTCGGAGACGAGGACGAGCTTGCGTTCGTGAACGATCCAACCGTTGAACCCCGCTCCAGAACCGGCTGGCAAGTGCGGACGTTCCAGCCCACACCCGATCATGTGGTCTCGGTTGCCATCGGCTCGGTGACGGAAGCGCTGCGCCCGCTTCTGATTGAACTCGAGCCGACGTTCGAGGCTGCACGGAGACTGGACTGACCGATTCTCGGTCAGGAACGGTAACTCGGCGCAGCCAAGTCATGTCGACACCGGCGATCGGCATAGGCGCGATCCGGCCCTATGCGCTTCCCTCGCGGGCAACCCGCAATCGCTCCGCAACGAGCGCAGCGAGAACGCGTGCGTTCGCACCAATCAGCATGTCCCCGGAATCTATGCCCAGCACGCGATGGTGAATCACCTTGCCTTCCCAGAGCGCTCCCCATTCGGAGGGCTCGCCCTCGCGGCGGCTGCCCCGGCGGATCGTTTCAAAGATTTCAACCGCTCGCAGGCGGCCGCTCAGCGGCTTACGCCGATAGCGATCAAGGGCAAGGAGGTTCGCTCGATAGACTTCGAGCTGATTGATCTCGCGTTGGACGCCCTCCAAGGCGTCGTCTTTCCCGAGCAAGCGGCCGAGCGACCCAAGCTTGCGCGCGATGTATGTGACACGATCGCCGTAGCCGCGACCGCGCATCTCTTCGAGATAGAGGGTCAGCCGGTCCTTCACGAAGCTACCGAGCGCCAGCGCGCGCTTCAAAAGCCGCGGTGTAGAAGTCGGATTCTTACTCGCCTCGCTCGTCATGCGGCGCGCTGGATCCAGCAGCCCGAGGAACGCCACTTCTTCCCCCGCTGCGAGGAGCTGACGAGCCATCTCGTAGGCGACGGTCGCACCGAAGCACGCGCCGACGAGAATGTAGGGTCCGTGCGGCTGAATCGTCTGAATCTCACTTGCATAGCGTCTTGCCATCACGTCGATCGAATCGAGCGGCGTTGCCATTCCGTCGAGGCCTAGCGATTGCAGCCCATAGAATGGTTGTGCGAGCCCGAGTTCGCGCGAGAGCTCAGCGAAGCCTATTACGTTTCCAAACACCCCCGGCACGGCGTAATAACCCTGCGGTGCTGAAGAAACGCGGTAGCTCTCGGCGAGGACGCGGACGGTCGGTGCGGCGAACAGCACTCCGAGCGGAAACGACCGGCCGAACTCCTTGTCGAGTCGGGCAAATAGCCGGGCCGCGAGCAGCGAGTGTCCGCCGATCTCGAAGAAATTGTCATCGAGCCCAACGCGCCCGATGCCGAGTACCTCGGCCCACACGCGGCACATGACCCGCTCGGTCTCGTCCCTGGGCGCGACATACTCGCCGGATTCGCGCACGCCATGGACAGAAGGATCAGGCAGGGCATGCAAATCCACCTTGCCATTCGACGTCAGCGGAATCGATTCCACCGCGACGAACCAAACCGGAACCATGTAGGTCGGCAGGCGCGAGGAAAGGAAGCGCCGTAGCTCTGCGGCGGTCGGCGGATCCCGATCGGCATGTCGCGGAACGACGTAAGCACCGAGGGCGACATCGCCCGAAGCCTGCCGCCACGCCATGACATGGGACGCCCGCACAGCCGGGTAGCTATCCAGCGCGGAGGTGATTTCTGCCGGCTCGATGCGGAACCCGCGCAGCTTCACCTGCGCGTCCACGCGTCCCAGGAACTGAATATTGCCGTCGGGCAGGTAGCGTGCCCAGTCGCCGGTTTTGTAGAGGCGCGCCTGCGGATCGTCGCTGAATGGGTGCGGAATAAATTTCTGGGCGGTCAGGTCGGGTCGATTCAGATAGCCCTTGGCTACCCCCACGCCGCCGACGTGCAACTCACCGGGTACGCCCACCGGCACCGGCTGCAGGTACGCATCTAGAATGTAGATCTGGACATTCGCCATCGGTCGACCGATCGGCACCTCTGTCCAGTCGCCGGTGGCGTTGGTCAAGTCGTAGCAGGTCGCTGCAACGGTTGCCTCGGTCGGTCCGTACATGTTGACCGTGCGCACAGTCGGACCGACTTCACGCAGCCATCGACGGGTGAGTTCCGGCAGCGCTCTTTCTCCTCCGATGATCACCGCGCGGACCGATTGTGGCAGCTGGAGCGCGCGCGGTGTGAAACCGTTGACGAGTTCGTGCCAGAAGGCGGTCGGTAGGTCCAGCACGGTGATTCCCAACCTTTCACACGTCTGAAGAAACGCCGATCCCGAGCGCGGCATCTGTTGGTCGCGTAACACGAGCGTCGCGCCGGCCGTCAAGGCGCCGAAGACCTCTTCCGCGCTAACATCGAATGCGACCGAAGCAAACTGAAGCACCCGATCGCGTGGACCGATCTGCAACTCGGCGTTGAAACACTGCGTGTAGTTCACCAACGATCGATGCGAGACCAAAACCCCCTTGGGCACGCCGCTCGAGCCGGACGTGTAGATGACATAGATCAGGTTGTCGGGGGTGGTGACGGATGCCGGTTCGTAATCGGGTTCGGCCGCGATCTCAAACCAGTCGGTGTCGAGACAGATCAGGATCGGGCCAGCGGGGAGCTGCGGCCGTAGATGCGCGTGCGTGAGGACCACGGCGACGTGCGCGTCGTCAAGCATCAAGGCTAGCCGCTCGCGAGGCACATTAGGATCGAGCGGCACGTAAGCGCCGCCCGCCTTCAGGATCCCGAGCAAGCCCACTATGAGATCGAGGCTGCGCTCCATGCAAATGCCCACCAGCGCCTGCGGCCCGACTCCGTGGGCGCGCAGACGATGGGCGAGCCGGTTGGCGTGTGCGTTGAGCTCGGCGTAGGTAAGCGTGTTGCCCCCGTGGGCCACCGCCACTGCCTGCGGCGCCTTGGCTACCCGGGTTTCGAACAGCGTGTGGAGGCAGGCCTCTCTGGGGTAATCTGCCGCGGTGTTGTTCCACTCCACCAGCAGCCGGTGGCGATCGGCCGCGTCGAGTAGCGCGAACTGCCCGATGCGCTGTCCCGGATCGGCCACGATTGATTCGAGCAACCGCTGAAAATGGCCTGCCATGCGCTCGATCGTCGCACGCTCGAAAAGATCGGTGCAGTACTCCCAGCTTGCCTGCAGCCCCGACGCGCGCGCGCTTAGCGTCAAGGTGAGATCGAACTTGGCGTGGCGGGTCGGCAGCGCCAGGCGGCTGGCCTGCAAGCCCTCCAGCGCGAGCACCGTGTCGGGCGTGTTCTGCAGCGCAAAGCAGACCTGGAACAGCGGATTGCGGCTCAAATCGCGGCTCGGGGCGAGCTCCCCGACCAGCTTCTCGAAGGGCAAGTCCTGGTGCGTGTAGGCGGCGAGGGCGCTTTCGCGCACTCGCGCGAGCAGCTCGCGAAACGTCGGCGCGCCCGCCAGGCTCACGCGCAGCACCACCGTGTTGGCGAAAAATCCGATCAGCCCCTCGAGCTCGGCGCGCCTGCGCCCGGCGATCGGCGTGCCCACCACAATATCCTCGGCGCCGCTGTAGCGATGCAGCAGCACCTGGAATGCCGCCAGTAGCGTCATGAACGGCGTGGTGCCTGCGACGTGTCCGAGCGCCTCTACCCCTTCCGCAAGTGACTGCGGGAGTACGCTCTCCAGGCGTGCCCCGCGGTTGCTTTGCACCGCCGGGCGGGTGCGGTCGGTAGGCAGCTCCAGGGTCGAGAGGTTGGCGAGCTTCCCCTTCCAGTAGCCAAGCTGCTTGTCCAGCACTTCGCCCGCGAGCCACTGGCGCTGCCAAACCGCATAGTCTGCGTACTGCAGCGCAAGTGCCGGCAACTCCGCCGCACGGCCCGCTACCAGCGCGTTGTACAGAATCGAGAGCTCACGCTCGAATAGCCCCGCCGACCAGCCATCCGAGACGATGTGATGCCACACTCGCATCAGCACGTGATCGTCGTCCCCAAGACGGATAAGACTGAATCGCGCGAGCGGACCGGTTTCGAGGTCGAAGGGCTGTTGTGCCTCGATGGTCAGGATGTCGGCCAACGCATCGTCTCGCTTCAACGCCGCCATATAGGAGAGATCGAAGCGCCGGAGATCCAGCGTCGCGTGCTCACGCACGACCTGCCGCGGCTCGTCATCGACCAGGACGTAGGTGGTCCGCAGGATCTCGTGACGACGCAGTACAGCTTGCAAGCTCCCGCGCAGCGCATCGACGTCAATGGTCCCGGTCAGCCGATGTGCGCGGCGCTCGTTGTAGGCGGGGTTGCTTGGATCGAGCCGAGCGAGAAACCATGCGCGTCGTTGCGTGTGTGAGAGGATCGATGGTTCGCGACTTTGCCGTCGAGGAATTGCCGCATCGGCAGCTTGCCCCGCCGCGCTACGGGCGCCGATAGGCGCTTTAGTTTCCGCGTTGCGAATCGCCTCGATCGAGCGCGCCATGCCGACAACGGTGGCCCCTTCCTCGAACAGCGACTGTATAGCGAGTTCGACACCGAACAAGGCCTTGACCTGCGCGATGAGTTGGACGCCGCGCAACGAATCCCCGCCAAGGAGAAAGAAGTTGTCGTCCGGGTTGACGTGCTCGATCTTGAGCAACGTGGCCCAAAGTCCGGCGAGCGCCCCTTCGAGCGGCGACAGAGACCGGATCTCTTCCGCGGCCGGCAAGGGAGCGCCTTGAGCGGCGGCCTTTTGGGTCAAGCCCAGCAGTTGCGGAAGTGCATGACGGCGCAGTTTGCCGTTGTCGGTGCGTGGCAGACGCTCGACGAAGTAAATGCGTCGCGGTACCTTCCGTAGCTCGAGACGCCGGCCGACATGCTGGATAACCTGCGCCTCATGGAGCGTCACATCCGGTTGTCGAACTACTGCGGCGACGATCTCCTCCCCGAGAGTTGGGTGAGGGATGCCGAACGCAGCGGCCTCGTTCACGCCTGGCAAAGACCGAATCGCGAGGTCGATCTCGACCGGAGAGATCTTTTCCCCGCCGCGGTTGATGATCTCTTTGATGCGCCCAGAAAGATGGATATATCCGCCCTCGTCGATGTGTCCCAGGTCGCCGGTGCGGAACCAATCCCCCACGAACGACTCTGCCGTGAGTTGTGGATCGTCGAGATAGCCGCCAAAGACGAGCGGGCCACGGACCACGATTTCGCCTTCCGCGCGAGCGCCGGCGATCGCGCCGGAGCTGTCCATGATCGCAACCTCGTTCCCCAGGGGAAGCCCCGCCGTGCCGCGTTTGCGCGGACGCGGCGGAAGCGGGTCATGGGCGATCGAAGTGGTTTCGGTCGACGAAAGCGCGCCGAGCAGGGGTGCGCTAAAGCCCTGTTCGAGGCGTTCGATCTCGTCGGAATCGAGTCGTCCCAACCCAGCGCGAAGAAACCGGAGGCGGCTTTGGGCAACTGCGGGTCGGTAATCGGGCACCCGGCGCAGGATCGCGCTCAACAGAGTGAACCCGGCGTTCAAACACGTCGGCCGGTATTGCTCCAGAGCGGCGAAGAATGCGTCGACGTCGACTTCAGGAAGGCAGACCGTCGATACTCCGTTTAGAAGCGGATTCAACCATCCGCTGCGCAAGCCGTTGCCAAGATGCATGGGCATGAGATGACAGCCCACGTCGCGCGGCGAATACTCGAGCCACTTGCCCACAACGTTCGCGTAGCGAAGCGTTTGGCGGTGTTGTGAGGGAATGAGCTTCGGCCGACCCGTCGTACCCGAGGACACCAAGACGTATGCGAGCTGCGGACGCGCTGGCGTCGGGTTGCGAAGCGAGTCCCCGGCCCGGCCGAGATCGAGCGTGAACAGACCGGCGGGTGCATCGGGCTCCACCGCAACGTCGATTTCCGCAACCCCGTGCCGCCGCGCTGCCGCGCGAACCGGATGCTCCTCCCCTTTCGGTGCCAGGATTGCCTTCGCGCCCGTGCGAACGAGCAGTTGCGAATAGTCGTCGGGGGTGAGTGACGGACTGAGCGGCGCGAAGGTCGATGACGCAGGGAGGGTGGCACACGCGACAGCCATTTCCGGCCGCGACGGAATAACTCCCGCGACGATATCTCCTCGCCCGATGTCCAGGCCGCCGAGGTATTTTCGAACGCGGTGGATCTGGGCAGCGAGGTCCGCGTAGGTCAGCGGTTTGCGGCCAGGTGCCTGCAACGCGGGCGCGGCCGGCCGGTCTTTGGCGAGGGCCCCAAGCGCATCTTCGATACACTCGTGCTGAAGTTTCATGATCCTGCAGATCGAATCGTAGATGTCAAGGATCGGGACGGCGCGTGAATCGCGGTCCTACCGAAAGTGAATGCCCGTGTATCTGCGGGCGACCTCTGCCAGCTTTGCGGCACGTTCGAGTAGCCAGGCTTCTGCGCTGTCAGGATCACCTCGCCGCCACCACCAAAGCAAGAGGATGGTCGTGGCGTACACGAGCGCACCGCCGGCGGCGACGAGCACGACGTAAGCGATCTGACCGGAGAGGCTCGACGTCAGCTCCGCGCAATAGGTTTTGATGGCGAGAACGGCACCGATCATCACGAGCGAACCCGCGCCGGGCCGCCAGAGGATATCGAGCAGGTCGCGGCGCCCGAACTCGATCGCTCTGCCAAGCAGCTGAAAGTTGAGCGGGGCCGTGACGACAGACGCTGTAAGCATCGCTGCGACCGCACCTTGGGCGGCGTAAGAAGGCACCCACCAGAGCATCAGCGGGACCGAAATGCATGGATGGGCGGCGAGCACCAGACTCGTCGCGCGCGACATGCCGACCGCAAGATTCACGTAGTGCACCGTGCTCAGCAGCACCGCCAGTATGCCGTTAATCGATAATATCTGGATTAGGGGCACGGTCTCCTTCCACTTCGCGCCAAGGAGGATCAGGACGATCGGCTCGGCGAGCAGGCTCAAACCAATTCCAGCGGGCAATATGAGGAGGAGCAGGATCGAAGTGACTTTCAGGTATTGCCGCCGCAGTAGTGCTCGATCATCAGCGAGCTTGACGTAGCCAGGAAATACTGCCCGGTGCACCGATGCCGCCAGCTCGCGGGTCGGGACCCTTACGACTTCACGCGCGATCGTGAACGATCCGAGCGCGGCCGTGCCGGCCCATCGACCCACAATGAGGTCCGCCATCCGCGAATAGAAAAACTCGACCAACCTCGTGACGAACAGCCATCTGGAGAAAGTCATCAGCTGACCGAGCGCTGCCAGGGAGGGCCGCGGACGAAACGGGTGGAGCGCGTAGCTGAGCGCCACGCCAATGCAGGTCCCGGCCAGAGTTCCCGCGAGCAGTGCCCAATAGCTTCGCAGGGCGAACGCGAGCGGAATCGTGACCAGCACGGTTGTTGCGAATCTTTTCGTGAGGAGATACTTGAATTCCTTGTCGAACGCCATCTCCTTGCGAAACGCGATGACACCGACGTTCTCGAAGCCCTGGATCGCGCGCCCGAACCCCAGCACGACCATGACTGACACGAGCTGGGGATCACCATAGAACCCGGCAGCCGGCGCAGCAAGGCAGGCGACCACGAGTCCCATCCCAAGGCCAAACAGCACGTTGAAAGTCCACACCGTGTCGAACTGCTGGCGGCCGGTGTCCGGCTGCTGGATGAGAGCAGTGTCGAGACCGAAGGCGCCGAGCAGTTCCAGTATTGCGATTACGGACGTCGCAAGCGCGATCAGGCCGAAATCTTCCGGGACGAGGAGGCGCGCAAGAATGACCGTGCTGATGAGCCCCATACACCGGTCGATGAGCATGAACAGCACCGTCCAGGCTGCGCCTGTCGCCATCTGGCCGTTGACCGATTTCGACCGGCCCACCATGAGTACCATCTCCGCTGATCTGAATGAGCCCAGTCCCGTTCCGACTGGCTACCCTGCAAATATTAACAGCAGAACGGCGAACCGCATGACGTCCGCGAGCAGTCAGGTGGCAATTTTTACGGGCCCGATCACCCGCCCCCCACCCGCATCGGACTTCCTTGCATTTGCTGAGAAATCGCGAACGGCTAGTACCATTTGGCCTCACCCGGTGGTCGGGTCTTGAAACGCTTGTGTGTCCAGAAGTATTGCTCGGGCATTTCGCGCACGCGCTCCTCGATGAACGCGTTCATGCGACGCGCGTCCGCAGCATCGTCATCGCCCGGAAAATCCTCCCAGACCGGATAGCACCGCAGCTCGTATCCGGCGCCGCCCGGGAGCGCGCGCGTCACGCAGGGCAGCACGCGGGCGCCGGTGAGCCGGGTCATGCGCGAAAGCCCGGTGATGGTCGCGGCGGAGGCCGCGAAAAACGGCACGAAAATCGCATCGCGGGACCCGTAGTCCTGATCGGGGAGATAGTAGAACGGAATCCCCTGCTTCAGCGCGGCGAGCGCCGGGCGCACGCCCTCCTGGCGGGAAATCGCGCGCTGGCGCCCGAAGCGCGTTCGCCCGGACAGGAGCAGTGCGTCGAAGAAAGGATCCTTCTGCCTCGCGTAGATCCCCGCCATGTCGATTTCGCAGGTCAGGCGGGTGCAGCCCGCGTCCAGCCCGACGAAGTGCGGCGCGAGCAGGATGAGCGGCTGTCCCTTGAGCGCGCGGATCCGCTCGAGTCCCACAATTTTCACGAGCCGCATCACGCGTTCGCGCCGTCCCCACCACAGAATCGTGCGTTCGAGGACGCTCCGGCCGAAGGCGCGGAAGTGCGCTTTAGCAATGTCGAGACGCTCCTTTTCTGTCATCTCCGGGAAGCAGCGCGAAAGATTGATTAGACAGACGTTGCGCCGTTCGCGTCCAAGGATGTACAGCAGCGAACCCAGAGCGGAGCCGATCGGAGCGAGCAGGGCAAGCGGTAGGAAGTGCAGTATCCAAACGACGGCAACGGCAATTCGGGTCAGCAAGGCGGGCTTCCCTTTTACCGGCCACCCGGCGGAAGCACCCCCGCGGGCACTTTGTAGCGGTTATAGCCCCACAGGTACTGCCCGGGGTTACGGCGAATCAGCCGCTCCAGAGAGCGGTTGAGAGCCCGCACCGGCGACTCGGGCGGCCGCGGCGCGAGCATCGGTTCCGCAATGAAGCGATAGCCGCGCCCCCCGGGCAGACGCTCGGCGCAGCAAAGCAGCACCGGCGCCCCGGTCTGCTCGGAGATCCTGCCGACGAGCGTCATGGTGTAAGCGGGCCTGCCGAAGAACTCGACCCATTCGCCTTCACCGGTACCGGGCACCTGATCGGGCAGCAGCCCGATCGCCTCTCCGCGTTTGAGCGCCTTCAACATCGAGCGCACGCCCCGCAGATCGGCGGGAACGCTTTTCATCGCCGCGCCGCGGCTGCGGCCGATCCGCATGAGCGGCTCGAGGGCCCGAATTTTGGGGATCCGGTACATCACCGTGATCGGCATGCGGCTTGCGACGTATTGTCCGACCATTTCCCAGCAGCCGATGTGAGGCGTCACTACGATGACGCCCTTTCCGCGCTTCGCCCCGTCGTCCACGTGCTCCCATCCATTCACCTCGACCACTAGACCGGCCACCCGTCCGAGCGGCCGCAGCCAGACCGCCGGCACTTCCGTCACGCTCCTACCCGCCTCCGCGATGGCGGCACGACGCAGCCGAAAATCGCTCAGCCCCGCGGCGGCGAGGTTGCGCTTGAAGTCCCCCCGGTAACGCGGTGAGCAGAGATAGACAGTCCAGCCCAGCACCGCGCCCAGAGCGTGTAGCAGCGGCAGGGGGAGACGCGCCGCCAACCGCAGCAGGAATAGCATGGGCCGAAAGTGGGATGGTGTGGGTTGGGTGGGCGAAATCGCTGTGCTAGACTGGCAAACCTTTTTTGCGGGGAAAACCGCCAGCATGAGCAGCTATCTATTCACGTCCGAATCGGTGTCTGAAGGACATCCGGACAAAGTCGCCGACCAGATTTCCGATGCCGTTCTCGACGCCATTCTAGCGCAGGACAAAACCTCCCGAGTCGCCGCCGAGACCCTAGTCAAGGACAATATGGTGGTGCTCGCCGGCGAAATCACCACCGGCGCGCGGATCAATTTCTCCGAAGTGGTGCGCAAGACCGTCAAACGCATCGGCTACAACGATCCTACCATCGGCTTCGACACCCACACCTGCACCGTGATCGTCGCCTACGGCGAACAGTCCAAGGATATTGCACAGGGCGTGGACGAAGGCAAAGGTCTCGACCTCGACCAAGGCGCGGGGGACCAGGGCCTGATGTTCGGCTATGCATGCGACGAGACGCCGCAGCTCATGCCGCTCCCGATTTATCTCGCCCATCGCTTGGTCGAGCGCCAGTCGGAACTGCGCCGCGACGGGAGGCTGCCGTGGCTGCGGCCGGACGCCAAGTCCCAGGTCACCATCAAGTATGTGGACAGCAAGCCCGATTCCATCGAGACGGTGGTGCTATCCACCCAGCATCAACCGGGCCTCACCCACAAGCAGATAGAGGAAGCGGTGATCGAACAAATCATCAAGCCGGTGCTGCCGAAAAACCTCATCAAGGGCCAAATCAAGTACCTCGTCAACCCGACCGGCAGCTTCGAGATCGGCGGGCCCAAGGGCGATTGCGGGCTCACCGGCCGGAAGATCATCGTGGACACCTACGGCGGCTCGGCTCCGCACGGCGGAGGGGCATTCTCCGGCAAGGACCCGTCCAAGGTGGACCGCTCGGCGGCCTACGCGGCGCGCTACGTCGCCAAGAACATCGTCGCCGCGGGACTCGCCTCGAGATGCCTGGTTCAGCTTTCCTACGCCATCGGCGTCGCGCGGCCCACCAGCGTCATGGTCACGACGCACGGCACCGGCAAGCTCTCGGACGAGAAACTCTCGGAGCTGGTGCAGAGACACTTCGACCTGCGCCCGAAGGGCATCATCCAGATGCTCGACCTGCTCCGTCCGATCTACGAGAAGACCGCCGCTTACGGGCACTTCGGGCGCGACGAGCCCGAGTTTACCTGGGAAGCCGCCGACAAGGCGCGTGCCCTCGCAGCCGATTCAGGGATCAAGCATCCGGCGATGGCCTGAGTCACTCGGCCTCGGAAAAAAGACCGCACTGCGGTATAATTCGCCCTCTCCGAGGAGCGTTGCAACAGGCCGCCAGGCCAGCCAGGCTCGGAGTATCGACACCGCAACGGCGCTCGCAAACTTTTTTCGAAAGAAAGGAGGGCGCGAGATGAGCGCCGTTCCGCAATCCAACAGCGTCACCGACTTCAAAGTCGCCAACCTCTCGCTCGCCGATTGGGGGCGAAAGGAAATCGCCATCGCCGAGACCGAGATGCCCGGCCTCATGGCGATCCGCGAGGAATACGCGGCAATCCAGCCGCTGCGCGGCGCCCGGATCGCGGGGTCGCTGCACATGACGATCCAGACCGCGGTGCTGATCGAAACGCTGAAGGCGCTCGGCGCGGAGGTGCGCTGGGCCTCGTGCAATATCTACTCGACTCAGGATCACGCCGCTGCCGCAATCGCCGTCGGCGGTACGCCGGTGTTCGCCTACAAGGGCGAATCGCTCGACGAATACTGGGAGTTCACCCACAAGATCTTCGAGTGGCACGGAGGCGCAGGCAGGTTCGCCAACATGATCCTGGACGACGGCGGGGACGCGACGCTGCTGCTTCACCTCGGCACGCGCGCCGAGTCTGACCCCGCGGTCATCGGCCATCCCGCGAGCGAGGAGGAAACCGCGCTTTTCGCCGCAATCCGGAAGCGTTTGGCTGCGCAGCCCGGCTGGTATTCCAAGCGCATCGCGCAGATCAAGGGCGTCTCCGAGGAAACCACGACCGGGGTCAAGCGCCTTTACCAGATGGCGAAGGAAGGCCGGCTGAAGTTCCCGGCGATCAACGTCAACGATTCGGTGACCAAGTCGAAATTCGACAACCTCTACGGCTGCCGCGAATCGCTCGTCGACGGCATCAAGCGCGCGACCGACGTGATGATCGCGGGCAAGGTCGCGGTGGTCGCGGGCTACGGCGACGTCGGCAAGGGCTGCACGCAGGCGCTGCGCGCGCTGTCGGCCCAGGTCTGGGTGACCGAAATCGACCCGATCTGCGCGCTCCAGGCCTCGATGGAAGGCTACCGCGTGGTCACCATGGACTACGCCTGCGACAAAGCCGATATCTTCGTCACCGCCACCGGCAACTTCCACGTGATCACGCACGATCACATGAAGAGGATGAAAAACCAGGCGATCGTCTGCAACATAGGACACTTCGACAACGAAATCGACGTAGCGGGCCTGAGGAAATACAAATGGGAGAACATCAAGCCGCAGGTCGACCACATCATCTTTCCGGATGGCAAACGGATCATCCTGCTCGCCGAAGGGCGGCTGGTGAACCTCGGCTGCGCGACCGGACATCCCTCCTATGTGATGAGCTCGTCCTTCGCCAACCAGACCATTGCGCAGATCGAGCTCTGGACCGAGGCGCAGAAGAACTCGAACAAATATCCGATCGGGGTCTATGTGCTGCCCAAGCACCTCGACGAGAAGGTGGCGCGGCTGCAACTGAAGAAACTCGGCGCGATGCTCACCGAGCTGAGCGACGCGCAGGCACGCTACATCGGGGTGTCCAAGGCCGGTCCCTATAAGGCCGACGCCTACCGCTACTGAGCGCCCGAAGTAACGCATACCCACGCGGCGGCGGTATTCTACGCACGCGTGGGCGAGCTTTTTTCCCTCGGAGCATGGCGATGAACTCGATCTGGAACGACAACTACGGCGCGATCGCCCTTCACCTCGTGATCGCGCTCGCGGCGGGCGGCATCATCGGCCTGGAGCGCAGCTACCACGGCCGGCCCGCGGGCTTCCGCACCCATGCTCTCGTATGCCTGTCCTGCTGCATGCTGATGATTCTCACTGTGTACCAGGAGACCTGGTTCTCCGCCTATTCGCTCGAGCAGATCAGCGTCGATCCGACTCGCATGGCGCAGGGGATCATGACCGGCATCGGTTTCTTGGGCGCCGGGGTGATCATGAAGGAGGGCCTGACCGTGCGCGGCCTCACCACCGCTGCCTCGATCTGGATCACCGCCGGAATCGGCATCATGATCGGCGTGGGCTTCTATTTTCCCGCGGGCATCTCGACTGCCATGACGCTCATCGTGCTCTCGGTTTTCCGCTGGATAGAACGCAAGATGCCGATCGAATTCTACGCGAACCTTACCGTGGCTTTCGTCCGCAACGCCACCCTGCCCGAAGCGGATCTACGCTCGATCGTGGAGCGAAAGGGTTTTGTCATCGCCAACATGAATTACAGCGTCGCGGGCGAAGGCAGGACCCATTCGCCCGACCGGGACAAGACCCGCGAGCTTTCCGAGGCCCTCAACGCGCTGCCTTCGGTCACTGGGTTCCGCATTGCGCCTACCGGCGACTAAGCAGTCGGCAAAACAAACTACAGCTCGTACGTTTCGGCCTTGCCGGCCAACGCCGTTTCGATCAACTTTCGCGTCAGCCGCGGCGAGAACAACTCGATGAAAGTGTACGCATAGCCGCGTAGCGCCGCGCCGCGGCGCACTGCCACCCGGGTCGTCATGGTGCCGAACAGGTGTCCGGCCTCCAGCGCGCGCAGGTGCCGGTCGCGCTTCTCGTCGAAAGCCATCGCCGCGATGACACCGACCCCGAGCCCCAGCTCCACGTAAGTCTTGATCACGTCCGAGTCGACCGCGGAAAGCACGATGTCCGGGGTGAGCCCCTGCGCCTGAAACGCCTCGTCGATGCGGCTCCTCCCGGCGAACGCGGGGTCGTAGGTCACGACCGGGTATCGCGCAAGCATCTCGAGCGTGAGCCGCTGCTCTTTCGCGAGCGGGTGCTTCGCCGGCACCACCACGCAATGGCGCCATTCGTAACCCGGCAGCGCGATGAGCTTGGGATAGTTGTCCAGCGCTTCGGTGGCGATCGCCATATCGGCCTCGCGCGCGATCACCATCTCCGCGAGCTGCGGTGGGTTGCCCTGCTTGATCGTGAGATGCACTCTCGGATAGCGCCGCTTGAATGCGCCCACCACCTTGGGCAGCGAGTAGCGTGCCTGGGTATGGGTGGTGGCGATGGTCAGCGTGCCTGCGGCCTGGTCTTTGAATTCGCGCCCCACCTGCTTCAGGTTCTCCGCTTCCTGCAGCAGTCGTTCGATCACCTCGACCACCGCTTTGCCGGGTTCGGTCACCGCGATGATGCGCTTGCCGTGACGCACGAAGATCTCGACCCCGAGCTCGTTCTCGAGCTCGCGAATCTGCTTGGACACGCCGGGCTGGGAGGTAAAGAGCTTCTTGGCTGCTTCCGTAAGATTCAGCCCTTGCCTGACGGTCTCACGAACGTATCTTAACTGCTGAAAATTCATGGGTTTACATCATATGGTGGATGGTTATTAAATTCTAACACGAAAGTCTTTTGAGGTATTAAGTGCGGACGCTAGGATGCCTTTCCTTCAACGAAACTTGAACATGGACTGGCTCTATTCACTCTCTGGGTTTCTGGTCGGGTTAGTGGTCGGCGTTACAGGTGTCGGCGGGGGCTCGCTCATGACGCCGCTGCTCGTGCTCGTGTTCGGCGTCGCGCCCGTCACCGCAGTCGGAACGGATCTCCTTTTTGCCGCTTTGACCAAAACCGGCGGCGCATGGGCTCATACGCGTCGCGGCAACGTCGCTTGGAACATCGTCGGCTGGCTCGCCGCAGGCAGCGTGCCGGCTTCCGCCGTCACTCTGGCGTTGTTGCACCTGTTCGTGCCTGATCCCGGCAAACTCTCGGCGATCGTGAGCGTAGCGCTCGGCTTTGCTCTCATTCTCACCGCCGGGGCGCTACTGTTCAGAGAAAAGCTTCACGCCTGGGCGGCGCGTCGCGCGACGTCCGGCCCGCGTTCGGCAACCGGCTCGCCGCAACGCACCGTTGCGCTCGGCGCGGTACTCGGGGTCTTGGTCACGGTTTCATCGGTAGGCGCTGGCGCGCTGGGTGTGACGGTTCTGTTTCTCCTTTACCCCGGCCTTTCCGTTGCGCGCATCGTCGGTACCGACATCGCTCATGCCGTACCGCTCACTTTGGTCGCCGGGCTGGGGCATGCCGCGGCCGGGGCGGTGGACTGGAAACTGCTGGTGGCTCTCCTCATCGGCTCGTTGCCAGGCATCTGGCTCGGCAGCGCGCTCAGCCAGAAGATTCCGGAACGGCTGCTGCGCGGTGCGCTCGCTGCGATGCTGATCCTCATCGGCGGCAAACTGGCGCTGTAGAACCCATGTATCTCTACGACGAAATCGACCAGAAGCTCGTCGACGAACGCGTCGTCCAGTTCCGCGACCAGACGCGGCGCTTTCTCGCCGGCAAGCTCTCCGACGATGAATTTCGCGCGCTGCGCCTGCGGAACGGCCTCTACATCCAGCGTTACGCGCCGATGCTCCGGATCGCGATCCCGTACGGGTTGCTGTCGACGAAGCAGTTGAGGAAGCTCGCGCATATCGCCCGCAAATACGACCGCGGCTACGGCCATTTCAGCACGCGACAGAACCTCCAGTTGAACTGGCCGAAGCTTCCGCAGGCGCCCGACATCCTCGCCGAGCTCGCCACCGTGCAGATGCACGCGATCCAGACCTCGGGCAATTCCTTCCGCAATATCACCACGGATCATTTCGCCGGCGTCGCGCAGGACGAGATCGTCGATTCCTTCGTGTGGTGCGAGATCATCCGCCAGTGGTCCACGTTCCATCCCGAGTTCTCGTATCTTCCGCGCAAGTTCAAGTTCGCCGTGAACGGCGCAAAGTCCGATCGCGCGGCGGTCGCCGTGCACGACATCGGACTGCACGCCCTCAGGGACGAGAAGGGCGAGGTGGGGTTCCGCGTGCTGGTTGGAGGAGGCCTTGGCCGCACTCCGGCGATCGGGTTCGTCATCCGCGAATTCCTGCCCTGGCGGCATTTGCTCACTTACATCGAGGCCATCCTGCGGGTCTACAATCGCTACGGACGGCGCGACAACATCCACAAGGCGCGCATCAAGATCCTGGTGAAAGAGCGCGGCCCCGAGAAATTCCGCGAGGAAGTCGATGCCGAATGGGCGCACCTGAAGGACGGCCCCGCGACGCTCGTCCCCGAGGAGATCGTCCGCATCGAAAGCCGGTTTACGCGCCCGAGCTACCTGAGGCTGCCGGCGACCGATGCCGGGCTCGAAGCTGCGCTTGCGTCCGAGCGGGCGTTCGCGAACTGGCACAAGCGCAACGTCCATCCGCACAAGAAAGCGGGTTATTCCGCGGTGACGTTGTCCCTGAAGAAGACCGGAGTGCCGCCGGGCGATGTCACCGTCGAGCAGATGGAAAAAATCGCAGACCTCGCCGACCGCTATTCGTTCGGGGAGCTGCGCGTATCCCACGAGCAGAACCTGATCTTTGCCGACGTGCAGCTGTCCGATCTGTACTCGCTGTGGCAAGAGGTAAAGGAACTGGGATTCGCCACGCCCAATGTCGGCCTGCTCACCAACATCATCTGCTGCCCGGGCGGGGACTTCTGTTCGCTCGCCAACGCCAAGTCGATCCCGGTGGCCGAGGCCATTCAGCAGCGCTTCGACGATCTCGACTACCTGCACGATATCGGCGAGATCGACCTCAATATCTCCGGCTGCATGAACGCCTGTGGCCACCATCACGTCGGCCACATCGGCATACTCGGCGTCGACAAGAGCGGCGAGGAGTGGTACCAGATCGAGGTCGGTGGCAATCAGGGTGAAGTCCGGCCCGGCCGGGGCGCATCCCTCGGCAAGGTCATCGGCCCATCTTTCGCCCGCGCCGAGATCCCCGACGTGATCGAAAAGCTGATCGAGTGCTATCTCGCGCGGCGCGACAGCGACGCCGAGCGCTTCATCGACGTGGTGCACCGCATCGGCGTCGAACCCTTCAAGGAATCCGTATATGGCAACGCTGATCAAAGAGCGGCGCATCGTCGCGGACAGATGGCATCTGCTTGAACGCGGACCTAAGGGCGAGTTGCCCGAGGTTCCGGCACGCGGCGACGTCATCGTTCCGCTCGCGCTCTGGCTAGCGCGCCGCGAAGAACTCCTTTCTCGCGTCGAAACGGGGCCGCTGGGCGTGTGGCTCGACGCGAGCGAAAGGCCGGAAGCGCTCGCCGGTGACGTGCAGCGCTTCCCGCTCA
>WNFF01001555.1_pt1 | contig 18495 bp, 18 predicted proteins | sample 5400441 | NCBI WGS metagenome assembly WNFF01 (sample SAMN13153345, study PRJNA577476) | soil metagenome | isolation source: 120 cm saprolite under Douglas fir tree site 2 hole 3 replicate 1 | place: USA:California | collected 2015-04-18 | reverse complement strand
CCGCGGCCGATGGCGTCGTCGTCGCGCCGGGCCGCCCGGCGGCGGGCGCGGTCACGCCGCGTCCCCCGCTCGCCTCCGGGGCGCTCACTGATGCACCCCCGTTCCGTGACTGGCCGTCTCGTGGCCGGCCTGCACCGCGGCCGGCCCGGGCGGCGCCGAGACGCCTTCGCGCAGGTAGGCCAGGACGAGTTCCTCCAGGCTGACGTCCTGTGCCGCCCAGCCGGGCGGCACCGGATCCGCTGCTGTCGTGGTCTTGACCAGCAACTGCGACTGCGCGCCGTCGCGGCGGGACTGCACGACGCGCATCCGTTGCGCCTGCTGGTCGGTTTCCGCCGTCGGGCCGGTCAGCACCCGGTGCCCGGCCAGCAGGTCATCAACCTCGCCCGCCACCTGGATCTGCCCGTGGGACAGCACGATCAGGTAGCTGGCCACCCGTTCCAGTTCGGCCAGCACGTGCGAGGACAGCACCACCGACACGCCGTCGTCGGCCACCGCCGCCATCACCGACGCCATGAAGTCGTGCCGGGCCAGCGGGTCCAGCATGGCCAGCGGCTCGTCGAGCACCAGCAGGTCGGGCCGCCGGGCCAGGGCCACGGTCAGCGCGAGCTGCGCCTGCTGGCCGCCGGACAGCTTGCCGACCTTCTTCGTCAGCGGGATGCCCAGTTCGGCGAGCCGGGTTTCGGCCCGATGCTGGTCCCAGCGCCGGTTCAGGTTGCGCGTCAGATGCAGCATGTCGCCGGCCGGCAGGTTCTTGTACAGCGGCGCGTCCTGCGCCACGAACGCGATCCCGTCCAGGGCGCCTGATGACCCGGCGCGCTCACCGCCCAGGACGGTGATGCGGCCCGCGGTCGGCGTGGTCAGGCCGACCGCCATGCTCAGCATGGTGGTCTTGCCCGCGCCGTTCGGCCCGACCAGGGCGACCACATGCCCGCCCGGGATGCCCAGCGTGCAGTCCCGCAGCGCCCAGTTCCGCCGGTAGCGCTTGCCCAGGCCCGTGGTCTCGATGATGTTCATGCGATGTCCTCGGCGATCTCGCCTGCACTAATAGGTCGTTTACCTATAGTCATAGATAAACGATATGACGAGTGTGCGCCCGCGTCAACCGAAGCGACCGGGATCGCGGGGGGCGCTACGCGTCGCGGCGGAGCGCCACGATCGCGGTCACGGCGATGAGCGCGGCGGCGAGGAGCACGAAGGTTCCGGCCTCGATGCCTGGAATGCCCAGTAGCGACGGGCGGGCTGATAGCTGGTGAACCCGCGATACCCGTGGGCGCTCCCGATCAGTGCCCGGCGACCCGGATCGAACTCAGGCGTAGTACCGGTAGATGCCCTGGGCCACGCATGCGGGCTTGGCCACGCCCTCGATCTCCATAGTGAAATCGGCGACCACCTGGACGGCGTTGACCCCGGCGTCCTCGACCGCGCCGAGCCTGGCGGCCAGCCTGATCCGCGAACCGACCGGTACCGGCGCGGGGAACCGGACCTTGTTCAGCCCGTAGTTGATGCCCATGGTGATCCCCCTGACCTCCAGCAGCTCGCTGAACAGCGGGATGACCATGGACAGGGTCAGGTACCCGTGCGCGATGGTGCCGCCGAACGGCCCGGCCGCGGCCCTTTCCGGGTCCACATGGATCCACTGGTGGTCGCCGGTGGCGTCGGCGAAGGCGTTGACGCGCTCCTGGGTGACCTCGAGCCAGCCGGTGCGCCCGAGATCCGCGCCCGCCTGTGCCTTGAGCTCATCGAGGCCTTTCATGATCGTGGTCATGCCGGTATCCTCCCTCCGGCCGGGCGCTCTCCCGGCCCCGTGGTCTGTGTGAGCACTGCCGAACCCCCTGTCAGCGGTCGGCCAGGCCAAGCAGCCGGGCCGCGTTAAGCTTCAGGATTTTCTGCCGGACCTCCGGCTTGACCGGTAGTTTCTCGAAGTCGGCCAGCCATCGGTCCGGGGTGAGCAGCGGGTAGTCCGAGCCGAACATGACCTTGTCCTGGAGCAGTGAGTTGGCGTACTGAACCAGCAGCGGCGGGAAATATTTCGGCGACCAGCCGGACAGGTCGATGTGCACGGTGGGCTTGTGCGTCGCGACCGCGAGCGCCTCGTCCTGCCACGGGAACGAGGGGTGCGCCAGGATGATCGGCATCCCGGGGAAGTCAGCGGCCACGTCGTCGATGAGCATCGGGTTGGAGTACTTGAGCCGGATCCCGCCACCGCCGGGCGCCCCGGCACCGATGCCCGTCTGCCCGGTGTGGAAGACCGCGGGGACGGCGAGTTCCTCGATGGCCTCGTAGAGCACGTACGCCGCCCGGTCGTTCGGGTAGAACGCCTGCACGCTCGGGTGGAACTTGAAGCCGCGGACACCGTGCTCCTCGACCAGCACGCGGGCCCGCCTGGCTCCGGAGCGGCCCTTCGCCGGGTCGATGGAGGCGAACGGGATGATCACGTCCGGGTTGGCCGCGGCCGCCTCCGCCACCTCCTCGTTGGGCACCGCCGTCTGACCGGTCGCGGACTCGGCGTCCACGGTGAAGACCACGCATGCCATCCCCCGCTCCCGGTAGTAGGCGGCGATCTGCGGGAGCGTCGGCCGGCGCGCGTCCTTGATCTTGAAGTAGCTGTTCGATGCCTGCTCAAGCTCGGCCGGCAATGAGCTGCCGCCGCTGCTGGAGACCTCCGCGTGCACGTGGACGTCGATCGCGGCCAGGGCATCCACGTTCAGGGACGGGCTCATGTGCGCCTCCGCAGGCTCGCCGGGGGTTGGCCGACCGGGAGCGAGGCAGCCGGCGAAGTCCGCCACGTCCTGTTGCCGGGGCGGCTCCCCCACAGAATTTAGGCGTAACGATAACGGCCAGCCGCACCCGCTCGCGGACGCGCCTGACGACCTGGCCCGCCAGCTGCGGCTCTACGCCGAGTGGCTGCAGTTGATTCGCAAGGACCCCCGGCTGCCCGCCGAGCACCTGCCCGCCGAGCACCTGCCCGCCGGCTGGCCGGCCATTCATGCCGAGCGGCTCTTCGGGCAATTGGCGGCCGCCTATGAGGAGCCTGCGAGGGCGATCGCCGCGGAGCTGCTCGACACGATCGAGGTGGACCCGCCCGTCTCCCGTAGCGCCTGCCCGGTTCAGCTGGGCCGGCCCGGTTCAGCTGGGCCTGGCCCGGTTCAGCTGGGGCCGGCCCCGGGGCGCAGCGCGAGCCGCCGCTCGCAGCAGCGGCGCACCTTCGGCTCGAGCGAGGAGCGGATCAGCGGCCAGTCCTGCCTCAGCAGCCGTGCGTTGACGAAGCGGGCCATGTCGGCTCGGCGGCCCTGGGTGAGCACGATGCCGTACAGGCTGCGGCGGAGCCGGTCGTCGGTCACATCGAACTCGCGCATCCCGGGCCACGCCAGGTGCCTGGGCAGGACGACGGTTCCCCGTTCCGGCCCGTGCAATTCCTCCAGCCGGGCCGGGAGCCGCCTGGCCACCCCGATCCGCCCCGGGTGGAACAGATCCGTCAAGGACATCCCCTGATTATCGCTGACCTGCCCACACGTCTGTGCAATGACTCGCGGGCAGCGGCCACGGATCTGCCCGGACGGGCTCTGCGCGGGCCGCCGGTCTCGGAACCGGCCCGGGCGGGTCCGGCCCGGTTCCGGCCCGGTTGCGCGCCGCCGAACGACGGCAAAACGTATCAATCGTTGTTCCAACGACGGCAAAACGTATCAACCGTCGTTCCGAGCGCAGGGCCGGGCGCCCGATGGGAGCGGCGCCCGCGGCGCAATCGCCAGGGAGGCCCCGGCGCTAGACTCGTGCCATGTCGACTGACCCCCCGGCATCCAGCGACTTTCCGGTCAGCAGGCCCCCAGCGCGTGACTGGCGCTTCCTGATCTCGCCCAAGTGGCTTGGCTGGCACGCGCTCATGATCGTCCTGGTGGTCGCGATGCTCGCCCTCGGCGACTGGCAACTTCGCCGCGCCGAGGCCGGAAACGCGCTGAGCTGGGCCTACACCTTCGAGTGGCCCATCTTCGCTGGGTTCGCCGTGGTCTTCTGGGCGAAGACGATCCGGGACGAATTCCACCCGCCTGCCTTGCCGGAGCGGACATACTCCGAGGATGCCGAGCTTCCCGCCGGTGCGGCCGCCGCTCGCTCCGAGAGGCAGATCGATGAGGACGAAGAAGAGGATCAGGAACTGGCGGACTACAACGCCTACCTTGCCCGGCTGACGACTGAGGTGAGAGGGCACGGCAAGTGGCATGGGCTCCGCTAGCGGGATGAGACCAGGCAATCCGGGGGCCCAAACAGTGAGGAGGTACTGCTGGTGCACGGAGCCGTGCTCCGCTACCGGGTGATGGCCTACGTGACCGGCGTGGTGCTGATCATCCTGGTCTTCGTCGGGATCCCGCTTCAGATCGCCGCCCACAACACCGTCGTGGTCAACGACGTGGGCACGCTGCACGGAATCCTGTACATCATCTACATCATCGTCGCCTACCTGCTGACACGTCGGCTGCGGCTGGCTCTCGGCCCGACAGTGCTTGTCCTGGCGGCCGGCACCATTCCGGTGCTGACGTTTGTCGTCGAGCGCTGGGTGAGCCGCCGGTACATCGCCCCGGCCATGGCCGGGAAGGGGCCGGCAGGCGGCACCGCGAAGGCCTCCGCGCCTGCGCCGGGCACGGTGCCCGCTCCCCCGCAATCCCGGTAGCGGCGGCCCGGGCACGCGTGGGGCAGCACTACTTCAGCCAGCACCCGGCCGCGGCGCACCGTCCGGGCACCGTGCACGTGGTGCTGCCGGACCTGCACCTTGAGCTCGAGACGGACGCCGGGATGTTCTCGCCCGGGCGGCTGGACGCCGGCACCCGCCTGCTGCTGGAGGCCGCTCCCCCGCCGCCTGCCTCCGGTCAGCTGCTCGACCTGGGCACCGGGTACGGGCCGCTGGCACTGGTGATGGCCGCCCGCTCGCCGGATGCGGTGGTGTGGGCGGTCGATGTCAACGAGAGGGCGCTGGAGCTGTGTGCCCGCAACGCCGACCGGGCCGGGCTCACCAACGTCCGCTGCGTCACCCCGGACGCCCCCGGCCTGCCCGCGCAGTTCCAGCTCGTATGGTCGAATCCGCCGATCCGGATCGGCAAGCAGGCGCTTCATGACCTGCTCAGTACCTGGCTGGCGCGGCTGGCCCCCGGCGCCCCGGGCTATCTGGTGGTCCAGCGGCACCTCGGCGCCGATTCGCTGCACCGCTGGCTGACGGAGGCGGGCTGGGTAACCACCCGGGTTGCTGCCCGGGGCGGCTACCGGGTACTGCAGGCCGCCCGCCCGGACACCGCCACCGGAATCGAGGCCCAATGATCGCGGTCACCATGTGGAGGCTCGATGCATGAGGAGACGCCGGTGCCGGTGCGGCGGCCAGGGCCGCCCAGGCAGCTGCGGCCCACCGACGTGAAGCGGCTGAACAGGTCCTGGCGCCGGGCTACCCACGCGCGGCTGGCGCTTCTGCTCGACTCGGTGACCCAGCCTTTCAACGTGGGGGCCATAGTGCGCTCCGCGGCCGCGTTCGGGGTGGAGCGGATCTGGCTCTGCGGGAACTCGGCCCTGCCGGACCACCCGTCGGTAGGCAAGACCGCGCTTGGCACCGAGCGGCTGCTGGCCTGGGAGCGCGAGCCGGACCCGGTCGCCGCGGCTAAGGCCGCCTCGGCGGCCGGGCTGCGGGTCGTCGCGATCGAACTCGCCGACGCGGCGATCCCGCTGCACGATGCGCCGCTGGGCGGGGATGTCTGCCTGGCTCTGGGTAACGAAGACCACGGCTGCTCCCCCGCGCTGCTGGCCGCGGCGGACGCGATCGGCTACATTCCCCAGATCGGCCGGGTCGGCTCGCTCAACGTGGCCGCTGCGGCGGCCATCGCTCTGGCTGAGGCGCGCCGCCGGGAGTGGTCACCCGGCTGACCTGCCGAAACTGACCTCCGGAATCCCGGTCCTGGCCAAGGATGTTGGCCGTTGGCCATCCTCTGTTCGCAGGCCGGTTCCGTTGGTAGACGATAATTGCCTACATGCCTACTGGCTTTCTCGATCACCCTCGGCCGATCGCCTTCGCGCACCGCGGCGGTGCCGCGCACGCGCCGGAGAACTCCTGGCGTGCCTTCGAGCACGCGGTAGGCCTCGGCTATGGGTATCTGGAGACCGACCTCCAGGCGACCGCTGACGGCGTCTTGGTCGCCTTCCACGACCGGACGCTGGGCCGGGTGACCGGGCGCCCGGGACGGATCGCCCGGATGTCCCATCGGGACCTGTCCGGGGCTCTCATCGGCGGGACCGAGCCGATCCCGCTGCTTGAGGATCTCCTGGCCGCGTGGCCGGATGTCCGGTTCAACATCGACCTGAAGGACTCTCCCGCCGTGCGGCCGCTCGCTGACGTGCTGCGGCGGACCGCGGCCTGGGACAGGGTCTGCGTCACATCGTTTTCCGCGAGCAGGCTCCGGGCCGCGCGGCGCGTCTTCGAGCGGCAGGTCTGCATGACGGCTTCCCCGGTCGGCGCAGCCGTGGTGCGCTTCGGCGGCCCTCGTGACGCGCGCGAACCGTATCGAGTCGGGTCGCGCAGGGCCGGATCGCCCCAGACCGGGCCAGAGCGGGTGACACCCGAACCAACGGCGCCCGAACGGGGGCCCTATGCGGCGCTGGCGGAGCGGCTCGCACGCACGGGCGTGCGGTGCGCCCAGGTGCCGGCTGCGGTAGCCACCGAGTCTTTTGTCGGCCGGGCGCATGCGCTTGGGCTCCACATCCACGCGTGGACGATCAACGACGCCGCGAGCATGACCAGCCTGCTCGACATCGGCGTCGACGGAATCATGACTGATGAGACCGTCGCACTGCGTGAGGTGCTGATCGGCCGCGGCCAGTGGCACCCCCGCCGCGGCTGAGTTAAGCAGCCATCGCCAGACCGTCGGCAGCCTCGGAACGGGCGCGCCGGGGGTTGGAATCGGGCACAGCGGGAATCTTGTTCGCGTACTCGGCGTTATCGATTTCGGATGGCTAAGCGCCTGGGAGGCACTGACCAATGGCCGAACGCGCACTTCGTGGTACCCGGCTCGGGGCGACGAGCTACGAAAACGACCGCAACACCGACCTGGCACCTCGCCAGGAGATAGCTTTTGACTGCCCGAAGGGTCACCACTTTAGCGTGCCGTTCGCCGCTGAGGCGGAGGTTCCGGCGACATGGGAATGCAGGGTGTGCGGGGCGACGGCGTTCACCACGACCGGAGATCTGTCCGCCCCGAGGAAGGCCAAGCCACCCCGCAGCCACTGGGACATGCTCAGGGAACGCCGGTCGATCGCCGATCTTGAGGAAGTGCTCGCCGAGCGCCTGGCTGTGATCCGTGGCCAGCGCGGCGAGGACCCGGCGGCCAAGGTCAGCGCCAGGCAGCGCAAGAGCGCCTGAGGCCGGCCGAGCGGCCCCGCATTAGCCGAGCGGCCCCGCATTAACGGCTGAGTCAGGGTTGCCGAGCTCGCCGGGCGGCTAGCAGCCGGGCGGCTAGCGGTCGTTGGGTGTGGCCGGGGGGTTGCGGAGAGCGTGCCACCGGGCGGCTATTCCCCATTGTGCGATCCGCCACAGCGCCTCGACGACAACGCTCCGGCTCATCTTGCTGGCACCACGGGCGCGCTCCACGAACGTGATCGGCACCTCCACCACGGTCATCCCGCCCCGCAGCGTGCGCAGCGCAAGGTCCACCTGGAAGCAGTAGCCCTGCGATTCCACCTCATCCAGCGCGATCCGCCGCAGCGTCGTGTCCCGGAAGACCCGATACCCGGCGGTGGCGTCGCGGAGCCGGATGCCGAGCATGAGGCGGGCGTAGGTATTGGCGCCCCGGGACAGGATCTCCCGGGACCTGGGCCAGTTCATGACCCTGCCACCGGGTACATAGCGTGATCCGATCACGAGATCGGCGTCAGCCAGGGCGCTGAGCAGATCGGGCAGTTGCTCCGGCTGGTGGGAGCCGTCGGCGTCCATCTCGACCATCGCGCCGTAGCCCTGGTCGAGAGCCCAGCGGAAGCCGGCGATGTAGGCGGCGCCGAGCCCGTTCTTCCCGGGCCGGTGCAGGACGTGGATGCGGGAGTCCCCGGCCGCGAGCTTGTCGGCGAGTTCCCCGGTGCCATCGGGGCTGTTGTCGTCCACGATCAGCAGGTCAGCATCAGGCACCGAGCCACGGACCCGGCCGGCGATGGCCTCGAGGTTCTCCCGCTCGTTGTAGGTGGGGATGATCACCGCCACCTGGTCGGCGGGCCCGCCGGATGGGCTCGTACCAGTCAACTCTTCGCCTGCCTTCCAGCCGCGTCGCACTGCGTAGGTGATCCGCTATCGGTGCGTGACTTCATGCAGGTTACCTTCGTCGGGAGACAACAGAGCCGGAGGAGCCCAGCCAGTATAGAAACTCGAACCAGAGCTTGCCTTTAATAGGACAAACCAGCTGGAATCGCAAGCGCGTGGTGCAGGAATTCACACCCGCCCGCAGCGGCCCGCCGCGGGCAGGCACAGCGGCCTCGCACTCGCCCTGGGCAGGGGAAGGAAGTGAGCCTGGGCATCCCTTCGGACCGGAATCCGTCCCGTCGGCAACGAGATCGGTCTCCGTTGTCTACTGGGTGCCCAGGCCCCTCCCGGGTCCAACCCCCCGCCCAGCCGGGGCCGCGGCAGGCCTCCTCTGTACTGCACCTGGTACCAGGACGAGGAGATACCCTCACCCCCGGCACAGCCCCGTCGAGACAACACCGCCCCCGGCGGCTAGCCCGGTGCTGGACTGGGCAGCAACTTACCGTCGTTCAGCGTGATGTCAACCCTGGGCAGCCGGGGGCCGCAAGGCGGCGGGCAGGAGCGAAGGACCCTAGTCCGGGCATCCCCCTGGCGATAGCATGAAGCGGTTTCCCAGCGTGTAAGGGCGCATCGTTCGGGAGGACGGGTCATGACAGAAGATCAGCAGGTCTCGGAGTCGCAGATTGCCGTGCACTGGCGCGAGGAGGAGTACTACTACCCTCCCGAGTCATTTATCCAGCAGGCCAACGCGGCGGACCCGGCTATCTTCGAGCGGTTTAGCGAGGAGAACTTCCCGGACTGCTTCAAGGAGTACGCGGACCTGATCACCTGGGACGAGACCTGGCACACCACGCTGGACACCAGCAACCCGCCGTTCTGGAAGTGGTTCGTCGGCGGCAGGCTGAACGCCTCGTACAACTGCGTGGACCGGCACGCCGAGGCCAGCCCGGACAAGACCGCGATCATCTTCGTGCCGGAGCTGGAGTCCGACGGCCACGTGGAGATCAGCTATGCGGAGCTGCTTCGTCAGGTGAACGAGTTCGCGGCGGTGCTGCGCGACTCGCTTGGCCTGAAGACCGGCGACCGGGTGACCCTGCACATGCCGATGGTGCCCGAGCTGGCGGTCACCATGCTGGCCTGCGCCCGGCTCGGCGTCATTCACTCGCAGGTGTTCGGCGGGTTCAGCGGCACCGCCTGCGGGCACAGGATCGCCGACTCCGGCAGCCGCTTCCTGATCACGATGGACGGCTACTACCGCGGCGGCCAGCTGGCGGACCACAAGGTCAAGGCCGACGAGGCGCTCGCGGCGGCCCGCCAGGAGGGCCAGGAGGTCGACAAGGTTCTTGTCTGGCGCCGGCACCCCAGGCAGTACGCCTCGCAGACCCCGATGGCCGAGGGCAGGGACTTCTTCGTTGACGAGCTGCTCAGCGAGCACCGGGGGCAGGTGGTGGAGCCGGTGTCCATGCCGGCCGAGGCGCCGTTGTTCCTGATGTACACCAGCGGCACGACCGGCCGCCCGAAGGGCTGCGTGCACAGCACCGGCGGTTATCTCGCCTACGTGGCCGGGACGTCGAAGTACTACCAGGACATCCACCCCGGCGACGTGTACTGGTGCATGGCCGACATCGGCTGGATCACCGGCCACTCCTACATCGTCTACGGGCCGCTCGCGCTTGGCACCACGACGGTGATCTATGAGGGCGTCCCCAACTATCCCGACGGCGGGCGGCCGTGGCGGATCGCGGAGAAGCTCGGGGTGAACATCTTCCACACCTCGCCCACGGCGATCCGGATGCTGCGCAAGGTCGGCCCGGAGGAGCCGAAGAAGTACAGCTACCACTTCAAGCACATGACCACAGTGGGCGAGCCGATCGAGCCCGAGGTCTGGCGCTGGTACCACTCCGAGGTCGGCAAGGGCGAGGCGGCCATTGTCGACACCTGGTGGCAAACCGAGAACGGCGGCTTCCTGGGCAGCACGCTGCCCGCCCTGCAGCCGATGAAGCCAGGCAGCTGCGGGCCCGGCGTCCTCGGCGTCTACCCGGTGATCTACGACGAGGACGGCAACGAGGTCCCGGCGGGAAGCGGCAAGGCGGGCAACATCTGCATCCGCAACCCGTGGCCGGGTATCTTCCAGACCATCTGGGGACAGCCCGAGCGGTTCGTCGATACCTACTACGCGAAGTACAACACGAACCCGGACAGCAAGGACTGGCGCGACTGGCCGTACTTCGCCGGTGACGGAGCTCTCCAGGCCGCCGACGGCTACTTCAGGATCCTGGGCCGGGTCGACGACGTGATCAACGTGGCCGGGCACCGGCTGGGCACCAAGGAGATCGAGTCCGCGGCCCTGACCGTGCCGGAGGTCGCCGAGGCGGCAGCGGTGCCGGTGATCGACGACATCCGGGGCCGCGCCGTGGAGATCTATGTCTCGCTCAAGCCCGGCTTCGAGCCGGGCAAGGAGATGGAGGACAAGGTGACCAGGGCGATCGAGACCGAGATCGGCAAGATCGCCCGGCCGAAGAACGTCTGGATCGTGCCCGACATGCCAAAGACCAGGTCGGGCAAGATCATGCGCCGGGTCATCGCGTCCATCTCCAACTTCGCCGACATCGGGGATGTCACCACCCTGGCCAACCCCGAGATCGTCGAGGACATCCGCCACCACGTGCAGAGCGCGAAGGTCGCCAAGGACGACGTGCCGCGCGCGCTGACCGAGGCCGAGTTCGAGGAGATCAAGAAGTTCGGCGCGGAGTAGCCTGTCCCGCCTCTATATGCATGACGGCGGTGGCCCCAGTTGTGAACTGGGGCCACCGCCGTCGGCGTCCGCGGATCAGCCGGTCACCGACATGGACCCGGTGCCTGCGGGGCGCCCTCGCCGGCGATCTCCGCCAGGACGGCCTCGGTGTCACGGCCATGACTGGGAACCGGGCCGAGCACGGCGCCGAATCCGCTGTGCTGGACGGGCGGCGGCAGCACCTCCACCCGCCGGTCTCCCGCGAGGATGGCCGTCCACCGGTCCGCAAGCTGAGGATGGCTCACTACCTGGTCGACGCCCTTCACCGAGGCGTAGGCGATCTGGGCTTGGGCCAGCCGCCGCAGCAGCTCACCGGTCGCCAGCCGGGCCACGGCCCGGCGCAGCCGCCGTTCGAGGTCGTCGCGATGCTGGACCCGCTGCTGGTTCCCGGCGAACCGGCTGTCGCTGGCCATGTCGGGCAGGTCGAGGACGTCACGGCACAGTCGGCCCCATTCGGCTTCGTTCTGGACAGCCAGCAGGACCTCGTCACCGTCGGCCGTGACGTAGTCGCCGTAGGGGACGATGGTCGCATGGCGCGCGCCGCTGCGCGACGGCGGCCGGCCGGTCAGCTTGGTCAGCTGCAGCGGGTGCGACATCCACTCGGCGAGAGCGCCGAACAGCGACACCGTGACGACGCCACCGCGACCGGTCCTCGCGCGCTGCAGCAGCGCGCTGAGGATGCCGCTGTAGGCGTACATGCCGCCGGCGATGTCGGCGATGCTGATGCCTGCCTTGGCCGGCGCTTCCGGGGAACCGGTCACGGCCAGGATCCCCGCCTCGGCCTGCACAAGCAGGTCATAGGCCTTGCGGTCGGCATAGGGGCCGACGTCACCGTAACCGCTCAGCTGGCACGCGACCAGCCGCGGGTGCCGTTCGGCGAGCGAGACCGCCTCCAGGCCGAGCCTGCGGATGGCCGCAGGCGCGAGGTTACACACGAAGACGTCCGCGCGGCCGATCAGCATGTCCAGCATCCGCCGCCCGTGGTCTGCCTTCAGGTCCAGCACGACAGACTCCTTGGAGCGGTTGAGCCAGACGAACCAGCTGGACATGCCGTCGCCGGCGGCGCTGTCGTAGTCGCGGGCGAAGTCGCCTCGCCCCGGACGTTCGATCTTGATGACCCGAGCGCCGAGATCAGCGAGCTGCCGGGTGGCGAACGGGGCGGCCACAGCCTGCTCCAGCGCCACCACCAGCGTTCCGTCCAGCGGCCGGCCGCCGGCATCGGCCTGGCCGTCGGTGGGCGTGGTCACTACTGCTCCCTGTTAATCGACGATGGGTTGTCGACGATGGGTTTATTGACGATGGGGTTATCGGTGATGGCTGAGCGGTAGCCGACGTTTGTGCGCTGGCCAGCCCAGCGAGGTCCGGCATGGCGCCACAGTCCAGCACCGCGGCGTCGTCGAGCATCGCGGCGTCGTCCAGCCGGTCCAGGGCCGTCAGGAGCCGTTGCGCGGCGGGCTCGCCGAGCAATTCGGACGCCTTCGCGGCGATCTCCGGGCGGTCGGCGGGCCATCCGGGGCTGCCGCGGAACGCGGCGGTGCGCAGCTCAACAACCTCGCCATCGGTAAAGCTCAGCGTCACCTCGGCACCCCACCGGGCCGGATACGCGGCATCCAGTGTGGCGCTGGTGTGTATCTCGGTGCGGTCCATCCACTGCTGGAACCCGGCCGCCACCGCACGGGCGTTCTGGAAGTCCGCCAGCGAGGAGGTGCCGCGGGCGAGCGTGAGGGCCGCGCCGAAGGGCATCGAGAACTGGGCGTCGACCATGTTGCTGACGGTTCTCTTGCGCGCCAGTGGCTCGCCGACCAGGCCAGTCCCGGCGCTGAGCACCCCGCAGTCGATCCGCTGGATGCCTTCGACGCGCCCGCCTTCAGTACGGTATGCCGCCAGCAGGTCCATCACGCCGTGCATGTACCGGCAGCACGGATGGAACTTCACGCTGGTCTCATGCACCGCCCCCAGTCCGCCAGCGCGGCGGAGCACCGCCTCGGCATGGGCGTCCGCGCGGGCGCCGCCGTAGATGTGCATCAGGCCGTTGCGGTCCTCGAAGGCATTCAGCGGTCCGGTGAAACCAGCCGCGGCCAGCTCGACCGCGAGAATGCCGCCCGCTGCCGCTGACCCGGAATGGAGCCGCTTGGTCCAGGCGCCATCACTGAGGTAGGCCATGCTGCCTGCGGACATGCTCAGGGCAATGCCGAAGGCCCGGCGGATGGTGTCGGCGTCCAGGGCCGCGAGGCGCCCGGCGGCGGCCGCGGCGCCGAAGACGCCGCAGATGGCGGTCGGATGCACCCCCTGCCGGTAGAGCTCAGCGGGGCCAAGCAGCTCGCCGAGGCCGGCCATGACCTGGTACCCGACGACCGCGCTGTCCAGCACCGCGGTCATCGCCGGCGGGCGGGCGGCGGCGGCCGCGAGCAGTGCGGTCCAGATGACGGTGCCGGGATGCGAGCTGGATGGCTCGTGGGTGTCGTCGAGTTCGAGGCTGTGCGCGCTGATCCCGTTGAGCAGCGCCGCGTCCCGCACCGCGGCGCGCTGTCCGGTCCCCAGGACGGGGGCGGGGCCGGCCGACGCAGGCAGCAGCGCGTTTCTCGCCCGCCGTGCGGAGTCAGCGGCCGCGCCAGCGTTTGCCACCGCGACGTAGTCCGTCAGCAGCAGCCTGGCTCGCCCGCGCTCGGACGCCCCCGGGCGGGCCGCCGCGGCCAGGTCGGCCAGCGCGGATGTTACCGGCGACTCCGTCACCGCCCCCCACCTCCATCCCGGCTGGTCGCTGTGTTCCCCGACTGCGGCCGATTAGACCGGCCAAATCAGCTCGCTGCTCCAGTAAGCCCGCAGGCGCCACACCTGTCAAGCTTCCCCTGCTTGCTGGGCTTGGGCGGGGTCGGCCGGCGTTGGGCGTTCCCGGCCGCGGTCTTGACGGAGACCCCGAGCGGTCGCAATATGGCCGTCTAAAGAGACCGCGCCACAGCGCACCACGCAAGCGCGCACCCCACGACTGCGCACCACACGACCGGGCATCACATGGCCGGGCATGACACGACCGGGCATGACACGACCGGGTATGACAACTGCGAGCAGGAGCCGTCCGGTGGAGGCCAGAGCCGTCCGCACCTCGTTGCGAGCCGTGGGGCCCGGCCAGGTCAGCGCGTACCGTCGGGTGGCGGCTGACCTGCGCCAGGCGATCGCCGCTGGCCGGTACGCGGCCGGGCAGCGGCTGCCCACCGAGGCCGAGATTGTCACCGCCACCGGGCTGGGCCGCCAGACGGTGCGCCGGGCCTTCCAGGAACTCGTCACCGAGGGTGTCATCTACCGGGTGCGCGGCCGCGGCACGTTCGCCGTCCCGGGCGACGGGAAGTACCTGCGGTCCTTCGGTAGCGTCGAGGACCTGATGGCGCTGTCGCTGGACACCGAGATGCAGGTCGTCGAACCGCTGCACGTGCTGGCCAGCCTGGAGATCGCCGACCAGCTGCACGTCGCCGACGACACCGTCATGGCGATGTCCTTCCTGCGGCTGCATGAAGGCGTGCCGTTCTGCTACACCCGCGTTTACCTCCCGATGGAGCTCGGCCGAAGCCTCCGGGAGCTTCCTGAGCTTGCTGCGCTCGGGGAGTCCGGCGCCCGCGCCCGGCTTACCGTGATCAGCCTGGTCGATCGGGTCAGCGATCGCCCGATCCACGGCGCGCTGCAGAATGCCACGGCGGTGGCGGCCACCGCCGACATCGCCCGGCGGCTGGGCTGCGCGGCCGGCCTGCCCGTGCTGCGCATCGACCGGCTGTACCGCGACCGTGAGCTGCGCCCGCTGGAACTCGCGATCAACCACTTCAACCCCGACCGCTACTCCTACCGGCTTCAGCTGCGGGGACGGGTGGATCACTCCAGCCCGGGCCAGGACGCGCCGTGACCGGCGGCCTGGCGCGGGGCCACGCCCGGCAGGAGCGCGGACGGCAGGCACCTGACCGGCAGGCACCTGACCGGCAGGCACCTGACCGGCAGGCACCTGACCGGCTGGTGCCCGGCAGCCAGATGTCGGCCTCCCAGCGCAGCGCGGCCGCCATCGTCGGCGCGCTGTCCGCGGCCGGGACACGGCTGCTGTTCGGGATACCCGGCGGAGGGCCGAACCTGGACGTGGTCGGCGCCGCAGCGGCCAGCGGGCTGCGGTTCATCCTGGCCCACGGCGAGACGGCCGCCACGATCATGGCAGCGACCTGCGCCGACCTCACCGGGGCACCCGGCGCCGTCGTTGTCACCCGCGGGCCCGGGCTCGCCAGCGCCGTCAACGGTATCGCCCACGCGGCGCTCGACCGGCTGCCGCTCGTCGTCATCGCCGATACCGTCCCGGCGGCGGACTCCGGCCGGATCAGCCACCAGCGGCTGGACCAGGCCGCGCTAGGCCGGTCCGTAGCGAAGGCCGCCGTCACAGTCGGCGGCGGCCACCCGGAACAGGCCGCGAACCATGCCGTCGGGCTGGCGGCCGCGCCGCCCCCTGGGCCGGTCGTCGTCAACGTCGATGCCGACGTCCGCGACATCCTCCTCCAGGACGATGACCTGGGCGCGCTGCCCCCCGACGACGATCTCGCGCCGCTCATCGCGGCACTGCGGACAGCCCGGCGGCCCGCTGTGCTGCTTGGCCCCGGGGCAGTCCGGCACACCGGCGCCGTGCGCGCTGCCCTCGTCGGCAGCGGTATCCCGGCGCTGCACAGCTACCGGGCGCGGGGCATCGTGCCGGACTCAGCCGCCGAGGCGGCCGGGCTGTTCACCGGCGGGACCATGGAGTCACCCCTGCTTACCGCCGCCGACCTCATCGTCGGGCTCGGCGTTGACCCGGTGGAGCTGATCCCGGCGCCCTGGGACTACCCGGCTCCCGCCGTGCTCGTCACCGACGTCCCGGCCGGGTCCGCCGGATACTTCTCCGGCGGGCTCGAACTGGTCACCTCGCTGCCCGCCGCGATCGCGGCGCTGGCCGCGCACGGGGTGGGGCACGGCTGGCCCGAGGCAGCGGGCGCGACGGCGAAGACGGCTGCGGCGGGCCTCCTGCAGCGGGCAGCAACCGCCGCGCCGGGACGGCTCACGCCGCAGGACGTTGTCACCACGGTACGGGCGCACACTCCGCCTGGGACGATCGCCACCGTGGATGCCGGTGCCCATATGCTCGTGGCGATGCCGCTGTGGCCAGTTGACGAGCCACGCCGGCTGCTCATTTCCAGCGGGCTGGCGACCATGGGCTTCGCGCTGCCCGCCGCCATCGCCGCGGCCCTCTGCGTGCCGGGTGAGCCGGTCATCGCCTTCACCGGGGACGGCGGCCTCGGGATGGCGCTCATGGAGATCGAGACCGCCGTCCGGCATCGCCTGCGTATCGTCCTGGTGGTGTTCAACGACGCCACATTGAGCCTGATCAAGATCAAACAGTTCCCGGCCGGTCAGGGCGGGGCCGACACGGTCGGCTATCGCCCGGTTTCGTTCGCGCCCATCGCGGCGGCGATGGGCGCGGCGGCCGCGTCGGTCACCGATGTCGCCGGGCTCGTGGCGGCGCTGGCCCGGGCACTTGGCCGTGCGGGGCCCACGCTCATCGACGCGCGTGTCGATCCAGCGGGGTACCCCGCTGTCATGGACCTGACCCGGGGTGCCGCCGGCCGCCGCGGCGCACCAGAATGAACCGCCCGCCATCGCCCCGCGCACGCCGCGCGGCCTCCGGAGGGACAAGACGACGTCATGGCCGCACCTGAGATCGCAGACCTCGACCCCGACGAGCGCGACATCGTCTCGGTCGTGCACGACTGGGTTGAGGACAGCGTCCGCCCCGTTGTGCGCGATCTGGAACATAGCAACACGTATCCCGCCAAGCTGATCGATGCGATGAAGCAACTCGGCGTTTATGGGCTGGCCATTCCCGAGGCCTACGGCGGCTCTGGTGTCTCCACCGCATGTTTCGCGCTGGTCACCGAGGAGCTGGCGCGGGGCTGGATGAGCCTGGCCGGCGCGATGGGCGGGCACAGCGTCGTCGCGCGCCTCATCACCACGTTCGGCACCGACGCCCAGAAGGACAGCTGGCTGCCGCGGCTCGCCACCGGCCAGGCACGGGCGACGATGGCGCTCACCGAGCCGGGCGGCGGCTCGGACCTGCAGGCCATCCAGACCAGGGCGATCGCGGACGGCGAGGGCTACCGGCTTGACGGCGTGAAGACCTGGATCACTAATGCGCGGGCGGCGGATCTCACCGCTGTCCTGTGCAAGACGGACCCGGATGCCGTCCCCGCCAGCCACGGCATCAGCATTCTCCTGGCCGAGAAGGGACCGGGCTTCACGGTCTCCCGCGACCTGCCCAAGCTGGGCTACAAGGGGGTCGAGAGCTGTGAGATCGTCTTCGACGGCTACCAGTGCCCACGAGAGGCCCTGCTCGGGATCGAGGAGGGCCTCGGCTTCCGGCAGATGATGGGCGGGCTTGAGCTCGGCCGCATCCAGGTCGCGGCCCGGGCCGTCGGCGTGGCCCGGGCCGCGCTTGAGGACTCGCTGCGTTACGCGCAGCAGCGGGAGACTTTCGGGCAGCCCATCTGGCGGCATCAGGCGGTCGGCCATCGTCTCGCCGACATGGCCACCCGGGTCGACGCGGCCCGCCTGCTGACCGTCCGGGCGGCGGCCGCGCTGGACGCAGGCCAGCGCAGCGACCTGGAGGCAGGAATGGCGAAATTGTTCGCCTCAGAGGCGTGCCTGCAGGTCACCGCCGACGCGATCAAGGTGCACGGCGGCTATGGCTATTCCGCCGAGTTCGACGTCGAGCGCTATTACCGTGACGCCCCGCTGATGGTGGTCGGCGAGGGCACCAACGACATCCAGCGCAGCGTCATCGTCCGGCAACTGGTCGACCGGTACCCAGGCTGACCGCGCACCATCCAACCGCCCCCCCGGGCAGCACTACAAGGGAGTAGGCAGTGGCCATTACCGTAGCGAAGTTCAAGGACGTCTCCCAGGGCACCCAGCCGGGTCAGTTCACCATCGGTGAGCGGGAAGGGGTGGCGAGCCTCAGCGATCTCGACCCGATCTACCGGCGGTTGCTCGACGATCCGGTCACCGCCATCGTCGCCGTCACCGGGTCGGACGGCCTGCCGAATCTGACCCCGGTGTGGTTCGACTACGCCGGCAATACCGTCCTGCTGAACCTGGCTACCCACCGCAAGAAGGTCGGCTGGCTCCGCAAGGCACCACACGCGACGTTCCTGCTGATGAACCCCGAGAACCCGTATCACTGGGTCAGCCTCAAGACGGTGGTGGCCCGCGAGATCTCCGAAGACGACCCGGTCGAAGGCCCGCTGGTCACCGAGCAGCTAGACCGGATCTGGGTCAAGTACACGAGCAACGATCCGCCCTACGGCCTGCGCGATCCGTCGATCGATGAGAGGCGGGTGCTGTTCGAACTCGATGTGGTGAAGGTCGCCACGTTCGGCCGGCCCTAGCCACCGCA
>WNFF01002737.1_pt1 | contig 18504 bp, 14 predicted proteins | sample 5400441 | NCBI WGS metagenome assembly WNFF01 (sample SAMN13153345, study PRJNA577476) | soil metagenome | isolation source: 120 cm saprolite under Douglas fir tree site 2 hole 3 replicate 1 | place: USA:California | collected 2015-04-18 | reverse complement strand
CAGCGCCGCAGGCACCGCGATGACGACTGCAACGAGCTGGCTGCTCAAGCGTCGACCCTGGGATGGGCACCCTCTCCCGCTTGCGGGAGAGGGATCGGGGGTGAGGGCTGAACGAAACCCACCGCCGCTAGAAAAGCGAAGGGAAGGCGGTCTGGACTGTCTGCAGGGTGACCCCTTTGGCCGAAGTCAAGCCCGGGCAGGTCGGATCCGAGGCCTGGGAGCTCGACGGCTGGTAGTCGTGGTACGACTCGAGCTCGTACTTGAGCGATGCGTATGTCAGGAACCACGTGATGAACTCGGACTGGCAGTACGAAACCACGACCGTGAGGCTCGAAGCCGTCGCGGACGAGGAAGCACCGTTCGGCGAGGCCGATCCGACGCGGATCACGTGGACGTCGTGAAAGATCGTCTTGGTGGCGATCTTGCCGTTAGCGTCCACCGTGGCGATGATCGAGATGTAGTCGTCGGGCTGGATGTTGCCGCCGACGCCCTGCAGGTCGCTGGTCGGTAGCTGCAGGGCGACGTATCCCGACGGAATTGGGAGGTACTCGGACTGAGCGCCGAGCGCCGCGCCCGGCTTGGCGATCACATTGGCGGTGATCGGCTCGCCCGACACAATCGTTACCAGAGGGATCATGCCCTTCACGTCGGCGGTGTTGTGGAAGAAGAGCGACAGCGGGTAGCCGGCGACCGGGATGCTCCTCATTTCGAGCGCCGAAGCGTCGATCGGGATTCGCGGCGGCAGGTCCCTCGTGGCGACGACCACCGTTTGCTGGGCCGTTTCCTGGCCCGAGCTGGCGTTGATGGCGACCAGCACGAAGGCCGCGATCACCAGCAGGGCCAGCACAATGCCGATGATCGTGAATGGCAGGCGGGAGGTCAGTCCGGGAGGGTTAAGGCGCGCCAAGGCCGGACCATCATAGGCAAGATATCCGCGTGTCGCGCCGCTTAGAGCGGGCTCGCCGTGGCCCGGAAATCAGCCAGCGAGGGCAGTCCCTGGTGGAGTTCGCGCTGTCCTCCGTGGTGCTCCTGCTGCTTGTCGGCGGGCTCGTCGACATCGGGCGAGCGATTTACATCACGGAGGCGCTCTCGAACGCAGCCAGGGAGGGAGCCCGGCACGGCATCTGGTTCGAAGCGCCCCGCCAGCAGTCGTCCTATTTGTACGACGCCCAGATCAAGTCGGTGGTCGACCAGGAGCTGGCGACGGCCTCGCTGCCTGCGTCGGTGCTCAAGAACCCAGGCACGACGTGCCCAGGTGTCACGGACGGGAACGCGTATCACAACCCGCCCTACGCGAACTCGGCTTACCCGCCGACAGCGAACGTGACCTGGCTCTACATCTGCTACGACAACACGCCGAGCATCGACTTCACTGGTCCGCCGTCGGGCCAGGGCAACCAGGACCTCAACGTCATCGTCCTTTACACATACGCGCCGCTGACGCCCCTTGTAGGCGGCCAGTTCGGCACCTTCCACCTGGCCGCCAACCAGCACATGACGGTGCAGGGACCATAGATGAGGCCCGCGACGGACCGTAGGCACGAGGGTCAGAGGTCGCAGGCGCTGATCGAGTTCGCGCTCATCTCGCCGGTGCTGCTGCTTCTGATCTTTGGCGTCATCGACATCGGCCGCGCCGTCTTCTACTACGACACGCTCTCCCACGCGGCCCGCGAGGGCGCGCGCACCGCGGTTCAAGCCTCGAACACGCTGCCGACCGACGCGGACGTGCTGGCGACCGTGTCGCAGCAGCTCGTCGGGGCGCCGGTGTCCGAGCCATGCCCCCAGGGTCCGATCACCGCGGCGGTGCCTCCGGACAACACCGCGTGGCTGTTCGTGACCGAGCCCAATCCCCCTGCCACTGTGGAGGACAACCCGCCCATGAATGCGCCGGGCGGCGAATATCCCGCCAGCGCGCTCGGCTCGTGCAGCGCGGTCAATCCGGCCGCGGGGAACGCCAGCCTGCAGGTGACGCTCAAATTCAACCTGGTGCTGATCACGCCGATCATCTCCCAGGCGACCGCCAATCGAATCCTGCTGACGGCGATCGCGATCTTCCGCACGGAGTACTGATGGCGGCTGGTAGGGCTGAGGCCGGGCAGGCAATCGTGATCGTGGCGCTGATGATCGCCGTGGTCGTCGGCATGGCCGCGCTCGCGATCGACGGCTCGCGCGCCTATGCACTGCGGAGGGATCTACAGGCGGCGACCGATTCTGCCGCGCTCGCGGCCGCGGACAACTTTCGGCGCACGTCCAGCTACAGCTCGGCGGAGCAGGCGGCCAACACCGTGTTTGGGGTCAACCTACGGCTCTACGGGTCGCCCTCGTGCTCGCCCGGCTTCGGTGCGCCGGGCGCGTCGGGGTGGACCATCCAATGCACTTACAGCGACGGCACCACGCTGACCGATGTCGTCACCAACCAGGGAGCGACCGGAGTGAGGTTCAGCCTCACCGCCTCGCGCACGCTGGCGCTCCAGTTCGGGCGCATCCTGACGAACGGCACCACCCCAACCCTCGGGACGTCCGCGGGGGGGCGCGTCAACAACCTGCTCTTCTCGCCGACGATCGCGGCGCTCGACCAGTCCGGCTGCGGTGGCGTCGGGGGTTCCGCGATCACCATCGGCTCCGGCGCCGGAACGCTCTCCGTCTATGGCGACATCCCGAGCGCTGCTTCGGCGCCATGCACCTATCCCGACGTGGCCGGCGCCACACGTGCGGGGTTCAACCTGGCCGACCCCGGTTATCCCTTGCCCGCGGTGACGGGGGGCAGCGAGCCGACGCCCAGCAGCAACATCGTCCTCCTGCCCGGCGCGTATGCGTCGAACCCGAACTTCACCGGCGGCCATTGCTGGTTCCTCAGCGCCGGCGTCTACGAATGGCTGGGCGGCTACACCAACACCGCGGATTTCGTCAGCAACGAGCTGAAGCCCCCTGACGAATCTGTGGTGGGCAACAACACGATTCTCTCCAGCTACCAGTTCTGGAACACTGGCGGCTTCCGCTGCGCGGGCTCGTTCCTCACGAACACTTCGAACGACCCACGCAACCCCGTGCGCAACGGGACGTGGGCCGTCGAGCTGACCTCGGTTCGCACCGAGACGTCCGGCGGCGTGACGTACAACCGCGAGAGCGCCCCTTCGATGTGCCGTACCGTCAACACGGCGACCCGCAACGACATCGTTGTCCAGGTCAGCAACGTTCCCGGCGCCACCTCGTACAACGTCTACCTCGGCGCGCCCGGAAACGCCTGCAACGGCCCGTTGGGGTTTCTCACCAACATCCCGGTGAGCGGCACGGGGTCGAACAACCTGACCACCCCGTGCCCCATCTACTCGGGCGGCGGCTGCAGCCTCGGCAACGAGCAGCTGACCATCGATTCGATCCTGCTGGGCTCGTGGGCACCAAACGCCCTGGCCTCGCCTGACACGTTGGGTGCGTATCCACCCGACCCCGAGACCGCGCCCCTGTCGGGCACCCTGCCGAACCAGGGCCCAACGCGCGGGGCTGGAGCGGCCGGGGATCGCGCGAACGAGAACGCATGCATGGACTCTGGCGGCAACCTGGTGAGCTGCCCGGGCGCGATCACGCCCGGCGCGGTCGAGTTCTACGTGCCATCGGGAGGATGCATGAACATGTCCGGCCTCGGGGACAACTTCCTGTTCAGCGGCTATCAACACGACTGGGTGCAGGTGTACGAGCCGCTGGGCAACGCGTGCTCCAACGTACTCGGCGCAGCAGGTAACTCCGCCCTGACCGGGTTGACCTACGCTCCCGGCGCCTCGATCAGCATGCCGTCGAGCTTCCTGTTCGAATCCGAGGGCATGGGCGGCGTGATCGCCGACGCATTGAGCATCACGGGCTCGCCAGCCCTGCAGTACAGCCCGATCTACGCACCGGTTCCGTTTTCCGCCCGGCTGGTGGCCTGAACGTCCGCGGCCGGCGCCGCTTCGTGGCCGTCGCCTGACGGTTCGGTCGCCTCGGCAGTCGGTGCCTGCGTAGCCGCAGGCGCCTGTAGGCGGGAGCGGATCGAGCCTGCGGACCGTTTGTCGCCCGCGTCCTCGAACCGCTGCGCCGCCACGCCCCACGCCGAACGGGCCTCATCGCGGCGGCCCAGGCCCGCGAAGGCGTCGCCGCGCACGGCCAGCGCCGCGGCGCGGTCCTTCGTCTTGTCCGCCGGCAGGAGCATGAGCTCGCTTTCGATCAGGCGAAGCACCTCTTCGTAGGCGCCGACTGCGAGCGCGTTCTTCGCCGCCTGTCCGAGGAATGACGACGTGCGCATGGCCTCGGCCGCGGTGCCCGCCTGGTAGAGATGGTTCGCGATCTCGGCGGCGTGGTCTTTGGCCGTCTTGCCGTAGACGCGCTCCAGGGTGTCGGCTATCGCCAGGTGATATGCCTGCAGCCGCGGCAGCGGCATGCCTGCCAGCACGCGCTGGCGGACGAGGTCGTGCGAGAACCGGTAGCGCTCGTTTCCGGCCCTGGACAGCAGCCGCGCCTTGGTCGCCTCATCCAGCGCCTCGCGCAGCTCGCCGCCGGACAGCTCGCCGAAGGCCTCGAACAGCGCGACGTCGAAGTCGCGCCCGATCACCGCGGCCGCCGTCAGCATGCGGTGCGCCGGCTCGCTGAGCCGCTCGAGGCGACGGCCGATGAGGCCGCGCACGCTCTGCGCGAGCTCGAGGTCTTCCTCTGTGTAGCTGGCCTGCGATCGAGCGCGCACGCCGCCGAGGAGGCCTTCGGACTCCGCCATGTAGAGGTATGAGTGCTCGACGAACAAGGGGTTGCCCTCGGTCGCGGCCTGGATGCCGATCAGCTGTACAGCCGTCAGCGCGCCGCCGGCGAGGCTCATCAGCATCTTCTCGACCTCGGCATCCGTCAGCCTGCCGAGCGCGATGCGCTGCGCCCGGCGGCGGCGGAGAAGTCGCGCGCCCACACCGGTGAACGGCCGCTCCGGGTCGAGGTCGGTCTCCCAGTAAGTGCCGATGAGGACGATCTTGCTGTTGCCGAGCCGCTCGGCAAGGTCACGCAGCAGCAGCACAGTCGCCTCGTCGGCCCACTGGAGGTCGTCGAGCACGACCAGCAGCGGCTTGGCGCCCTGCGAGGCGACGAGCACGTCGAAGACCGATTTGAACAGCAACTCGCGCCGCCCGTCGGGCGTGGCGTTCGAACCCAGCGTCGTGCCTCGCACCTTGGTGCGGAGGCCGGGCACGAGCTCGGCCAGCATCGCGCCGCTGGCGGCTGCGAGCTCCTGAAGAGGTCTTTGTGGTGCCACGGCGATCGCGCCGGCCAGGACATCGCGGAACGGCGCGTACGGGGCTTCCTCCTGCTCGGCGCAGCGGCCGCTGAGCACGATCCATCCCTTGCGTGCGGCTTCAGTGGAGACTTCCGCGACCAGGCGCGAAGCGCCGATGCCAGGCGCCCCCGCGAGGAGAATCATGCCGCCGGTGCCGGTGGCGGCGCGGTCCAGGACGAGGCGGATGTCGAGCTTCTCCTGGGCGCGACCCACGAAGCCGTCGCCCGGCGTGGTGACGGCTGGGGCGATGGCGGCAGGCATCTCGCCGGGGGTCGCCTCGTGCAGGCGCCATCGGTCTGGGAATCCCTTCAGCTTGTAGTGGCCGCGGTACGTGAAGTGGATCTCGGCCACGGGCCCCACCAGCTGGCGGACGACCTCGGAGACGAGCACCTGCCCGCCCTTGGCCTTGCCCGCCACGCGCGCGGCCATGTTGACGGCCGCGCCGAAGAAGTCGCCCGCCTCCTCGACTACCTCGCCGGTGTTGATGCCGATGCGGATCCGGAGCCTGCGGTGAGGGTTCGCCTTGCTGTAGTCGGTGATCGCGCGCTGGATGTCGAGCGCGCACTCGACCGCGTGCCGCGTCGAGCCGAAGCTCACCATCACGCCGTCGCCGAGACCTTTGATGCGCCGTCCCGCGTGCTCGGTGATCATCTCGCCGACGATGGTCTCGTAGGCCTTCATGATCTCGTGCGACTCGGTGAAGCCGCGCGTCGTCAGCAGGTTGGTCGAGCCTTCGACGTCGGTGAACATGATCGAGACCGTGCCTTCCGTCTGACCCGTCGAGAGGCTGCCGATGATCGTCTCCGCCGTCAGCGGCGACGACGCGTCGATGGCCTGGCCGAGCCCGGCGGCGACCTCGCGGAGCAGTGAAGGCCCGGATCGGAACCCGGCCTCCCCCTGAGCGTACTTGACCATCTCGAGCAGTCCCGCCTCCGCCGCCTGGCGAAGCTCGCGCGACGCGGACTCCTTGGACAGGTGGTTCGGCTTGGCGTAGTCGCTGGCCTTGATCTCGGCGCCCTCGAAGACCTGGGTGATCGCAGGAGCAAGGCGGAGGTTCAGGTTCTTGTTCGACACGATGCTCTCGATCACGGCCTTCAGGCGGCGGCTGACGCCGAGGCTGCCGTGGCCGCCCTCGGTCTGGACGGTTGGCAGCATGCCCGCGTTGGCGATGAAGCCGCTCTGAGCGGCCGCGGCCATGCGGCCGAGCTCGGTGGTGGCGCGTGCCATCGCGGTGGCGGCCTGCAGTGCCTGCGATGCCGCAGCCGAGTCCCCCGGGGAGACACGGGACGTCGGTGCGGCCGGCACCGGCCCTGCGGCGATGGGAGCCACTCCCTGCACCGGCACGGCACGGACCTCGCCGGGGAGTGGGGCGGGTGGTTGCTGGGGACCGGCAGGCACTGGAGGCGGCTGGTACACCGGCAGCGGCTCGGCGACCGGGGCCCCCGGCGGCGGAGCGGCGGCCTGCAGGTCGGCGACGGCCGACCGGGCCGCGTCGATCAGCTTGCGCATCTCTTCCTGCATCTCGGGCGTGGACGCCATCGCCTGCGCGGGCGCGGACGCGGTCGCCTGCGTTTGCACCGTCTGCTGCAGACCAGGGCGGTCCGAGCTGAACGGCACCACCACGACCTGGCGGACGACCTTCTCCTCGCCGCCGCGCTGGCCGCTGATCAGCGGGTCCTTGACGACCGGCATCATGCTGTCCGACCCGGCGGGGATGAATCGCGCCTTCACCGGGTCGAACAGGTCCTGGTCGACCTGAACGCCGTAGAACGCGGCCTTGTCCAGCGCGGTGGGTACGTAGCCGGTCGCGTTGTATTCGAGGCGCAGGTCGCCGCCCATGCCGAGCAGGAAGATGTCGCGCAGGATCGGGCCGTTCTGGTCGTAGCCCACGACCTCTGCGATCTGTGCGATCTTGCGCCGCCCGTCGGGCATGCGCGCCTGGTGGACGATGAGGTTCACGGCCGAAGCGATCTGCGCGCGTACGGCCTCGAACGGGATGTCGATCGAAGCCATCATCACCATCGTCTCCAGGCGGGACAGGGCGTCGCGCGCGGAGTTGGAGTGGATGGTCGACATGCTTCCGTCATGGCCTGTGTTCATGGCCTGCAGCATGTCCAGCGCCTCGGAGCCGCGAACCTCACCGACGAGGATCCGGTCGGGGCGCATTCGCAGGCTGTTTCGGAGCAGCTGCCTGATGGTGAGCTCGCCCTTGCCCTCCACGTTCGGCGGGCGGTGCTCGAGCGAGATGACGTGGGGGTGGTCGATCTGGAGCTCGGCAGCGTCCTCGATCGTGATCACGCGTTGGTTGTGCGGGATGAAGCGAGCGATCACGTTGAGCGAGGTCGTCTTGCCTGAGCCGGTGCCGCCGGACACCAGGATGTTCATCCGACCGAGCACGGCGGCCTTGAGAAACTCCGACATTGCCGGGCTCAGGCTGCCCTCGCGCGTGAGGTCGTCCATGCCGAGGACCGCGTCCTTGAACTTCCTGATCGTCAGCGCGGGGCCGTGGATGGACGCCGGCCTGATGATCGCGTTGACGCGGCTGCCATCGGGCAGGCGCGCGTCGACCATCGGGTTAAGGCCGTCGATGTGGCGCCCGGTCGTGGCGACCATGCGCCGGATGGTCTCGAGCAGCTGGTTCTCGTCGTCGAAACGGACCTCGGCCTTGGCGAGCACGCCGCGGCGCTCGATGAAGACCTGGTCGGGGCCGTTGACCATGATCTCGCTGACCGACCGGTCGTGGAGAAGCGGGTCGAGCGGGCCGTAACCGACCGCGGCGCGAAGGATGATGTCGGCGAGCGCCGACTTCTCTGCGGCGTTGAGCGTGATGCCGTCCTCGGCGAGGAAGCGGTCCAGGTAGGTGCGCACCGCGCGCGAGAAGGCGAGCGTGTCGCCCGTGGTCAGGCCCGCGTCGCGCACCAGGGCAAGCCTGTCGCGAAAGTCGTTCGCGAGGTTCTGCAGGTCCTTTCCCTGCCGAGCCGCTGCCTGCTCGATGTCGGACCGACGGCGCTGCGGAACGGGCCCTTCGGTGAGCGTCGCCCACGCGTCGACGAATTGCATCTCGAGGAGGGCACGTGACGACGCGACTGCGGGGATCACGCGCTGGCGCTCGGTCAGGCGGATCTTTACGGCCAGCCCGACGCCGTCGTTGGCCTGGCTCGGGTCCATGTACGCCGGGATCCATTCGCCGTCGCGGAAACGCAGGATCGCCTTCCGGGCCGTCGCCTTGTCGCCGGGGTCGGACTCGAGGTTGGGGTCCTCGACCGATCCGAGGACGACGTACTTGATGTCGATGAGCGGGATCAAGCGGGGACGGTCGGGGTCCGCCTGCGTGAAGATCGGGAAGCCCGCCGCGCTGAGGGCCCGCGCCTCCGATTCGCCTTTCTCGAGCCCGCCGTCCATACGGTGGACGGAGACCGGGATGCGTTGGGTGGCCGGCACCATGCCTGCCTGCGACTCGGGTTCGGTTCCCTCCGGGCCGCCCGGCAGCACCCTGAGCTCACTCATGGGCTGGGAGGCAAGGAGGGGGCATCGAATGGGTCATTCTTGGCGATGCTAGCACCGGGATTACCGCGCTCAACCCCAATACGAGATCGATTCCGTCAGCGCAGCCTGGTCTCTGGTGGACGGCGCCGGTCGATGATCCATTTGGAGCCGGGAATCCGCTTCGCGACGCCCTTCACCTCGGCCGCACGCGATGCCAGGGCCGGCGCGCTGCTGAAGTTTCCAGGCTTCGACATGACGATGCCGATGGACAGCGACACGAGCGGCGTCCGATGCGTGTGGCCCGTGCGATCCTCGGACTCGATCCAGCCGCGCTCGCGGTCGGCCACGTCATACAGCGCCGGCACCTCCCGGTCGAAGCGGCGCGTGATCTCCGACGCGAGGTCTTCGGCGAGCGGCTGGTTGGTGAGGATGACGAAGTCGTCGCCGCCGACATGGCCGGCGAAGTGTGAGGGCGAGTAGTTCTCCTCCAGCACCTCGAGGATGATCGAGGCGAGTGTTTTGATCACGTCATCGCCGCGGATGAATCCGTAGTGGTCGTTGTAGCTCTTGAAGTTGTCGATGTCGGGATAGAGGCACGCGAACTCCTGCGCGTGAAGGCGGTGTGAGATCTCCCGCATGATGTCCGAGTTGCCGCTCATCCCTGTGAGCGGGCTCAGCTCTCGGGTCGTGGTGGCGCGCATGATGACCGCGCGCAGGCGGGCGACCAGCTCCTCGCCGATGAACGGTTTGGTCACGTAGTCGTCGGCGCCGGCCATCAGGTGCTCGACCTTGTCCTTGATCGAGCTGCGCACAGTCAGGAAAACGACAGGGATGAGGCGCGTGCGGAAGTCCTTGCGCAGCTCGGCCAGCACCTGGTCGCCGGTCGTGGATCCCAGCATCAGGTCGAGCAGGATGATGTCCGGCCGCCACTCCACCGCAGCTTCATGCGCGGCGCGGCCGTCGTCGATGGTGATGGTCTCGAAGCCTGCGCGCTCGAGCACGCGCTTCAGCAGCTGCAGCACCTGCACCTCGTCGTCGACCACCAGCACGACCTCGCGATCGCTGCGCCTCGGCTTCCGGTTCACCGACCTCGCCGTCCCTTCCTCTCTGGCGATGGTCACTCCCCGGCGTCCGCGGAGTCCGGCGAAGGGTGCCTGGGTGGCACCGGGATCCTCTCCGTCAGCGCCAGCGCGCGCTCGGCGGCCGTGCGGATCTCGTTCAGGTCGTTCTTGATCGCCTCGGGATCCGAGGTTTCCTCGGCGATCAGCTCGCAGTAGTTGACGATCACCGCGAGCAGGTTGCGGAACTCGTGCACCAGCTCGCGCGAAGCGAGGAGGCGCTCGGGCTCGCCGGTAACGTTCATAGCCGTTTCACCAGCCGCCATGTATTGATCTCGCCATCTCGTTCATATCCCAGCTCATCCAGCACCTGGCGGGCTATGGCGAGGCCGCGTCCGGTCTCGCTGGTCGGCTCCGGCATGGCGCGAGTCAGGTGATTATGAACGGGAGGGCCGCGATCGACGAACGTAGCCAGGGCCATGTGCCCCTCCAGCTTCAGACGGAACTCAACGGGCGCGTCGGTCGGGCCGTCCAGCCGCCCGTGGGTCAGCACGTTGGCGCCGATCTCGGCGAGCGCGCTCTCGAACAGCATGATGTTGGTCTCGTCGAGGGAGCCTGGTCCCTTCTCGCGCAGGAGCTGCACTGAGTGGTGCAGCGTGTCCAGCGCCTCGTCGAGCCGGGTCAGGGTGGCCTGGAATTCGAACGGTTGTGCGAACTCAGAAGTCAGTGAGCGCGTCCTCGACCGTTGGGTAGTAGGCGAAGACGCGATCCAACGTGGTGAGCTCCAGGACCACACGCACCTGCTGGTTCGGCGCGGCGAGGCGCAGGTCGCCCCTGCTGCCGCGTACCAGCTTGAGTGCCGCGATCACTGAGCCCAGGCCCGTGCTGTCGACGAAGCTAACGCCTTCCAGGTCTATGACCAGACGTGGAGGGCCGTTTTTGATCGCATCGCCGATCGCCTCTTTAAGCGCGGGCGCGCCGGCTACGTCGAGCCGGCCCGATGGAACGACGACTGTCACCCCTGCCTCGGTCTGACGCGTCTGAACGTCCAGGCTCACGGATCGACAGCCTACAACGCTGGGAAGCCGTAACGCCCTCCTTAAACTCTGCGTGTGCCGCCCGAAGAGACCGGTCCCAGGACCCTGATAGTCGAGGACGAGGAAGCCCTGGCCAAGTCGATGGCACGCATCCTGAAGAGCCGGAACATCGAGGCAGACACAGCTTTCTCAGGTGCCGAGGCGCGACAGCGGATGGCCGAGGCGGAGTACGGCGTCGTCCTGCTCGACGTCCGCCTGCCGGATGAGTCGGGCTACGGGCTGCTCGGCGAGCTGCGCGCGCTCAAGCCCGACATCGCCGTGGTCATGATCTCGGGGGTCGACGACCCAGAGCTGGGCAAGGCCGCGGTGGAGCACGGCGCCCACGGCTACTTCGTCAAGCCCATCGGCTCGACCGAGCTCTACCTGGCGGTCGTCAACGCGATCCGCCGTCGCCGGCTTGAGTTGGAGTACCAGGCCAACCTGAAGCGACTGGAGCAGATGGTCGCCGAGCGCGCGGAGCAAATGCAGAACGCTGCGCACGTGCAGGCAGGCATGCTTCCGCGCTCGCCGCTGGATGGCGAAGGTTTCGAGGTGGCCGCCCACTTCACGCCCGCGCGCGAGATCAGCGGCGACTTCTACGACTGGTACCTGCCCGACGCCAATCGCATCGCCGTGACGCTCGGCGACGTCATGGGCAAAGGCCTGCCCGCAGCGATGATGATGGCCACGGTCCGCGCGGCGCTGCGCGCGTCGGCGCAGGTGGAGGACCTCGAGCAGTCGGTGCGGCTTGCCGCTCGCATCATGGAGGCGCCGCTCGAGGTCAACCAGGCGTTCGTCACGGTGTTCCACGGCGTATTCGACATCACCAGCGGCGACATCCACTACATCGATGCGGGCCACGGGCATGCGCGCATCCTGCGCGGCAGCACCGGACAGGAGAACCTCTCGCTGCGCGGAGCCCCAATCGGCATGTTTCCCGATACGGAGTTCAGCATCGGCTGGGCCAACCTGAAGCCCGGCGACACGCTGCTCGTCTTCTCGGATGGCCTGCTCGACCTGCGGCCCGACATGGCGGTGAAGGATGTGCTCCTACCCGCCGACGTGAGGCGCAGCGCGACGGCGCAAGAGCTGGTCGACAACCTCACCCAGGGCGTGCGCGGGCGTGAGATGGCGGACGACGTGACAGTGCTGGCGCTGCGGAGGAAGTGGAACCCCAAAGCTTGATTCCAGCCGTCTGTATACAAACGCACAAAATCCGCGCCCTCGACGCGCACTTTGTATACAAACGCTGAATTGAACAGCTAGGTGGTCGGCGCCGGCTCCTGCACGGGGCCGAGCCAGCGCTCAAGCACCGCCGCCACCACGTGCAGCTTGATCGGCTTCGAGATGTAGTCGTCCATGCCCGCGGCGAGGCATCGCTCGCGGTCGCCTGCCATGGCGCTCGCGGTCATGGCGATGATCGGCGTGTGCCGTCCTTCTTTTTCGTGGCGGCGGATCTGGCGCGTCGCCTCGTAGCCGTCCATCTCCGGCATCTGGCAGTCCATGAGCACCGCGTCGTAGTTCATGCGGTCGAGCACGCGCACGGCCTCGACGCCGTTGCCCGCCTTGTCGGCGCGGTAGCCGAGGCGCTCGACCATTCGCATCGCGACCTTCAGGTTCGCCACGTTGTCCTCGACGATCAGCACGCGGCCGCCGTGGTCGGGCCGCGCCACCTCCGGCGTGTGCTCGCCGGCCTCGTGCTTCCCGTACTCGGGCCGCGACGAAAGAAGCGTGTGAAGCACGTCGAAGAGCTGGGAAGGACGCACCGGCTTGACGAGCTCGATGTCGACCCCAGGCACAGGCTGCTCCGAATGCCCCGCCGAGGTGAGCAGCACCACCACCATGTCGCTGAGCTTCGGGTCGCTCCGTATCTCCGCGGCCACTGCGCCGCCGTCCATGGCAGGCATCATCATGTCGACGATCGCGACGTCGAATGGATCGCCGGCTGCCGCGTCGCGCATGGCCTTCAGCGCTTCTCGCCCGCCCTCATAGCTGTGCTGACGCATGCCCCACGAATCGAGATAGCGCTCGAGGATGAGGCGGTTCGTGCGGTTGTCATCGATGATCGCGACCGCCGTGCCGGTCAGGTCGCCGGTTGCGCTGGCTGCGGCCGCGCTCTCCGACTCGCGGAAAAATGCAGTGAACCAGAACCGGCTGCCGATGCCCTTGATGCTGTGGACCCCGATCTCGCCGCCCATCAGCTGGGTCAGCATCCGCGCGATCGCCAGCCCAAGCCCGGTGCCTCCGTGGCGCCGCGTGGTGGAGCTGTCCACCTGCGAGTACGTCGAGAAGATCTGACCCCGCTCGTCTTCGGAGAGCCCGATGCCGGTGTCGGACACCTCCCACCGCAGCAGCACTCCGCGGCCCTTCGTCTCGCCACGGCGCGCGCGCACCACCACCTCGCCGACGTCGGTGAACTTCACCGCGTTGCCGATGAGGTTGAGGAGGACCTGTCGCAGCCTGCCGGGGTCACCGACCACGACCTCCGGGATATCCGGCTCGATGTCGACGATGAGCTCGATGCCCTTGTTCGAAGCGGGCTCGGCAAACAGCTCGACCGCCTCTTCGGTCACATGTTTGGGGCTGAAGTCGATCGTCTCCATGCGGACGCGGCCGGCCTCGATCTTCGAGAAGTCGAGGATGTCGTTGATGATCTCGAGCAGCGTGTCGCCCGAGGTGCGAATCGTCTCCACGTAGTCGCGCTGCTCCGGCGTGAGATCGGTGCCCAGCAGCAGGCCCGTCATGCCGATCACCCCGTTCATCGGCGTCCGGATCTCGTGGCTCATCGTGGCCAGGAACTCGGACTTCATGCGCGTCATCTCCTGCAGCTGCTCGTTGCGCTGCGCGAGGTTGGCGAGCAGCTCGGTCTTGGCCTCTTCCGCAGCGGCCGCCGTGGCGCGGCTCGACTGCAATGCGCCGACGACGCGGCGCACCAGGAGGCCCAGCGCGACGAGAGTCAGCGCCGCCAGGAGGGCCTGCCCGGTGTCGGGCAGCTCGGGATTCGTGAAGGCGACAGTGGCGATGTTTGCGACCGCGAGCACGGCGCCTATGGCGAACTCGAGCGACGTGAAGTACAGCGCGAGCATCAACAGCGGCAGCAGCACGAACGGAAACGCCTTCAGCACGCTGGAGCCGAACTGGACCTCGAGCACCATAGCGATCAGCAGCCCGCCGATGGGTGACGCTGCGTGGAGCCAGCGAGGGACTCTCTCCCAGGGCACGACGACCAGCGCGCAGCCGAGCAGTGTCAGGATCGCGGTCGCCGCGATTCCGATAAGCGAGCCGCCGCTCCAGAGGCTGTAGGCGGCGAGGACGAACCCGACCGCCACCGGGAGGGAGCCCGTCCAGCGGCCGGCGGGGATGAGGCGATCGGGCACCAGCGGCGCCAGGGTCAGGGCGGCTCCAATCAGCAGGGCGACCAGCAGCTCGGGCGATGTGGCGACCGCCGTCAGCGGCTTGACGGTGACCAGGCCGACGATGGCCAGGCCGAGGAACGGGTACATTCGCCGGTTCAGGCCCGGCTGGTGCAGGGGCGTGTTCAGAAACCTTGGGGCCAACTCGCCGCCGCAGCTTATCAAGTAAGGACGGCTGTTTAAGAAGGGCTGAGGCCGGCTGCCGGCCGATAAAATTTGGCACCTGCGCACCGCGAGCCCAGTCCGGGGGGGTGAGGTTGAGCCGGTGTCGCCAGGCCCGGGCCAACCGTCGGCAGCCTCGCCGTCGAGCACCAAGGGACTGGTTCGCCGTGCCACGCCCTACTCAATCGCAGGCCTTGTCGCGCTCTACGGACTCGCCGCCGCCGCCCTGAGCCTGACCGGCCGGTCCGGACTGATCGCCGCGCTCGCTCTGCTGATCGGGTTGGTCGCGCTGCTGGGGGCGGTAGTCGCCGTCGCCAAGCGCGACGCGCGCACTGTGGCGGCCACCGTCGAAGGCGCATCGAAAGCGCTACGCGACAGCGAGGCCTGGCTGCGCGCAGCGCTCGACCACGCGGACGTCGGCATGGGCATCATCGACGCGCGCGGCGCCTGGCTCCACGTGAACAGCAGGCTGGGCGAGATGCTCGGCCGGTCCGAGGCGGACCTGCTGGCTACGTCGCTGCCCGCTGTGACAGCGGAGTCGCTGTCAGGCGCCATCACCGACTCGCTGGCGAAAGCCGCCACGTCGCCCGACGGCGGCTTGAAGACCGAGACGCTGCAGGTTCGTGCCGACGGTGTCGAGTTCCCCGTGTCGCTTTCGGTGACGCCCCTTGGCGACCGGCCCGCCGCCGCGCGCACGTTCCTCGTACAGGAGATGGACATCTCCGCGGCCAAGCGCGCAGAGACCGCCCGCGACGTCATGGTCGCGGTGCGCTACGCAATCGCGACGAGCGCGACCTGGGAGCAGGCCGCGCCGGCGGTGCTGAGCGCGATGGGAACCGAGCTCGGCTGGGACGTGGCGCAGCAGTGGAGCCCCGACGCCGACGGCAAGATGCTGCGGCCACGTCAGTCGTGGCATGCAGACGACCTGAGACTCTCTGAGTTCGACCGCGCCGCCCATTCGATGGCGCTGCCCGCGAACAGCGGACTGATGGGCAGGGCCATCCGATCCGGTGTGCCTGCGGTGAACGAAGAGGTGTCGGCCACGAGCGAATCGCTGATCGGCGAGGCCGCACGGCGCGCGGGCCTCACGGTCGAGGTGGCGTGCCCGGTCACCTTCGGGGGCACCGTCACCGGGGTGCTGGTGCTATTCGGGCGCGGACGGCGAGACGTCGACAGCGAGGTCATGACGATGCTCACGGTCGCCGGATCCGAGATCGGCCAGTTCATTCACCGCTCGGAGACGACTGCGGTGCTGCAGCGCAGCGAGGCGGACCACCGCGCGATCTTCGAGCGTGCGCCGATCGGCATCGCGCGCATCAGTGCCGAGGGCGAGCTGGTCGAGGGCAACGCGGCGCTGCTGAAGATGCTCGAGCACGACCTGGAAACGCTGCGCACGCAGGCGTGGCCCGAGCTGCTGCGCGCGTACGACCTCGCGGCCGTCAGGGCGAACCTCCCGCCGCTGCTCGCGGGCATCAGCGACGGCGGCAGCGTGCAGCTCCGCGCCGCCACCGGCGGCGGGCGGTGGCTGTGGCTGCAGATGTCGGCGGCATCGATACCGGACCTGAAGGGACGGCCGGAGCACGTGCTGCTCATGGTCGAAGACGTCACCACCGTGCGCGAGACGCAGGACAAGCTAGAGGAGTCACTCTCGGCGCAGCAGCGCGCCAACGCCGACCTGGAAAAGCTCGACCGCACCAAGACGGAGTTCCTGTCGATCGTGTCCCACGAGTTCCGCACCGCGCTCACAGGGATCCAGGGCTTCAGCGAGCTCATCCGCGACGGCGGGCTCGAGCAGGACGAGCTACGCGCCTACGGCGGCTACATATTCAATGACGCGGATCGCGTCAACCGCCTGATCGGCGACATGCTCGACCTCGACCGGATGGAGTCCGGGCGCATGAGCATCCGAATGGCCGACGTCGACATCAACGAGGTGCTCAGTGACACGGTCGCCCGCGCCGCGACCGCGTCATCGATGGTGGAGTTCAAGCCGGACCTCGACCCGCGGCTTCCCATCGTGACCGGAGACCGCGACCGGCTGGTCCAGGTCGTGAGCAACCTGGTCAACAACGCGGTGAAGTACTCGCCCGAGGGCGGCACGGTGACGATCTCCAGCCGCGCCGAGGGCGGCTACGCCTTGATCACCGTGGCCGACACCGGGCTCGGCATCCCGCCCGACGAGATCGCGTTCGTCTTCGAGCGCTTCCGCCGCGTGCGCAGCGGCGCGGCGCAGTCGATCGCCGGGACTGGGCTTGGGCTGACGATCGTTAAGCAGATCGTGGAGATGCACGGCGGCAAGATCTGGGTCGAGAGCGCGGTCGGCCACGGGTCCGCGTTCCACTTCACCATCCCGCTGGCGCCGGAGGCTGTCACGCCTTCGATGCAGCTACGGCATGCCTGACGGCAAGGCGGTGTCACCATCGCGCTTACCGATGCGCCGGACATGATCCTGATGGACGTCGCGATGCCTGGGGTGGACGGGCTCGAGGCGATGCGGCAGATCAGGGCGCAGAAGCCGTCCATGGTGGTCGTGATCGCGAGCGCGCACTCGATGGCCGGCGACCGCGAACGGTTCCTCGCCGCGGGAGCCAACGACGTGCTGAGCAAGCCCTTCCGCCTGAACGACCTCACGTCCGTGGTGGACAGGCTGGTGGGGGGCGGTCGCCCCGCCTAGCGGGGCCACTGGACAGATGAAAGACCTCACCGGCACAAGGCTCGGCTCGTACGAGATCGTGGAACGCCTCGGCGGAGGCGGCATGGCGGTCGTCTACCGCGCGGTGCAGCAGCCGCTCGGACGCGAGGTCGCGCTGAAGGCGCTGTCGCCTGAGCTGTTCCAGGACGAGGGCTTCGTCAAACGATTCGAGGCCGAGGCGAAGACGCTCGCCAAGCTCGATCACCCGAACATCCTCACGATCTATGACTTCGAGCTGACCGAGGGCGTCGCCTACCTGACGATGCCGCTCATCCGCGGCGGAACGCTGCGCGACATCATGAAGCGCGGCCCGCTGGACACGCTGACCGCGTGGCGCTACCTGCGCGAGATCGGTGATGGGCTGCAGCATGCGCATGACGCGGGCATCGTCCATCGCGACCTGAAGCCGACCAACGTGCTCATCCACGCCGACGGCCGCGCGCTGCTTGCGGACTTCGGGCTCGCGCGCGGCGCCGGGCAGCCGACGCACCTGACCACCATCGGGCTGGCGATCGGAACGCCTGGCTACATGGCGCCCGAGCAGGTGATGGGGCACGATGTCGACCGGCGCGCCGACATCTACGCGATGGGCGCGCTGACGTTCGAGATGCTCACCGGCCGGCTGCCATTTGTCGGCGCCAACCGGATGGAGGTCGCGTACTCCACGGTGAACGCGACGATCCCGTCGGCGGTTGGGTTGAACCCCAACCTGCCGGACGAGCTCGACCGTGCGCGAGCTGCTCGGGCTGATGGCGAAGCTTCCGCAGCGCCGGCCCAGCTCGGGCGCGACAGTGCCGCCATCGCCGGCCATTTCTCCCGCGGGCGCGGCGGCCGCTTCCGTGCAGGTCACGCCGGCTGCGCCCACTCCGCCTTCGATGTCCCCCGTTGGTGTCGCCGCCCAGGCCTCCGCTCCACCGGGCGTGCCTCCCATCGAGACGCTTCCGCCGATGCAGCGGGTCATCCCGCCGACGATGCACGGCTCGCCGCCGCCACCGACGCCGAGCTCGGGCTCTGGTTCGTCTTCCGCGGTCAGGACGCTCGAGCTCATGGGCGTGCGACCGGCCCGTGCGCGAGGCAGGTTCATCCTCAACTCATACCTGGCGAACGCCGTGCGGTCCGCGCGTGAGGTGACGCACGACCGCTGGCACGAGCTCGCCTACACCGCCGGCTTCGCCCAGTACCTGGACAAGGAGCCCTCTGACGACGAGCAGCTCGGCACGCCGGTCGACTACCTCAGCCGGTTGAACGAGGCGTTCGAGGTCGTCTACGGCGCCGAAGCCGAGGACATGATCCGCGCGTGGGGGCGGCGGATGACCGAGCGGTGGCTCGCCGA
>WNFF01003377.1_pt1 | contig 18514 bp, 10 predicted proteins | sample 5400441 | NCBI WGS metagenome assembly WNFF01 (sample SAMN13153345, study PRJNA577476) | soil metagenome | isolation source: 120 cm saprolite under Douglas fir tree site 2 hole 3 replicate 1 | place: USA:California | collected 2015-04-18 | reverse complement strand
AAAATAGGTCAACGGAATAGTTACGAACCGTTTTTCCGGTGCTTCGCGTGTATCACGTTTCTATGACACCGCACAATTCTCGACGGACACAGCATGCACTTTGGCTCACGCAAAGAGTTGCAGCAACAGAAGAAGGGGGGAACAAAATGTAATCCCGTCCGCCCGGCTCATCTGTCGAAAAAGCAGAGGGTCATGACGAGATTGTGACGGTCGGAGCGGTAAAAGCCCAGCACATAAATGATGGCTTTGCCTTTGGTCGAATAGATGAGCTGGCGGATGCGCAGGAGCGGGTCGCGGCGCGGAACGGCGAGAAGATCCGCGATGCGTGGGTCGGCGGCGGTGGCGTCCACCTCTTCATCGGCGTAGCCGAGTTCGACCTTGTAATTGCGTTCGAGAATCGCGAACAGAGAGTCGCGTCCGAGAGGCGTATCCAGGAGCTCCGGAAATTCGGCGGCGCTGAGGTAGCACGTTTCGAGCGCGAAGGGCTCGCCCGCAGCATGGCGCAATCGTTCGAGCTTGATCATGTTGCTCGTGGGGGGAAGGGAAAGGCGCGCGGCGGCTTCGGGCTCATTATCAATGATCTTGGCGAAAAGCAGCCTGGAGCTGGCGACGAGACCGCGGCCGGCCATTTGTTCGGTGTAGCTCATCAGTCGATTAAAATGAATAGGCGAGGGCGTGGCGGGCGGTCATCAAGCTGACCTGATGAAGCTTAGCGAGGTCGCGTTCCGAGGTGACGGCGTCACCGGATCGCAATTGGCCGGCTTCGATGCGCTTGCGGATCCCGCTTTGGATTCTCTGGTACGCAGGCAAGCCATTGTTGTTCTTCGCTGACATTCTCTCTCCCGGACCGGCCCGCCTCTTCTTCGTGGGCATTTGGATGGGACCTATTTTCATAACAAGAACGATTTTTATTCCACTTCTCCAGCTAGTTCCGAAACGGGCGCCGCGTTCGCACCAGAACCCCGTAGTGTTATAGAGCGGACGGGAGCACCTGCTATAGGGCGCGCCATCTGAATCTATATAAGGCGTACTATAAATCACAAATTTTCTGCAAGAGCAGAGGGTGTTGGACGGTCGACGGCTTCGAATTGGAGGAAGGAACATGAAAAAGATGAAGTCCTTGGGGTTGGGGCTCGTTGTAATGGCGCTGGTGGCGCTACTGTGTAGTGTAAATACAGCGTGGGGTCAGGATGTAACCGCGACGATTACGGGTACGGTCACAGATCCGAGTGGCGCGGCGCTCGCGGGGGTAACCGTAACCGCGAAGGAAACCGATCGCGGAACCATTTGGACCGCGCAAACCAATGAGGCCGGCATTTTCAGCCTCTTGCGTATTCCCATCGGGATCTATGAACTCAAGGCGGAGATGAAGGGATTCAAGACGGCTGTTCGGCCCTCCCTCACTCTTGACCTCAACCAGACGGCTCGCGTCGACTTCAAGATGGCCATGGGCCAGGTGACAGAAACGATCGAAGTCACTTCCGAGGTTCCGCTTCTTCAAGCGGACAACGCGACAGTGAGCACCATCATTGACGCCGCAACCAATGAGGCCCTGCCGCTGGCCACGCGCAACTACGTGGAATTGACGCTGCTGTCGCCCGGCGCTGTCACGCCCAATCCGTCCAGCTTCAACACCGGCGACAATGTCGGCAGCGGTGGCAGGCCATTCATCAACGGAAATCGCGAACAATCCAACAACTTCATTCTCGATGGCATGGACAATAACCAAGTTTCGGATAACCTCCTGGGGTACACGCCCGCTCCGGATGCCATCCAGGAATTCAACCTGATCACGCAAAACGCCTCCGCCGAATTCGGTAATTTCCAGGGCGGCATTGTCAGCGCTTCCATCAAGTCCGGAACCAACCAGTTTCACGGCGACGTCTGGGAGTTCTTCCGTAACGACGTCCTCAACGCCAACAGTTGGGCCAACAATACCCACACTAAGTGCGTAAGTGGATGTTCACCACAGCCCACCAGCACTAGCGTTTTCGCCTGGGATCCCCTCCCGAAAGCCAAGCTCCGCTGGAACATGTTTGGGGGCACCATCGGGGGGCCCATCGTCAAGAATAAATTGTTCGTTTTTGGTGACTATCAGGGGCAGCGCTTTGACCATCCGGCCAGCCAGAACTTTTTTAACGTTTTCACGCCTGCCGAGCGTACTGGTGACTTTTCCGCTCTTTGCAACAGCGGATTCACTTCCGGCGTCTGTAACGACAGGCAAAGTGTTAAAGATTCAGACGGCGTCGTCCACAGTGTCGTGATTCACCAACTCTATAATCCGTTTTCTCTGAATGCGAGTAACAATCGTAACCCGTTTCCCAACAATCAGATTCCTGTGAGCATGCTCGATCCGGTGGCGAAGGCCTTGTTTGCGTCCCCGCTCTATCCGACGCCTATAAATGGCGGGCTTCAGAACAACGCCGTGAACATTTCATCCAATAATTTCAATTCCACCCAATACGACATCAAGGTGGACTACAACATCTCTGAAAAAGATCGCTTATACGCTCGTTATTCGCATGCTTTTCAGAACAACCCTACGCTAAACAGCTTCAAGCTCTTGGGCACGGGCTTCTCGGAAGCTCCGATTTACAGCGATGTGGTCAACTGGACCCATGTTTTCAATCCGAGCTTGTTGAACGAGTTCCGGTTTGGGACCAGCTATATCCGCCTGCACAACGGCACGACCTTCGACAGTTCTGTCGGCAACTTCGGCGAAGCGCTCGGTATCGCCAACAGCAACCACAACCAAGTCGTAATCGCCGGGCTTCTTGGTCTGAATTTCAGTGGCGGCTTCGCCAGCGGCGTTGGCAATAGCGAAGGCACGCAGAGATTCCCCAGCACGGTAATCCAGGTCTCGGATGGCGTCATTATCACGCGCGGCCGGCATGTGTTGCACACCGGCTTTGAGCTATGGCGCGACCGCATTAACATCTTCTATGCTGGCAACAGTGGAAGGCTGGGATCGATAGGCTTCGCTGGGAACTTCACCCAGGCGGCCACTATTAATTCCACGGGAGGGGCGATCTATCAACCCTTCCAGGCGACCGGTGGGGCCGGGGAGGCGGACTTCTTCCTCGGGTTGCCCCAAAACATCCAGCGTGGTATCGCCGGTGGCGGCTGGGGACAGCGGTCAACCGTCTTTGCGGGATATGTCCAGGATGACTGGCGTGTTACCAACAACCTGACGTTGAACCTTGGCCTCCGCTACGAAGCTCATACTCCGTGGGTGGAACAAAATAACAAGCAGACGAACTACGGGCTTTTCACTGGCGACATCGAGCTTGCTGGCCAGAATGGTAACAGCCGGGCGCTCTATAAAGGCCAATACGGCCCGGTGGACTTCCAGCCTCGTTTCGGCTTTGCCTGGACGCCTGGGGTGCTGGGCAAGAAAACCGTTGTCCGCGGTGCTTACACCGTTTCGTCTTACCTAGAAGGAACAGGCACGAACCTGCGGTTGACGCTGAACCCGCCCTGGACTCCCGCCGAGATCGGGGTGAATTACGGCAATCTTTCCCTGCCTACCACAACAACCGACCAGGGTGTCGTTGGATCGGTGCCAGGCGATCCGTATGCGAATGCCAGTGTTCGTCTGTGGGATCCGGACTTCCAACCCTCCATTGCGCAACAGTGGAATTTCTCGATTCAGCACCAGCTAACCAACAGCACGACGCTCCAGGTCGGCTATGTGGGACAGTACGCGGATCACCTGGCCAACCCGATGTGGTTAATTCAATCCATGAATCCTGTACTTGTACCTGATCCGCAGAATCCCGGCCAATTCATAATTCAAACAACGCCTGGCCCTTATATGGCTGGCAATCCCACGTTGAAGGCGGAACTCGGCTCGATCCGTGGGACCTTCTCCAACGCCTGGATGGACTACAATGCGCTCCAAGCCGTCTTGCAAAAGCGCATGAGCAGCGGTTTGCAGGGTCAGGTCGCCTACACCTATTCCAGGTGCATGACCAATTCAGCGGGCTACTACGGCTCCTGGGGTGGTCAAGCTTCTCCGGGCATGCCCTATTGGCAGAACGTTTATGACGGGAAGACGGAGAAGGGGCCGTGCTTCTACGATGAGACGCATAACCTGACCAGCTACGTTCTCTACCAACTTCCTGTTGGACGGGGAAAGAAGTTTGGTAGCAACATGAACAAAGCAGTCAATGCGGTCGTAGGCAATTGGGAGGTGAGCGGAATTCTCACCATGCATACTGGATTTGCCATGACCGTCAACAATTGGGATGACCCCTCCGGTACAGGTGCCTGGGTCACTCGAACCGATTGCAGCTCAACGATTGGCTACCCCAAAACGGTAATTCCGGCCTCCCAGGGTGGCGGTATCCAGTGGTTTAATCCAAACAACTTTACGGGAGTGGCCCCCGCCAAATTCGGTAACTGCAGCAACGGCAAGGTGCGTGGCCCGGGTCTTAAGAACTTCGATATGGGCATCAAGAAGGGCTTCTCCCTTGGAGAATCCCGAAAGCTGGAGTTCCGATCGGAGTTCCTCAACCTGACGAATACCAAGATACTAAACGCGCCAACCGTCTTCACTGGCGGGACTCTTGGCCAGATTACGGGATCACAGGGCGAGCGCAACATTCAATTGGCCCTGAAATTCTTCTTCTAACTCTAACCGAGTGTAGACTTAGGAAGGCAGGGACGAGGAGTGCCTGCCTTCCTTTTTTATTATGAGCGATCTCGTAAAAACAATCCTTACCGGTTTTCTTCTTGCGCTGATTGCCGTTGTAACTCAGGCCCAGGTCGCCAAGAAGCCCGCGACGACGGCGGACTCTTCCTCGGTCGCGGCGCGCGGCGCGCAGCTGGCCGAAACGGGCCACTGCGGGGACGCGATGCCGCTGTTGAGAAAATCTTTCCCACAGGCTTTGGACAAGGATCTCAAGATCAGAATCGGTTTCGACGCCGTGCGCTGCGCCATGACTCTGAATCAAACCGGTCTGGCTGTGGACTTTCTGCGCTTGTTGAATCGTGAATTCCCGCGCGCTCCTGAAGTCCTCTATTTAACAGTTCACATATACTCGGATCTTTCCCTACGAGCTTCTCAAGAATTGGCGGACGTGGCACCGTCTTCCAATGAGGCCCACCAGCTCAACGCCGAGTCGCTGGAAGTTCAGGGCAAGTGGGAGGAGGCTGCGGCGGAGTACCGCCGGATCCTGGAACACAGCCCCGATGCCGCCGGTATCCACTTTCGCCTGGGACGACTTTTGCTTTCGAAGCCCGATCCTGACGGTTCACTGGCGGAGCAGGCCAAGCAGGAGTTCCGGCAGGAGCTAGAGATCGACCCCACCAATGCCGGGGCGGAATATGTACTCGGAGAACTTGCGCGCCAGGCGCAACAGATTCCCGAGGCCATCGAACATTTTACGCGGGCCACGAGGCTCGATGCGGTAGTTTTGAATAAACAGTACTCCGACGCGATCCCGCCTCTAGAGACTGCCGTGAAACTCCAGCCTGCGAACCCGGCAGGCCATTATCAGTTGGCCATCGCGTACGGTCATGCGGGACGGAAAGAGGACGCCAAGCGAGAAGCGGCTCTCCAGCGGGAAACTGCGGAGAAGATCGATCAAGAAAAAAAGAAGGCCGCGGAGGCGCTTCAGGGACAGTCTCCCAGCCCGCAAGAACAGAAGCCCGAGCCCCCGAGATGACGGCTCGACAGGCTCCAGATTTCACGGAGAATTGGAGTTGCCGGTTCATGTGTGTGGAAAGAAGGCTAGTCTGGCGTGGTTTCCTTGTTGGAAAGGGATTGCAGGGCTTTGCGAGCATCTGCATCGTTCGGTTTGATCCTTAGCACTGTTTCGAGTTCTCGTTTCCCTTCCTCAAGGTCGCCTTTGAGGATATAGATCAACCCCAGATTGCGGTGCAGATCCACATTCGAAGTGCACTGTCCACAAAGTTCGATTGCCTCCTTGAAGTCTGCGACGGCTTGCGGCCAGTCCTTGGCTTCCGCAGCTTCCAGACCGTAGCTGCCCAATTTTTGGATTCGGTCGTTGACCTCGCGCTGCTGCTTGAGATTTTGGAAACGTTCCAAGAATACCTTTGCTTCAGGCCTTCCCACTCTGCTGAGCGCCTGCGCGAGGCTGTACAGAGCATCTTCATTGTCAGGACTAGCTCCAACTGCGATTTGCATATGGTGGATTCCTTCCTCCATATTCCCTAGAATGACCAAGTTCCGGCCTAACAAGAGTTGCGCATCGGAGTTGCTGGGTTCCAGCGTTACCAGATGATCGAGGAGTTCGACTGAGCGCCGAACATTGCCGGTTTTTTTTTCAACTTGGGCTAGCAAGTAGAGAGCTTCAGGGTAATCCGGTTGCAGGCGGCAAGCCGTCTCGAGTTCTACCCGAGATTCTTCGAAACGATTCAGCTCGTACAAAACTCGTCCTTCGCTGAAATGGGCAGCGGCGGACTTGGAGTCCAGCCGAATCGCTTCGGAGAAGTGATTTAAAGCTCCCGGCAAATCAAATCCATCCGCTGAGAGAGCCGCGCCGAGATTCAGATGCGCGAAAGCGGAATCAGGCTGAACCTGCACAACTTTTTGCAGAATCTCAATAGCTTCCTCTCCCCGGCCAAGCCTGGCCGCGATAATTCCCAGGGCACTGTAGGCGCTGAGATTGTTCGGAGAACCGCGAAACGCGTTTCGGATCTCCTTCTCGGCCTCGGCGTACTTGCCTTCTCCAGCCAGCACAAGGCCAAGGTTCACATGAGCCGGGGCATAATTCTGCCGTTCCTGAATCGCCAGGCGAAATAGTTCAATGGCTTCCAGGCCTTTTCCTGACCACGCGTAAAGGACTCCAAGGTTATTCTTGGCCTCCGCAAAATGCGAATCGACTGACATCGCGGCTTTAAAATCGTCTTCCGCTTTTGCCTTTTCATTGTCCTTCATGTGCCAGATTCCGAGCTGATTGTGCGCCGTCGCCAAGTTGCGGTCCAACCGAATTGCAGTCTCCAGCTCTAGCCGCGCACCACGCGCATCGCTAAGTTTCGCTAGTGCAAGTGACAAATCGAAATGCAGCTCAGCATTGCCGGGATCATTCTTGAGCGCTTCCCGATATGCGGCAGCAGCAGATTCGACTTGAGTCTGCTGAGCAGGCCAGTTCGCTGTGCGGCTGTCTCCGCCGGTTGCGATGCTGAAATCCTTGAGGTTTCCAGCCAGCGTGGCTCGAAGTTCCACAGTTGCGGATTCCTGCTCCATCTTCTTCGCCAGTTCGAGCGCAGGGGCCGTGGCCTGCTCCGGGCCACTCGTCTTGGCAGGGCATGAACTTCCAAACAGCATTGTCAGGATCGCCATCTGGCTCCTGAAGAATCGCGCGTGAATGGATTTTGATTTCATTCTTGCTGTTGACCAGATGCCGACTCCAGCCAGTGCCGCCACGAACAATCTGTGCGGAGGCTGAATCTGATTATCAAAAGTTCGGATTGATTATGCAACCTTGAGGCGCATATACACTACTGGCGGAATTTGCAGTATCCTCGGATACGCACCTATGGGATCAAAACTCTTGTATTTTTCGATTGCAGCGCTTGCGTTGGATTGTTTGCTGCTGTTCGGCTTGACGTTCGCCCAACAGACCGGTGAAGGCGCTGCTTCCCAGGGTTCGCTCCTAACTCCTCCTAAAGTGAATATCGTCGACATAGCGGCGCGTGCCGGACTCAATGCCAAGACCGTGGCGGGCGATGAGAAGAGGAAAAAGTACATCATCGAGACGACCGGGAGCGGCGCCGCTTTTTTTGATTATGACAATGACGGCTGGCCGGATGTCTTCTTAGTGAACGGGAGCACTCTGGCAGATTTTCCGAAGGGGCAGGAATCTACCAGCCACCTTTATCACAACAACCGAGATGGCACGTTCACTGACGTAACCAAAAAGGCCGGGGTCGCGCTGGCAGGCTGGGGTCAGGGGGTCTGTGCGGGCGATTACGACAATGACGGCCGGACAGATCTATTTGTTACTTTCTGGGGCCACAACGTGTTGTTGCACAACAACGGTGATGGCACTTTCACTGATGTCACAAGAAAGGTTGGGCTCTGGCACGATAAAGCGCGCTGGGGCACCGGATGCGCATTCCTCGACTACGACCGCGATGGCCACCTAGATCTGTTCGTTTCAGAGTATGTGGATTTTGACCCCAGCCATACGCCGGAACCTGGGAGCAGCGCGCTATGTCAGTGGAAAGGTATCTCCGTGATGTGCGGCCCGCGGGGCCTGAAAGGCACACGGAACGAGCTATATCACAACAACGGAAACGGCACATTCAGTGATGTCAGTGACAAATCGGGCGTGTCCAAGACAGACCCTTACTACTGCTTTACGGCACTCACAGGGGATTTCGACAACGATGGCTGGCCGGACGTCTTCGTGGCTTGCGATTCGACACCCAGCCTCCTATTTCACAACAACGGTGACGGCACATTCGCGGAAATTGCCGTCAAAGCCGGCGTGGCCTACAACGAAGATGGGCGCGAAGAAGCTGGCATGGGCGCCCACGCAGTGGACTATGATGGCGACGGTTGGCTGGATATCATCAGGACCAACTTTTCCGACGACACTTCCACGCTCTATCACAACAACGGGGACGGGACCTTCACAGACGTAACCTATGTGTCGGGACTGGGGGCCAACACCCAGTTCCTGGGTTGGGGCACACTCTTTGTCGACGTTGACGACGACGGCTGGCCGGACTTGTTCATGGCCAATGGTCACGTTTACCCGGAGGTAGATTCTAACGGCCTCAACAGCACTTTCCGCGAACGCAAAGTCCTTTACTGGAACCAACACAACGGGAAGTTCAAAGATATCTCCCTCGACGCTGGTGCAGGCATTACTGTGCCCTTCAATAGCCATGGTGTGGCTGCGGCGGACTTCGACAATGATGGCGTGGTAGAAATTCTTGTGAACAATAGCCACGACGTGCCCAGCTTGCTGAAGAATTACGGCGAACACGGAAGCTGGATCTCGCTGAAGCTTGTTGGCACAGAGTCCAATCGCGACGCGATTGGCGCGCGGGTCACAGTGAGTTCGGGCGGTCACCAGCAACTACAGGAAGTGCGGAGTGGTGGCGGATACATTTCACAGAGCGATTTCCGTCTGCATTTCGGTTTGAGCAAATCGGCGCAGGCGGAGAGCGTGGAGGTTCGATGGCCGAGCGGGCGGCGCCAAGTCTTTCATGATGTGGTTGCGGATAAGTTCTACTTGATCCAAGAAGGCCGGGACCAGTTGATTCTACAGCAGTTCGTCCACAAGGCACCCGCCGCTCGTGCCTATGAGACGGTCGTCGGCAAAGTTAAAGGCGAAGTACTTCCTTGAGGCCTTCGGGGATGCCCTCAGGACCTGGCTCTTTGCCGCGCAGAGATCTTCTGCGAATGTTGATGGGCATTGCGACGTTTGGCGGATTTTCGCGGACTGCCTTCGGTTCTGACGTTCCTATTTACCCATTCTCCCAGGTGGCACCTTCTGCAAGCGGCATCTCCTGGGTCCACACAAACGGGCGTTCGCCGGAAATGTATTTGCCTGAGACGACCGGCGCGGGTTGCGCTTTTCTGGATTACGACAACGACGGATGGATGGACATATATCTGGTAAATGGCGGCGCGTGCGATTTCTACAATCCCAACCCACCCTTGCGAAACGCATTGTATCGCAACAATCGTGACGGCACATTCACCGATGTCACAGAAAAAGCTGGCGTTGCCGGGAACGCCTTTGGGATGGGCGTTGCAGTGGGAGATTACGACGGGGATGGGTTGCCGGATTTGTACGTAACGCAGTATCCCCACAGCATTCTGTATCACAACAACGGCGATGGATCGTTCACCGACGTCACTGCGAAAGCAGGTGTGAGCGCGCCGGGGTGGGGAACCAGCGCCGTTTGGTTCGACTACGACAACGATGGACGTCTAGACCTCTTCGTATGTCGCTTCGTGGATTTCGACAAGTCGAAGAACAAGTTTTGCGGCAACCTCAAGACTAGTGAACGTTGGTACTGCATTCCTCGAGTATACGATCCGATGCCATGCTGGCTCTTCCGCAACAACGGTGACGGTACATTTACTGATGTCAGTAAAGAATCTGGAATAGCAGGATCTCTGGCGAAAGCGTGGGGTGTCGTTGCTTGCGATATCAATAATGACGGCCTTATGGATCTTTTCGTCGCGAACGACACGGTGGCGAATTTTCTATTCATGAACCGCGGGAAAGGCCATTTCGAGGAGACAGGATTACTCGCAGGCGTCGGCTTCAGCTCTTATGGCAGGCCACGGTCTGGCATGGGAGTGGACGCGGCCGATTACGATCAAGATGGCTGGGTGGATCTCTTCGTCGCAAACGTGGACCAGGAAATGTTCTCCCTTTACCACAATAATAAAGATGAGAGCTTCAAGGATGTTGCGATTCACACAGGCATTGGCGGGGCGACGAAACTTCTCAGTGGCTGGGGATTGAAGTTTTTCGATTTCGATAATGATGGTGACATAGATTTGCTGCTCTGCAACGGCCATCCCGATGATCATATCGACGGGCGCGTCACGGGTGTGAAGTACCGCGAACCAATGCTGCTTTTCCGCAACACGGGTCATGATTTCAAGAATGTCAGCGATCAAGGTGGCCCGATTTTTTCCCAAACCTTGGCGGCGCGTGGCATGGCTTTGGGTGATTTCGATAACGACGGTGCGGTAGACGTCCTCGTCTCCGTCAACAACGGCGCGCCGCTCCTGCTTCAGAATAACGCCGGCAAGCAGAATCACTGGCTAGGAGTCCGCCTCATGGGGAAAAAATCCAATCCGGACGCCATCGGTGCGCGCATCTCTTATCAGTCCGGCGACCTGAAACGCTCGCGCACGAAGGTCGGTGGAGGAAGCTACTTGTCGTCACACGATCCGCGCATCGTCCTCGGCCTCGGCAAGCGTGCAAAGATCGACTCGCTCGAAGTGAAGTGGCCAATGCCCAGTAGCATAACTCAGCGCTTCACGGATTTACCGGTCGACCGTTACATTACCATCGTTGAAGGGGAAGAGAAATGGAAGTGAAGGGAATTGTACCAATGAGTGAAATAAAAATAGCTGGTCAATGTTCGGCGTCGGAATGATGAACGGACCCTCGCACCACTGAGCGCGAATAGGATTCCTGAGCACAAACCCGCCTTGGCTTCGCAGAGACAAGCAAGGTTTCGCATACGAGCCCCCCCCCGCATTTGCGTTATCTCTTAGGCGAGGTCATGAGAACAGCTGCGAATTGGGACTACATCTTGAACAATCCTTTGCGCGGTGTTGAGATGTAGGAGAGGGCTTTGAAACGCCCGCGCAGATTTCTCCTAGCAGAAGAGGTTCGGCGGCTCGTTGCAGCAAGCAAGGAGCCAACCCTCACAATTATCCTCCCGGCAACAACGACTGGATTCCGGATTGGCGAGATCCTTGCGTTGCGATGGGGACGCATTCCCAGATGGCGACGACGTTGGAGATCTCTACGCATGCTAGCTCAACGAACGACTTTCCTGCATGCGCCACCAAATTCTTCGCCTCTAGCGTTTCTCGCGTCCCATGTGTTGCGCTTCAGCCAACGAGCATCATTTTATCGCTACATCCGAACGTCTTTTCGAACGCTCGCGGCCCTCTTACCGTTAGAAATCGCTGCAGGACACCGGCAATTCCCTGGCGTGCCAATCAAAACCGCAGTTCGAATACACAGTTTTGTAAAAATCTCGCAACAAGACCAAACTTTTTCGTGCGTTCTCTCGTCATTACAGTAGCAATCCAGTTCAGCCGAGTGGTTCTGAGAGCTCGTCACGCGTTCGGCGTGCCGGGAGTACGAGTGCCGCGTCAGCTTTTTTGCGGTACCGCACCGCCGGCCTGTTTGCGCCATTGCGATGGTGTGCTCGCGGTGCTTGCTGGCTCTACAGGCGTTTTTTTAACCGGCCAGAAGAGTCTCGCGCACCAAAATGAACTTCCGCGTCAACAAGGGGGCCCACGATGAACTTGCACTTGCGCCAGTCATACTCGTTTTTTACACGGTTGTTGCTTCTCGCCGCCGTGTTTGTGGCGGTTCAGCCCAGTTACGCCGCGCCACAATCCCAGCAGAATGCCAGCACGTCCTTTTCCAAGCTGCGATCGCAGGCGGAACAGGGCGACGCCGTTGCTCAATACAAGCTCGCGTACTCTTATTTGCGCCACGATCCCACCAATGAGGACTACCAATCTGCCCTCAAGTGGCTCCGTGCGTCCACGGCCCAGGGTAATGCTAGCGCGGAATTCCTCCTCGGCTACTTGTACGAACATGGCCAAGGCGTTCCCCGGGATTATGCCAAGGCCGCGGAGAACTACCGTGCCGCGGCACGCCAGGGCCACTCGATCGCCGAAAACAATCTGGCCTCTCTGCATCTGCATGGCCAGGGTGTCCCGAAGAACATCGGCAAGGCGTTCGAATGGTATCTCGCTTCCGCCCAACACGGGAATCCCGTCGGCCAGTGCAATCTGGCGGCACTTTACTACCTAGGCTCCGGAATCCCCCGCGATTATAAAGAAGCGGCCAGGTGGTTTCGCGCGGCGGCCGATTCAGGATCCGCCGAGGCTCAAAACAGTCTGGGGGTTTCGTACTACAGAGGCCTGGGCGTTGCACTCGATTACACGGAAGCTGCCCGATGGCTGCGGCTCGCGGCGCAACACGGTCTGCCCGGCGCGGAAACAAACCTAGCTTACCTGTACGAGCAGGGGAGAGGCCTACCACTCGATTACGTCGCTGCCTACACTTGGTATTCCCGCGCGCTCGCCGCAGGTGACGCCAGTGGCGCCGACCGCCGCAACCAGCTCTCGCACCTGATGACGCGCAAGCAAATCGACGAGGCTACTTCCCTCCTCGCCACCTTTCCCTCCCAATCTCAACAGCAAAGCTCTCCGTCTGGTGCCAGCACTTTTTCGCTCCTAAAGAGCGATTAACTTTCGGCGTATCTCTCCGGCTCCTTCCTATCGAGGCTAACGTCGTCGAACATTTATGGCCAGCTCGGTTCGAAGGAGCCGACATTCCCATCCGATGGGAACTAAGCTTTGACGGCCCGATGAACGCGCTACTCGTCGAAGTGCGCCAGGCCCGCCTGAGATCGTAGTAAAAGAACGTGTCCTCTCTGGCGAGTTGTTTGGTTCTTAGACGATAACGATAACTGGTGTGCGCTTTTGAGACAATGCAACCGCGCGGCGCCCACTGTCAAGGCAGAAAGAAAAAACTGGTAAAGACAAATCGTTTATCTTATAAGTATCAGAGCTTGCCCGGCTCCACTTTTCTAGCAGAAAAGAATTTCGCCAAATTCATATACTAAATACTGGAAAAAGCCCTAAGCTTTGGTATATAAGCAAAACAACCGTTTGTCTTCGGGTTTCCCAGGTGCACGGGAAACAGACCCTTCGAACGCCATGAGGTATGGGATGCAACAGACAACTCGTCGAGAGTTCCTAAAATTTAGCGTTACGGGTGCCGTTGCTCTTTCTGCCTCTGCCAACGCGTTACTGAGAGCCGACTCCCCGCTCTCACCCCGGGCATGGGTAACAGCAAAGGATCGTAGATTTCAGCAGATTGGCGTCTCTCCTTGGCAAACTTCTGCCAAGAACACGACAAAAGTCATCGGCTTCGAGCCTAGCAAGCGTTTCCAAAACATCTTAGGTTTCGGTGCCGCCTTCACGGACGCATCTTGCTACTTATTTAACAAGATGAACGCCCAAGACAAGCAGGCTCTCTTGTCAGATCTATTCAGTCCCGATGGTCTGGGCCTTTCCGTGGCGCGCACATGCGTGGGTGCCAGCGACTACGCCACGAAGCCCTATAGCTTTGACGATAGTCCCGAGCCCGACCCGGAACTCAAGCATTTCACAATTGAACATGATCGCGAATACATTCTGCCCACGCTGCGCGCGGCCAGAAAATTGAACCCGGACCTATTTCTTTTTTCTTCGCCCTGGAGTCCTCCGGGTTGGATGAAAGCGGGTGGCTCGCTGCTCGGCGGATCCATGCGCAAGAAGTATTACGCTCCCTATGCCAACTATTTCGTAAAGTTCTTGCAAGACTATTCAAATGAAGGGGTAAAGATCAACGCAATAACAATCCAGAATGAAGTTGACACCGACCAAGATGGAAGGATGCCCGCCGCCCTGTGGGGCCAAGAGTATGAAATTGAATTCGTAAAGCTCCATCTCGGCCCTGCCTTTGAACGCGCCTCCATCGACACGAAAATTTGGATTCTCGACCATAACTACAATCTCTGGGGCCGCGCAATTGCCGAACTGAGCGACCCTGGCGTTAGCAAGTATGTCGATGGCGTCGCCTGGCATGGCTATATGGGCGGCCCGGATGCCATGACCAAGGTTCACGATACTTTCCCGTCGAAGAATGCCTATTGGACTGAAGGTGGGCCCGATATCACGAGTCTCGACTACGCCACCGATTGGTCGAAATGGGCGCACATTTTTACCGGGGTACTGAGAAATTGGTCTCAATGCGTCGTAGGTTGGAATCTGTTGCTCGATGAAAAAGGAAGCCCTAATATCGGCCCTTTCCCTTGCGGTGGTCTGGTTACTCTCGATTCCAAAACTGGACAACTCACACGCAGCGGCCAATATTGGGCCTTCGCTCATTTTTCTAAGGCGATCCAACGAGGCGCTCACGTGATTGGTTCTCAAGGCGAATTTCCTGACATCGACCACGTTGCTCTTGAAAATCCCGATGGCAGCTATGTTTTGGTCGTAACGAATCGTGGCGAGAAGCAAGAAGTCTCTTGCCAAGTCGGCGCGAATTCTCTGACTCTCGAGCTCGAACCCGATTCCGTCACTACGCTGCGATGGTAATCGAATCGTTCTTCAAAAACCAATTCGAATGTTTTCCTGGAGTTGCCATGAATCGAAGTTTGTCTCTTGTTTCTTCCATCGCCCTGTTAGCGCTTGCTCCGTCCTTCCTGCTATTGCTTGCACCTGCCGTGCGTGGCGGCAATGAGATCCCCAAGACCGCTTGGAAACGCCCCCTCGGACTTCCCCTGGAAAATCCTGGGGTCAAGCGCGGCGCCACCGACATCGATGACGGCTACTGGCAAGGGGCTCCCGTGGGTGGTTTCGGCTCCGGAACGTTTTCAAGAACCTATCGAGGCGATTTTGCGCGCTGGCATATAAAAGCCGGAGTTCACAAATACGAAACGCCCTACGCCAATCAATTCGCCATGTTTCAACAATCTGAAAGCGGCTCGCAAGGTACCGCGCAAGTCTTGATGACGGATCATCCTCATGGAAACCAACTCTCCAGTTGGCGATGGAACTATCCTGTCGGTGCCGGAGAATATTCCGCTCTCTATCCCAAGTCTTGGTTTGACTACAAGTGGGACAAGTTTCCCGCCCACGTAGTTCTGGAGCAGTTTTCTCCCGTTCTTCCCGATAACTATCGCGAATCAAGCTACCCAATCGCTGTCTATCGCTGGCACGCGGAAAATCCGACAAAACATGCGGTCACGGTTTCTGTCCTTCTTTCCTGGACCAACATGGATGGTTGGTTCCGCACCTTCACTCGTGATTTCAAAGGTGCTCCCAATCAAGGAAACCACAACCGTTTTGCGAGCGAAGTTGTCGGCCAAGCGGGAACGATGAAGGGCGTCGTGTTCGAACGCAACCGCGCCGAAGGCGCTGACAATGAATGGGACGGCCAGTTTGCAATTGCCGCGCTCGACTCCCCCGGCGTGGAAGTCACCTATCAAACGACCTTTCTCGCAGACGGCGACGGAAAAGCGGTTTGGGCACCGTTTTCAAAAGACGGAAGGCTCGCAAATAGCGATGTGTCATGGGTAAGTGCCAGTGAAAAGCTCGGAGGTGCAATAACCGTGCGCTTCACGCTGCAGCCGGGAGAAAAGAAAACGATTCCCATGGTGATCGCCTGGGATTTCCCGGTGGTGGAATTCGGGCAGGGAGCAAAGTGGAATCGCCGTTACACAGATTTTTACGGAACGACGGGCAACAACTCTTGGAAGATTGCACGCGACGGCCTTCTAAATGCCACGGCGTGGAGCGACGCATTGGATGCTTGGCAGGCTCCGTACGTCAATGACGAGAGCAAACCACTCTGGTACCGAGGCATGCTCTTCAATGAACTATACGCTCTAACGGATGTGGGTTCGTTCTGGGGCCGGCCGGTTGGAGCCGACCACAAAGTTCCTCCAACCTTTTCACTTCTTGAGTGTTTTGATTACGCGTATTACGCAACTTTAGATGTGCGTTTCTATGCTTCGATGCCTCTGCTGAAGTTCTGGCCGGAGATCGACAAGCGGGTGCTTCAGGAGTTTGCGGAAACCGTTCCGCGCGAGTGGCCAGAAATAGGACTGTGGGTGGCGAAGACCCAGGAGACTGGCAATCCCGTTCTGCACAAACGAAAGAAGAAAGGTGCAGTTCCCCATGATTTAGGAGTGCCTGAAGGAAACCCGTTTGTTGACGTCAACGAACCCGGATGGCAAGACACCAACGACTGGAAGGATCTGAATTCGAAATTTGTATTGATGGTCTATCGCGACTTTGTGCTGACGGGACGCAAGGACACCGCCTTTCTGCGTGGAATGTGGCCGGCGATGAAGGAAGCCATCACCTATCTGCGACAGTTCGATCATGGCAGCGGGATACCGGAAAATAGCGGCTATCCCGATCAGACTTACGATTCCTGGACCGTTCGGGGCGTAAGCGCCTATTGCGGCAGTTTGTGGCTGGCTGCTTTGCGCGCAGCCGAGGAAACAGCACGCGTACTCGGAGAGCCCAGTTCAGTCGCGGAATACCATGAACTATTTCTGAAAGGCCAGAGGTCGTTTGTCAGCAAACTTTGGAACGGCGAATATTTCAACTACGACATGGAAAGCCCCGGCCGTGACGACGTGCAGGCAGACCAACTCGCCGGTCAGTGGTACGCCAACATGGCTGGCTTGGGCGATTTGGTTCCCCGCGATATGCAGCTATCGGCTCTCAAGAGAATCTTTGCGTTTAACGTCATGAAATTTGGCAACGGAGAGATGGGTGCTGCAAACGGTATGTCCGCAAAAGGTGCCATCCTCAGCGACAACGAACAAGGCCTGGAGGTTTGGGCTGGCACGAGCTTCGGCTTGGCCGCACTCTTTCTCAGCGAAGGAATGAAGGACGAGGCTTACAAGACAGCGTGGGGGCTCTATCACGTCATTTATGAAACCAAGGGCTATTGGTTCCGCACTCCAGAAGCGTGGGACGTAAACGGAAATTTCCGCGCCTCCATGTACATGCGTCCCGCCGCAGTATGGGCCATGGAAATGAATCAACCTGGCGCAAACTAGGCGGCAAGCCCAACACCAGCCGTGTAGGTCTTCCGTCAAAGTGCTTTCTCGTAAGCCGTACGATCTCCTCTCGCTATTTCCCAAAGCGATGCACTCTGCGCTACGATGAAGCCCTGAAAACAACGGGGAAATGCTCCTTCTAATCGCATCCGCGGAACACCTGCCACATGCAGACTGAGTCTCAATGAAACGGAAACGACCACCAACAGACGGCCCCATTAGCCTCAAGACACTGGCCAAATATCTCGACCTAAATCCCGCAACCGTTTCTGTTGTTCTCAACGAGGTTCCCGGCCGCTCCATTCCTCAAGCTACGCGTGAACGCATCAAGTCCGCCGCAAAAGAATTGAATTACCAGCCAAGTCTTTTGGCACGCTCTCTTCGTTCTCGCCGCACACAAACCATAGGAATTTTGGTCCCCGAACTGGGTGATGGCTATCACACTCAAGTTTTGAGCGGCATTGGCGATCACTTGATGGACGCAGGATATTTTTATTTCACTGCGCACCACAGACATCGCAAGAATTTGGTTGAAGAATACAGTCAAATGCTCCTTGGCCGGGGCGCGGAAGCGCTCATTGCCATCGATACAGCTCTGGAACACCCTTTTCCTGTCCCCGTTGTTGCGGTCGCCGGCCATCGGCCTGTCGCCGGTGTCACGAACGTTGTGCTCGACCATCGATTCGCCGCCGAGCTTACCCTGACGCATCTCCATTCGCTGGGCCACCGCCGCATCGCCTTCATGCGTGGACAACCTTTTAGCTCAGACTCCGATGAACGCTGGTGTAGTCTGGAGGCCGTCTCTCGGGAAATCGGAATCACCATCAATCCAGAACTCGTTCTGCAACTTGACCGTGATATTTCGTCTCCGGAGTTAGGCTATCCGGTCATCAGCAAGCTGCTCTCCTGCGGTGAACGGTTTACCGCCCTGGTTTCCTTCAATGATATGGCCGCCATTGGTGCCATGCGCGCGCTGGAAGATCTGGGCTTCCGCGTTCCCGTCGATGTCTCTGTAATCGGTTTCGACGACATCAAGCTGGCAGCCTTTTGCAGCCCCCGGCTTACAACGATCCGTCAACCCCTTTCGAATATGGGAAGAATTGCGGCGCAATGCGTTTTGAATCGGCTCCACGGCCTGGAACGCTTTCGCGATCAAATCACGGTCGAACCCGAGCTTGTCGTCCGCGAATCC
>WNFF01006532.1_pt1 | contig 18518 bp, 22 predicted proteins | sample 5400441 | NCBI WGS metagenome assembly WNFF01 (sample SAMN13153345, study PRJNA577476) | soil metagenome | isolation source: 120 cm saprolite under Douglas fir tree site 2 hole 3 replicate 1 | place: USA:California | collected 2015-04-18 | reverse complement strand
AGCGTCGTTTACCATGTGAAATTCGGCGACCTTCTTCAGCTCTTTGGTGTGGACGTTCAAAAGATCAACAAGCTACAGATTGAGATGCCGCTTCCGCAGACCCATCTGACGCCCGTCGAAGTCTTTGACCTGACCGGGACAGTCACTTTTCCTATTCGATTTGACCGGGGGTTCGACAGAGGTAAGACCAACCTCCTGTCCCGCATGGTGGAAATCTGGGGCGAAGTGCCGATCGGAGTCATCCAACATCTAGACGTCCGGCATAGCATGTACGGCTACGTCGGGCTGGAGGACAGGACGCTCTACCCACTCCTGCGGCCGGGATCTTTCGTCCAAATCGACTCCGGCATCAAGAGGATCCTGCCGCTCAAATGGCAGACGGAGTATGAGCGGCCGGTCTATTTCGTGGAATTGCGTGACGGCTATGTGTGTTCCTGGTGCGAGCTCCAAGGAAGTCAGCTCATCCTGGTTCCTCATCCATCATCAGGGTGCGCGATTCGCCAATTCAAATACAAAACCGAAGCTGAGATCGTAGGGCGCGTCACGGGCTTGGCAATGCGGATAGTGACTCCCGATGAGCCCGCAACTGGCGAGACTGCAAGATTGCCAAAGCGGCCTTGATATTTGATAAGAAAAAACGACCGGCGATCGGACTGCATTCCAGTGGGACTGTCACTCTGTAAGGCTGGAGCTTCGCCCAAACTCGGGCAAGCTCCGAGGATGAAGAGCAGTTGGTACGAGCATAAAGCTCAAGTTGTTCGACAAGCTCCTTCACCGAGCAGAGAACCAACCGCCTAAACACTTCACGATGGCAGCTGGCAATAGCCTTTCCGGCAACGCTCTCGGTGAACATATAGGCTAGGCCTTCGTGGTGGTACTCACCCGTATTGTAGTCGCGCATGGAGGCCAGATATATCAGGCGGGCTAAATCCCCATGAATCTTTACTAGGGTCCGGTCCGCCAGATCCCGACGAGCCGCCTCGACATCCTCGTGTTTGAGTTCGCCGTGCATATGCTATCAAACTGCCCTTCAGTTCTTCCCTTCCTGTTTCCCCTCTAAGAGCTCCACAGCCACTTGACGACCGGCCGGGAGGATATCCTCCGTGACGTTTCGCAATTGCGCGGCCAACTCCAATGAGTATCCGACAAGCCTTGCGGCACGCGGAGAGCCGCAGGTCCAGATGACTAAGTATAGGATTCCACTCGTTAGTTGAAAAAGAAGAAACTCGAATCCCAGTCTCATTTCGTCCGCAGGCTTGAGGCCAGCGTTTCCGCGTGCGGCTCTGACATGAGCCCGAATTAATTGATTGACCTGACCACGTACTTCCCGCAGCCAGTCAAGCGCGAGCGCAGTGCGTTCTTGTCGAAACTGCCGCGCGTCCCTCCGGGACGTTTCACAGGCAACGAAATCCGCATCTTCCGGATCGAAAATTCGTGTGCTCAGTTCAGAATTGAGGGGATCCCATCCAAGAGGATCCGCAGTCCCTTGCCAGGTTCTGTCCACCTCTCCGCCGAAATCTCGTCGCCCGCCACGCCTTGAAAGGAATAAGCAAATGTTCAAAATCGTCACGACGGCTAGTAGAAGATATGCAAGCACACTCATGGTCGCATTGCCTTAAGCACGTGACTGCGCGCTGAATGCAGTTTTCTCTTGGTTGCGGCAACCAAAGACTCATAATCGGCTTCGAGTCGCGGCTCGCTTGTGGGCTCGGGAACTGGCGCATATGACCATAGGGTTACACACCACACAAGCAAAACAAGAAGGTAGCAGAAGGGCTGTACGTACGCCCAAGAGTGCTGGAAGCTGTCCCCGAGATTATACCTGAGTGTAAGGTTAACCACGCTCGTGACGAGAAATAGGCCGTAGCCGCAAATAATACCCTTAAGGTTTCGGCCTATAGGAATTGCGTAACATACAAAGAGAACAATCAAGCCCGCTAGCAATGCCACTTGTACAATACGCAAGTCACGTTCGATTTCGTATCCCGTCCTTTGCGGAATCCAAGTTGGTCCGTTCCAGGCTTTCACGAAAATTCTTGTGGTTGCGAAGATGAACAGGAAGGCGAGCGCGTTGCGTGCCATGCGGGCCGTACCGGGATATCGGGCCAGAGCGACCTTGTAAACCTCCCAAACCAGCCCGCATCCCACCAAGACGCCGACAGGCTCGCTGCACCAGTAAGCGTATATGTAGAACTTTGGCCAGCGAAAGTAAACACCGAAGAGCCACAGGTCCCGCAGGAGTATAAAGCCCAGATACAAGTAGAATAGCTTGTAATGCCTTATAAATTTTGCTTCTATGGCGCGCACGAGTGGCACGCCTTCGAGCACGATTGCTACGAGCCAGATGACCGTGGAAGCCACCTTCAGCCCCCTGGAGAGTGAGCGAATCATAACACAAAGGGGGAGCGGTTGTTAGGACCTTTCTCCCCCTTTGGATTGTGGCTCCCATTCAGGAAACACGCGCACGGATCATGCTTGGAGCACCGTGCCAGCGCTCCCGCATGTTATCAATTGGCATTCTCAGGACGCGCATACCATTGTGTTGGCGCTTGGCCCTGTGGACCACGGAAGCGGTGGTGGCGGAGCTCCTCCATCAGCCTGGATCTTGGGCGAACTGACCGATGAATAGGAGCCAAGAAGGGCCGGGGCCAGAACGGCCGCTGTGACGAAAAGAAAGAAACAGATTCTCTTTTTGCAAAGCATTGTTGTTCTCCTCAGATGAAATTTAGGACCCCGGCGAGCGGGGACCCGCAAGGTAGGTTACGAGACGCGCAGGAGCGATTGAGTAGTGGGCGTATGCTGCTCGGTTCTCCGAGCAAAACCCTGTTTCCGGAGCTTCACAAGGGAGAGCAAGAGCGATCGCGCCGCATCAAACAAGAAGGAGAGCGGCGCGTCCATCACCCTGCCGTGCAGACCTTTTGACTTTGTTGGTTCTGTGGAGGCGAACGCGTTACCGCCAAAACAAAAGACTTAACATGTGTCTGAGCAACGACTTGAAGAGCTCTATTTTCCTCGCGACTTCCATCACCTACTTTGAATAAACAATCTTCCCCCTTCCGCGCCGGTGGCCCGACGGAGACGAAGCTATACTTGATTTGCCTACTTGGAGTTGATGTGGTCGGAAAAGCGAGCAAGATGTCAGAAAAATTTCGTAATTTGTGTCGCCGGATAGCATCTGGGTTGACCAGTCCTATGGGGGTAACTCAGAATGATCTTGAAGAAGGGACAGCGATATCGTTGCCAAAACCGGGAGTGTGCCGCTGAGATCGAGGTTACAAGAGACTCGGTCGAGGGACCGTCAACGCCCAGATGTTGTTGCGGAGCGGCGATGAAGAAACCTTACACGGAACCTGTGCTAAGAATGCTCGACAAGGACAAGGCAGCTTTAGCGGAGCTTTTTGTTGGGGCAAGAGCATAGTGGCGTCAGTCCTCCCCCAGCGCTGCCCGATCCCGCCCCAGGACGAAATTAATGTTAGATAAACTCGGTCTATCTTTTGGAGTCGTCTCTCTTTTTCTGGGTAGCATCCTTCTTTACGATGCAGTTTCCAGGTCGGATCTGACTCAAACCGCGAGAGTCATCGGTGGAGCCGTATTTTTTACACTCGGGTTGGTAACCCTCTCGCTGGTTGTAAAAGACTGGTCGAGGTGGAGGAAACACCACAAAGATGCCGGAAGATCAATTTCCAATTAGCGTTATCAATACGAGAAAGGCAACTTGAGATTTAGTGAGGTCAGTCTCCGGCGTAAGCAGTAATCGATTCAAGGCACATTTAACGGAAACCCGTGATCCTATCTGAAAATATTCCGGGCTTGCTTGGAAACTTTATTCCCACCATTTCCCGATGTTCATTCTTGATGCGTAGCCCTGAGCCAGAGGCATTCTGGACAAGCAGAAAGGGCGGTCCATCAGAATGAAGATCGAATTAACTAAGGAGACGGAATTAAGCAACGCAACGGGCACAACTCCTCCGACTCCATCTGGGATCACCCGAGTATTGATCGTAGACGACGAAATCAGCACGCGGAAGCTGCTGGTGGCAATGTTGAGAGAAGCTGGAGTACGGTGTAAAACTGCTGCGTGCGCTGACGAGGGCCTGAACGTCCTCGAAACAGAATCAGTGGACGCAGTGCTCTCTGACCTGCAAATGCCCGGGGTCTCAGGTATGCAATTCCTAGCCCAAGTTCGACCGCGATACAGCCATTTGGCTTTCTTGATGATCACGGGAGTGGATGATATCCAAGTGGGCGTAGAAGCAATGAAAAGGGGTGCGGACGACTATCTCGTCAAGCCCTTGCAGCTTGAAGTTGTCATGGCAAGTCTCGAACGGGCCCTAGAAAAGAAGCGTCTGCAGCAGGAAGTAGAGAACTATCGTAGGCACCTCGAGGAGATGGTGGGAGAGCGGACTCAGCAACTTAGATCAGCGCTGCTGCAGATCGAGCGAAGCTATGAGGACACACTTGAGGCTTTGGGTGCGGCCATCGACCTCCGCGACAGTGAAACGGCGGGACACTCAAGGCGTGTCGCCATGTACTCGACCAAAATTGCCAAGGAGTTGGACGTTGCCGAGCATGAACTCAAGACCATCATTAGGGGAGCTTGGTTGCATGATATTGGGAAATTAGCGACGCCTGATGCAATTCTTCTCAAGCCGGGGGCTCTCACACAGGAGGAATGGCGTATCATGCAGCGACATGCCGAGATCGGATACGACCTAGTGAAACGCATACCTTTTCTCGCCCAAGCTGCGGAAATCATCTTGAGTCACCATGAACGTTGGGATGGCAGTGGCTACCCTCGGGGACTGAAAGCGAGGGACATTCCGCTTGGGGCGCGAGTATTTGCTGTTGCAGACACCGTGGATGCGATGACGTCTGACCGTCCCTATCGTTCTGCCCTCTCCTTCGAGGAGACAGAGGAAGAAATTCGCCGGGGGTCGGGGAGTCGCTATGATTCTCAGGTGGCCAATGTCTTTCTAAGCGTTGGGATTGAGAATTGGAAAGCAATGCGTCGTTCCATCGATCGTCCCTCTGCAACACCCTGAGAAACAGGATTCCTAGAAGCTGGACGTTCCGCGGAAAGTGCGTCTATCTGCCAGTCCAACTGCCTCGCTGCCTCGAGGGGAGGGTAGTTGTGGTGCACGACTGATCATTCGGCTTACTAACAGAAATATTCGTCGGGCCTCCGGCTTGACCTTGCTACTCACTTACCTCCCGCCTAACTTCAGTCGGTCGCTCCCGTCCTGCGTATGAAAGCCAGTCTTCGAGAACGGACAGTTGGCTAGCTGGGACATTTACAAACGAAAGGCCCATTCCTTCCCGTTCGAGCCTGTAAGCGACTCTGGCATCCGTCTGAAAACACACTCCGCGGTTTCTGATCTCTATAAGGAGCAGAGCGCCCTCAGGGAATGATTGGCTTGTACGCACGTAACACCCGCCTTTGGCTAGATTCGTCGTCTCACCCCAAACCTCCCTGCCGGAACCAAACTCGGTAGCTCGGAGTTCGGCAGCGAAGGGGAGTCTCGTTGGTCGTTTCTGTGGGGCATGTGCGTATCCCACGACTTTCGCCTCCGAAGAGCGTCCGGGCAGGTTAATTCGACCGACTCAATCATCCATCCCGCCGCAAAAGATTCCGATGCGGTAGCGGTTCTGGTCGGAGTACCAATCACCGTCGTTCACTGAGGGAGTTCGGCGTTGCAAAGAATAGCTGGAAGCGTGGGTGCACGACAAACTCCCTGTCCCGTTTTTTCATCGGTAAGAAAGAGTGCGCAACCACAAACACTTGTGAGACGGGCCTGGAGGACCGTTCAAGAGCCTTAGGCCACGCTTGGCAGGGGGCCTCTTATGCCTGTCTTGTGCTCCCGCACCAAGCACTTGACGCTGCTTTTTTGGTGTGGGAGGGCACCGTTCACGAGGCAGTTGAGCCACTCTCTTGCTCGGTGTTCCGAACAAAACTGTAACCCGATGGTTTTAGCGGCAGGTTCTGCTTAAGCTTTATGCCATAGATAACAGGAAAACAATGAACAATCGCTTCCTGCACCCCAGGTTGCCAGGCACTGAGAAGGGCAATCGTCATAATCATAAGAGGTTCAGCGTTCGAGGAGACAACAGCCCCCCGGGCTCCGTGGATACCACGCGCAAGCGAACAAAAAAACATTCGACCCTCCGAACCTTGCGGGCCTTTCCGATTGCTCAAACGGCAGCTCTTTCGATGTCGGAGCCTCTCTGGAGGCGTGACACTGTAGTCCGTCCCGTGAAGTTAGAGTCTGAGGATCTGGAAACACCTAGAGATGAAGATGGCGGAAAAGACTAAGCCTGGCGTCATTTCTGACAGCAGTGAATCTCCCGAGGAGGGACGACTCGGAGCGCAGAGCCACCTCCGGCACATCGAACGGCGGGAATGGTGGCTTTGGACCACTGCTGTGGTCATTACCCTGTTATTGACAGCGGGGATACTTTCCTTCTTGCCTGAAATCTTGCGTTCCGGAGAAAGCGAGTCCGCGGCGAACCTGCGGCATGCCATGTGGGGGCTCGTAGGCATCGTTCTGCTCTTTGACCTATACACGATCTACCAGCAGCTGCAGCTCCATCGAACTCGCAGGCAGCTGTTCGAGCGAGAAGAACTCTTTCAACTGATCACTGAAAATGTGGCCGACATGATTGCCGTTGTCGACATGGAAGGCCATCGTCTCTACAACAGCCCCTCGTATAACAAGGTGCTTGGTTACGACGAGGAGGAGTTGAAGACCTCATCTTCTTTCGAGCAGATTCACCCGGATGACCGCAATCGCGTTCGAGAGGCTGCCATGGAGGCACGGCGCACAGGGGTAGGCAGACCTCTCGAATATCGCATGCGCCATAAGGATGGTACCTGGCGGGTATTGGAATCCACAGCCAGCGTGATTCGATCCCCTTCCGGCGAGTCCGGACGATTGGTCATTGTGAACCGGGACATCACCGAACGGAAAGCGGCCGAGGAGTCGCTCCGCCTATCCGAATCGGGTTTTCGATCCATGATCGAAGATGCCCCTTACGGCATCTACCGTGCTGACATCGATGGAAAGCTTCTCCGGGCAAATCCCGCTCTGCAAAAGATTCTTGGGTATGAAAAGCTGGACGAACTGGTCAATATCAGCCTCCCGAGAGACATCTTCAGAAATCCCTCCGGCTTTAACGGTCTAAAGGAACTGTTGGAAAGCGCAAGCGAATTCAAAGACGTTGAAGTGGAATTGAAGCGCAAGGATGGGGCGCCTATCACCGTCCGCTGCACTGGCAGAAAAGTGAAAGAGGAACATCAAGGCAAGCCTTGCTTTGATGTGTTTGCCGATGATGTCACCGAAAGAAGAATCCTCGAACGCCAGCTGCAGATGGCCGGAAAGATGGAGGCAGTCGGGCGATTGTCCGGCGGGATCGCGCACGACTTCAACAACCTCCTTGGCGTGATCATCGGCTACAGCCAGTTGCTTAAGCGGAAATTAGATCCCGGCAGTGCTCTGCTCGAGGCTGCGGAGGAAATCGAGAAGGCCGGGCAGAGGGCGGCATCGCTAACGCGGCAGCTTCTGGCTTTTAGCCGCCAGCAGATCCTTACGCCCGCAGTCCTGAACCTGAACGACCTAGTTCTGGATATGGCCAAAATGCTTCCCAGGCTGCTGGGAGAAGACATAGCCGTTACCACATCCTTGTCCGCCGACTTACGAATGGTGAAAGCGGATCAAGGGCAACTCGAACAAGTGATCATGAATCTGGCCGTCAATGCCCGCGATGCCATGCCGGGCGGCGGCAAGTTGCGGGTAGAGACCGCAAACGTCGAGTTGGACCAAGCGTACGCATGGCAGCACGCTGGGGCGAAACCCGGACATTACGTCATGCTGGCCCTCACTGACTCAGGGACGGGTATTGACGCAGAGACGCTTGCTCACATTTTCGAACCTTTTTTCACGACGAAGGAAGTGGGGAAGGGGACAGGATTGGGCCTCGCTACAGTTTACGGAGTGGTGAAACAAAGCGGCGGTTACATCTGGGTGGACAGCAAGCCTAGACAAGGAGCTACATTTCAGATCTTCTTGCCTCGGATCGAAGAACTGGCCACTACCATCACGGCAACCGCGCCCTTGGCCGAAACGATCGGAGGATCAGAAACAATTTTGCTGGTCGAGGATGCCGAGTCGCTTCGAAAGCTGACACGATCATTTCTCGAATCCCGTGGCTTCCGGGTGCTCGTTGCCCAGAATGGAGAGGAAGCCATGCAGGTGGAAGCCCAGCATTCGGGGAAAATCGATCTTTTGCTGACCGACGTCGTCATGCCTGGCATAAATGGCAGAGTTCTCTCGGAGAAATTGCAGCCAAAACAGCCGGGGATGCGAGTCCTTTTTATTTCGGGATATACCGACAGCTTTGTTGCCGGCCACGGAGTGCTGGAACGCAGTATGACACTTCTTCATAAACCATACACGGAAGATGCGCTGATCGGCAAGGTGCGCGAGGTATTGGACAAGGGATATCCGGAGGCGGCCGGACGAAAAACCGGCGAGCTTTCAAACCAAGACTGAGAGATTCCAACATAATTGGGGGCAGAGGAATGAATACACTTCTTGTCGTGGATGATGACGAAGCCATGCGGCGCCTGATTCGTCTGAGTCTGGCTGACAGCTATAAAATCGTCGATACAGGAGAGCCGGAGCATGCGCTGGCCTTGGCGCTGGAGCACAAGCCGGACGCGATTTTATTGGATTTGCGGATGCCCAAGTATTCAGGATTTGAGCTTTGCCAGACCTTTACGTCCTTTAGTTCCACGCAATTGATCCCTGTGCTCGTCATCAGCGGGGAGGCCGGCGACAAGACCAAGCAGTTTTGCCGCGATTTAGGTGCGGTAGCTTATTTTGAAAAGCCTGTGGACTTCGAAGCTCTTCGAACGCAACTCTCGGATTTCTTGAAGACCCGGCGTAAAGAAAGGCGATCCGAGGTGCGTGTTCGGCTAAGGGTCCCGCTCAGGCTCACCGGAACAGACGAGGATGGACAATCATTTGGAATTCTGACGACCACAGAGAACGTCAGCAGGAACGCTTTCCTCTGTGCGTGTCCAGTGGCAATGTCCAAGAGTTCCACGGTAGACGTCTATCTAGTGGGCGCCCAGGATGATCATGTTGGGAAAGGGCAGATTATTCGCTCGGAATGGGAGGAGACGCCGTACCCACGATATGCCTGCCGATTCACCGAAAAACGCGGCCATTGGGTTTTGGAATAAGAAAACAGATTCGTCTAAGATAAAGCGTTCGTACTCATTGGTGAACGCTTTCCGGCTACATGCGCCCTTGAAAGACATTGCAGGGCGATCTGCCCCGAATCGTTCGAACAGTGGAGCACTCGAACCATGAAACGTTAAAGCTCCGAAAGGACCGTTGAGGAGCGGCCGTCTTTCACTGGATGAAGATACTGGGCGCCATAGCGAAACATCTTTTCCTCAGGGATTTCCTGGACGTGGACGATTCGAGCCGAAACGGGAATGTCGGTTGAACCGGGAGTGTAGGGAGCGGCGACTTCGATGGCCGCCGTTTTGTCGTAGCACCGGCTACTCTTGAAACAAAGCCCGCCGCGCGAGACGTTTTCACGGACGACGATATCCTCCTCAGAGCCATAATTGCGGACACACCCGGTGAAGTTCACCTTGATACGCATGTGTTGACGCCTGTTCTTGGAGCCTGCGGGCAAGGGGGCGCGCTTGACAGGCGGAGCAGACTCGGCCGAACCTGCTACGAATTGGGGCGCGCCAACACTTTCGGGAGCCTCCGCCGGGCTTCGCTTCCAGAGAGTCGATCTATGACAGTGTTTGCAATCGCGAATTAGGCCGTCGTGGATGGCATAGATGTCCGATTCCGGGCTGTCTAGGTCGATACCTTCGCGGCGGCCACAGATATTGCACTGAAGCAACATGCTGGCGTCAGAAGTATAGGCATCTGTCGCGGAATGGAACTCGATGCCCCAGAAGTCGATATCCGGATCGAGAAAAGTGACTCCGTACGTGTGGAGGCCGTCTTCGTAGCCGATCTCACCGACGACGCGGATCTCTGCCTCTCGGTTGTTATGCTCCTGAATGACGACCAGCTCTTGCTCGACGCCCAGCTTATGCGTTGACAGGATACTCGCACCGTAATGGCTGAGAACAACGGTCTTCGTCTGCTCGACAAATTCTCTGCCACGCGCGTCGCAGCCGATCAGACGAATGGCCACTTCTTTCGATGTACGAATGCCACACCTCAAGGCTTCCACACCGGGTTTCTCGATCACTTGCATGACACAAACCTCCTGAAAGATTGCACCTGGACTTGCGCCAACTGAGACGATTCGTCTTCAGAAAGCCGCCGCGCCGGCGAGTTCAACGCGATTGCGCCCCGCGCGTTTTGCTGCATAGAGTGCTTCGTCGGCCAGTTCCTGAAGCTTGCTGAAAATCGACGGCTTCTGGTGTCCTTCAAAGCCAGCGAGGCCAAAACTCGCGGTAACTTGTATGGTGCATCCTCCGAATGTGAAAGGTGTCCTCTCGAGTTCCTTGCGGATACGTTCGATGACCGCCACCGCGTCCTCCCTGGCGGCATATGTTAGGACCATGAGAAATTCCTCTCCCCCAAGGCGACCACAAAGGTCGCTGTTCCTGGTATTGGCCCTTAGAATTTTTGAGAATTTCTGAAGAACTGCGTCGCCGGCATCATGACCGAGAGTATCGTTTACTTGTTTGAAATGATCGAGGTCGGTAACAACGACCCAGCAAGAGAACCTATGCCTGGCAGCCCCACTCAGTTGGGTGGCGGCCCATGTTTCTATGGCGCGGCGGTTAGGCAGTCCCGTGAGAGCATCGGTGAGCGCAAGCTTTTCCATGAGCCTAGTTTTCGTTCTAAGCTGCCGATGGAGTTCGATGGTCCTGATACCGACAGCCACTCTCGCCAAGAGTTCGCCCCGATGGAACGGCTTCGTCAGGTGATCGTCGGCTCCCGCATGCAGTGCTTCGACAAGACAATCTTTGTCGGTGCTGCCAGTCAGTACAATGATGTAACTGTAAGCGTCTCGCGAACTTGATCGAATGCGCCGGCACATTTCTTCTCCGGTAAGGTCAGGCATCACCCAGTCCAGGATCACCAGATCAGGTCTATGTTGCTCGAAGAGTTTTATGGCCTCTTGGCCCGTTTTCGCGAAGATCAGCTTGTACCGCTTCTGTGCCAGCGGCAGCTCCACCAGCTTCCGAGAAACCGGCGAGTCGTCCACGACCAGCACTTTGAAGTCATTCCCCATTGGATTCATATATCCCTCAGTTCTTGACTTGAATTCGCCAGGCTTGTCCAGTTGGCGGCCTCTACCACTCGTCATAAGATGTGGCACGCAGTGAAGTAAAGCAATCGCCGACCCACCTATCGAATTCTACTATCCAACTTGTTTTCAGCTAGATACGGGCTGCAGCACTCTATTTGCTGTCGTTCTGAAACAACCGGGTATGTCTGAAAAACAAACAGCTGTCTGCGATTAAGGCACTACGGGCGCTGGGCAACGGAGAGCCAGTCGCTGAAATAATGATCCGAATGTCCACGTCCAGACGCGCCGTGAGCTCCCCGCAGCGGAAGGGTTTGGCCGGATAATCATCGGCTCCAGCGTCTGGCGCTTAGGCAACGTGATGTTGGTCTGTGGTGCCCGGAGTCCAGTCCATCACCACCAGGGAAGGACGATGATTTTTGAAGAGTTCAATCGCTTTATGCCCTGCTTGTGCACAAATTGGCGTATGTCTATTTTCAATGATGCGAACTCAACTGGCTATAGCGAACCTGACGATTCATCAAAGACCAGAACTTATTCCTGCTTGCGGATTTTGGGCATGTTCTCGTCAAAAATCAGAGTGATTTCGTTTGCATGGGCGCGGCTTGCGGATTTTGGGCATGTTCTCGTCAAAAATCAGAGTGATTTCGTTTGCATGGGCGCGGCACACTCCACACGCAGAGCGCGAATTAGCAAGCGTGTCAGGAGAAGACCGAGAGTTTCGTTTTCACCCAGCCACCAGAATTGGGCACTGCTGGCGACGGGCACGGGATAATCCCTCGCCTCTTGGGAGAGTTCCATGTGGTGTCGCCTTGAAAGAAGCGGACAATACCCCAAAGTTTCCACATCAATTGCAGGGGCCGGTAGTATAGATGTTCCAGAAAGCAAGCGGCCACAAGCCGTATGAAGTCGCTGCTCTCGCTCTGCTGGCTCGTAATCTTGAAGCCTACCCGGATGGCGCACGTCGATAATAGAGCTGCGCAAGTCCAACCAAGGAGCACGAAGCCCATTAGAACTTTCCATTGCAGGAACCCCAGAGCGATTGCCACGATGATCGCGAGCCAGGTAGCTGCCTCGAGCAGGGGAGACAGCAGTTCATACAACCAAAGGTACGGAATTGCCATTAGGCCGATTTTGCCGTAACGGGAGTTAAGAAACATGTCCCGGTTCGCGAGCAGGACATCCAGCAAACCCCGGTGCCAGCGGGCTCGCTGCTTCGCAAGGCACCTCATCGATGACGGCGCCTCGGTCCAGCATATGGAATTCGGAATGAGCGAGATTTTGTAGTCCTTTCCCTCCTCACGCAGATCACGATGAAGACGAATAACAAGATCCAAGTCCTCCGCCATGGTAGTCGGACGATATCCACCAAGCTTAAGGACCAAGTCTTTCTTGAATACCCCGAAGGCACCAGAAATAATCATCAGCATATTCCGCGAGGACCAGCACATCCGTTCGACGAGAAAGGCTCGGAGGTATTCCACGACTTGGATTCTGCCTAACCAGGTTGAACACAGTTCCGAGCCCGTAGTGCCGAAGCCCGGGGCTCCCAGCCGCTTTCCAACGAGTACCACTCCACTCGAGGCCACAACACGTCCCGGATCCTCGGCTATCGGCGCCATAACCTTGTCGAGAGCGCTCGGTTCAAGGGTCGAGTCCGCGTCGACAACGCAGATGTACGGATGAGACGCCAGGTTCAGGCCGCAGTTTAGTGCGTCCGCTTTGCTGCCGCCTGAGCACTTGTCGACAACAAGAAGGCGGCTTTCCGAGCGGCTTCGGTAGAGGCCTCTGACCGGTTGGCAAAAAATCGTTCGCTGGTGCATGCTTACGTCTGGCAGCAGTTCAAACTCGCTCCTCAAAACTTCGAGAGTTTTATCTTCGGACCCATCATTAATGACTATAATTTCGAGCGCGGAGTAGGAGAGTTGTAGCAAGGACCGCACTGCCTTTGTAATTACCCGCTCCTCGTTGCGAGCAGGAACCAGAATGCTGACAGGGAATGTCGCACTGGCGTTCTTGGTCTGCGCGACTTCTGCGCCGCCGTCGTTTGTCGGATATCGGAAGCTCATGCGCGCTGCGGCAATGAGCAATACGACGCTGATGAGGCCGGACAGCCCGTAATAAACAAGCATACCTAGTCCGGCGTTATGGGGAAGTTGGTTTAGCGTGTGTAGCATCAAGATCTCTTCCAGCTAGAAGCGGTACGCGTAGCCAAGACTGACCGTAGTTTGCGTCTGTCCGAGCGTTCTGTTTTGGTAGTAGATGTGTGTCCCGATCTCATGGGGGCCGATTCGATAACGCGCGCCTCCCCCATAGGTCCGCGCAGAAAACCGCCCAACTTGATCTGCGAATGTAAGGTTCTCGGCACCGTTTGCGTAGAACACGTCGCCTGTCAAACGCGCAGAAAGGGGAACCATCAGACGAGCAGAAGCGCCGGTCGTCCAGTTCGCCGATTGCAAGCTCTTCCAATCGGTTCTCGATTGATATACGCGGACGAGCAACATGCAGTCTCCGGGCATGTAGAAAATCACCCCCGGAGAAAACACGGCTACTTGAGAGTTCTGGAACCAGAGCCAGCCTTGCCGATAGTCCACTTCGACTCCGCGGATTAGTCCTTTCTCACTCACATCAATACCATGATCAATTTCAGCGAAACTCTCTCCTCGGGCAGCTACTGGATTGCTTGGTCCTACGCTCCCTCCGACAGTCACGGAAGTTCGCCGCGTCGGCGAATAGGTCAGGCTTAGCCCACCGCGGCCGGCGCCTGAACCAAAACGGCTGTAGCCGTAGCCATCGAGCTCGAGTGCAAATTCAGGGTTGATGTCGGCTCTGTAGGCCAGTGAGAGAGCCTGCGCCGGGCCGGCAAAATTGAACGAATCGAAGTCACCACCCACAATGATTTCCCTCTTCAAGGGCGTTTGGGCGCACACCGTCATCGCAGAAGCAGTCATTAGGGAAACCAGCGCCAGCAGCTTGTGCAATGCGCGGTGAAAACAGGTTTTCTTCATCAGGGCAATCTCCTCTTGCGTTAAGTCTCGACTCTATGAAATTTGGCGAACTGACCGCCTCAACCACGTAGCATAGGAAGCGAGGCAATACAGGAAAGGCAATCGCATGACCAACCGCATGTTTCCGTATCTCTTTTATTTACAACATGATACGGATTCCATCTATTCCAAGTCATTCTTCTGCGGCCAGGCTGGATGTCTCGAAAACAATCAGGTGTCTGTAATCAAGTCAAAGTTGCCGTGGACGTGCGGGGCCTTGAGGAAGAAAACCTAAATCATCGAGATCCGTCACATGCGTCTGCGTGATTCCTAGCTAAGACAATAGACGGTCCTGCGGCGAGTCGGTTCAAGAAGCTTGCAGGTGGTTGCAATTTTTGGATGGGTCCAAAGATGGACTGAAATCGTTAATCGTGCCTTCGGCAGAACACTGAGAAACAATAGGATCCAGTGTCCAATTTGTGTCGGGTCGAAGTTCAGTGTCAAGCGCGCGACTGGCAAGCTTCCGTTGCAACTAGATTAACGCCCCCAGTGCCGCAGCCCGGGTTGGGGAAACCAATTGCGAGGCATGGAGCCTCTTCTTGATTTTGAGATGATTCGTCCCTAGTGAAACAAGCCCCTACGCGGAAAGGAACTACCAAAGTTGATCAGAGCAAACTCAAGAATGGAGCCTAGTGATGCAGCGGGCGCCGTGGGGGAAGTGCTGATTGTTCTGGATCAATCCGGCTCCTCACGCAAGTTCCCCGGCGCAGTGGCAGCAGCCTCTGACAAACTGCTTTCTTCCAGGAGACGGTAAAGCTTTGCACGACTGATTCCAAGCAGCTCGGCGGCGCGCACTTTATTACCGCCGGCTGATTCGAGCACCCGGACTGTGTGAGCTTTTTCTACCTGTTCCAGAGTGAGAAAAGCCTCGTCGTCGCGAACTTCGATTGTCTTTCGTTCCCGGATGTACTCAGGAAGGTCCGCAACATCGATTGTCTCACTCTCCGTCATCATACAGGCGCTTCCAAGCACGTTTTCAAGCTCTCTCACGTTTCCCGGCCAGGTATACCTGGCCAGCAAGGCCTGCGCACGCCTGGTGATTCCGCAGACGGGCTTCCTATATTGCTGGGCGAATCTCCTTATGAAATGCCGTTCGAACAGAGGCAGATCCTCCTTTCTCTGAGCCAAAGAAGGGAGTTTGACGTGTACTGTGGAGAGGCGATAGAAGAGGTCTTCACGAAACCGTCCATCTCTTACCATCGACTGGAGGTCTCTGTGCGTTGCTGCAATCACTCTGATGTCCACGCGACGAACCGCCGGAGAACCCACTCGCTGGATCTCCTGGTTTTGCAGCACTCGGAGGAGCTTCGCTTGCAGCGGAAGAGAAAGCTCACCCACTTCATCCAATAAGATGGTTCCTTGGTTGGCGGCTTCGAATACGCCGATGCGATCCTGGACCGCTCCCGTGAAAGCACCCTTCACGTGCCCGAAAAGCTCGCTCTCTGCAAGAGTTTCAACGACCGCCGAGCAATTACAGGTCACAAACGGCCCCGAAGCAACTGGGCTCAGCCGGTGCAGTGCTTGAGCCGCAAGCTCCTTGCCGACTCCGGTCTCGCCAGTCACCAGCACCGAACGGAAATGCGGAGCAACACGCCGTATCCGGTGGAACACTTCGAGCATCGCGGGACTGTGCCCGACCATCGCTGCAAATTGAGAGTTCTCGAGAAGTTCGTCCTCCAGCTCTAAGCAACGCTGCCCCCTGCGCACTTCCAGCAGGAGTGATTCCACGCGTTGCTCGAGCTTTTCCATGTCCACGGGCTTCGTAAGATAGTCGGCGGCACCCTTCTGGATGGCCTCGACGGCAGATTCTGTGCTGTATTGCCCGGTGAGCAGAACGATCTCAGTGCCGGGATCGAATTCAAGGACGCGCTCGAGGAGATCCATTCCACTCATCCCTGGCATCATCAAATCACTCAGGACAAGGTGGGGGTGCTCCTTTCGGACGAGCTCAAGTCCGTCACGCGGGTTCCCGGAAGTGGACACGACTACATTCTCTCGCGAGAGAGCGGTTGCGATGAATTTGAGATGTTGTTCGTCGTCGTCGATGGCGACAACTCGAAGCTTAAAGTCGTGAGAGGGCATCATCTAAGGACCCAGGAAAAACACGTACGAAGTTCCCAAGGTTGCCAGTTAACATTGTAAAGGTTTGTGGACCGGCTTGACGGAGCCTTGTTAACAGGATGTTCCAAGACGGTACATTATTGGTGTGTTGACCCGCCTGGTACACAATGCCGGTACTCGCCGAAAGTCAATGGCTTGGCTCAAAACCGCAAAGAGTACTTGACACATGCATTAGGGAGGTATAGTAGTGTTACTATAACGAGTGAATATATAGAGTGAAGTCAAAATATTCGCAAGCCGCCTGGGAGGTAATGCAATCATGATAATCAGCGAACGTTTGAGGGGGTTGCGCGAGGCAAAACAGCTCTCTCAGGGAGATATCGAGAAACGAACCGGTTTGCTTCGATGCTACCTCTCGCGCGTTGAGAATGGCCATACGATTCCAGCCATCGAAACACTGGAAAAGATAGCCCGGGCGCTGGAAGTGCCCATGTACCAGTTATTTTACGACGGTGAGGAAGCGCCTGAAGCGCCTAAGCTGAGTGCGGTGAACGGCAATCAGTGGGGCGCGTCGGGAAGAGCCGGCCGCTACCTCTTTACGCTTCGCAAGGCCCTCGCCCAAATGCAGCCTGAGGACCGCAAACTCTTGTTCAGTGTCACGCAGCGAATGGCGAGTCGCAGACGATAGGCGCCAGCCCATGGCTGAAATCTCGCTGCAAGCACTCTACAGAAGGCTAGACTGGGTTTTGACGTTGCCCGCGAGGGAAAGACGGTTGTGCTGGGCACCTACGATTTCAAAGCCCAGAGGCCAACGATCTCCCTGGTTTCTCTTGATTCCGGCCAGGTCCTGCGAATGTTCGAGTACGACCCGCGGCATCAGGGGCAACTCCGCTTCAGCCCCGACGGCAAAGGTATCGTCTACCCCGTCCGCGAAAAGGGCGCGGACAATCTGTGGCTGCAACCGCTGGACGGAGGTCCCGGCCGACAGTTGACGAACTTCGGTTCCCTCAAAATCTACTCCTATCAATGGTCGCCCGACAGCAAGAGTCTGGCCCTAGTGCGCGGAGATTCTCCTTCGGATCTGGTATTGATTCAGAATTCTCCTGGGAAGTAATCAGAACCCGCTTTGGACTCCGGGCGAGTAGTTGGCCGTACGGAAACTATCCATAACGGGCTTATGGGAAGCTGTATTAAAGGACTTGTCAATCCAGATCATGAATGATAAAGGACGTTGTCATTCATTATATTGCAAGACCTCTTGTTGCAGTGGCAAGCACATCGTGGGCTCACCAGCCCGCGTTGAAACCGGTCATGCTATGGCGCGAACGGTCTCGGAGCGCTTGGATAGCAAATACTTGGGGACCGGTTGTCCCGTATGGTCCCGTGGATCGCGGCGATGGTCGCCGGAATCACGGCTACAAGCGGATCAAAGGTTGCAATTGAACTACGAACCCACTGAGTCACGAAGATGTCGAGAGTCATTTCACAATCGAACTCGCAAAGAAGTAGAACCTCTGACCATCAACTTCTGACGAGAGAATTGGCATGGAGAACGGTGCCTTGCAAAGCGAGCACAGCAAATGCCGCGAGAAATGATATGGATTGAGAAAGAGCTTCCTAGAGCGAGCCTGCTCGGTATGTGGATGGGAGTCAGAACAACGCTGATCTGGTCGGAACCAAACTTCTACACGCCAGAACCTGTCAGAACATTTAACCCTACTGCCTCGGTGACGTGGCCTTCAGGGCGCCTGAGAAACGTATTTCGCAACGGGCAAGTAAACCGAGCCCATCCTGGAGCTGTTGGCATCGCGGACTACAATGCAGAACGCGGCGGGTATCGGTGATCCCGCGTTGCAAGCCTTGCCTGTAGGACGCGTCGTCGAAATCCGGATGGAAGGCTTGCCGGCGGTATGCGTTACAGAAACCGCCGCGCAAAATGCCGGCAATGCTTGACTGCGGCAGCGCTTGAGACTAGCTTGGGATTGCACGAGATCTTGCAAGAAGTACTGCGGTCGAGTCTCGAAGCGGAGGCGATGAGGCCATGAGGTATCAGACGATTGCGTTGTCTGCGCTGGCGCTCGGCTTGGCAGGAATGACCTTGCTTGCATTGCCGGCGCA
>WNFF01002504.1_pt1 | contig 18525 bp, 14 predicted proteins | sample 5400441 | NCBI WGS metagenome assembly WNFF01 (sample SAMN13153345, study PRJNA577476) | soil metagenome | isolation source: 120 cm saprolite under Douglas fir tree site 2 hole 3 replicate 1 | place: USA:California | collected 2015-04-18 | reverse complement strand
AGGCGGCGACCGAAGCGGAATGCACCGCTGCGATCTCCTTAAGTGCGCCGGCGGTGGCATTGGTCGCGGCGAGCGCGGCCGCCCGCGGCTCGATGATCCGGCGCACCGCCATCATATCGATAGGGCTCACGCCTGAAAGCTTCTGAACGATGTTCAAAAAATCGTCTTTGGCATCGCGACGCAAAAACGTTCCGCGTCCGACTTGACGCAGCACAGTTCCGTCGGCGGCAACCTTGTCAATCGCGCTTCGTAGCGTATTGCGCGCGACACTGTACTCAGCGGCGAGTTCGCGCTCATTCGGCAGGCGGCGCGTGTCACTCCATTCGCCTGAGTCTATGCGCTGTCGAAGCGAATGCGCGACCTCAGCGGCGACATTTTTGGGCATGAGTCAAACCCTTAATCAAATGCTGGCCCGATTAGCATGCGCATCGTTTACTGTCGAGATACCGCGCCTTCAGCGTGCGAGCCTTCAGAGTCAGAGGAGGTGAAGCAACTCGCCATCGCGCTTCGTGGTGATTAGGCCGAGTCGCATCCATGTCTCCTGGCGCGCCGACGAGCGGCGCGCCAGGAGTGCAGTCTATTTCTTCATCTTGAGTGCGCCGCCGTCGAAAGTGGTGACCATTGCTTGCATATACCCGTCCTTCGTGATGTAGGCGTCAGAGCCCTTGTAGGGCTCCGACAAGAAGGGCGCGGTCGCGACCCATTGAGCTGCAATGGTGTCCCCGATCGTCGTGCTGATGACGGCGTCGAAATGAATCCCCTTCAGGCCGCCATCCTTGGTGTCCTTGCAGAAGCCGGCAAAAAGTTCGCCGATCGCCGCGCGCCCCTTCGTAATCGTGCCGCCTGGCAGATTGATTTGGGCGTCTTCGGGATATTGCGCGAGCAATCTAGTCCAGTCGCATTTGTTAAGCGCATCCAAGTGTTCGTCCAGCACGGCCTGGACGGTTGGCTGCTTTTTTAGTTCGGGCAGTTTCATTTCAGCTTGCGCCACAAAGATGCCCCCCATGAGGAAGAGCACGGCCGAGACTGGCAGAATTGCTTTCATTGTTTCGCTCCCTGTTGTTGCGCCAATTGCGGCTTTATTTGAACCAAATATATCATTTGGTTCACAACCAAGACGGTATTTCTAAAAAACTGCTCCCGCAAGCTCGAATTTATTGCGCTCGAATGGATCAGTATTGGTGCATAATGTTTGATCCGCCCTTGCGAAAGCCGGAGCGGACCCGCTGCTATCCCCTAACTCGTTGTGAATTTGCGTCTGTTTTGCTCCTGGTTACTTCGGAAATTTCTTCTTTCCCTTGCATTCTGGACCTGGATCGCTTCAGATGGTTCAAATAATGGGAGGAGCGACGACGTGAAGATTGCGACCTATCGCATGGGCGGCGAAAGACGCGTCGGTGTCATTGACGATAACAAACAGACCGTCTCGCCCTTCGAAATCCCTGCGGCAGATGCCGCTCATGGCGTGTTGGCGCTAATCGGTCGCGCGGACTTGCCGCGCCTCTTGGCGGCCATGCCGCTGCGCGAAGCGGACATTGAAGCGCCGATTGTCCGCCCGCGCAGAAACATTTTTTGCGTCGGCAAGAACTACCATGACCACGCCAAGGAATTCGCATCGAGCGGTTTCGATTCCAGCGCGGCCAACGGCGTCGTGCCGAAACATCCTATCATATTTTCCAAAGTCCCCGAATGCGTCGTCGCGCATGGCGCGCCAATCTACATCGACGGGGCGGTGTCCGAGGCTGTCGACTATGAAGCCGAACTCGGCGTCATCATCGGTAAGGGCGGACGCGGCATCAAACCGGAAAATGCGCTCGATCACGTCTGGGGCTATACCATCATCAACGATGTCACGGCGCGCGATCTGCAGGGCCGATACAGCCAGTGGCTCATCGGCAAGTCGCAGGACACCTTCTGCCCGATGGGGCCGTGGGCGGTCACCCGTGACGAGATCGATCTGTCCGATACCAAGATTCAGTGCTGGATCAACGGCGAATTGCGCCAGAACGCGAATACGCGCGACCTCATCTTTGATATCCCAACCATCATCGCGACCATTTCGGCCGGTGTGACATTGATCCCGGGCGATATTATCGCGAGCGGCACGCCGTCGGGGGTCGGCATAGGCTTCAAACCTCCCAAATATGTTGTCGCCGGCGATGTCGCGCGCATCGAAATCGCCGGCATCGGCATGCTGGAGAATGAATTTCGAGAGATTCGCTCGTGACTGGCGCCGCCCTCGGACGGGTGATGATCGAAATCGACGGCGAGGGGCCGACGATTCTGTTCGTCCATGGCCTTGGCGGAACATCGAATTCGTTTCAGGCACTGCTCGGCGAGCTCGATGGCTTCCGCTGTGTTCGGCCGGATCTGCCCGGTTCGGGGCGTTCACCGACGCCCGCCGGCAAATTGACGCTGGACGGTTTCGTCGAGACTATCGGCGAAGTCATTCGAGTCATCGGCGCCGCGCCAGTCCATCTTGTCGCCCACTCCATGGGTACGACCGTTTGTCAGCATGTGGCGGCTAAAATGCCGGAATGGGTAACGAGCCTGACGCTGTTTGGCCCGATTCACGAACCGTCGGACACGGCGCGCCAGCGGTTGAAGGATCGGGCGCGAGCGGCGCGCCAGGAGGGCATGATCGGCATTGCCGACGCGGTTGCCGGCGGGCTGCCTTCGGCGACGAAAAGGACGAGTCCGCTTGTGGTATCGTTCCTTCGCGAAAGCCACATGCGACAGGATGCGGAGGGCTTCGCGCAGAGCTGCGAAGCGCTGGCAGACGCGCAGGCCGCCGATTTGCGGCTGCTGCGCTGCCCGACGCTCCTGGTCACGGGCGACGAGGATACCGTGGCCCCACCCAGCATCGCCCAGGCGATCGCACACAAGGTCAAGGGCGCAACGGTCAAAGTCCTGGAGCGGTGCGGACACTGGACGCCGGTGGAGCGGCCGCAAGATTGCGCGCGCCTGCTCAGCGAACACGTGAGGGCACGCGGCGCTTGATGATATAAGACCTGGACCACAGCCGGCGATCTCCAAAAAAATCGGTCGGCGGCGCCAGAGGGAGGAATAGCGATGGCGGACAGCTACAACGGAACCAATGGCACGGGCAGCGTGCTCTTCACCAACGTCCGGATCCTGGATGGTACCGGTGAATACCCTTACACCGGGGAGGTCAGCGTCCAGGGCAACCGGATTCGGCAGGTGACCAAGGGATCCTCGCGCATGAGTGGCGCGGTCGGCAGCGGGTCGCAGACCATTATCGATGGAATGGGCGCGACATTGATGCCGGGCCTGTGCGACGCGCACCTCCATCTATCCTGGAACAATGCCCCGGGTATCGACCCAATCCAGATGATGCCGCCGGAGGAGCACACGCTGGTCACGGCGCAAATGGCCAAGCTCGTGCTGGACTCCGGCTTCACAATGGGTTGCGGTGCCGCGGCAGCCAAACCGCGGCTTGATGTCGTGGTCCGCAATGCGATCAATTCGGGCATGATCCCCGGTCCGCGCTACCGGGCAGCAGGCCCTGAGATTACGACGGTCGGCGGCCTCGGCGATTCCGCGCCCTCGCACATTCCACATGAAGGGCTCAATCTCGGCATCGTCGTTTCCGGCCCGGAAGAAGTCCGGCGCACGGTGCGCACGCTCATCAAATATGGCGTCGACTCGATCAAGCTCAATCTGTCGGGCGAGGAGATCACCGGCATGAAGGCGGAAGAGACGCCGATGTCGGAGGAAGAGGTAGCGATGGCCGCAAGCGAGGCCAGGGCTCGAGGCAAGGTGCTCGCCGCCCATGCGCGCTCCTCGGGCTCGGTGAAGCAATGCGTTCGTCATGGCATCCAGAACATCTATCACGCCTCGTTCGCCGATGAGGAAGCGCTCGACATGCTCGAGGCGGCCAAAGATCGTCATTTTGTCGCGCCCGGGCTTGCCTGGCTCATCAATACCGCGCGCCATGCCGGCGAATGGGGCATCAAGCCCGGCTCGCCGGTCAGCATCGCCTATGAGCGCGAATTGGAACATGCCGTGGAGACCAGCCGCAAGATGCACAAGCGCGGCATTCGGGTGCTGATCGGCGGGGACTATGGCTTCGCCTGGACGCCGCAAGGAACCAATGCCAAGGATCTTGAGACTTTCGTCGACCTGCTCGGATTTTCGCCGATGGAGGCGATTATCGCGGCGACCCGGTATGGCGGCCAGATCATGCAGATGGGCGATGAACTTGGCCAGATCAAGCCTGGCTATCTTGCCGACATGCTGCTCGTCGACGGTGATCCGATCGCAAACATCCGGGTGTTGCAGGACAAGAGCCGGCTGCTCGCCATCATGAAGGACGGCCAGTTTCACAAAGCGCCCAGGATGTCCGAGCAGCGCCGACGGATCAGCGCATGAGTTTGACGGCGACCCCTTTGGCGCCCGCCTTCTCCGCCCGTCAGGGCTGGACGGCGGTCGCTCTCTTTCTGGGCGTCGTTTTCTTGTGGATGCTGTTCGGGGTCTGGCCGGCCTGGCTTGAATGGCTGCTGATTGGCAAGAAGACCTTCGTCAGCGCCATTCTCAACGGCGTGACGCTGGCCGGCCTCTACTTTTTGGTGGCGAGCGGCTTCACGCTGGTTTTCGGCCTGATGCGCAACGTCAATCTTGCGCATGGATCGCTTTTTTTGTTTGGCGCCTATTTCGGCTACGGCATCGCGCAATGGACCGGCAATTGGTTTGCCGGAGTCGCCGCGGGAACGATCGCCGTTGCGCTGGTCGGCGCCTTGCTGCAGATATTCGTCTTTCAAAGGCTCGCGGGGGACGAATTGCGCCAGACCCTGGTGACGATCGGCATTTCCATCGTTGCCGCCGATTTGATGCTCGCGATCTGGGGCGGCAAGACCTATCAATTCACGATCCCCGATTTGTTCGACGGTTCGGTCGCGACGCCGATCATCACCGCGGTGAAATCGAGCGGCCAGATCGTGACGATGCGCTATCCGCTGTATCGGCTTGTGGTTCTGGCGGCGGCGATCGTGATCGGCGTCGGGCTCTGGCTCACCCTCAACAAGACGCGACTGGGCGTGATGATACGCGCCGGCGTCGACGACCGCGCCATGCTTTCGGTCGCCGGCGTCAATGTTCGGACCCTTTTCGTCACGGTCTTTGCAATCGGCGGCGCGCTGGCCGGCTTTGCCGGCGTAATCGGCGGTTCTGCGCTGTCGATCGCGCCCGGCGAGGACGTGCGCTATCTCCTAGTCTCGCTGGTCGTCGTCATCGTCGGCGGCATGGGTTCGATTACCGGCGCGGCGATCGGAGCGCTGCTGATCGGCCTGGCTGAACAGATCGGCCTCGTCTATTTCCCGACCTACGGTGTCGTCCTGACCTTTGTCATCATGGTGGTAACGCTGGCCCTGCGGCCTCAGGGAATCATGGGCAATGCGCGCACGCGCTTTGCCGACCCGCCGCGCCTTGCCATTCCCGGCGATATCATTACCGCCCGGGTTGGACCCGCTACGCTCGCGCTCGCGATCGCGCTTGTTCTCTTTCCGCTGGTTGCCTCGCCATTCCTTGTTTTCCAAATCGGGACGCAGGTGCTGATTCTCGGAATGATCAGCCTTTCGCTCATGGTGCTTGCCGGGTATGGCGGGATGGTCAGCCTTGCGCAACTGTCGGTCGCGGGCATCGCAGGCTATGCGGTCGCGATGCTTGGACCGAATAGCGTTGGCGTGCTTGGCCTTGGCTGGCCGTGGTGGCTCTATGTGCCGACGGCTATTTTGATCGCCGGCGTTGCAGCGGCTCTCATCGGCATGATTGCTGTTCGGACCGCCGGCATCTATATGATCATGATCACGCTGGCGGTCTCCACCGGGCTTTTCTATTTCGCGCAGCAGAACTATTCGGTCTTCAACGGCCACGCGGGATTTCGGGGCGTGGCGCCGCCGCAGGTTCTGGGCCTCGACTGGCGCGACCCGCTGCCGTTTTATTATATGACGCTGTTGGTGGTGGCGCTTGTCTATTGCGCCGTCGTCTACTGCGCGCGCTCGACCTTCGGCCGCGCACTGATGGCGACGCGCGACAATCAGCGGCGCATGGCCGCCATCGGTTACGACGTCGTGTTTCATCGCATCGCCGCCTATTTTTTCAGCGGGATCATCGCGGGCGCCGCGGGCGTTCTCTACGTCTGGTTCAACGGCCGGATTTCCCCGGGGACGATCAGCGTCAGCGAGACCATCGGGATTCTGGTCATTGCCGTTGTCGGCGGCCTGCGCCATCCCATCGGCCCGTTCATCGGCGCCGCCCTCTATGTCGTCATCAAAACCTTCGCCATCGACCTTGTGGGCGCCGATCGTTTCAACACGCTCATTGGTCTTGTTTTTCTCATCATCGTATTCGCGTCGCCGGATGGAATTTTAGGGCTGTGGCGCCGGCTTGCGCCGCACCTGGCCGTAAAGTCCCTGCGCGAAATCTAGAATCGGCAAAAGTAAAGCCCGGCTACGGGCGTTTTAACGGAGGAAACTATGAAACTGCACCACAATACGCCCCTCGCGCTCGCTTTTCTGAGTTCGGTCGTATTCGCGCCACATGTCGCGTTCGCCGAAGATACCATCAAAGTCGGCCTGCTCGCGACACTGGAGGGCGCGTTCACGGTGCTGGGCCAGGACGGCATCCGCGGCGCCGAACTTGCCCTGACTGAAGCGGGCTACAAGGCCGGCGGCAAGAAGATCGAGATCATCAAAGGGTCGTCGGACGCCACCCCCGACAGCGCGGTAAAGGCGGCGCGCAAGCTCGTCGAACAGGACCACGTCGCGATCCTGATCGGGCCGCTTTCGGGAGACGAAGGAGTCGCCGTCAAGGACTATGCCAAGACTCAACCCAACGTGACCTTTGTCAACGGCACTTCGGCGGCGCAGGACACCACGTTGCGCGACCCCGCGCCGAATTTCTTCCGCTTCTCGACCGATGGTGCGCAATGGATGGCAGGGTTGGGCGACTACGCCTTCAACGCCAAGAAATACAAGACGGTGGCCACCGTCGCGGAGGATTATTCCTTTCCCTATACCCAGATTTTCGGCTTCATGGCCGGATTCTGCAAGGCTGGCGGCCATGTGCCGTCCAAGTTCTGGGTGCCGATCGGCAACAAGGACTTTTCCTCGATCATCGCGGCCATTCCCGACAAGGTAGACGCTATTTATGTGGCGCTGGGCGGCGCCGACGGCGTCAATTTCCTGACCCAATATCAGCAGGCCGGCGGCACCGCGCCGCTGATCGGCGGTTCGATTACCGTCGACCAGACGGTTCTCGGCACCAAGGGCAAGCAGCGCGATTATGTTGTCGGTACGCCGTCGGCCGGCCCGATCGCCGATAATTCCGATGATCCGGCATGGAAGAAATTTGTTGCCGACTACAAAGCCGCTTACAAGGACGGCTTCCCGTCGCCGTCGTTGTTCGCGCAAGGCTATTACATCAATACCAAAGCCGTGCTGCTGGCGCTCGACAAGATCGGCGGCGATCTTTCGGACAAGGAAGTGAAGCTTCGCGACGCCTTGTCGAAGCTCGAATTCGACACGCCGACCGGCAAGGTGAAGCTCGACAAGAATCGTCAGGCGATCGCCGACAATTATCTGACCGAGGTCGCCAAGGGTCCGGACGGCAATCTGTACAATAAGGTGATCAAGGTCATGCCCGCCGTGAACCAGACGCTTGGCATCCCGGAGGCCGAATTCCTCAAGCTGGGGCCTGTCGGACGCGACAATCCCGATTGCAAGTAGGCTGCACTACCGGAAACCGTCATGTCGGCAAACAATGTCGCCTCTCGTCTGTCTTCCACCGGCGCCTATGCGCTGGAGCTTGAGGGCGTGGGGCGGCATTTCGGCGCTCTGGTTGCGCTCGCCGACATCGATTTGCGGGTTGGCGCCGGCGAACGGCGGGCTGTGCTCGGCTCGAACGGCGCGGGAAAGACCACCCTGTTCAACGCCGTCACCGGCGACTTTCCCCCGACATCGGGTCGGATTCGCTTCTTCGGTGAAGACGTCACGGTCTTTCCCGTACAGGAACGAATCCGGCGCGGACTGCGGCGGACCTATCAGATCAGCCAGCTGTTCGGCGGATTAACCGTGATCGACAGCATCTTCGTCGCGTGCCGTGGCGTTTCGCGCGGCCGTCTATCGCTGGCGCGCCCCGCCAGGGACGACGCGACCATGGCGCAAGCGCACCTCATCGCCCATGCGGTTCGTCTCGATGATATTCTCGAAACGCCGGTTTCGGTGCTCAGCCATGGTCAGCAACGTCAGCTCGAGATAGCGCTTGCGTTGAGCGGCGCGCCGCGGTTCATTCTGTTTGATGAGCCGGCCGCCGGTCTTTCGCCGTCGGAGCGGCGCGATCTGGTCGAAATCCTCAATGCGCTGCCGGCTCATATCGGCTACATCATCATCGAGCACGATCTCGACGTCGCGCTGCGGGTTTCGAGCTATGTGACGATGATGCATAACGGGCGCATCTTCAAGGAGGGCGCTCCGGAGGAGATCGAAAACGACGAAGAGGTTCAGGCCATCTATCTCGGAGCGGCGCATGGCTGATCGCCACGGCAGGCTGCCGCCCGCGGCCAAGCCAATCCTGCAAATACAGGATCTCCAAGTCTATTATGGCGAGTCGCACGCACTTCAAGGCGTTTCGCTCGATCTTGCGCGGGGCATTCTTTCCGTCGTCGGTCGCAACGGCATGGGCAAGACAACGCTTTGCAACACGATCGCTGGCTTGATGCGCGCTCGCTCGGGCGCCATTCGTTTTGAGGGCCGCGATATTTCGCGGCTCGACGCACATGAGATTGCACGCTTGGGGATCGGCCTGGTCCCGCAAGGGCGCCGCCTCTGGCCGAGTCTGACGGTCGACGAAACCTTGCACCTGTGTTTTCGCGCCGGCGTCGGCGGCAATGCGTGGAATGTCGAACGTGTCTATGCGACCTTTCCCAGGCTGGCCGAGCGCAAGAGCAATGGCGGCGGTCAGCTATCGGGCGGCGAGCAGCAGATGCTGGCGATATCGCGGGCGCTGCTGGCCAATCCCAGGCTGCTTGTCATGGACGAGCCGACCGAGGGCTTGGCGCCGCTCATCGTTGCGCAAGTGCGCGATCTGCTGATCCGCCTGGCGAACGAAGAGGATTTGTCGGTGCTTGTCGTCGAGCAGAACATCGGCGTAGCGACCTCTGTTTCGGATCAAGTCGCGATCATGGTCAATGGTCGCGTCAACCGCATCATGGAAGCCGGCGATCTGGCGCGTGATCGCGATCTGCAGCAACGGCTGCTTGGCGTCGGCCGTCACGCCGAGCCTGACGCGCCGGCGCCCAACGTCACGTCCGAGGCCCGCGGTGGCGTCGCCCAGGTCTATCGCGTCGCACGCCAGGGCGGGGAGGACAGTGACGGCATCGCCGAACCTCTTTACAGGGCCGATTCCCTGCCGAACCGTTGGGGCATCCGCACCGGTCCCTCGCGCGCGCTGACCGAAACGCCGCGGAGGGAGGCTGTGACTCGCGATGTTTTTGCTATCCCGATCGCGGAGCGCGTCGGCCGCACGGCGTTGGTCGTGGGCACTTTCGATACGAAGGGCGCCGAGCTGCGCTACATCGGCGACCGGCTGCGCGACGTGGGCATCCAGGTGCGCACCGTCGATCTTTCGACGTCGGGCAAGATTTCTCGCGCCGATGTGTCACCGTTGCAGGTCGCCTCCATGCATCCTGGCGGATCGAATGCGGTCTTTTCCGGCGACCGAGGACAGGCGGTCGGCGCCATGGCGGACGCGTTCGCGCGCTGGATCGACCGCGAGCGAGACATCGGGGGCATCATTTCGGCGGGCGGATCGGGCGGCACTTCGCTCGCCACCGCCGGCATGCGGCGCCTGCCGGTCGGTATCCCCAAGATCATGGTCTCGACGGTCGCCTCGGGCGAGGTCGGCCAGTATGTCGGCCCTGCCGACATCATGATGGTGTATTCGGTCGTGGACGTGCAGGGTGTCAATCCGATCACCGAGCAGGTGCTCAGCAACGCGGCCCATGCCCTGGCAGGCATGATATCGAGGCTGCCTGGCGCCGAGGCTCGCGAAGCGAAGCGCCGTCTGTCACGCCCGGCCATCGGCATCACCATGTTCGGCGTGACGACCCCAGCCGTCCAGGCGATTACCAAACATTTCGAGGGACAATACGACTGCCTGGTCTTCCATGCCACTGGCGTGGGCGGCCGGTCGATGGAGAACCTCGGCGATTCCGGCCTGTTGTGCGGCTTTATCGACCTCACGACGACGGAAGTCGCCGATATGATGGTCGGCGGCATTTTCGCGGCCGACCGCGATCGTTTCGGCGCGCCGATCCGCACCGGGCTTCCCTATGTCGGTTCGGTCGGCGCGATCGACATGGTGAATTTCGGCCCCCACGACACCGTGCCAGAGAAATTCCGCAATCGCCGCCTCGTCGTGCACAATCCCAACGTCACGCTGATGCGCACCACGCGCGATGAAAATCGCGCGATCGGCGAATGGATGGGCGGACGGTTCAATCAGATGGACGGTCCCGTCCGGTTGCTGCTGCCTGAGAAAGGCCTCTCGATGCTCGATGCTGTAGGCCAGGCCTTCTGTGATCCCGAGGCCGACAACGCATTATTCGAAGCCCTCGAGCGAACGGTGCGCCAGACCGGCCGCCGCAAGATTGAACGGATCGATGCCAACATCAACGATTCCAAATTCGTCGACGCCGTGGTCGATGCGTTCTCGGCGATCAATCCCCGCCGCGCGAGGAGGCCTGATGCCCCGATTTGAGCGCAAGGCGATCTTCGCCAGGCTGGAGGCGATGAAACGCGCCGGCGTGCCGATCATCGGTGGCGGCGCGGGGACGGGCCTGTCGGCGAAATGCGAGGAGGCCGGCGGCATCGACCTGATCGTCATCTATAATTCGGGCCGCTATCGCATGGCTGGCCGTGGTTCGCTCGCGGGCATGTTGGCCTACGGCAACGCCAATGAAATCGTTCGGGAGATGGCGCATGAGGTGCTGCCGGTCGTGAAGAAGACGCCAGTGCTTGCCGGCGTCAACGGGACCGACCCGTTCTGCCTGTTCGATCCCTTTCTCGATGAATTGAAGCGTCTGGGCTTTGCGGGCGTGCAGAATTTCCCGACCGTCGGGCTCATCGACGGCCTGTTTCGTGCCAATCTCGAGGAGACCGGCATGCCCTATGCGCTCGAGGTCGAGATGATCGCCCTGGCCCATGCCAAGGACATGCTGACGACACCTTATGTCTTTTGCGCCGAAGACGCCCAAGCGATGGCGCAGGCGGGCGCCGACATCATCGTCTGCCATCTCGGCCTCACTTCGGGCGGCGCAATCGGCGCGCGGACAGGAAGGGCCTTGCACGATTGCCCGGCGCTGATCGACGAATGGGCCGAGGCTGCGCTCGCCATCAACAAGGACGTGATCGTTCTGGCGCATGGCGGACCGGTCGCCGAGCCGGAAGACGCCGAATATATCTTACGCGCCGCCAAGCATTGCCATGGCTTCTACGGGGCATCTTCAATGGAACGCCTGCCGACCGAAAAGGCGATGACCGAACAGACCAGGAAGTTCAAGGCGATCGCCTTCGGGTGAACGGGCGAAAAGGGAGAAAATATCATGGCCGCGGAAACCTTCGGCTCACTCATTCTGTGGTTGGTCGTTGTGGCGATCGTCGTCGTCATCGCGGTCTATCTGCTGCGCTGGCTCTATCGCCGCTCGACCAAGGAGACCGCGTTCGTGCGGACGGGGTTCGGCGGCGAAAAGGTCGTGGTCAGCGGCGGTGCTTTCGTCATTCCGGTGTTGCACGACGTCACGCTCGTCAACATGACCGTGATGCGCATTGAGGTCGCCCGCCGCGAAGCGCAGGCGCTCATCACCAAGAACCGAATGCGCGTCGATGTGCTGGCAGAATTCTTCGTCAAAGTCGGCTCTTCGCATGAAGCGGTCGGCAACGCGGCGCAGACGCTTGGCAACCGCACGCTGCAGCCGGACGGAACGCGCGACCTGCTGGAGGGGCGCTTCGCCTCCGCCCTGCGCACCGTTGCGGCGCAAATGACGCTCGAAGAGCTGCACGAGCAGCGGCAGGATTATGCCCAGCGCGTCAAGGCGGTCGCGCTGGAAGGTCTCGCGCAGAACGGACTCGATCTGGAAAGCGTCGCGCTTGTGGATCTTGATCAGACCAACCTTGAATTTTTCGATAGCTCCAACGCCTTCGACGCCGAGGGCTTGACCCAATTGACGGAGACGATCGAATCGCGCCGCCGCATGCGCAACGAGATTGAACAGCGCACGCAGGTCGAGATCAGGGCGCAGAATCTCGACGCCCAGCGCAAGGTGCTCGATATCGACCGTGAGAGCGAATATGCGCGGCTCCAGCAGGAACGCGACCTCGAGGTTCGCCGCACAGCGCAGCGCGCCGAACTGGCGCGCGATCGCGCCATTCGCGATCAGGAAGGCGAGCAGGCGCAGATCGCCGCGCACGAGGAGATCGAAAAGTCGCGCTTCATCCAGGAGCGCAACCTTGCCGAAGTGCGCATCCAGAATCAGGAAGATACCCAACACCGTGAAATCGCCCGCCGGCGCGCGATCGATGAGGCCGAGATGAAGTCGCGCGAGAAGACCGAGCATGAACAGATCGCGCTCGACCTCGCGCTGGAAAAGGCGCGCATCAACCGCGAACGCGAGCAAAGCGAACTTGAGGTGACGCGCCGCCGCGCGCTCGAACTGGCCGATATCGAGCGCCAGATCGCGCTGGCGTCGAAGTCGGTCGAATTGACCAAGGCCGAGGCCGACAAGAGAAGATTGGAGATCGTTTTCAACCAGGAGATCGAGACTTCGCGCATCGCGCAGGACCAGGCGCTGGACCTGGTTCGCATGGAGCGCGAGCGCGCGCTCGACGCGTTGCAGATCGCCAAGCGGCAGGCCTTTGAAGAGGCCGAAATCGCCTCTGGCGAAGAGATCGAAAGGTCGCGCATAGCCACCGAGCGCGGGCTTGGCGCCGCGCGGCTCGCCCGTGACGGCGATCTGCGGCAGCTCGCCGTCGAACGCGACAAGGCGATCGAAATCGTGGAGATGCAAAAGGCGATTGAGGTCGCCAAGAAATCCACCGAGCGCTCCGCGGCAGTTGCGGCCTCCGAGATCGCGCGCGCCAAGGCGGTGGAAGCGGAAGAGCAGGCCTTCACCGCCCGAGAGCGCGAAATCGCCGAGCGTAGGAAGCTGACCGACCTGATTGGCGCCAAACGCGAGAATGAACGCGAAGCGTTGCGGTTGACCAGCAAGGCCGACGCCGAAAAGGCCGCAGCGACAAGTTTTGCCGAGGCAATCCAGATTGCCGCGCAAGGCGAGGCCGCCGCCGACCACATTAAGGCTCTCGCCGCCGCGGCGCGCTATGAGGTTGACGCCAAGGGTCGCACCCAATTGAACGAGGCGGAAAACCTGCTCTCCGATGCGTCGCGTACCTCGCGCTTCCGTGAAAAATTGCTCGAACGCATCGAAGGCATCGTGCGGGAGAGCGTGCGCCCGATGGAAAAGATCGACGGCATCAAGATTCTGCATATCGACGGCGCCAACGGTGCAGGTGGCGGCCATCGCAATGTGACGGATGAGGTGATCGATTCGGCGCTACGCTATCGCGTGCAGGCTCCGATGATTGACAGCCTAATGAAGGAAATTGGCATTGAGGGGGGAAGTCTTGGCCGGATGACTGAAGTGCTGCGCGACGCCAAGGACATCGAAAGCCTGACCTCCAAACGGGCAAAAGCCGGCGTGCAGCCGGCGGCAAGGCCGGAGGATGAACAAGACGACGATCGCAACCGATAGTTGGCGGGAAGATGACGAAGGTCTATGTTTCCAGGGTCATTCCCGCGCAGCCCGGCGCCGTCTGGGCGATCGTTCGCGATTTCAACGCTCTGCCGGATTGGACAGGTTTCGTCGCCGAAAGCCGGATCGAGCAGAACTTCCCGGCCGACAAGGTCGGATGCATCCGTAACTTCAGGCTGAAAGACGGCGGGCGGATCCGCGAGCGTTTGCTGGCGCTGTCGGACTATGAAATGTCCTGCACCTATTCGATTCTCGAAAGCCCGATGGGCGTTGAAAATTACGTGGCGACGCTGCGGCTCATCCCCGTCACCGACGGCGACCAAACCTTCGTGGAATGGTCGGCCGAATTCGACGCGGCGCCCGACCGCGAAGAACAGCTCGCTGCAGACATCGGACGCAATGTATTTGGCGCGGCTTTGGCTTCGCTGAAGGGCCGGTTCGGACGTTGATGGCCGATGGTTGAAGTACGCCGCAGCACCGTCCTCGGCGCCCCGATCGAAGAGGTGTGGGCGATCCTGCGCGATTTCAACGGTCATGAAACCTGGCATCCCTCGGTCGTTGCGAGCCGGCTGGAGGATGGCGCTTCGGGCGACATGATCGGCGCCGTGCGCGATTTCCGCCTTCACGACGGATCGCGTATTCGCGAGCAATTGCTGGCCCTCTCCGATGTCGAGACGAGCTTCACCTATTGCATCATCGAGGCGCCTGTGATGCTGCGCAATTACCATGCCACCGTACGGCTGCGTCCGGTGACCACCGACGGACAGTGTTTTTGGGAATGGTGGGCGCGCTTCGATCCTTCGGCTGCCGACAAGCAAAGACTTTCGCGATTTGTTGCGCACGACATTTTCGAAGCCGGATTTCAGTCGGTCCGGGCTCTTTTGCGCGGCGAACGCCGCTTTACGGCTTCCGGGCACCGATCCGCCATCCCCGTCGCCTCGTCGGCCGGCGCCGTGCTAGCTTCGGCGATCGTTGTCACTCGCCATGGCGGACCGAACGTGATGGAAATGCGCACGGTGCGCGTCGAGGCGCCTGGACGCAACGGCAGTTTCGACCTCATTCGACCGCCTGCCGTGCCCGGTATGGAAGCTGTCGGGACGGTCGAAAGCATCGGGCCCGGCGTTGCGTCACTGAAGCCGGGCGACCGTGTCGGCTATGCCTGCGCGCCGCCCGGCGCTTATACGACGATGCGCACGATGAATGCCGCGCTGGTCTTCCCGCTTCCCGATTTTCTCAGCGACGAGGCCGCCGCGGCTATGCTGCTGAAGGGCATTTCCGCCAGTTTTCTCTTGCACGACGTCTATGCGGTGAAACGCGGCGACATTGTGCTGGTGCACGCGGCTGCGGGAGGCGTCGGTTCGATTCTTTGTCGCTGGGCGGCGTCGCTTGGCGCCACAGTCATCGGCACGACGTCAAATGCCGCGAAGGCTGAGCAAGCGAGGCAAAGAGGTTGCGCCCATGTGATCTTGTACACCGAGGAAAATTTCGCGGAGGCGGTCATGCGTCTGACTGCCGGACGCGGCGCCGATGTCGTTTATGACGCTGTTGGCAAGGACACATTCGAAACTTCCATTCGCGCCCTAGCGGTGCGCGGCCATCTCGTTAGCTTTGGTCAGGCCTCGGGTGATGGATCGCCTCTTTGCGGCTCTACGGGAGGGAACTATCTTGGCAGAGCCCCCAACTTTATATCGACTCGCCGAAGCGCGGGCGGCGCATACTGACCTTGAAACCCGAAAGACAGTGGGTTCATTGGTTCTGATTCCATAAAGGGGCGATGTTCTAATGCCCGGAGATTCTCGCGGACCGGAGGCATAGTGCGAATTCGGCAGAAGTTGGATCGCTTCGGCAGCACAATTGCGCTGTCCGACGCCCTCCGGGTTAGGGTATCGATAGGTCGGAACCAGATCGGCGTCAGGACTATGGAGCGAGGTATCCGCCATTAACCAATAAACCGGTAATCATCGAAGCCGGGCTCGCAAGAAACAGAATGGCTGCAGCAACTTCCTCGGGTTCGGCTCGCCGACTATACAGCGATCGAGCAGTCTAGATCGACCGCTTTTGGCGCGAAGCGGACATTCACAGGAGACAGCATCAGGTGACCGATGAGGAAAGAGTGGAGAGCTTATCAGTTCGGAATCAGGCTCGGGGAGGGGCGCTTAAGTTGCTTTATATGATCCTTCGATTGTCCGGGGCTCAAACTCGCGCTCTTGGACGATGTGTCGCGGGTTCTACGTACGCCTTAGCGGCGATGCGGTCGCGCGTGATCATCCATGAGCCACCGACGCATACCACGTTTGACAACGCCAGGTATTGTGGAGCGGACTGAACAGTGATGCCTCCGGTAGGGCAGAAGGCGAGCTGCGGCAGAGGAGGGGCAAGCGCCGAGAGATAGTCGAATCCACCTGCGGCTTTGGCCGGAAAGAATTTTGCGAAACGGTAACCTCGCTCGATCAGGTTCATGGCTTCCGACGCAGTGGCGACGCCGGGCAGCAGCGGCAGTGTTTCTTCGGCCGCATCTGCGCCAAACACGCCTGGTAGGAGTCATCAGCTTCTACGGCGGTTCGAGGGACCCCATCCCCATTTCTGAGAGAGTATGGTCAATCACATTGGCTGTTCGTCTGGTGCTCACGAATCGGGGAAACCGAGCCACGGCTCAAGGGCCTCAAACGTCCGGTCCACGGAGTATGTTGCGCTCACCGGAAGCGAAATGTGCCCATAGCGGATTGAAATCTGGTTCTCGGCGGCGGTTTCGCCAAGCTTAGCCACAGCGGCGACGTAGAGCGCGGCAGCCAGGCCGGTTCGGCCGGCGCCCGCCTTGCAGTGAATGAGGACCGGCTTCTCAGCTCGTTTGAAAATTCCGATGAGGTCGGCCGCCTCCGCCTGCGTGAGTTCCTGTCTCGCCGACATATGGAAGTCGACATGGGTGATGCCAAGCTGTTTGGCCTCGGCAATCTCCGCGTCGTACCACGACGAACCGCGGCTCTCTCCGCGCAGATTGATGATCGTCTTGATGCCGTAGGTCTTCTGGTATCGGGCGATGTCGAATGTCGTCGGCTGTGCTGACCGGTAGAGTGCGCCGGCCACGACCGAATGGAAATTGCCCGTGAGATGAAGCACTCCGAGATATCCTCCGACGGACAGGACGAGGACAAACAAGCCGCCGCCGATCGTCCGCGCCGCTCTCCCGGCACGGCTGCCTGACCAAACAATCACGAGGATCGCGAGACAACCAAGAAGGAGCACACATCCACCCTGGAGCGGTTCGACTCGCAGAGCGACGACGAGGCCGGCCACGATTGCCACAAGCACCAGGGTTGCCGTCGTGAGCCTAGCATCGGCGAGGAACATGCCGAGGAGCTCCTTGGCAACTTCAACGCTGATGCTCATCGTGCGATCTCCACGGCGGGACGCCGAACTAACCCGTACCCGAAGCAGGGTTATGGTCGAAGAACGTCAAAAAGGCGGCGACGCGCTCGGCGGACAGCAAACGGTAGCGATCTCAAACGGCTGGCTCATTTCGTCGCCCCGCCAGACCGCGGTGCATGAGTCCGCTCATGGCAAGACGGTAACAGCGTTGAGTTTCGCTGTGACCCTGGCTCACCAACTGCCTGGCGGGCCAAGGCCTATCACGATGAGATCATCCGAATGGCCAAAGCAGCCGAGCCTCTCCGGATTAGCCATGGCTCCGAAGTATCATCCCACTCCATTGTCCGGCGGCGACCGCAAGGCCCTGACGAAGGAGATAGCGAAGTCTCGCGTCATGACCGGCATTCTCGCGGAGCGTTCGCACGAAAAGCGGCGTGTCGGCGAGGCCTTGATCCGGGAAGCCGACAACCTCGCGTGCCAAAGCTGGAACGAGAAGATGTGGAGCGACGGCGGGCCGGCGCAGCCCTCGCCGACGATCGGCCAGGCGATCAACGGCGGATTTATGGCTTGAGGTGAAGTGCTCGCGCTGCAAGACTCCAAGCAGCGTCGACCTGGCTGCGATCAGCCGTCCGGCAGACACGCCGGTGCATCTGCTGGAAGGCCGCCTAGATTGCATGAAATGCAAGAAGGCGAAGTGGAAGGGTCGTGGCGTCCTGGAGCAATTGGCGCCGCGGCGCAGGTACGACGCATCCGAGACAAGCTGAATGTGCAATCTATACAGCATCACCACGAATAAGGCGGCCATCATTGCCCTCTTCAGGGTGCTGAACCGATACGTCGGCAACCTGCCTCCTATGCCCGTCGCCTTCGATGGCGAGGGGACCCGTGTGAGGCTTGCCCTCCCGCGGATTGGTTCCGTCGGTGTTCCAGCGAATTTTGCCGCGCGGCTTCGCGGTCAACGCCACCGTGCGTTTTGCGGGCGTCCCAGTGATGATCCTTGCGCGACGGATCGAAGCCGTCGGGAATAGCGGCCGTCTTACTCCAGGCCCTGGACCGGCGGAGCGGTAGAAGCAGTCTTAGGGGGAGGCGGCGGCGCTTGTGCAGCCGGTGGCGGAGCGGCCTGATTTTTCGGCGCAGGCTGACTGTCACCAGGAGATACGCCTGCCTCGGGCCTCGCGGATTTTCGTCCCTCGCGGGCGGTGCTTGATCGTCTAAAGCCCCACGAATGAGCAATCGATGGTCCGGCGGTATACCCCACGACCGCACCCGCCACGGCACCGACAGGTCCAAACACCACCGCACCGGATAGCGCCCCGAGTGCGGCGTCGCCTCCACGC
>WNFF01009541.1_pt1 | contig 18537 bp, 23 predicted proteins | sample 5400441 | NCBI WGS metagenome assembly WNFF01 (sample SAMN13153345, study PRJNA577476) | soil metagenome | isolation source: 120 cm saprolite under Douglas fir tree site 2 hole 3 replicate 1 | place: USA:California | collected 2015-04-18 | reverse complement strand
TCTGGTGGCCGCGACTCGAGTGGGTCTCGGTCCCGGCCCGGCGGCGCTGGTTCGAGCGCCCTGGGCCGGAAGAAATCTGATGAACATCAAGGGCGCTCTTGTGGAGACACGGGGATGAGCGGCTCCTCCGATACCGAATGCGGCGAGCTCCGGTACAGACCGGAGCGCGGCACGCCAGGAACTGATGAGGTCACTCGGCGGCATCCCGCTTGGCCGCCCGGGCTGGTCGGAGGAAGTGGCCGACCTGGTCGCGTTCCTCGCCTCCGATCGCGCCGCGTCGATCACCGGAAGCGAGTATGTCATCGACGGGGGCACGATACCGACGGTCTGACGTCTCGTTCGCCGCGGCAGGTTCGGGTGGTCGCCACAAATTGACACGCATGGCGCGAGTGCGAATCTCGCTGCGCGAGCCCGGGCGGTTCAAGGATCCGGCCAATCTGAACTGGGAACGATACATCGCGCTCCAGGCGCGTGAGCGCGAGCGGTACCTCGCCGATCGGGCGACGATTCCGGCGCCGGCGCTCGAGTACAGGACGGTCGGGCCCCGCTACCTGGAGCGGGCGGTCGAGCAGTTCGCCAACAACTACTTCCCCGAGCTGGCCGCCACGCACTACGTCGCAACTGCGGCGGCCAACGCCCCGTTTGAAGAGCTCAAGAAGTGCTGTCTGTTCCAGCTCGTGGATGAGCAACGCCACCTGGAGATGGATCGCGAGGTCTTCGAACGGGCCGGCATCCCGCAGAGGGACTGGCTACCCGCGTGGGAGCAGCCGGGAACCACATGCCGCTTCTTCCGGCACGTCCTCGAGCTCGAGGATCCCATCGAGATCCTGGTCAAGGCCAACTTCGTGGCGGAGGGCGCAGCGGGTCCGGGCACGTTCACGGTCCTGGCCGACGGCGCGGAAGCCCGCGGGGATCTCTTGTCGGCCGTCAACCATCGCGCCCGCATTCGCGACGAGACGCGGCACATCAGCTATGCGCGCGCCCTGGTGAAGGCCCTGATCGAGGACGATCCCGGGAACCTCGCGGTGATCCAGCAGTGGCAGGACGAAAGCCTGCAGCTCTTCTCCGAGGTGGCCAAGGGAGGCGCCCGCCAGGAGTGGTGGCAGGGGTTCCTCGACTCGTACTACAAGATCTCACTGCCACTGGGCCTGCGCCCGACGTCGCTGTCCATCTAGCGCGATTTCCCCATCCATCTCGCCTCGCGCGGCACGGAGTAGGGGCACGCCGGCCCTGGAGGGCCGGGTCAGGGTTCGCCCTGATGGAGAGCGCACTCCTCTGGTATCCTTCTGGACGTCCTACGACGCCAGGGCTCAGAATTCCAAATCTCCTGAGGAGGTATGTCAATGGCGGTCAAGATCACCATCCGGCCCAATGGTCCGTATCTGGTTGAAGGCGAAGTCGAGGTCGTCGACGTGAACGGCGACAAGGTTGACGTGAGCGGACGAGGCCCGCGATTCGCGCTGTGTCGGTGCGGCGCATCAGTTACCAAGCCATTCTGCGACGGCACCCACAGCAAGCTCGGCTTTCAGGCCGCAGAGGCGGCCGTCTCGCAGGAGAAGAAGTCGGGGTAACCGCCTAGTTCGCGAGTCGCTTTGGTCCGCCTGCTCCTTGATTTGCCCGGAGGGTCACCACGACTGACCGCGCGAGCGGCGTTCCTTCCGACTCCGTCATGTCCACGACCACGAAATCGCCGCCCCGAATGTCGGACAAGCTGATCGCGGTGTCCTTGAAATCGGCGACTTGGGACTCTCGCTCGGAAAGGACGATGCGGGTGTCGGGCCGGAGTCCGACGCGAAGGTGCCGAAGCTCCGAGGCCGCTCCCATGTTCTGAAGGAGGAGCGTTCTCGCTTTCAAGTCGACGGATAGCACGACACCGGAGACGCGCGCAGAGGTGACTCGCAGCGGCTTTTGTGGCGATGGCGGCGTCGGTGTCGGCGGGTGGGGCGGCGAGGCCGGCTCGATCGGCGAAGTGGAAGGAAGGGGGGACTCTTCCTCGACCCGCGGCGCGGGCTGCGCGGTCCTGAAACCGGCCATGGTACCGGACGAATTCGCCGTCGGATGGATGGAGCGGGCCACCACGATCCATAGGGCGAGGGCGGCGAGTAGTACCCCAGCACGCAAAGCCCGCCGCACGCCGTTCCGCCGCCACGCTCGGGCCGCGCGCTGCCCCCGGGTCGATCTGGGCCGCCAGCCGGGAGCCGGCTCGGCCAAGGGCACGCCGGCGCGCGATTGAATGTCCTCGTGCTGGAGGACGGTGGCATAGCCCCGGGAGCGGAGTTCGCCGTACAGGCTCGGCTGGCGGCGCTGTTCGCTTCTGCGTCGCTCGGGAGCTCGTCCTGTGCTCTCCCGGCGACGCTCACCCCTCCGTTCGTCCAGCTTGATCTCTACGCTATGTCCGTCAGGAGATCGGGCGTCAACCTTGGCCATCAGATACCCGCACAGCAAAGGCTGCTCCCGCGCGACGATATAAAGAATTCGCCCCATGGCTCGACGGTAAGCCTAGGCGCGAGATGGACGGCCGTGAATTTCGGCAACTTGCAATCTGGCCCGCATGCGTGTGTCCGGCGGGAGCGCTTCGCATCGGACCAGGTCGCCGTGAGAATTCGGCGTGGATATCTCGATCGTGTCGCTATCCGCGGGAAGCAGCACATCGTCGCAGACGATCGTGGTGGCGATCGTGTTGGCCATCTGGCGCATTTCGTCGGGGGCGTCTACATCCTCGCTCACCTTCTCGAACATCCGCCGCCACCAGAGTCCCGGGATGATGATCTCATTGGCCGGCGTCCGGTCAAACATGATCGGCGCGGCCACGGACGCGACACTCTCAGGAGCTCGGATGACGGCCGGGATGGGCGTAATGACGCGGAGGATTAGTCCCCCCTCGTCGCGACTCTCGACGATGAATCGGCCGAGCGTGAATCTCCCCGCATCACTTCCAAACCCATGCTCCTGCGCCAGGGCCAACCAGGTCTCCCCTTCGGCCTTTGTGATCTTCCGCATGGGCGCCTCCCCAAGACTCGCACCAGGTCACGCCGCCCCGCCTCCAGCATCCGTAGTCTAGCCGTGGAAACCCGTCCAGCGTAGGCCGGTCAGCCGCGCCATGACGTTCTGCTTGCGATTCCGCGGGGCGAGCCAGCCTTTTCCGCTGAAACCGCCGATCGCCATGGCGAGGCCAACCAGGACTCCGACCGCCGCCGCCATCGTCAGCGCGGTGGTGGGCTCGCGCCGAGTATAGGCAATGACCTCGTCGGCTCGATCCTGAACACTGTTCCCGACGGTGGCTGCGGCGTGTTTGAAGGTTTCTTGAAACCGGGTGACTCGTGTGCCTTCACCGTGGGCAGCGTCGAGGACCTGCCCGGACCTGTGGATGCCGCGATTGGCCTCGCGGATTTCATGCGGGGTCGGTCGGCTCGCGGGTGGATATCCGATCTCGATAGGGGTCTTCTCCATGGCCGTCTCCTGGCAGCCCGACATGCGCCCGCATCGAAAAGCCGCAAGAGGTGTGCCACCCCCCGAATGCAATTGGCGCTCGGCGTTTAACGCAGTGCAGTGCAAGCCTCAGATGTCTTCTCTGTTCGCGATTTCATCGAGCTGCAGGAGTGACCTGCGTTGTGCCTCGGCTCACTGGCTGATGGGCGCAGCAAGGTGTTCAGCGCAGACTTACACGGTAGTTACTTCCGTGGAGGACGATGTCAGGCCGGCGCGAAGATCCCCTCTGATTGCCCGACCGGCGACCCCTCGCCCGGCGCCGCCGTGGCCGGTGCCGCGAACGCGGCATCACGCTGGAGCGCCGGCATGACGCGATCGGCGAAGAGGCGCATGTTGAGCTCGGCCTCGTGGTGCGGCATGCCGCCGAAGGCGAACTCGGTGACCAGGTGGTCGAGGCCGGTGAGCCGGCGGAGCTCCGCGAGCTGCTGGAGGCAGTCGTCGGGTGTGCCGACGACCTGGATCTTCACGTAGAAGTTGGCCGCTTTCTGCCGGAAGTTGGCGTCCTTCATCTTGGCGTAGGTCTTGGCGGTCGCGCCGTACGACTCGTAGCCCTTGACCGAGCCGAGATGGCCGTCCGAGAAGCGGTAGTGGGCGTCGATCGAGTCGAACTTGCGGCTGAGATACTTCACCGCGCGCTCGTGGGCCTCCGCCCGGCTCTCGGCCACCGAGACGTTGGTGAGGATGATGGGCGGCCGCGGGGCGTGCCCGACGCTCCGCGCGATCTCCCGGTAGCGCTGGATGTCCTCGGCGGCCTTCGGCCACTCGTTCTGCATGATGACCAGCACGCCGAAGCCGAGCTTCGCCATGATCTCGGCCGACTCGGGGCTCACCGACGAGGCGTAGATGCGGCGCTCCGGGTGGGAGATCGGACGGGGGCGAATGGACGTCCGCGGGATCTTGAAGAACTCCCCGTCCCACTCGAAGACGTCCTGGCTGAGCGCCCGGACGACGATCTCCGCGGTCTCCACGAAGCGGGCTCGCGCTTCCTCCATCGGGATCCTGAATCCGGCGTACTCGACGCTCGCGGCACCCCGACCGAACCCGAGGAGGCACCGACCGCCCGACAGGATGTCGAGCAGCGCGATCTCCTCGGCGATTCTGACCGGGTCGTGCCACGGCAGCACGATCACCGCGGTGCCGAGGGTGACGCGCTTCGTCCGGCCCGCGAAGTAGCTCAGGAGCTGGGTCGGGGAGGGCGACATGGCGTAGCCGGTGAAGTGGTGCTCGAGCGCGAAGAGCGAATCGAATCCGAGGGGCTCGGCGAGGTCCCCTAGCGCCAGATGGTCCGAGAGCACGGCCGCATCCGGCCGGCCCTCCTGGGTCAGCATGTTGAGCGCGATCCCGACCTTCATGTCCGCCTCCTGGCCGATGCGCGGGGTTCAGGCCACGTCGCGCTGGCGTGCCGCATTGTAGTTGGCGTCGTACCACCAGTCGAGGTACGCCGCGTACGTGATGGGTGGATAGCGCGGTGGGTTCCCCGGCGCCTGGCAGGTGGGCAGGCACGCGATCTCGGTGTCCAGATGCGGGCCCATGAAATAGGGGATCGCGTACCGCGGACGGCCCACCGGGGGCAGGGCGCGGTGGGGCGTGGACTTGAATCGGTCGTTGGTCCACCGTCGCAGCATGTCGCCCGAATTCACCGCGAAGGAGCCGGGCACGTACGGCACGTCGGCCCACGTAGCGTCGGGCAAGCGCACCTGGAGCCCCGGCACTTCGCTCTGGGCGAGAAACGTCATGAAGTTGGCGTCGGTGTGCGGCGCGATGCCGAACTGGTTCGGCTCGGCCGCCACCGGTGGGTAGTGGGTGAGACGGAAGCTGAACTGGCTCTCGGCGAAGGCGCCGGCGAAGGTGTCCGTCGGCAGATCGAGGGCCATCGCGCACAGGGGCAGGAGCTGCCGCCCCAGGGCGTCCACCGCGTCGGTGTAGGCGAGCACGGTTTCGCGAAAGCCAGGCAGGTTCGCCGGCCATTGGTTCGGCCCGGCGAAGCGCCGTCCCGCGCGCACGAGGGGGTCGTCCGGCGCGCGCTCGCGCTTGACGAAGAACGCCTCGTTGAGGTCGGGTCTGTCGTTGGCGTTCACGTCCGAGGTCCACACCGCGTACCGTCCGAGCATCATGTACCCGTTGTTGTGCTCGTTCATGCGCAGGGCGAGCTTGGCTTCCGTCGGCTGCGCGTGAAAGCGCCGGGCCTCGGCGAACGCGGCGTCGATCAGGGTCTGCGGGATGCCGTGGTTCACGATCACGAAGAAGCCGACGTCTTGCAGGGCGCGGCCCAGCTCGGCGGCGGTGGCCGCCCGGGCGGCCGCGCGCTTCGCGAAGTACGGCGCGAGGTCGATGACGGGAATCATGAGGAGGAAGTTGTCGCCCTCGCGCTCCCGTTGCGCAGCAGGGCACCCGGGAGCGCGCCGTCGGGCGCGACCGCGTCGCGCCCGCCGCGCCGGATGATCGTGCCGTTCACGATCACCGCCTCGATGCCACAGGCGTCGGACACCAGGCGATCGGCCCCGGCCGGCAGGTCGTGCACCCGGCGCGGCTTACTCGCCCCGACGGTGGCCGGGTCGAAGACGACGACGTCGGCGGCGAGGCCGGGGGCGAGGCGGCCCCGGTCGGTGATCCCGAACACCTCCGCCGGGCGCGAGGTGAGCATGCGAATCGCCTCGGGCAGCGCGATCGCCTGTTTCTCCCGCACCCACCGGCTCAGCAGGTACGTCGAGAAGCACGCGTCGCAGAGCTGGCTCGCGTGGGCGCCCGCGTCGGACAGCCCCAGCACCGCGTCGGGCTCGGCGAGCAGCTCGGCCACCTCGTCCTCGTCGTGGTTGAAGACCGCCATCCGGAACCGCGCGTCCAGATTCGTCGCGAGGGCCAGGTCGAGGGCGAGGTCGATCGGGTGCACGCTCCGCTCCGCCGCCACCTCCGCCACCGTGCGCTCCTCGAGCGACGGGTCGACCGGATACCAGGAGATCCAGGTCCGCGCCCAGCTCAGCCCGGCGAACACCGCGCCCGCCCGCGGCCGGTCGAAGCTCTCCTTGAACAAGCGCCGGAACTCGGGGTCCCCGTAGAGCCGGACCTTGCCGCCGAAATCGGCCACCGAGATCGGCTTGAAGACCGACATGCTCTCGAAGATGAACGGCTCCCGGAACTGGAACTCGAAGTTCAGCGTCCGGCAGGTGACCTGCGGCACCACCTTCAGGCCCTGCTTGACCAGCGCGCGCGACTTCTCGAGCAGATCGCGGTGGGAGCCCGGGCCCATCATGCCGGCCAGGAGCGCGGTCCAGGTCACCGGCCGTCCGGTCGATCGCGCGAGGCTCTCGAACTCCTTGAAGAACAGGTCGCGGCCCACCGTGGCCTGGACGATGCCGCGTCCCGCCTCGCCCAGCGCCCCGGCCAGCGCCTCGATCTCGGCGAACTCGGCGGCCCGGCTCGGCACCGGCTTGCCGGCGTAGCCGATGTGGGTGGACGCCTTCGAGGTCGCGAAGCCGATCGCTCCGGCGTCGATCGCCTCGCGCACCAGCGCGCGCATCCGCGCGATCTCATCATCCGTCGCCGGCCGCTCGGTCGCCTCCTCGCCCATGATGTAGAGCCGCAGCGGGGTGTGGCCCAGGAGGACCGCCACATTCAGCGCGGTGCCGCGGCGCTCGACCGCGTCGAGATATTCGGGGAAGGTCTCGAACGGCCACGTCTCGCCGAGCCCGGCCTCGAGCGCGGCGAGGCTCATGCCCTCGACCTTCTCGAGCGTGCGCATGATGAGCCCGCGATGGTCCGGGCGCGTGGGCGCGACGCCGAAGCCGCAGTTGCCCATCACGACCGTGGTCACCCCGTGCCAGGGCGAGATCGTGAGCATCCGGTCCCACATCACCTGCGCGTCGTAGTGGGTATGGATGTCGACGAAACCGGGCGCCACCACGAGCCCGCCCGCGTCGATCGTCTGCGCGGCGGTGCCCTTCACCTCGCCGAGCGCGGCGATCCGGCCGCCCTGGATCCCCACGTCGCCGCGCACGCCCGGACGGCCCGTGCCGTCCATGATCGTTCCGCCCCGGATGACGAGATCGAAGTCCATCGCTCAGGCTCCCGCCAGGCCGTAGAGCTCGGCCACGTTGTCGTGGAGGATGAGGCGCAGCTCCTCCGGGGTCAGGTGGGAAGCATGCTTGGCGAGGAGCTCCTGCGAGCGCGGCCACGTCGAGTCGCTGTGCGGGAAGTCGTTGGCCCACAGCAGCCGGCGGATGTTGCACAGGTCCTTCACCTGGAAGGCGACCCAGTCGTCCTGGAACGTGGTGTAGACGTGCTCGCGGAAGTACTCGCTGGGCATCTTGGTGAGCGTCCCCGACGGCAGCCAGTAGCGGTGTCGGTCGTAGGCGTGATCCATGCGGTACATGAAGTGCGGGACCCACCCGGCGTCGGCCTCGACGCAGACCAGGCGCAGACGCGGATGGCGCTCGAAAACGCCGCCGAGCACGAACGTCCCGACCAGGTCCTGGCAGCCGCGGATGATCGACATGAACGCGTTGAGCTTGGGCCCGCGGACCTTGAACGTATCCTGCTGGCTGGTGAGGATGTGGAAGGAGAGCGGCAGCCCGAGGTCGATCGCCGCCTCGTAGAAGGGCGCGTAGACCGGGTCGTGGTAGTCGGCCACCGCCGGATTCCCGGGCAGCATCACGCCGCGCAGGCCGAGCTCCCGGATCTTCCGGAGATCGCGGATGCCGAGGCGTCGAAGCACGCCTGCTTGTAGTCGAAGTCGGGGTGGTTGCAGATCATCATGCCGACGGTCGGGTAGATCACCTCGGCGCTGACGCCGTCGCGCGCCTGGTCCGCGAGCCGGGCCTCGGGGTCCCAGCCGCCGCGGTGCAGGTCCTCGAAGCGGGCCCCGAACATGGTGAGCTCCTCCGCCGGCTTACCCGCCGCGGCGATGAGCCCCATCGGGATGGGCTTGTCGAGGCCGTCGATGACGAAGAGATCGCCGCGCTTGGGGTCGTGCACGAGTCGGGGAGCCCGGTCCCGGAAGCGCGCGTCGATCCGGGCGGTGTAGGTGTCGGGCGGCTCGGTGATGTGCGAGTCGGCGGAGATGATCGGGCCGTCGGTGACCATGTGGCGCATCTCCTCGGAAGACGATGAGCGGGAGTGTCCCGGGGCCACGCCCCGACCGCCGGGTCAGCGTAGCGAACATCGCCGCCGGTGTAAAGCCGCGGGAAGCGGCCCCGAGTGGGTTACCGCTTTGTCACGGCAACGCGGACCGATAGCTCCAGGCCGCCGTCGAACGGCAACGTCATCGTCCGGAACCCGTGGGCGGGATCTTCGAGGAACGCCAGATAATCCGCATACTCCGACTCAGGCCCGCTTCGTCGAAATGCGCCCGGGCGGCGGCCGCCTTCGTCGGCTCGTATTCGGTGCCGATCACCACGCCGTCGCCGCCGGTAGCGCGGACATTGTCGCGCACCGCGGCGGCGAGATAGAGCGTCGACACCCCGTAGGAGGTGCCGGCTTCGACGATCCGGCGGGCGTTGCTCGCCCGGCAGAGCTGATAGCAGAGCTCGGCCTTGTCGCGATCGAGGGCGACCAGCTTGTCACGACGAAAGGTCTTGAGCTCCTCCGCGGTCGGTGAGGGGTGCGCCAGCGACGTAACCTGTTCGTCGCTTCTCGCGTGCGGGTCAGCCAACAAACGCTCCAGCTCCGGATCGCGAATGACGCTCATCGCCTCGCGGTCACCCCTGCGGCCAGCAGAATCCCCGCTCCGCTCCCGCCTCCTCTCGGGCGGGCATTCTAGCAAAGGGTCGCGAGCGGCGGGGCTATTCCCCCGTCGAGGGGTGCGCCTCCTCCCATTCGAGAAAACGGGCGGTCTGCGCGTCGCTGCGCTCCGGCAGGCAGCATCTGAGCGCCGCGATCTTCCCGTCGCGCATCTCCCGAATGCCCCAGAGGATGACGCGTTCGACGCCGGCGCCCTGGATGGTCGCACTGCGCGCTTCGAAGCGCGTGACCACCAGGACGTTGCCGGCGACGTACGTATTGAGCGGCGTGACCCGACGGCTCTTGTCCACCACCAGCCGCTCCAGGTCCTTCCGGATCGCGGCCTTGCCGACGCACGGCGCGTCGGTGCACAGGCCGCTTTGCGAGTCGATCACCGCGTCGTCGGTGAACAGCGCCAGCGCGGCGGTGACGTCCCCTCGGGACAGGGCGCTCAGGAGCTGCTGCTGCACCTCCTCGGGATTTCCCTGGGCGACCACTGCCGTGGTGACGGTCAGGATGAAGAGCGCAGTGAGCCCGGTCGGCGAGCGCCGCAGACCTAGCGGTAGGCATCGATCTCTCCTGTGGAAGCGCGGCGCCCGCCATATCGGCGCTCAACGCCAGTCATGATGATGGTAGTGCCAGTGTCTGGCCGGCCCCGGCCCCGGAACTACCGGGACGATGCATCCCCCCAGTAGGCCGCCGAGGAGCAGGAGCGCGATCATCCATCCAGCCATCCGTCGTCTCCTTCAATGTGGTAGGGCACCGCGTCACTTCTTGTGCTCCTCGCCCTTCTCGGGTCCGTGTGCCACGTGATCGCGTGGCGCGGCCGCCGCGTGCTGCTCGTAGTGCTGTCGGACCACCGGCTCGCGTGGCTGGTACTTGTAGTTCCGGGCGTGGAGGGTGGGCTGCTGCTGCACGGTCGGGTACCGCTTCCCGCTGTACTGGCGCTGGTAGGCCGGCAGGGGAGCGGGCGGCGGCACGTGAGCGCGGTCCCCCTGATCCCAGCCCCGATGCTTCTCGGCCCAGGCGGGGCCCCAGTGCTCGGCCCACCGCGGCGGAGCGCTCGCCGCCCAACCGTGAAAATACGCTGGGGGCCGACGGTAGTACCTGACGGGGACCTGGAGAATGAAGGGGGGCACGATCTCCGGATCGACGAGCGCCCACGGGCCGCCGTACCAGGAGCTCGAGTACCAGTTGTCGTTCTGGTAGACCCAGTACATGCCGTCGTAGAAGAAGAAGTTGCCGTCGACGCTCGGGGCGTAGTAGACCGGCGAGCCGGGAACGAGCGTCAATGCCGGCAGCGCCGGCAGATGAATGCCGATGTCGATGGACGGTACGCCGATGCTCACACTCACCTGCGCGGTCGCCGGCCCGGCCGCGCCCAGGAAGAACAGGACCGAGCCTGGTTGAAATTACCGAGGCAGTTTTCCCCTCGGCCGTCCGGGCGGCGCCCCGCGCGCCCGGGCACACGCCGTCACGAAGCTCGTGGCAAGGCCGGGGTTCGAGGCGAAGTGCAGGTGCACGTAGCTCAGGAGCGCGTTGCCGATCCGATATCCCTCGTCGCGCTCGTCTCCCTCGCGCCGTCGCAGCCGGTACACACGGGAAACCGACGCGGGCACCGGGTCGAGGGACGACAGGTGAAACTCGTGGCCCCGGGCCACGGTGCCGGCTGGACCGAGCGGCGAGTCTGCCTGCAGCGTGACCTCCGTGTAGCTCAGCGACAGCCGCCGCGGACGCATGCGCACGGTGGCGGGCAGGAGCCCCACCATCGGGTGTGTGATGCCGTCCACATCCTCGAGCGCCTCCGCCAGATACATCAGCCCGCCGCACTCGGCGTAGATCGCTCGGCCCTCGTCCGCGAACGTCCGGACCGCGTCTCGGATGGCCCGGTTCGCGCCGAGGGTGGACGCGTGGAGCTCCGGATAACCGCCGCCGAGATACAGGCCGTCGACGGCGGGCAGGGTGCGGTCGGTGAGCGGGCTCCAGTACACGAGCTCGGCGCCCGCGGCTCTCAGGAGGGCCAAGTTCTCGCGGTAGTAGAAGCAGAATGCGGCATCGTGGGCGACGCCGATGCGAGCGCGCGGAGCGACCGGGACCGTCGGGCCCATGTCGTGGGCCGAGACCGGCGGCGGTACCGCCAGCTCCAGCAGGGCGTCCAGGTCGACGCCGCGCTCGATCAGATCGGCGAGCCGCGCCCGCCGGGCTTCGGTGAGACCGCCTTCTCCCGCCGTGACGAGCCCCAGGTGACGTTCGATCAAGGTCACCTCCTGGTCGTACGGGAGCGTGCCGACGACACGCGCCCGGCACCGTGCCCCGACCGCATGCCGAACCCCACGCGCGTGTCCGTCGCTCCCGACCCGGTTGGCGATCACCGCCGCAAGGTTCAAGGCCGGATCGAACTCCTCGAACCCGAGCACGACGGCCGCCGCGCTGCGGGCCTGAGCCTGGACGTCGATCACCAGGACGACGGGGGCAGCCAGCCACTTGGCCACCTGGGCCGTCGATCCCTCGTCACTGGTGGCCTCGAGTCCATCGAAGCAGCCCATGACTCCCTCGACGATCGCCAGATCGACGTCCGCGGCGTGCCGGGCGACCGTCGCGAGCACCTGGTCGCGTCCGCACATCCATCCATCGAGATTGTAGGAGCCCCGGCCGGTCACGATCTCGTGGAAGCCGGGGTCGATGAAGTCGGGGCCGACCTTGAAGCCCTGGACGGTGAGCCCGCGCCGGCGAAACGCCTCCAGCAGCCCGAGCGTGACGGTGGTCTTGCCGACTCCGCTCGCGACGCCCGCGACGATCAGGAGACGGGGAGACGTGGTCTCGTCTTCGCGATCGCCGGCGGCCGGCCGATGCCGACGGCGAAGCCGATGCGATGGAGCGCGTAGAGGCCCGCGAAGGCGGCGACGTTGATCGCCAGGACGCGGCCGACGATCGGCGCGGCGAAGCTGCCGGTGCCTCCCAGGCCGGCCACCGCGACGGTGAAGAGCGCGGCCTCGTACACGGCGAACGTTCCGCCGAGGGCCACCGCCGTCCGGATCAAGCCACGAGCGGTCGAGAGGCGCCGGATGATCAGTCGCGCGACGAGAGTGCAGGACACCGCGGCGATACCGATGGCCAGGCCCCAGGTGACGCTGCTCACGGTTCTTGGATACCCGAGCACCCCGTAGCCGATCACCTGGTTGAGCATCCACAGGGCGACCGTAGTCCGGATGGCGTCGGGTCGGGAGAGCGTCATCGCGGCCAGGACTGCGAATGCCGCGAATGGCGTCGCGCAGGCAAAGACGAAGCTGAGCGCACTGACGCCGACGACCAGGCCCGCCAGCCAGACCTGGTGAGCCCACTGGGGATGCGAAGATCGCGAGTTCATGCCGTCAATCTATGCCCCCGGTCGCCCCAGGGGCTCCCACCACCCGCGCCGACCGCTGCATGCCACGAAAGGAGGAGCGGTGCCGCAGGAGGACGGCCCCTACTCGGCGGCGTGGCGCCGTTACCGGCTCTGGAGCTGGGCGTTCTGGATCGTGTTCGTGGGCTACCTCCCTGCCATGGCCTTCGTCGGCCGCGTCCTGGGATGGGCGGGCGAGGGCAACGCGATCTTTCTCGCCGCGTTCGTGTGGATGATCGGGTTCGCCGTGGCCGGCTATCAGAAGGGGAACTTTCGGTGCCCGCGCTGCGGGGAGCTGTTCTTTCAGAAGTTCGACGATCGCCCGTGGCGCCGGGCATGGCAGCACAATCCGTTCGCTCGCGGCTGCATGCACTGCGGCCTGCCCAAGTGGGCCGCCGTGGATCCCGGCCCGCCACCGCCGGGTGAGGCTCGACCTTGACCGCTCGGACCCGTGGGACTAAGCTCTCGCCACCTGTCCCGACTCCAACGAAGGAGAACGCGATGGCCCACCGGTTCGTGCGACTGTTCGCTCTGTTCGCGATGCTGGGACTCGTCGCGGCGGGTGCCGCCGCCGCCCAGGAGTGCAGTGGAACGATCACCGCCGACGAGGCGATGAAGGCCGAGACCGCACGCTACGCGGCGCAGACCTCGAACGACTTCGCGGCGATGGAGAAGCTGTTCGGTAACGACCTCACGTACAATCACTCGTCCGCCGCGAGCGACGACAAGGCGAAGTACATCGACGCCATGCGCTCGGGGCGCACGAAGTACCGCACGATGAAGCCGAACGGTGACGTGAAGACGCGCACGTACGGCTGCATCGCGATCATCACCGGGACCGCGGTGTACGAGGTGACGGCGGGCGGCCAGGATCGCACCGTGCCGCTGCGCTTCACCGCGATCTGGGCCAAGCGGCCGTCCGGCGTCGAGTTCGTGTCGTGGCAATCGACCGGCATTCCCAAGTAGCCAACGACTTCACCCGCCGGTGGCGGGCTTGCCGCGCTGGCATCCCGAACCGCTCCACCGGCGGCTTCGTGGGCATCAGCGCCTAGCGGTTCCGGCGGCAGCTGGGCCGACGGACGCTCGCGAAGCCTCTGCTTGACATCGTGACGGCATACCTAGTAACGTTGGGTATTATACATAACGTAGCTAGGTAACGACCGACTCGATCAGAGGGAGGAACGAACACATGACCGACAGACGTGGCGTGCTTGCGCTTGGCGTTCTCGCCGGAGCCGCGGTCCTCGCTCCCTGGCGCGCCGGGCTCGCGGCGGAGGATTGTTCGGCGGCCGTTCGCGCGGAGGCGATCGGATCCGCGCTGCTCGATCGGTACGTGGCGGCGGTGAACGCGCACGACACCACGTCGTTCCCGGAGATCCACACCGAGTCCTACATCCAGAACTCGGGCCGCAGTCCGAGCGGGCTGGCCGCCCAGATCGAGAACTTTCGCGGGATCTTCGGCCGCATGCCGGACGTCCAGACGCGGGTGGAGGACCGGATCATCGCGGGCGACCGGGTGGTCGCTCGCATGACCTTCTCCGCCACGCACACCCAGCCGTTGCTGGGCATCGCGCCGACCGGGCGGCGCTTCACGCTGCGGACCATCGACATCTGGCGGGTCGAGAACGGGAAGTTCGCCGAGCACTGGGACATCGTCGACTACCCCGGACTGCAGAAGCAGCTCCGGGGGGAGTAGTATCGGCACTCATGGAAGGGGAGATGCTCAAGGGGCACCTCGACATGATCGTGCTCGCGGCGCTGGCGGCGGGCCCCGCCCACGGCTATGCCGTCATCGAGGAGATCAAGCGGAGGAGCTCCGGTGCGTTCGAGCTTCCGGAGGGGACGATCTACCCGGTGCTGCATCGTCTCGAGCACGCGGGCCTCTTGGCCGGACGCTGGACGACCGCCGATTCGGGGAGACGACGGCGCGTCTACGAGCTGACGAAGCGCGGCAAGCGGGAGCTCGGCGAGCGCCGCGCGGTGTGGGAGCAGTTTTCCGAGGCGATCGCCGGCCTATTCAAGGGAAGCCGGTCGTGGCAGAGCCCGACGTGATTGCGGCGTACGTAGACCGCCTGGCCCGCAGGCTCGCGTTCGATCCGGCGCTCTCGCAACGCGTGCGCCGGGAAGCCGAGGATCATCTCTGGGAGGAGGTCGCCGCCGATCCCTCGGGGGGTGGGCCGGACGCCGAGCGGCGCGCGGTCGAGAAGTTCGGCGATCCGGATGCGTTGGCGGCCCAGTTCGCGGTGGTGTCGCTGGCGAGGCAAGCCCGGGCCGTTGGGATGGCGACCATCTTCGGAATCGCCGCCGTGTTCGTCGCGATGAAGGCTCGTCTCACCTGGTATGTCGCGACGGAGTATGCGGCCGGCCAGGGTGGAAGGCTCGGGGAGATCGTCGTCTCGATCGACCGCTACGCGTTCTGGTTGTCGATCGTGGTCGCGATCGGAGGCTGGGTCTACATCGGCACCCGCCGGATCCCCACCGCGCTGACTTCCGAGTATCGGAGGCAGATTCGGCGATTCGTTGTCCTGTGCCTGGCCGGGACGGGCGCCCTGATCGCGTCGGTCATCAGCGACGGCGTGCTCACCTCCCTGCGCCTGGGCGGGACCCGCGGATCGCTCGATGTTCTGATTCCCGTCGTGTCGATGGCGATCGAGGTCGGGTGCGCCGGGGGGCTCGTGCGCTCGATCCGGGGGATGGCGCGGCGAGCGACCGCTACGGGCCGAGTGGCGCCCCTGGAGTGAAGGTGGGTGTCGGTCCGGCGCCGGGCGCCTCGCCGGGCCCGCCGCGCCCTTCTGCGGTATAGTCGACACCGGCCGCTGGCCGCCGCTCGCTCGCGCGAGCGGCCGGCAATCCTGGGGCCCCGAGGAGCACCGACCGTGAAAGTCATCGACGCCATCGCCCGCATTCTCAAGATCGAGGGCGCCGAGTTCCTGAGCGCCTATCCGACGACTCCGCTGATCGAGGCCGCGGCCAAGGCGGAGATCCGGCCCGTGCTCTGCCGCCAGGAGCGGGTGGGGGTGGGTATCGCGGACGGCTATGCGCGGGTGAAGAACGGCAAGACACTCGCCGCCTTCTGCATGCAGTACGGTCCCGGGGCCGAGAACGCCTTCCCCGGCGTCGCCACCGCGTATTCCGACTCCACGCCGATGCTGCTCCTGCCGCTCGGGCATCAGCGCGACCGGGCCCAGGTCTTCCCCCTGTTCAGCTCGGCGCGCAGCTTTGCATCGGTGACTAAGTCTGTCGAGACGATCACGCTGGGGAGTCAGGTCGCGGACGTCATGCGCCGGGCCATCAGCCTGATGCGCATGGGCCGGCCGGGTCCGGTGATGGTCGAGATCCCCGCCGACCTCGTGAACGAGGAGGTGCCCGAGGGCCTGATCGACGCCTACCGGCCGGTCAAGGTGACGTCGGCCGGCGCCAATGCGCGCGACGTCGAGACGGCCGCCCGGGTGCTCCGCGCGGCGCGGCGGCCGGTGATCCACGCTGGACAGGGCGTGCTGTACGGCGAGGCATCGGAGGATCTGGTCGAGCTGGCCGACCTGCTCCAGGCCCCGGTCATGACCACCCTCGAAGGCAAGAGCGCCTTCCCGGAGGATCACCCGCTCGCCCTCGGCACCGGCGGCCCGGTCGTGACCGGACATACCCTGCACTATCTTCGAGAGGCCGACGTGGTCTTCGGCATCGGGTGTAGCTTCACCCGCCACGGGATGGCGGCCACCATCCCGGCCGGCAAGACGCTCATCCACGCGACCAATGACGAGCGCGATCTCAACAAGAGCTACGCCGCCGACCACCCGCTCCTGGGGGACGCGCGCCTCGTGCTGCGCCAGCTCGTCGAGGCGGTCAAGGGCCAGGGAGGCCGCCCGGCCGGACGGGAGGGCGTGCGCGCAGAGCTCGAGCGCGTGCGGGCGGCCTGGCTCGCCGAGTGGACGCCGACCCTCGGCTCGACCGAGGTCCCGATGACGCCCTACCGGGTCATCGCCGAGTTCATGCGCGTGGTGGATCCGCGCGAGGCCATCGTCACGCACGACTCCGGGAGCCCGCGCGACCAGCTCCTGCCCTTCTACCGGGCGGTCCCGCCGCGCAGCTATCTCGGGTGGGGCAAGTCACACGCGCTCGGCACCGGCCTCGGCCTGATCATCGGGGCCAAGCTCGCCGCCCCCGACAAGTTCTGCGTCAACTTCATGGGCGACGCCGCCTTCGGCATGACCGGGCTCGATTTCGAGACCGCGGTGCGCTGCGGGATTCCGATCCTCACCGTCGTGCTCAACAACTCGAGCATGGCCATCGAGATCCCGCACCTCGTCGTCTCGCACGACAAGTACGGCACGCGCGACATCGGCGGCCGCTACGCGGACCTGGGGCGCGCCATGGGGGGCTGGAGCGAGCGGGTCGAGCGGCCCGAGGACATCGCGGGCGCCTTCGCGCGAGCGAGAAAGGCCACCGAGGGCGGGCAGGCGGCGCTGCTCGAGTTCATCACCAGCCAGGAGACGCGGTTCTCGAATCGCGGCGTGCTGCGGTAGCGTGCGCACCCGCACCTGAGGGAGGTCCCCAATGACCCGCATCGCCTACTTCAACGGCAAGTTCGTGTCCGAGACCGACGTGCTCATCCCCTACCGCGATCGCAGCTTCAATCGCGGCGACGGCTGCTTCGACATGACGCGCACCTTCGACGGGCGCATCTTCCGGCTCGCGGAGCACGTCGAGCGGCTCTACCGCTCGCTGCGCTACCTGCGCATCGACATCGGTCTCGAGCCGAAGGAGATCGTCGCGATCAGCGAGGAGGTCGTGCTGCGCAACGAGCATCTCCGGGCCGCCGCAGGCGACTGGTGGCTGGCCCAGCGGGTGAGCCGCGGCGTCGACGCGATCGGCGACGAGGGATGGGCGCACACCGGGCCGCAGATCATCGTCGACTGCACCCCGCTGCCCCTCAAGGCGCGGGCGCCCCAGTTCCGGGACGGCATCGACGTGGTGGTGCCCTCGATCCGCCGAATTCCGCCGCCGATGCTGAGCCCCCGCGCCAAGACTCACAACTACCTGAATCTGATCCTGGCCGACAAGGAGGTCAAGGCCGCGCAGCCGCAGGCGTGGTCGGTGCTGCTCGACGAGAACGGCAACCTCTGCGAGGGGATCGGCAGCAACATCTTCGTGGTGCGCGACGAGCGGATCTACACGCCGCGCGAGAAGTACGTCCTGCCCGGGGTCAGCCGGCGGACCGCGATGGAGCTCGCCGGGCAGCTCGGCCTGATCGTGGAGGAGCGCGACCTCGACGTCTACGACGCGGTCACCGCCGACGAGGTCTTCCTGACCTCGACCAGTCTTTGCATCTGCCCCGTCCGCTCGGTGAACGGCCAGGTGATCGGCGACGGCCGAATTCCGGGTCCGGTGACCCGGCGCATCACGCAGGCGTACATCGACCACGTGGGCACCGATTTCGTGGCTCAGTATCTCTCCCGGCTCGCCTGACGCCGGTGCCGCCCAGCTGACGTGTAGCTGGCGAGTCCAAGGCCGAGCCCTTACCGTCCTTCTCCTGGTCATCCTGCTGGCCGGTTCGGCGTTCGCCCAGGCGCCCGTCTATCCGGGAGCGACCTGGACCCGGACGTCGACGCCCGAGCAGCTCGGCTGGTCACCGGAGAAGCTGAACGACGCGAAGGCGTACGCGGCGACGATCAACACCGCCGCACTCATGATCGTGGTCGACGGCAGGGTGCTCGATGAGTGGGGCGAGACGGGGAAGCGATTCAACGTTCACTCGATCCGGAAGAGCTTCCTCAGCGCGCTGTACGGAATCCAGGTGCGGGAAGGACGCATTCAGCTGTCCAAGACCCTCGCCGACCTAGGCATCGACGATCGGGGCTCGTTGACCACGATCGAGAAGGGGGCGACGGTGGCGGACCTGCTGAAGGCCCGCTCCGGGATCTATCATCCGGCGCTGTACGAGACGCCGGATA
>WNFF01001546.1_pt1 | contig 18542 bp, 14 predicted proteins | sample 5400441 | NCBI WGS metagenome assembly WNFF01 (sample SAMN13153345, study PRJNA577476) | soil metagenome | isolation source: 120 cm saprolite under Douglas fir tree site 2 hole 3 replicate 1 | place: USA:California | collected 2015-04-18 | reverse complement strand
GTCCGCCTTGCCAGTCTGGTTGTTGCTCGCGCCGCGCGACTATCTCAGCGCGTTTATCAAGGCCGGCGCCATCTTTTCTCTTGCCGTGGGCATCCTGTTTGTCCGGCCGCAAGTGCTGATGCCGCCGCTCACTCGCTTCATCGACGGAAACGGCCCGGTCTTCGCCGGCAAGATTCTCCCCTTTTGCTTCATAACCATTGCTTGCGGCGCAATAAGTGGGTTCCATTCGCTGATCTCTTCCGGCACCACGCCGAAGATGATCCTTCGCGAAAGCCACGCTCGCTTCATCGGCTACGGCGCGATGCTGCTGGAGTCGTTTGTCGGCGTGATGGCCATGGTCGCTGCGTGCGCGATGCCGCCGGGCGTCTATTTCGCGATCAACAGCCCGCCCAGCATTGTCGGAAGCGCCGGCCAGGCGGCCGCCGCGACGATTAGCGGCTGGGGCTATCCGCTGCGAGCGCAGACCATGACCGATCTCGCCCACAAAGTCGGCGAGATCACGCTTTGGAATCGCGCTGGCGGTGCGCCTTCCCTGGCCGTGGGCATGGCGCAAATTTTCTCCACCACCATCGGAGGCGAACGCCTTCTGAGCATCTGGTACCACTTCGCAATCATGTTCGAGGCGCTCTTTATTCTTACCGTGCTCGACGCGGGCACGCGCGTGGGGCGCTTCATGGTGCAGGATCTCGGTGGCCGAGTCTGGAAGCCCTTGGGCCGCACCGGCTGGATGCCTGGCATCCTTATGTCCAGCGCCATCATTGTTGGCTTGTGGGGCTACTTTCTGTATCAGGGGGTTGTCGATCCGCTGGGCGGAATCAATTCGCTCTGGCCGCTCTTCGGCATTTCCAATCAGTTGCTTGCGGCGGTCGCGCTCGTCGTGGCCACCACCATCCTGATGAAAATGGGCCGTCTGCGCTGGATTTGGGTGACGCTGCTGCCAATGGCGTGGCTTGTCACCATCACCATGACCGCGAGCTACCAGAAAATCTTCGATGCCAATCCTCGCATCGGCTTTCTGTCTTACGCCAATGCTCTGGCTGCACAATTGGCTGCTGGAAGAATTCCCGCCGATAAGATTGCTGAAACGCAGCGCCTCATCTTCAACCAGCGCCTCGACGCCGTAGTCACCGGCGTACTCGCGGCCATGATCCTGGTCCTGATTGTCGAAGCGCTCGCGCAGTGGTACTCAATTCTCAGCCGCCGCAAAGAACCTGTGCTTCACGAATCGCCCTATGTCGCTACGCGGTGGGCAGCGAACTACTCCGGCGCCGCCCACGGAGACGACTGATGAGGCGCTCCGCCAGCACAACGTCGCGATTCTTCCACCGCTTCTGGCGCGGCCTCCGAAAAAGTGGGACAGGCTTTAGCCTGTCCGTCTACGGAAACCGCTCGCGCCAAATGGCAAGACGTATTTGGCTTGGGTTGCGTGAATGGTGCGGCGACGCCGCCTATGAAAGCTACCTTCGTTCGAAAGGCGCGCAGTCTGGTTCGTCCCGCACACTCACACCCGCGGAGTTCTACGTGGAGCAGCTCAACCGCCGCTATTCACGCCCTAACCGCTGCTGCTGAAAAGGACACATTTCCCCCCGCGGAACTCGCCGAGCCCCAAGATTCGGTGATATATCTTGAAGACCCTTTCTCCCACCCATTTCTGGAGGATTTCATGCAAACGTTCCGAGTCTTCGGGTTCCTATTGTTATGCGCGTGTATCGCAGCCAGTTCCCGGTCTTCCGCACTTGCCGACGACTCCGTTTCAGGTGGCGCGTCCGCGCCTGCGGAGTCATCCGCTTCTCCCGGCGCGCCTGCTCCAAAATCTTCCCGCGAAAACCATTTCGAAGTTGGCGTAGGCGTCAAGGTTTCGACGCTCGGCATTGGGGGAGAAGTCGCCCTGCCCGTCACGGACCGTTCGAACGTGCGCTTCGGATTCAACGCCTTCAACTACAACCACACTTTCCTCAAGGATGGCGTGACTTACAAGGGCGCGCTCGACCTGCGATCCGCCGAAGCGCTTTTCGATATTTTTCTAACCCGCGCGGGTTTCCATGTGAGTCCCGGCGTGCTGCTTTACAACGGAAACAAGATCAATGCCAACGCCGCGGTTCCTGGCGGCCAAAGTTTCACTCTGAATGGAACGACTTACGTGAGCGATGCGGCAGACCCTGTCACCGGCACGGGCAAGCTCACTTTTTACAAGGCCGCGCCCATGATTCTTCTCGGGTTCGGCAATCTCGTCCCGCGCAGCAACCGGCGATTCAGTTTCTCTTTCGAAGCAGGCGCCGCGTACCAGGGACCGCCGCGCGCCGCGCTGGCTTTGAGCGGCAGCGCTTGCGACTTCACCGGTCTCAATTGCCGGACCATTAGCTCCGATCCCACTATCCAAAGCAACGTTCTGGCCGAGCAGACCAAGATCAATAAGAGCGCCTCTCCTTTCCGGTTCTATCCTGTTGTTTCGTTTGGTGTCGGCTACAAGTTTTGATTCCGCGGCCTGCAGGAATCTTGGATTCAAGAATCTTGAATTCGACAATTTTCGGGCGTACACTCCATGAAACCCGGTTAGGCCCCTGCTTTCCACATTTCAATGGAGGGAATATGCCACGCGTGCCTCGTCTGTTTTTGCTTCCTCTCCTCGCGCTTGCAGCCAGTCTCATCTATTTCAGCTCTTCCGCGCAGGAGAAAACGTCCAAACCCGATTTTGATATGACCGCCAGCTACATCGAAGCTTGCAGCTGCGACATGTTCTGCCCTTGCTATTTCAACGATCATTCCACCAACCACATGGCCATGGGTGAGCACCATGCGGATGAACACTTCTGCCGCGCCAACCTCGTCCTCAAAGTGGATAAGGGGACTTACAAGGACGTTAAGTTGGACGGCGCCAAGGTCTGGATCTCTACTGATCTTGGTAGCGACTGGAGCACCGGCAAGGACTCTTGGCTGGTGGTGAACTTCGATCCGGCCGTCAGCAAGGGGCAACAAGCAGCACTGGCTGACATCCTCGGCCAACTCTACCCGATCCCATGGCAGAAAAAGGGCGCGGGCACAGCTGCATTTTCATGGGACGTGGACACCAAGACTGGGGTGGCTCACGCCAAGATGAGCGATGGCAAGGGTGAAGTCATCCTGGAGCGCGTCGGCGGAAATAGTGCTGGCCAGGAGGTTGTTATACACAATTTGAAATACTGGGGCGCGCAGTCCAACGACGGCTTCCGCATGTGGAAGAGCAAGCACGAAGCCTTCGAAGGTGATGGCCACAAGTTTTCCTACGACGGGACGAATGGGTTCCTGATCACCGTCCACTTTTCCGGAAATGCCAAGCCCGCCTCCGCGGACTGATCCTCGATTCGAATCGGTCCAAGCAGCCGCGCTTTGCTTTCTGGCGGAGCGCGGCTGCCTGGCTAGAATTCTTCCTCGTCCTCACTATTCTGTTTTACTACGGCGGTTTTGTGGGTGATCCGGATGCCGTGGTCGCGGATTCCAGCGAGGATAGCGCGCCGCGTTTCCGCGGGCAACATCTCCGGCGCAAAGACTCCGGCGAGTTCACGCGGAAAAAATTTGATGAAAAGCGCCGCGACATGCGCCGTTGCGTACGCTACCGGCGTTGTAAACCGGCCTTGCCGCCGAATCTGGTAGAGCGTGGGAAACGTGCAATCGCTGCGGATGAGCAGGTGCTGATCTTCCTTCCTGCCGCGCTTCACTCCTTGCACCAGCACCGCCGCGGCGAATCGCGCGTTTTGCAAAATCCCCTGCCGAATCAGCTTGGCGATCATGCGTGGAGAAGACGTCTGGGGAAAGCGCTGTTTCGTCATTCCGCGTGACCGCGACAATTTTCCCTGTTTGTGCCAGCGCCGCAGCCGGTCAGTCTCGTTGCCGCCGATTTTCACATCCAGCTCCCTCATGGGAATGGTGCGGGGCAGCGTGGCTACTTCGTCCTGCGCCGCGAGCACCACACGCGCGCTGCCGATGGGATCGGCAAATCGAAATTTCTCGATCTCCGAAAATCGCTTGCCCAGCTTAAATTTTCCGTTGCGATAGACGCGCGGGTGCGAGACCGCTTCGTCGAAAGAGACTTCCGGCGACCATTGCGAGATGGGATCTTCGCTCTCGCTGCTTTCATACAGCCGGATGTGCACGGCTTCGACTTCGTCCAGCAATTCCGCCGCGCGCTTGACGAGCAAATTCGTTAGCCCGGGCGCCACCCCGGTATTGATCAGCGCCGCGCGGTTTTTTTCCTCGAATCTCTTGGCGTAGCGGAACTGCTCGGCTTTGAAGGGATGGCGCGTCAGGTGGGAGCTGAGGTCGACGTAATGCGCGCGCAGCCGCAGCGCCGCCCGCAAGACAATCTCGTTAAAAACCGAAGCCGAAGCGTTGACGATGAGCTGGCAGCCCTTCGCCGCCTTCACGATCCCGCGCAGGTTTCGCGCGTTCACTTCCGTCACGGCGATAGTGCTTTTCTTCCCCAGGAAGCGCCGCGCGCGCTCTGGATCACGGTCTCCGCACCACACCGTATGTCCTTGCCGCTCCAACAGTTGCGCGAGAAGAGAGCCGGTCGCTCCGGCCCCTAAAACGAAGATCCGCATGGCGTGGCCAAAACTCTACCACAGACCGCAGGTCGGTACTGTCGATCCCTTAGGCTTTCGTATTCGACGTGTGACGAGGGGCGGGCGCCCCGCGTAGAAGGCCTTCCGGGCTTAAATCTTCATCCAAGTCCGGCCAGTGGATGCCGAATCCCCCGCCAGCAATCTTCCAATTGCTTAGCTGTTCTTTCGTGGCATGAAAAAGCCGTGGATACCAGGCGAGAGGCACACTGATGGTTCGCCCATCCATCAAGGCGCTGAGCGAGTCGGCGGTAAAACTCACGCTTGAGACCCGTTCGTCAGCCTTCAACGCCAAAATGCCCATTCCATGGCTCTATGAATCTGGCCTGATTGGACTCCACAACGGATTGTACTCTATGCAGTTCTAACAGCGCTAAACCCAAAGTTCAACGCTAGCCCAACCGGTTCTACCCAGAACTTTGCCGATAAATCATCTCGATCCACATGGATATGGCGGGGTTCGTTTGGCCCATGGCTGTAGAAATAGAAGCGATAGGCCCGGTCCTCAGGATAGTTGGCACGCGCCGATTCTACCGAATTGCGAATCCTTTCGCACAGGCATACACTATGCGTTGTAACTCCGACCCCTGAAGCCTACGGGAGAGATAACCCACGGCTGCTGGGGCGATGCCCTGAGAAATCACCGGGGCTGAGGGTTTGGGTGGAAACGCCCGGGCCTCCCGTGCTTGGAAAGGAGCGATGACGCCGAAAATGTGTATTTTTTCGGTGAGCGCCCGATTCCCAGCACCGGATCGGGCGGTTTTGTTTTAGGTCTTCGTTGCGCCAGCGTGACGGGGACCTGCATCCAACTGGTGCGATGCATCATGACCCTTCACGACAAATTCGGCCGCCAAATCACCGACTTGCGCATCTCCATCACGGACCGCTGCAATTTCCGGTGCGTCTACTGCCGCTCCGCCGATCCGGAAAACTATCGCGACCACGACGAAATTCTCTCCTGGCCCGAGCTCGACCGCCTCGCCAGAATCTTTCTCAGCCTGGGAATCCGTAAAATCCGCATCACCGGCGGCGAGCCGCTCGTCCGCGAAGGCGTCGAGGACTACATCGCCCGTCTCCATGCCCTCGGCGTCGAGGACCTTTCCATGACCACCAACGGCCATCTTCTGGCCGAACGCTGCGATCGGCTCATCGCGGCCGGCCTTCGCCGCATCAATATCAGCCTCGATTCCCTCGACCCCGCCAAATTCGAACGCATCACAAGAACCAAGTCCTTTTCCACCGTGATGCACAGCATCGCGACTGCCCAGAATTCACGCTTAGCGCCCGCCAAGGTCAACGCCGTACTCGTCCGCGGCATCAACGATGACGAAGTCGAAGCTTTCGCATCGTACGCCCGCGAAACCGGCGTCATCATGCGCTTCATCGAATTCATGCCGCTCGACGCCGACCGCCACTGGACCCGCGGCCTGGTCGTTCCCGCCGCGGAAGTCCACCAGCGCATCCATGCTCGTTGGCCGCTCCAGCAAATTCCCCACGAGCGCAGCGAAACCGCCCGCAAATACCGTTTCGCCGACGGCGCACCCGGCGAAATCGGCCTCATCGCTCCCGTAACCCAGCCTTTCTGCGGGCACTGCTCGCGCATCCGCCTGACTGCCGATGGCAAGCTCCGCACCTGTCTCTTCAGCAAGGACGACCATGACCTGCGCGCGCTGCTGCGCGAAGGAGCTTCCGATGAGGACTTGGTCGCCTATATCAACTCCATTGTCATGGAAAAAGAGGAAGGCCACCGCATCAATGAGCCCGGCTTCGTCCAGCCTTCTCGCACCATGGTCTTTATCGGCGGCTAGCGGAAAATTGCCCCATATATGCTTGCTTTGCGTTAGCATCAAGTGGAACAGGCTTTAGCCTGTTCTCTTCTCTCAGCTCCACGCTGTCCCCAGAACGGAAGCACGATGGCAGACGAAGACGACGACGATCAGGACCAGGACGAAACTCCGGAACCGCCGCAGCGCCTCTTTACGCTGACCGAGGCGGAGCGCGCCCGCCAGGAACTCGAGCCTTTCCTCGTCGAGGCCATGGACTCCCGCAAGAAACTCTCCGGCCTGGAAAACGAACTTGCCGCCGTCGCCGCCCGCATCATGATGATGGGCGGCGTGCTCGTCCCCTATGAAAAACTGGCTGCCGTCCGCATGCAGCACAACCGCCTCGCCGAAACGCTCAAGTCCGCCCTCAACCACATTCTCGAAACCGGCTGCCTCATCAAGGACCTCGACGTCGGCCTCCTGGATTTTCCTGCCGTCATCAACCGGCAGGACGTCTATCTCTGCTGGAAGCTCGGCGAGGACCGCATCCGTTTTTACCATCGCCAGGACGAAGGCTTCGCCGGCCGCAAACCGCTCGACCCGCGCGACCTAGGCCCCGGCGACACCATCCAATAATTGTGTTATCTCAACTCGATGAGCGCTTCTGTAGTGGCCGGTCTTTAAGACCGGCGCTTTTTATTCGGGTGAAAAATGCTCGGCGAGCAAATGAGGAAGAGTCATAATGAGAGTAGATTCCAGACTCATGACAATTATCGACAGCTTTATCAGGATCTCAGCCGGGCTCGCCGCCTTTTTGGGCTTTCTGGTCGTCATACCTTTGACGCTTTGGTTTGCTTGGACCCATCATTCAACTTTAGCTGAGGCAATAATCAAGACGCTGTTCTGCATTTCGTTTGGATGGATAATGGTGTCGACCTTGGGATGGTTCCGCAGTTTCCGAGCCTTGGGGAACGGATATTCTTCGGCTGCCCTGTTATTAGGGCCGTGCCCCGGGGACCGTGATGAGTTGCGCGCGTGGAAATGGGGCCGACAATTTCGGTATGCGCTGTTTGCACTGCTGCTATCAATGATCGCATTCGGAGTTATTCTGTGGCTTAACGGAGAATAGCGTTTCCCACGCGATTGAGATCGTTACGTTTGATTACAACGGCCGGGTGGCACAGGCAGCCTCATCCGGTCGTCCTTCGCAAGCTAAAACTGTGAGCGACTTTGACCGACCATTCTGAAAACCGCCTGAAAGATTCCGCCAGCCCCTACCTGCGCTCCGCCGCCCACCAGCCCATCGACTGGCACGAATGGGGCGATGCCGCATTCGCCCGGGCCAAGTCCGAGGACAAGCCCATCCTCCTCGACATCGGCGCCGTCTGGTGCCACTGGTGCCACGTCATCGACCGCGAAAGCTACGAAAACGCCGAAATCGCCAAAATCATCAACGAACATTTCGTCGCCGTAAAAGTCGACCGCGACGAGCGCCCGGACGTGGATTCCCGCTACCAATCCGCCGTCAGCGCCATTTCCGGCCAAGGCGGCTGGCCGCTCACTGGCTTTCTGCTCTCCGACGGCAAACCGTTTTTCGGCGGCACCTATTTCCCGCCCGACGATCAGATGGGCCGCCCCGGTTTCCGCCGCGTTCTTCTCGCCGTCGCCGATTCTTACCGCAACAAACGCGCCGAGCTCGAGCGCGCCGCCAATTCTCTCGCTGACGCCGTCTCCCAAGCCGAGGTCTTCACCGGCGCCCGCGCCGATTTCGACCTCAGCGTGGTCGACGCCCAAATCAAATCCATCACCCAGCTTTTCGACATCAAGAATGGCGGCTTCGGCCGCGCCCCGAAGTTCCCGCATTCCTCGGCCATCGACCTCGTCTTCGAGCGCTACCAGCAAACGAAAGAAAAACATCTCCTCGCCATGACCGAAACCACCCTGGAAAAAATGGCCCGCGGCGGCGTCTACGACCAGCTCGCCGGCGGCTTCCACCGCTATTCCGTCGATGAACGCTGGCTCGTCCCCCACTTCGAAAAAATGTCCTACGACAATTCAGAGCTCCTAAAAAATTATCTCCACGGCTGGCAAGTCACGCAGAACCCATTTTTGAGCGAGACCGCCGAAGGCATCATCGGATGGGTGAACGAAGTTTTATCGGATCAAGAAAATGGCGGCTTCTACGCCAGCCAGGATGCTGACTATTCGCTTGATGATGACGGAGACTATTTCACTTGGAGCCTCGACGAACTCCGCTCCGCGCTACTCCCTGAAGAAGCTCGCGTCATGGAGCTTTACTACGACGTCGAGTCTCACGGGGAAATGCACCACAATCCGGCAAAGAATGTATTGTGGATCGCGAGCGACGCCGCTGCTATCGCAAAACAACTCGGCCTCGACGAAGCCACCGCCCGTCTGACCATCGCCAAGGCAAAAGGGAAGATGCTTGCCGCGCGCCTTCCGCGTCCCACACCGTTCATTGATAAAACGATGTACGTCTCCTGGAACGCGATGTTTGTCTCTGCTTATCTCGACGCTGCGCGCGTTCTCGGCGGCTCACTCGGCGCAAATTGCCGCAGCTTTGCCCTGAAAACGCTAGACCGCATGTTGAAAGAAGTTTGGAGCGAAACCCGAGGCTTCGGCCACCGCCTCGGCGGCCCCGCCCTCGAAGGCTCACTCGACGACCAAGTGTTCAGCGTCCTCGCGCTTCTCGACGCTTTCGAAGCCACGCTCGATCCCCATTACTTCGCCGCTGCCCTAAAAACGATGGACCTCGCTATCGCCCGCTACGGCGACGCCGAAGGCGGGGGTTTCTTCGATCGTCCTTCCGACGCCGCGCCCATGGGCGGCCTCGACGTCCGCCGCAAGCCCTTTCAGGACTCCCCCACGCCCAGCGCCAATTCCGTCGCCGCCATCGCCCTCATTCGAATGCACGCCTTCACCAGCGACGACCGCTACCATGCCTTCGCCCAAAAAACGCTCGAAGCTTTCGCCGGCATCGCCCCGCAGTACGGCCTCTTCGCCGCCACCTACGGCCTAGCCGCCACGTTTTTCGCGCATCACCCAATCCAAGTCGTCGTCACCGGCCCCACCAACGATCCCACCGCCCAAGCTCTCGAAGTCGCCGCCCACGGCGTCTTCCGCTTCGGCAAATCCGTCCTCCGTGTCACGCCCGAAACTCCTCAAGTCCACCTCGCCGGTGCCCTCAAGGAAACTCTCCCCCATCTCCCAGCCAATAAACCCCTCGCCGTAGTCTGCTCCGGCCAAACCTGCCTCCCTCCAACGAGTGATCCCGCGCAACTGATCGCCCTCCTCCAAAACGGCGTTGCCGGGGCCGCAACCTCATAGTTCGCATATCTCGTAGGGCACGATACTTCGCGCCCTTGCAGCGGCGCTTCCACCCACAACGCGACTCAAATGCTGGCTAAATGAAAAACGGGCGCGATGCTTGCGCACCGCGCCCGCCAATTCGCCGCACTCACTTTTTTTCCTTTACTTCCTTTACGTCCTTTATTTCCTTAACCTCATTACTTCTTCGGTCTCGACTCCGGCGGCACCAGCCCGTTATTCCGGTAATACACCACCAGGTTGCCGTAGTGTTCTCCAGAATGCTCGATCAGCCCGTACGCCAGGTCATACAGCCGGTCCAGGTGCGGTCCGCCGTCATTGACGGCCTCGTTCAATCCTTTGTCGCCTTTCGCCTTGATCACGTCCGCTCCGTCGTTCACGCATTGCTTCACGAACGCCACCAAGTACGCCTTACTGTTGATTTTCAGGTCGCTCGGTTTGGGATCGTCCGCATACCGTGGCTTTTTCCCCTGCGCGGGGTCCGTAAAGTAATACATGGACGCGGAAACGTGTAGTAGCACTCCCCGAAACGTCCTCGAATCCGCGTGCGGTTTGTAATCATACTTATCTTCCGGCAGGTCTTCTGCAATGACGATGAGTTTCCGCCCAATCTCGTTCCACTGCTCCAGCACGGCCTGCGACGGGCTCGGCGCCGGTTTTGGCGGCTCCTTCTTCGCCCCCTCCTGCGCCAGTACCGGCAACACCGCCAATCCCATCGTCAATGCCAATCCCGCCACCCACTTCAGCTTCTTCATTTTCCCTCCTCCGTTTCGCCCGCGAGCCGGACGTTACCCCTTCAGACGCACAACTCCCCCAGGCGTTTCTTCCCAATCTGAGTCTGCGGGGATGGCGCCAACCCGCCTTCCGCGGGGGTTCATCTTACGCAGTAAAGCCGCCCTCCTCAAGCAAATTACCGACCCCCGCATGGTAAACTTATAGTTTAGACTTGGGGGCGCTATCACTATGAATTGGGGCTTTCTTTTCCTCCGCATTGCCATCGCTTTGAGCATCCTGACGCTGTTCTATCTCTCGCAGCGTTTCTGGTACCGCGCTCTTTGGCGCGTCACCTCGCACTGGGGCCGCGTGCCCCTTCGCGTCGGCCCCCGGCTGGTCTACATTGTTCTTCTCCTGCTGGTGATCGTAACCATGGTGCAAGGCCTGGTCTTCGGGCGCGCCGCCTTCACCCGGCACAGCTCGATGGTGAGTGTTTTCGCGGGCCTCTGGTTTTTCAGCGCGCTCTTCGCTTATATCGCGGTCAAAGCGGTTCATGTGCTGGAACGCCTCTGGCATTTTCTGCATAACGCCGCCGCGAAGACTTCTCGTGCTTCGTCCCCTTCCGCTTCCGCGCCCGCTCACGAAGCCGCCGAGACGGTTGCCGACCCCGGCCGCCGCTACTTTTTCCGCGCCGCCACCGCTGCGGCCGGTGCCGCCCCGTTCCTCGGCGCCATGTATGGCTTCGCTGCCGAGCGACTCAACTACCAGGTCCGCCGCGTCGAGATTCCTTTGCCCTGCCTGCCGTCCGCTCTTGACGGCATGAAGATCATCCAAATCAGCGACATTCACCTCAGCAGCTACATGTCCCGCGCGCAAGTGCGCCGCGCCGTGGACATGGCCAATGATCTCGGAGCCGATCTGGCCGTTGTCACCGGCGATCTCATCACTGGCTCCGGCGATTCCATCGCCGATTGCGTCGACGAAATCCGCCGTCTTCACGCCCACCTCGGCACCTGGGGCTGCAACGGCAACCACGAAATCTACGCCGGCGCGGAAGACGAAGCGGCCTATCTTTACGCACAGGCCGGCATGAAATTGCTGCGCCACGAAAACGCGCAGATTACTTTCAAAGGCGCCTCCTTCAATCTCCTCGGCGTCGATTACCAGCGCGAGCGCACTTCCCGTGGCCAGCGCCAGCAGACTCTCGCTGGCGTCGAGCCCCTTGTTCGCCGCGACATGCCCAACATTCTCCTTTCCCACAATCCCAACACCTTCCATCGCGCCGCCGAACTAGGCATCGAGCTTTCCCTCGCCGGCCACACCCACGGCGGACAAATCCAGGTCGAAATCCTCGACCATCGCCTCAGCCCCGCGCGTTTCATCACGGATTACATCGCCGGCCTTTACCAGCGCCCGCTTTTCGCCCCCGCTCTTCAGGAACGCGACGCTTCGCACTCTTCCGTCACGAGCGCCTTCAGCCCCTCGCTCCTCGGCTCCGCCTCGTCCCCCATGGCCCAAATCTATGTGAATCGCGGCTTAGGCACCGTCGGCGCTCCAGTACGCCTGGGCGTCCCTCCCGAAATCAGCTTGCTCGTTCTCCGCACCACCTGACCGTTCTTCGCCCCCTGGCCGCCCTCGAATTCAGTTCCATTCGAATCGGGGAATAAATTCCTCCAAACTTCAGTATCTTTTTTGATTCTTGGATTCAGATTCTTGGAACTTGACTGCGCGCTATTGGGCACTACCCGCCGCAAGTCGCTTGTTCTCAATTCGAATGAGCCTCTGTAAATATTGTGCCTATTGGTAGCCAGCTTGCATCTAAACCCCGTTGGTCCAGCCGAGCGGAGGCTCGTTCGCGAACGCGTGGGACGTGTTTCGCTTCGAAAATCTCGCTTTGGAAGGATTCTCAAATGCTGTCCATACGTAGGTCCTGGAAGTTTCTTTCTGTCTTTGCTCTTTCGCTTTTCTCGCTCCCGGCAGTAACACAAGCGCAACATTACAAACAAACGAACCTCGTCTCCGACATTCAAGGCATGGCGCCGGTCTTCGACCGCAACCTCAAGAATCCCTGGGGCCTCACGCGCTCCTCCACCAGCCCCTTCTGGGTCGGCAACAATAACTCCGGCACCTCCACCCTTTACGACGGGCAAGGTAATCCTTTCCCGCCAAAACAGAATGGTGGTCCGCTGGTCGTCACCGTTCCGCCTCCTGGTTTCGCGCCGGGTACCCAATCTGCCCCAACGGGCGTGGTTTTCAACGGAAGCCCGACGGACTTTCTCCTCGCGCCGGGCAAGCAAGCCATCTTCATCTTTGCCACGGAAGACGGCACCATCTCAGGCTGGAATCCCGGCGTTAATCCTCCGACCAGCGTCACCAATGCCATCCTAAAAGTGGACAATTCCGATAAGGGCTCCGCGAATGGCGCGGTTTACAAAGGCGCCACCTCCGCCGAAATCAGCGGCAACAAATTTCTCTACGTCACGAATTTCCGTTCCGCCAAAGTGGAAGTCTACGATACCAATTTCAAGCGCGTGCTTCTCGATGATGACGCTTTCGAAGCCGAGGACATTCCGCGCGGCTTCGCGCCCTTCAATGTGCAGAACGTCGGCGGCACCCTCTTCGTCACATACGCCAAGCAGGACGCTGCCCGCCACGATCCCATCGGGGGCGATGGCCTCGGCTTCGTCGAGCTGTTCTCTCCCTCCGGCAAGCACATCGGCCACCTCCAACACGGCGATTGGTTCAACGCTCCCTGGGGCGTCGTTTGGACCACCCGCGATTTCGGTGAGTTCAGCAATGCCATTCTCGTCGGCAATTTCCGTAGCGGCTGGGTCGCCGCCTTCAACGGCTTCACGCACAAATTCATCGGCTTCGTGAAGAATGCTGATGGCTCGCTCGTGACCATCGACGGTTTGTGGTCGCTCACGTTCGGAAATGACGCGACAGCAGGCTTGGCGAACACCCTATATTTCACTGCCGGCATCAACAATGAGGCTGACGGCCTCTTCGGCACTCTCACGCCCCTCGACGGCCTCGACGGCGACGAAGAGTAAATCGGCGCCGGCATACTCTTATTCGAATCGAAGCAGCCTGGACGGCAGAGACACGTTGTTCTCTGCCGTTTATTTTTAATAACCGCCAGGGAATCACGTCGTTCCCAACTTTCCTCCCTCCGTTCGACTCTGCGGCACATTCCTATGAGCGCCGATGAATGTTAAGATTTCACGCGCTCCACCGCTCACAACATGGCCATCAAGGAAAAAAACTATTGGCTCGAAACCGTCGCTACGCAACCGGCGCAGTCGGCGCGCGAATTGCCGGACGGCGTCGACGTCGCCGTAGTTGGCGCGGGCTTCTGCGGACTTTCCGCCGCGCGCACGCTCGCGAAACGCGGCGTGAACGTCGCCGTTTTCGAGGCGGAAACCTTCGGCTGGGGCGCCAGCTCACGCAACGGCGGCATGGTCCTTACCGGCATGAAACTGCCGGCGCCCACGCTCATCAAACGCTACGGCACGGATGCCGTGCGCAAGATGTACGCGGCGTCGCTCGACGCCATCGATTGCGTCGAACAAATCGTCCGTGAAGAGAACATCGACTGCAATTTTTCACGGTGCGGTCACTTGGAGATCGCCTGCAAACAGACGCACTTCGATGGCTACGAAGAATCCGCCGCGCTGATCCAGCGTGAATTCAATCACCCTCTGCGCGTCATTCCCAAAAGCGAGCTGCGCGGCGAAATCGGCTCGGACATTTATTTCGGCGGCATGGTGGACGAATCCAGCGCGGGCCTCAATCCCGCGCGGTACGTCGCCGGGCTGGCGCTCGCGGCACGGCGCGCCGGCGCTTGCCTCCATGATGACACGCGCGTGGAGAGAGTTGAAACCACCTCCGCCAACGGCACGCGCCATTTCCGCGTGCACACTTCAAACGGCACAGTCGCGGCGCGCGAAGTGCTTCTCGCTAGCGGCGCGTACACCACCGAAGCGACTCCCGCGCTGCGAAAAAAAATCATTCCCATCGGTTCGTATATCATCACCACGGAAGTCTTGCCCGCCGGCCTGGCCCGCGCGCTCAACCCGCGCAACCGCATGATCTACGACTCCAAACATTTTCTGTACTACTACCGCCTCACGCCGGACAACCGCATGCTTTTCGGCGGCCGCGCCGCCTTCTTTCCGGAAACCGAAAACACCGTGCGCCAGAGCGCCGAAATTCTCCGCCGCGGCATGATCGGGGTCTACCCGCAATTGCGCAGCACGAAAATCGAATTCGTCTGGGGCGGCACGCTCGATTTCACGCTCGACGTCATGCCGCACGCCGGAATAATCGACGGCATGTATTTCGCCGCGGGCTTTGCCGGCCACGGCGTCGCCGCCGCCACTTGGTTCGGCGAGAAGCTCGCCGGCCTCATCTGCGGCGATCCCAACGACATTCCCTTCGATGGCCTCAAGTTTCCATCTGCTCCGCTCGGCCTGCGCAGCGGCCGCACCTGGGCGCTTCCCCTTGCCGGCGCCTGGTACAAAATTCTCGATTGGCTGACGTAGGGGTAGTGATCAGTTTAGGTTTTAAGTTGCAGGTTCCTGTTGAAATTCAGGTAGTTCCTTTCTTCTCTGTGTCCTCTGCGTCTCCGTGTTTAGCTTCTCTTCCTTACCTCCTCATCTCGGTACTTCCTTTCCCATGATCTTCATTCCTCCATAAATCACCGGCCCCAGCAGCACCGCCGCCGGTCCCCACCGCCGCGCGAACGGATCGCTCCCCACCAGCGCGACAACGCTCATCATCAGCGGCGCAATCACCGCGTAAGCCAATCCCGTGCGCCTCCACGGAATCCGAAACGGTCGCGCAATGTCCGGCTGCGTGCGCCGCAACTGCCAAGCCGCCAGCACCGTCAATATCGTCACCGCAATCCGCAGCCACACATAAACGGTCAGCAGTTGCGTCAACGTGTGAAACGCCAGCGATGCATAAATCAGCGACGAAATTAGGATCGCGATCCACGGCGTGCCGTACCGCGGATGCCTTTTCATCAGCGCTGCCGACAAGTAGCCATCTTCGGCCATCGCCGACGGCATGCGCGTGCTGGTCAGCACCGTCGCGTTCAGCAGCGCCAGGTTCGTCAGCAGCGCCGCCACCGTCATCCAAAATCCCAGCCATGGCCCGCCGATCAACCGGGCGGCATCGGAAAAATATCCGGTGTGCCACTTCTGCCAGTCGCCGAGCGCCGCGAGCGAAAACATCGTAGGCAGAAAATACGTCGCCACCGAAAGCGGAACGACCATCGCGAGCGCCAAGGGATAGTTCCGTTGCGGATTCTCCACTTCCTCGGCCACGCTGGACATCTGCTCATATCCCGAATACAGCCAGATCCCCAACGCCAGCCCCACGCCGAACACCTGGAATGGGGGCGCGCGCGGCGGCACGAACGGCGTAAACGGGTTGTGGTGCCACTTGGCCGCGGCCATCACGCACAGCGCCGCCACCGCCAGCAAAACGAAAATCTCCAGCACCGTGGAAATCACGCCGACCATCTGAATTCCGCGCACGTTGATCCACGCGATCGCGGCCACGATAAGCACGCTCACCAGGTAATGTTTCCACCCGGCAATCGCCGGAAAATAAAAGCTCAGATAGTCCGTGGTCAGCACCGCGTACGCGCCCCCCAGCACGAACGACGCGCTCCAGTTCCACCATCCCGCAAGGAATCCCCAGAAGTCCCCGAACGCCGCGCGCACCCACCGGTAAAATCCGCCTTCCACGGGAATCGCCGTAGTCAGCTCCGCCGCTACCAGCGAAACAGGAATGCACCAGAAAAACGGAATCACCAGGTGATAGAGCAGCGTCAGCCCCGGCCCGCTCGTGGTCACCATGTCTTCGAGCCCAAACGGCCCGCCCGTCGTGTACGCATACATCACGAACACGAACGGCAGCAGCCCCGCCTTCCGCACCACGGCTCGTGCGCCGCCGCTCTTCACTTCTTTCTTCCCAACTGCGGCGCGCTGAGGCACAATTCTTCTCTCCAACCGTCCGCCTTACGGAGGTTCCCATGCCGCAGCCATCCACGTCCGCCGCTTCGCCGGCCCGCAGCGCTTTCATGGATCGCGTTCCTCGCCCGCCCGTCTTCGCGACTCCCGCCGAAGAGCGCCGCCATCGCAAAGAGCGCCTTGCCGCCGCTTTTCGCCTCTTCTCGCGCTTCGGCTTTGATGAAGGAGTTGCCGGCCACATCACCGCGCGCGATCCCGAGCAGCTCGATCATTTCTGGGTGAATCCCTTTGGCATGCACTTCGGCCAGATTCGCGTTTCCGATCTTATCCTTGTGGATCACGGTGGCAATGTCGTCGAAGGCTCCGCGGAAGTCAATCTCGCCGCCTTTGCCATTCACTCGCGCATCCACGCCGCGCGTCCCGACGTGGTTGCCGCCGCCCACGCCCACCCGCTCTACGGTAAATCGTGGTCCACACTCGGTCGCCTGCTCGATCCGCTCACGCAGGATGCTTGCGCTTTTTATGAAGATCATGTCGTCTTCGACGATTATATGGGGATTGTCGAGGAAGCTGCCGAAGGCGACCGCATTGCTCGCGCCCTCGGCGCGAAGAAGGCGGCCATCCTTCGCAATCACGGCCTGCTCACCGTTGGTCACTCTGTCGACGAAGCGGCCTGGTGGTTCATCACCATGGACCGCTCTTGCCACGCCCAATTGCTCGCCGAAGCTGCTGGCCAGCCGCATAAAATTCCCGGCGCCACTGCCAGAGACACCTACGCACTTGTGGGCTCACACCTGGCCGGCTGGTTCCAGTTCCAGCCCCTCTTCCAACGCATCTCCGGGGAGCAACCGGACCTCTTCGACTAGCGCTCTGTCTCTTGGCTCTGCTGGCGCGGTCGACAGATCCTACTTAAGCCGGGCTAGTTTCAGTGCGCAGGTGGGCGATAACCAGGCGGATTTCTTCGTAAGGGATTTCGGGCGGGAGGGCTTCTTTCAAGGGCTTGAGGCGGTCCATTCCCAATTGTCGGCATGCGGCGGCGATTTGGTTGTAGCGTTCCGCAGGCAACCAGTTCGGCTGAAACTCAACGTCGCCTCGTTCGATCATGTCGGCGACCAGCGAGACGACCGAACGCAGAGTGCGTGCGCGGATTTGCGCGATTTCCACAAAGCTGCGGCCTTCTTCAAGCAGGCGCAGGGTTTCTTTTGCGGGGGAAGAAACTTCTTGCTTGCCTTGGCCGCTGGCGCGCTCGCCCTGGCGGAAGCGGCGAAGCGCATCCAGAATTTCCTTGCCGTACATTTCGACGCGCTTGTCCCCAAAGCCAGAGACGCGACGAAGTTCCTGGAGATTCGACGGTTTCACGAGGCACAAATCCACGAGAGCGGAATCATGGAGGACGACGAAAGCCGCGACTCCTTTCTCTCTCGCGGTGATGCGCCGCCACTCGCGGAGATACTCTTTCAACTCGCTATCGGCGAGGCTCGTCACGTCAGCCGCGGCGGGACGCGGCGCGGCCGGATGCGCGGGAGGCGAGTAGGCGGCGGCGAGCTTACGGGTGGCATCGCGTTTTCTGCGCGGGGATTGCAGCTCGATTTCCAGCCAGTCCGGCGTGGCGGCGCAGGCATCGCAATTCCCGCAGGATTCCCACTTGGGGATTTCGCCGAAGTGGCGGCAGATGTGGCGCTGGCGGCACCCGGAGGATTGCACGAAACGCTCGACTTCGTCGTAGCGCTGCCAGGTGCGTTTTTTCTCCGAGGGGTCCTCAATTTTGCCGATGAAGTAGGCATGCAAGCCGGTGTCTTTCTTTTGCCAGAACAAAAAGCAATCGGCGGGGAGCGCGTCGCGGCCGGCGCGGCCCGCTTCCTGGTAATACTGCTCGACGCTCTTCGGCAGCGAAAGATGAATCACCGCGCGCACCGCAGCTTTATTGATGCCCAGCCCGAACGCCATGGTGCCGACCATGACGCGCACTTCGTCGGCCATCCATTTTTCCTGGTTTTCGCGGCGCGCGGCGCTTTCCATCTGGCCGTGGTAACCGACGGCGGCGATGCCGTTTTCCTCGAGGAAATCGACGGTGTCTCCCACGCGCGCGATCGTGGGGGCGTACACGATGATGCTGCCGTCCGAGACTTGCTTGACGGCGC
>WNFF01006168.1_pt1 | contig 18544 bp, 15 predicted proteins | sample 5400441 | NCBI WGS metagenome assembly WNFF01 (sample SAMN13153345, study PRJNA577476) | soil metagenome | isolation source: 120 cm saprolite under Douglas fir tree site 2 hole 3 replicate 1 | place: USA:California | collected 2015-04-18 | reverse complement strand
CATGTCGTCGTAGCTGCCGGTGTAGGTGATGATGGTTTCGTAGTCGATGTCGGCGATGTGGGTGCAAATGCTGTTGAGGAAATGCCGGTCGTGCGAGATGGCAATCACTACGCCGTCATAGACGTTCAAAAATCCCTGCAGCCAGTGAATCGAATCAAGGTCGAGGTGGTTCGTGGGCTCATCCAGCAGCAAGGCCTGAGGATGCCCGAACAGCGCCTGCGCCAACAGAACGCGAACTTTCTGTCCACCCTGCAACTCGCTCATCTTGCGCGTGTGCACCTCGTCGGGAATATCGAGGCCTTGCAGCAGGATGGCGGCATCGCTCTCGGCGGTGTAGCCCTCTTCTTCGCCGACAATGCCTTCAAGCTCTCCCAGCTTCATGCCGTCCGCGTCAGTCATGTCGTGCTTGGCATAGATGGCATCGCGCTCCTGCATCGCCGCCCAGAGCCGCTTGTTACCCATGATGACGGTATCGATGACGGAATAGGCGTCGAAGGCGAACTGGTCCTGACTCAACACCCCGAGCTTCCGCGGACGGACGACCGTGCCCTTTTGCGGGTCTAACTCGCCGCTGAGCAGCTTCATGAAGGTCGACTTCCCCGATCCGTTAGGTCCGGTCAGACCATAGCGCTTGCCCGCGGTAAACGCCGTCGAGACCTCTTCAAACAGTATTTTGGCGCCGTAGCGCATGGACACATTGCTGACTGAAAGCATGATTCTCTTTTGGCTCTTCAGGAACTGCGGGGAATTCCGCCAAGACGGTACGCAGCTGGTGATATCAGAATATCATGCGCGAGCTGCGGAGGCCGCGTTCCTTGCTTAGTATGCAGACTAGAACTCGAAGTATCCCCCCGAAGTCCGACGCGGGCCGCCATCCGTTCCAGTAGCAGGCAGCAGCCCGGCGACCCCTCGCAGAGTCTCCCATGCTGCCTCATTGAGTGCAGGATCGGCGCTGACCAGGTCGCGGATCATCTGCCACGCCGCGATGTTGAGAGCGCCTTCCGGCGGCGGTCCCATGGCCAGTGAGACAGAGCACTGGGGGCAGAAACAGATTCGTTGTGACGACGACTTCTGGCGCGGTCTGACTCCTACCGTCTGCGCGAACAAGTAGACAGCGACCGATTTCTGTCCCACCTCGATCTCACGATTGCAGCGGAGACAGCAAGGGTTGTCCAAAGTCCTTCCCCAAGACCGAATGCGGCCGAAAGAAAATACTGTCTCCCGGGCCTGTCGGGACGCAAGTATGCAGAAGGATTCCCGGGAATTCAAACCAGCGTGGTAACAGATGCCGGACGTTAAGCAGAAGTCGGGAATTGGAGAACCAACTTGTGATCTAGTCAAAGGGGAACGACATGATGCACTCTGCTCAAATGAGCGCTGGAGCATCCCGCCCTGACGGCCGGGCTTGGGGCAGAACGTATCCACCCTCCGACAAGTTCATTCGCCTGTCCCAATTGCGGGGCCTGCGCGGATCGGAACAGGTTGCCGCGGTTTGCTATCGAGTGCGCAGCGGTGCCATTGAATTCTTACTAGTGCAGACGCGCGGAGGCCGTTGGATTTTCCCCAAGGGTGGGGCCGAACCAGGATTAACCCGCGCCCAAGCAGCAGCACTCGAAGCTTTCGAAGAGGCAGGAGTTCACGGCCGTATTGAGGAAGCTTCATTCGCTCGTTACGTTCGACGGAAGCGGGGAACCTCGAACGATTCGGACGCAGTAGAACTCACGGTTAGCGCCTATTTGTGTGAAGTACTCTGGCTCGATGCCCAGCAAGAGGAGGGTCGCTATCCCACGTGGTTTTCCGCCCAGAAAGCGAAGCGTCGTCTGCGGAACGAGCGCGCTTCAGCCTACGGAGCGGAACTCGCTCGCGTAATTGACAGCGCTGTCACGCGCATCCAGCGAGTGCATCGTGGGACGAGCACGTTCATCGATTCGCTGCAGGCAGTGCAATTCATCGACGGCAGCCGGACTCTAGCGGCGAAAGCAAGACAACAAAAGTTGTCCTGACCGCACTCCGCCGGGCTAGCTCCGTGCCCTGACGATCATTCTGCATCCCCAAGGCCGATGGGCCGCGCACTAACGTCATTGATGCGGCGTCGGATGCCCGGTAGCTTCGATCAATTGCTGCACCGACGCAACCACCATGAGCAGCAGGTCCGCCTTGCGTGCCTTAGCCTGCTCGATAACGGCGAGTTGTTGCGTCCTCCACGATTCCGGCGAGGGCTGCGATTTATCGAGATAGTCCAGCGCCTGCAGGCCCGCCGCACCGATGGCAGAAAGGCTCTCAGAAAGAGGAGTAACTTCCTGTAGCAGGAAAGACTGGCCTAGCACAGGGTGCAATTTCGCGTCATTGTCTCGCCACGTCGTAAGCGAAGCGCGGATCTGGGCCTCCGCGGCCTGGTCTTTGTAACCACTCTGAACATACCCCTGCACGAGATTGGCAAAACGGCGTGCGACGTCACTCTCCGGATAAACGGCGTCAATCATGCGGATCAGCGGCGCATGGAAGTCGATGGGCCCCTTCGAATCATCCCAGCGGGTGTAGTCCTTCACGGGCTCGACCACATCTGCCAGTACGCGCAGCGCGGTAATGTCTTCGGGTCCCGCCATGCGATGCAGCATGTGCATCCGTGCCGACCTGTGAGTCAGGCCCAGCGTTTCGAGGTGCAAGCTGACCGCATTGAGTCTCGTATACATCGAGTCCACATCTTTGACCTCTTGCGGAGACCAGAGGCGCTCGGCCACAGCGGCGTTGCGCGGCCAGACGTGGGAGTCGATATTCTCCGGCGTTATCCACTCCGCCCACATGCAAGCCTCGACACCGAGGATGCGGCCTTTCTCCTCAGAGGAGAGGGTTGCGGCTCCTCCGCTCATGGGATCGACTGCATAGTGCCGCGCCCCCGGCCACATCAGGTCGAGGTAGTGACCGTAGGAAAGCAGGCCGCTGTAGCCCTGTTTGGCGGCGTTGGCCAGCGACTCCTGCCCACGCCACGACTGCACCACGATCGTCTTCGGCAAGTCGGGATGCAGAATCTCATCCCATCCGATCATGACTTTGTGGTGCCTGGCCACGATCTTCTGCAAGCGCTGATTGAAGTATGCCTGCAGATCCTGATTGCTCTTCATCCCGTGCGCCTGTTTGAAGGCCTGGATCTTAGGATTTGAATCCCAAGACTTGCCATCAACCTCGTCGCCTCCAATGTGGAAATAGGCGTCGGGGAAGAGTTTTCCCATCTCGTCGATGAATTTGTCGAGAAACTTGTAAGTCTCTTCCCGCGTGGGGTCGGTGACCGACTCAGCCCCTCCCGGCTCAAACGTGAAAGGACCGGGGTTACTCGCCAGTTCGGGATAGCCGAAAAACCATGACCGGCTGTGGCCGGGCGTATCAAACTCGGGAATGACGCGGATGCCGCGATCGTGAGCGTAGGCGATGAACTCGCGAATCTCAGCCTGCGTGTAGTAGAGGCCTTCGGAGCCCATCTCGTGCAGCTTGGGAAGTTTCTTGCTCTCTACGCGGAAACCTTGATCGTCAGAGAGATGCCAGTGCAAGACGTTCATCTTCACGGCGGCCATGCCATCGAGATTGCGCTTCAGCACGTCGATCGGAATGAAATGGCGGCTGACGTCGATAAGCAGGCCGCGCCACGGAAAGCGAGGCTGGTCTTTGATCGTGACCACGGGGACCGCGAATCCGGCGGTGGAAGGTTGAACCAACTGGAGGAGCGTCTGCATTCCATGCAGAATGCCGAGCGGAGTCGCCGCCGTAAGCTTCGCGCTGGAACTGTCAATCGTGAGTTCATACGATTCATCCTCACCGAGCTTTTGGACTTGCTCGCGGCCATGATCGGCATGGATCGTCAGCGACGGAGTTGCCGCACCAGCTTTGGTGCGAAACGGGATTCCAGTCTGACGCGAGAGCTGCACCACGAATCTCTGGACACCGCCGTCGAGTGAGGCATCGTGAAAACCCGTGACCGCCACGGAGAACGACCGGTCGATGAGCAACTGGCCAGAGCCCTGCTGCACGGTGGACGGCATGGGCATCAGGTTGAGCTGGGGTTGGGATTGCGCTACGCCGAGGGTTGTCAGGGCAAGGATCGCGACTGCCGTAATGTGGTTTCGCATGGGTCTCGCATGAATGTAACAGCCGTGGGCCCTTCAAGGAAACCTCTGGCGTCAGAAGCCAACGACGTGCGTGTTGTATGTGGGGACAGCCGCCCTCGGCTGTCCACCGGGCGCAGCCCGGCGCTATCAACGGCTGCTATTTTGACGACGGAGGCTTGATTGATCGTCGCGCAACTCGGGAATATCGAAATCGATGCCGATTTTGGCAAACAGAGTGGAAATTTCAGTGCCCAAATCTGATCCCACTTCCTCGTGCTCCACGAAATCTCCACGCTCAGCCGCAGCCAAGCCAAGATTGACAGCCTCGATGAAGTGCGCGTCGCCTTCCAAGTAACGGCTTAGAACCTGATGTGCGAGTTCGTCAGCATTCAGCCCTCTCTGGGCCGCGATTTGAACCAACCGCGCCTCTTGGAAGCTTATCTCTCGCGTTCTGCACTGTCTCGCGAATCCATGGCGAGGGTGCTCGAAATCGCCAAAGGACATCCGCTCGCCCTTTCGCTGATTACTGGTTTAGCGAAAACCGTTAGCGATGCAGAACTACTGAATCTCCTCGAAGGTCATCTGTATGGCTTAAAAGATTCGCCGACGCTTACTAAGGCTGAAATTATCACAGTCGTCAAGCCTACGATTGTCACGACAAACCAAGTGCAATGATGGTCACGACCTCATCCTTCTCAAAAGATGCGCATGACTTTCAGAAGAAGCACGAATATCAGCTTTCGTTGCGTGACTACCGATTTGACTGGATGGATTCAAAATCATGGAAACCGGAATAAGAACTGACCATTTTTAGGCCAGCTACCCACCTTTCCTCCCAAGGTCGAACCAATAGCAGACCTAGTGCCCGCCGCCCAACTCCCGCACGATCCCGCCCACGAACTGCTTTGCATCCCCGAACAGCATGAGCGTGTTATCGAGGTAGTAAAGCGGATTGTCGATCCCCGCGAACCCTGGGTTCATGCTGCGCTTGATGACCATGACGGTGTGCGCTTTGTCCACGTCAAGTATTGGCATGCCGAAGATTGGGCTGGACTGGTCGGTGCGGGCGGCGGGATTTGTCACGTCGTTGGCGCCGATCACCAGGGCTACATCAGTCTGCGGGAAGTCGCCATTGATCTCATCCATTTCGATGAGGCGGTCGTAGGGAATATCGGCCTCGGCGAGCAGCACGTTCATGTGACCGGGCATTCGTCCGGCCACGGGATGGATGGCGAAGCGGACTTCCACGCCCTTTTTGGAGAGCGCGTCATAGAGTTCGCGAACTTTGTGCTGGGCCTGCGCCACCGCCATGCCGTAGCCGGGGACCACGACAACCTTGTTCGCTGCCGCAAGAATCGCGGCTGCTTCCTCGGCCGTGGCGCTGCGCACTGGCCTGGTTTCCTGCCCGCCCGCAGCCGACGCCTGTACCTGGCCGAAGGCTCCAAAAAGAACGTTGGTGAACGACCGGTTCATCGCCTTCGACATAATGATGGAGAGGATGAGGCCGGAGGATCCGTCGAGCGCCCCGGCGATGATCAGCAGCTTGTTCTGAAGTACGAATCCCATCGCCGCGGCGGAGAGTCCGGCGTAGGAATTCAGCAGCGAGATGACAGTCGGCATGTCAGCGCCGCCGATGGGAATCACGAGAAGCACACCGAAAATCAGGGAAACGCCGATGATCACTGGGAAGAACTGCTTCGCCTCCGGATGCAGCACCAGGTAAACCGCCGTTCCGACAGCGACAGCAAACAGCAGGAAGTTGACGAGGTTCTGCCCCTTGTAGGTAATGGGGCGCTGCGGCAGAATTTCCTGCAATTTTCCGGCCGCCATCAAACTTCCGGTGAAAGTCAAACCTCCGAGAATCACTTCCATCGACAGCACCGACATCGTGAAGCGCGGCACGTGAGGCGTCTGCAAATAGAACTCGGCGGTGCCGACCAGCGTGACGCAGAGTGCGCCGAAGGCGTGGCTGAGAGCGGTTCGCTGGGGAACGGCTGTCATCTGCACCATGCCCAGCGGGATACCAATGCCGCTGCCCAGCACCAGCGCGATGATGATCCACTTCCAGTCGACGATACCGTGATGCAACAGTGTCCCGGCGATGGCCAGCACCATGCCGATTTCACCTGCCCAAATGCCGTGGCGGGCGGTGGCGGGAGAACTCATCCACTTCAACGACAGGATGAACAGCGCGCTGGCGACGAGATAAATGGCTTCGATAAGGTACTGGCTTCCGGCAAGCTCGTTCATGATTGCGCTCAACTATTTCTTTACCGGACGGCTGGTCTTGAACATCTTGAGCATGCGGTCGGTGATGAAGAATCCGCCGACCACGTTACTGGTGGCGGCGACAATGGCAATCACACCCAGGATCGTCGCGAATTCACTCTTGCGCTCACCAACCAGAACAATCGCACCGACGACCGCGATCGCATCGAGGGCGTTGGTCAACGACATCAGCGGCGTGTGCAGCAAGGGCGAGACGTGGCGGATGACTTCGAATCCGATGAAGGCCGCCAGCATGAAAACAAACAGCGAGTCAATTAAGGTAGAACCCATACAAACCCCCAATTCTCGGTTCTCAGTTCTCGGTTCTCAGTTCCCAGTGAACCTAGTAAGGCATGTCATCCTGAGCGTAGTGGCTGTTCCGCGCAGCGGAGCAGCCACGGAGTCGAAGGATCCCTACCAGCTCCGCGTCGCCGCAACCGTCGCAGGGCATTCTCAAGATGATCCGTGTAAGGTACTGGAATTCTCCAGCAGCAGCTCCGATAGCGCATAGGGATCCTTCGACTGCGCACGAGTTCGCGTTGCGAACTCGTGCTTCGCTCAGGATGACAATTGTTCGAAAGAGCCGAAACCGCACCCCTTTCAAACACAAACGACACTTCTATCCGCCCGCCAGCGCTAGCGCCGGCAGCTCGAAGAATTCACGCACTCTCGGGTTTACGATCTCTCCGCCCCGGGCAATCATGGTTTCTCGGATGATTTCGTCCTGCATGTCCAGTTGCAGCTTGCCATCCTTCACCATGTAGAGGAGAAACGTGGTGACATTGCGGGCGTACATCTGGCTGGCATGATACGGAACACTGCTGGCCAGATTGATCGCCCCGATGATCGAGACGCCGTGCTCGACCACAGTTTTTCCAGTCTGCGTAAGCTCGCAATTCCCACCGCGCTCTGCGGCGAGATCGATGATGACGGAGCCGGGCGCCATCCCTCTGACCATCTCCGCCGTAATCAGCACAGGAGACTTCTTGCCGGGAATTACCGCAGCAGAAACGACGACGTCGCTCTCGGCAACCACACGCGTCAAGAGTTCGCGCTGTCGAGCGTAGAAGGTTTCGTCCTGCGCGGTGCCGTAACCGCGAGCATCCTGCGCATTCTGGGCCTCGATAGGCAATTCAACGAAACGCCCTCCAAGGCTCTGGACCTGTTCTTTGGCCGCAGGTCGCATGTCGTAAGCCGACGAAACTGCACCCAAGCGTCGCGCCGTGGCAATCGCTTGCAGCCCAGCGACTCCGGCTCCGATGACGAACACACGAGCTGGCGTGATCGTGCCCGCAGCGGTGGTCATCATGGGAAACACTCGCGGCGAAGTCTCTGCCGCAAGCAGCACGGCCTTGTAACCACAGATCGTGCCCATCGAGGAGAGTGCGTCCATGCTCTGCGCCCGCGTGGTGCGCGGCATGAGTTCGACAGCGAACGAGGTCACGCCGGCCTGGGCAATCTGCTGCGCTACTTCCACGGAGCCAAAGGGACGAAGGAATCCGATCAGGACCTGATCGCGGCGCAAGAGAGGAAGGTCAGCCTGGCCGGTAGCATCGTTGGACCCGTAGCACAGCACCTGAACAATGATGTCCGCCGTGCTGAAAACGACAGCGCGGTTGGGCACGATCTTCGCGCCCTTCTCCACATACAGCGCGTCCGGGTATCCCGCCTGCTCACCGGCGCCGCTTTCGACGACGACTTCCAGTCCGGCCTTCGTGAGATTGGGAATTACCACAGGCACGAGAGCAACACGCCGCTCTCCCGGATAACTTTCTTTCGGAACTCCAACGATCACGCGTTCTGATCCTTTCCATTTACAGAGTCAGCGGGCAGGATCTCAGCGCGCCGCTACGCGACTGGACACATCCAGAGGTGGCAAGACGAAATCCTTTCATGGCGAAGGCTTTCGAAGCTGTGACCTGCATCACACGGCGCTGTGAGAAATCAATTGCAGCCCTGCCGAGGAACCCCGCGAGAACCGGTCCTTGATGAACACGGGCCATAGAAGTGGACTGGACACAGTAACAGATTCGGGCGGGACCTGAAAAGCTAAAGCTCCCTTCTAGGACTACTTTTGATAGCGAACAAATAACGAAAGTGGTAAGATCGTTCGCCATGGACAGGCGCCCGAATGACGAACCCGCGGAAATCTTGAACGAGAACGACTTGAAGCAACTGCGTCACAACCTGGCGCACCTCAGCGGGACCGCCGTTCGGGATTTCTACGAACAGGCCTATCGGGATTGCCGCCTGGTCTACAGCCGTGCACCCAGTCCCAAGCAAATCCAGACGCTAGTGCAAGTGTGGAAGCAACTCTGGAAATGGCGGTGATTCCTGGAAATGCCATGACCCTTGCCGCTGCCCTGCGTCGTGATCTGGCTGAGCGTGCGCAGCGCTACGCCCAGTCCGAAAGGCTGCCTCACTGTCTTAGCTACGGCGAGCCTCCGATCGTGTGCTTTGCCCCATATGAGCGCGACACGCGGCACGGGAACTTCCTGCAAGGAAGCTATAAGGCGATACGGGCAAATCCTGGATGGAGTCGGCGACTGGCCAAGGTCCACACGCAAGGCAGGAGGTCTCTGCCAAATCGCGATCAAGGACGCTGGATGGAGCTTGATACGTGTACGAGTTCCGACGCGCTGTTGATGAACATCTTTTGCCATCCCAGCGTTGCACGTGATGCCAGAGTTGCAGCTCTCCTTGGTGCTGAGCCGGATATGCCGCCGCAGTTTGGCTACAAAGCTCTTGTTCCTCTCGTCAACGGCAAGTTTGATCGCACCGAAGTTCTGAAGGCAGTTTTCAGAGTGCCGATAAAAACATCCTCTTCCAGTATCGCGATTTCTCGGAAGTCTTTGATCCAGAACTACTGCCTCAGACGGTCGCTCAGTACCTCTCCTGCCAGCTCTTGAGAAACGTGCTCGCTGCTTATGCTCAGCAATGTTCGTTCTGTGCTCTGGTCGACTCCCGCAGGCCGGATCTGGCTGATGCCTGGTACGCGGTCATGATGTGCGTGAAACCGGTCACACTGCGGACCAGTCTAAGAATCTCGACCTGGCAGGAACTGGCACAAGCCGCGCCGCCAACACTTTGCACCTTTCTCGGAAAGAAATATGGGATCGGTAATCCGTGCTGCGAATAGTTGAGGTGGTAACGGTACTGTCAATGAATTGCTGCGGCGACATTCGAGTAGGCGGATTCGCCGTCGTGATTGATGGCATGCACCCGGTAAGCCGCATGTTTCAGGCGCGTGGAATCAGTGTATTCGTTTGCGGCTGGGCCCAAGCTGGCTACGCGCTCCCAAGAGCAGGGGCCAATCAAAGTAATTCTCGTCAGTGATGGCCATGATGCTGTCCTTGACGGGCAGGGCTTCCAGCGTGTCGGTTGTGCCGGGCTTCCACTGGACCGGTTTAATCGCGCCAGACAGAATGTCGACCAGCACCGGGTGAGCAATCCCCGTGTTTTTCAACGTCACCGTGACCGGGACCGGAAGAAACGCATTGCCCGGCTCACTGTGAGCGGCGAACCAGTAAGCGACGACCGCCTTGCCTTCGCGTGAGCGGAATCCGTATGCCATGAATGGCGATCCGGTAAAACGGTGGAGAGCAGAAAGCTCAGGGCTGGAGATCTCGATGGCGGGATCAAACTTCGTGTCAGAAAAAACAGCGTTCGTATTCTGTAGTGCGGAGAAGACCGGCCGCGGCGTGAAGTCTGTGGCGTGATTCGTAAGGCCGTGCAGGATTCCGAAGTCGTCGTATTCGTTGCCATCGGTCCCAGCCGCGAGTAACCAGACGAAAGTCTTCACTCCTGCAGCAAGGTTGTACACCAGTCCCCGAGGCACATACTTCGCCTGTACTGACTCGTCCGACCCTATCCACGACGGGATTGAATTGAATTCGTCATCAAAGAACGGAATATCCGGCTTGATTCCGGGATAGTGCGTGACCAGGTCGCGCAGGGCGCGCGGCGATTCGGTTTCGTAAGCGCCATAATCCATAGTTTCAGGATTCAGGTTCCGCCCGTAGCCCGGATAGGTGTGGTACGCGTAAACGTCGATGCCAGAGGCGCACTTGCAGGTGTCGAGCGCTTTCTGGGTGAACTCGCGGCTGGGATCCGCCTGTCCGCCATAGATAACCCGCGCCTGAGGGTCGGCCTTATGTACCGCCTCAACGAATGGCCCCAGCAGGGCTCCATACTGCTCAGGGTTGCCCCAGGAGTTCCAATACCCAATGTCCTGCTCGTTCCACAGAGCCCAGTAGTGAATGCGGTCGCGGAAGTGATTCACTATCCAGACCGAGTAGCGGTTGAAAGCTGCAATCTGTTCCGGCGTAATCGGAGGCCAATACACGGAATAAAGGCTACGATCGTCATTATGGAAAGATCCGGGCTCGGGCACGCTTACATCGGGACGCTTGCCGCTCGGCGACGTGTACATCACATTGCCGTAGAGAAGCTGCACCTGGACTTGCATACCATTGTCCACGAGTGAATCGACCGCGTCTTCCAGTTCCGGCGAACTGGAGAATACGCCGCGCTTCTGCTCGATCCAGTCCCAACTGGTGCGGTCGGAACTGTTTTCGTACTGGCCGATGCGAATCCACTTGAAGCCGGCGTCAAACATTCGGGTCCACCACCAGCGATTCCATGGCAAGTAGGGATCGCGTGGCAAGTCGGAGTTGATGCCGAAGCCGTCATGGATCTGGGACGTACGCTTGGGAGGGACATGGTCGGGAAGCTTGCGCCTCCCATCGTCTTGCGCAAGACCCGGCAAAGCCGCCGACGCGACAATCGCAAAAAGAAGAACGAGTAAACGTACGTCGCAACGGCCAGAAGGTGCCCCAGTGAAGTTCATAAAAACTCCCAGCGGGAAGGCTTTCATGCAAGTTCCTTCGCATGCTCCTGAATCTTGCGCAAGGCTGCAGCGATTTCATGCATGTCTTCTTCGTCGCCAAGTAACGCCGACTGTGGAATCCAAACTGTTTCCCAAGCTGCCTTCTGCGTCGCCGGGAACTTTTCTTGCAAGAATGCGTGGTCCTCTTTCGCCTGATTTCCGCAGAGCCGCTTCCGATATTCACCGCTACGGAATACATCCAGCTCATGCAAGGGAGGATAGCTCGCCTGGTCTGGAATCCCTTCCGCGTTCACAGCCTCGATAAAACGTTTCGTGGAGATCCCCGCGAATTCCGTTCGGTCCACATGAAAGATGTAGGCATAGTGGGCGTTGCGGGTGCAACGCGGATCAAGCTTCTGAGGCGTGATCCCCGGTACATCTGCCAGCAGGCGATCGAGCAGCCGTGCGTTCTGGTGACGGAGCATCGTTTGCGCATCCAGCCGGCCGAGTTGCACGTTCAGGATCGCTCCCTGCCACTCGCTGAGCCTGTAGTTCGATCCGTAGATAAAGTGGCTGTAGAACCACTCGCCCGGCATGCGCCCGCAATCGTGCACCGAGCGGGCCTGCCGCTCAAACTTGTCGTCATTTGAAATGACGATGCCGCCCTCGCCAGCCGTCATCAGTTTGCTGGACTGGAAGCTGAAGGTCCCGGCCGTGCCGAAGGTTCCAATTCTCTTTCCCTTCCATTCGGTCGCATGCGCGTGCGCTGAGTCCTCTATGAGCGCCAGGCCCCTGGCAGTTGCGATCTGCTGCAAGCGGTCCAGATCGGCGGGATGACCGCCCATGTGCACTGCAATAATCGCTTTCGTGCGCGGCGTGATGGCCGCTTCCAACAGGTTGGGGTCGATGCAGTAGGTGTCCGGATCCACATCCACCAGCACGGGAAGTGCGTTCGCGAATAAGACAGCGCTGGCAGTGGCCACAAATGTAAAGTCTGGGAGGATCACTTCGTCGCCTGCGCCAATGCCCAGACCCGCCATCGTCACTTCCAGCGCGGCGGTACCGTTGGTCACGGCGATCCCGTGGCGCGCCCCGTGAAACCGGGAGAAAGCTTGCTCGAATTCGAGTGTCTGGGTTCCGGGAGTACGCCACCAAACGCGGCTCTCCAGGACTTCGTTGAGCGCGCGCTTCTCGTGCTCATCGTATTGCGGCCAAGGAGGAAACGGCTTCCCCTTCGTCCTCTTGCCGCCATGCAATGCCAGAGTTGACATGCCGGTGCTCCCTCATTTCTCGCCACGTTGGGTTCTTATGACTGCCACTCAAGTCGCAGCAGATCATGCCAGCGTTCAATGAAGTTTCTGACCTTGACAACCCCTCAAAACGAAAGTAAAAGTAAGTGTTCGTAAGTATACAGATTGTCCAGACACAAGAAATAATTGCGCGTCTCTGCGAACGATTTTTTCCATGAAGCGACAACTGGCCGTCTTGATGTGCTTCGTCTTCATAGTTGCTGCCCGGACCTTCGGGTCCGCGGATTCTCCCAACCTCATGGAATTGCAGAGTGGCTGGCGGATGAGTTCCGCTGACAATATTTCTGTTGATGATGGACTGGTCTCCCGTCCTACTCTGGACGTCTCGAAGTGGTACGTCGTGCAGCGCATGCCCGCCACTGTGCTGCAAATCCTGGAGGACAACGGTGTCTACAAGGATCTCTATTACGGCACGAATCTGGCCACTCCCAAAGATCTCTGGAAACAGGACTGGTGGTACCGCACGACATTTACGGCTCCGGCCGGACGCCAAGTCTACTCGCTCATCTTCAAGGGAATCAATTACCGGGCCGACATCTGGCTCAACGGACACAAAGTCGCGACTCGTTCGCAGGCCGTTCGGATGTACAACGAATTCGAATTCAATGTGACTGGATTCATAGTTCCCGGAGCTTCCAACGTGCTGGCGGTCAAAGTCACGCCGGAGCGCGCATTGACAGAAGACGTCGAGTTAGCCGACAGCTGGCTGGACTGGATTAACTGGAAATATCTTGGGTATCACGATGCGGAGAAGCACATCGACATTCCCTTTGTTCCGGACCGCAACGCCGGTGTGTGGAAACGGGTTTTTCTTAGCAGCACGGGAGCAGTCACGATTCGCAATCCTTACGTCGCAACTGATCTCCCGCTGCCCGCGCTGAGTCCGGCTGCTTTGACGGTCTATTGTGATGTAAGCAATGACACGGATAAACCTGTCTCAGGAACATTGCGTGGCCAAGTCATGCATCCCGGCAAGCCGGCAATCCAATTTCAGAATCAAGTTTCGCTGCTGCGTAGTCAGACGAAAGAAATTGCGCTCACTCCGGCTGAGGTACCGCAACTTTCCGTTGCCGATCCAGACCTGTGGTGGCCCTTCGAGTGGGGCCCGCCCAACCTCTATCGTCTGCAGCTCGATTTCATCATCAATAACCAGCTTTCCGATGCTCAGGCAATCGACTTCGGCATTCGAACAATTACGCAGAAGCGCGATTCCGATAACAGCTTTCCCAACATTGGAACGGGCGGCAACTTCTATCTCCAGATAAACGGCAGAGATTACCCAATTCACGGCGGCGTCTACAGCCCCGATCTCCTGTTTCGAAATGATCCCGAGCGCGACGCGGCAATCATGCAGTACGTCAAAGACCTTGGCCTGAACCTGATTCGATGGGAATCTAAGATTGCCGACGATAGCATGATTGAGCGCGCCGATCGCGCAGGCATACCCATAATGTTGGGCTGGATGTGTTGTGCCCAATGGGAACACTGGGACCTCTGGACCGCGGAAGGCCAGTGGGTAGCACGGGCGAGTCTGCGAGCCAGAATTCGGGAACTACGCTCTCATCCCGCCGCCGTCATCTGGGCAAGCGGCAGCGACGGTCTGCCGCCTGATCCCGTGCTAAACGACTACCGTGAGATTCTTCGCGAACTCCATTGGCAGAATGCGGCAGTCGATACCGTCTCCAATGTGAATCGCGCTTGGAGTGGCATTCACATGGTCGGCCCTTATGTGTGGCGGCCTCCGTATTACTGGTTTAGCGACAAGTATGGTCCGGCGAGGGGTTCATCGGCTGAGGAGGGCGACAACGAGACGATCCCTCCGCTCGAAAGTTTGAGAAAGTTCATTCCTCCGGACAAGCTGTGGCCGGTCAACGAAACCTGGTATTTCCACTCGGGGGCAAACGAGGGCAACAACACCTTGGACAACATCACCCGTGTGCTGGAGAAACGGTACGGGCCGTCCCACAACGTCGAGGAGTTTTCGAAGAAAGCGCAATTGGCACACTACGAAGACGTGAGGGCCCAGTACGAGAGCTATGCCACACATTGGGACAATCGGAAGATGGTCGTGCATTGGATGATGAACAACCCATGGCCATCATTCTTTGGACATCTTTTCGACGCATACTTCAAGCCGGGCGGCGGATATTTTGGAGCTAAGAAAGCCCTGCGTCCGATCAGCGTGGTGTGGGACTACTACGCGACGGGCGATCGCAGCAACGCCAAGATCTATGTGGCGAATCACACTTCCGAAACGCGAAAGCAGCTGACAGTTTCAGTTGCCTTCTACAATCTGGATGGCTCTCGAAAGTTCTACCAGCAGGTAAAAGATCTAAGCATCCCAGCAAACGCGTCCGCCGTACGCATGACGATAAGGCGGGTCCCCGGCTTGGATCCCGTGTATCTAGTGCGCTGCCAGCTGCGGGACGCGATGGACGCTCTGCTCGCCGAAAATGTCTACTGGCAGTCCGCGGACGACGACGACCTTGGCGATCCTAAGAACGATGAACAGTTCAAGACAAACCTTATCAAATGGGCTGGGATGTCGGCGTTGAATGCCATGCCCGCGGCCCAACTCAAGGCCAGCAGCAGTTTTAGAGTCACCAACGGCGATGTGGCAGCAAAAATCACGCTCACGAACGAATCCAGCCACATTGCGTTCTTTTTACGCGCCGAGTTCACCGAGGGCATAGATGGTGAGGAGATTTTGCCGATCACCTACGACGATAACTACATTACTGTCTTCCCCCACGAGACACGCACTATTGACGGACACTTCCATGTACCAACCCAGGCAAACTGGTCCCCTGCGCTGCGGCTGGAAGGATATAACGTCGGCAAGAAAGTTCTCGCTATGCAGAAGACAAATGATTGACTTGCCGAGGTGGAAGGCTTTGCCACTTCTTACTTTGTTTCTGAGGATCGGGAATATGAGTGACTTACACTCCGCAGTCTCAGCGGTTCTTACCGACCACTACACGAAAAACGCAACCCGAATCCGCGAACTGGCCGCGCCTTTCACCAACGCCCAGTTCTGGCAGAAGCCCTTCCCCTTTGGAAACAGCTTTGGCCACCTCGTCCTGCATTCGACGGGCAATTTGAACTACTACATCGGCGCCCAGATCGCGCAGACCGGATACATTCGCGACCGCCCCCGCGAATTCACCGACCCGAATCCTCCATTCAAAGACGAAGCGCTCAAACGCTTCGATGACACACTCGCCATGGTCCTCGAGACGATCCGCGTCCAGTCGCCCGGAAACTGGTCCGCAGGGTACTCAAATGGCAGCTGCAGGCGGGATAAATCCACAGAAGAACTCGCAGCCGACCTTGTTTTCCTCTGTGCCGGAGCTTGCCCTGAGCTACGCCGAAGGGTGCTCTGTGGTGAAATGTTTCTGTGCAGCTGAAGATCGCACTGATGAACGCCATCACCAGCCTGACCAACAATCAGGTTCCTTCCCCGCGCATGAATGCCGAACTGCTCCTCATGTTCACCCTGAACTGCGACCGCGCCTACCTGTACGCCCATCCCGAGCGCGAACTCACCGGGGAAGAATCCAGCCGCCATGACGCCGCGCTTGCAGAGCGCGCTCGCGGCGTCCCCGCGCAATACATCACGGGACATCAGGAATTCTGGGGCATGGACCTGATAGTCTCGCCTGCCGTGCTGATCCCGCGCCCCGAGACCGAGCACGTCATCGAAACCGCGCTCGAATTGCTGACCGCAGACCTCAGACCTCAGACCTCGGCCCGAATCGCATGGTCTGAGGTCCGAGGGCCAAGGTCCGAAGCCGCATTTCGCATCGCCGACGTCGGCACAGGCTCCGGCTGCATTGCCCTGGCCCTCGCCAAAGAACTCCCGCATGTCGAAATCCATGCCACCGACATCTCGCCCGCGGCCCTCGAAGTTGCTCGAGCCAATGCCGCTCGCCATGAACTCGAGGGACGAATCCAGTTCCACGAGACGGACTTGCTCGAAGGCTTTCCCCCATCGTCATTCGATTTCATCGTCTCCAACCCACCCTATGTCGGCGAATCCGAGGCCGACCAGGTCCAGCTCGAAGTCCGGAAGTTCGAACCGCGCAGCGCAGTCTTCTCTGGGCCCACCGGACTCGAAACCATCGCTCGCCTGATTCCTCAGGCCCACACCGCGCTCAAACCGAGCGGATGGCTCGTCATGGAAGTCAGCGGCACCATCGCCGACCGAGTCGCCTCCCTCCTCACCGGCTGGGACAGCGTTCGACTCGTCCCCGACCTGCAATCCATTCCGCGGGTGGCAATGGCGCAAAAACCGTAATGCTGGCGATTGCCCCTCTCGTAGACAGACATCTGCTGAATCGCCACGCATCGCCGGATGCTCGATGGCTATGGCGGCGCTACGTTTTTTATTGCTTCAATTCTCGGATGATTAAGAAGCGCTATCGCCGCGTCGCGGCTGGCAGGATTTCTTCCACGTCAATAATGTCGGTAGGATACTTGCCCGTATAACAAGCCGAGCAATACGAAATCTGTTCCCCTTCGCCGCACGCCCTTTTCAATCCCTCCAGCGAGAGATAAGCCAAGGAGTCCGCACCGATGTACTCTCGAATCTCCTCGACGGACTTGTTGGCTGCGATCAACTGCTTCTTTGAAGGCGTGTCCACCCCATAAAAGCACGGGGAAATCGTTGGCGGACACGAAATCCGCATGTGCACTTCGGTTGCCCCCGCGCTGCGGATCATGCGTACAATCTTGCGGCTGGTCGTGCCCCGCACGATTGAATCGTCAATCAACACTACTCGCTTCCCTTCGAGCAAAGAACGCACCGGATTCAGCTTCAGCTTGACTCCGAAATCGCGCACGCTCTGGCTCGGCTCAATGAACGTGCGTCCCACATAGTGATTGCGGATCAAGGCAAAACGAAACGGAAGGCCGCTCTCGGCTGCATAGCCGACCGCTGCGGTCACGCCGGAGTCCGGAACCGGAACCACGAGGTCGGCGTCCACCGGCGCCTCCCGTGCGAGCTCCCGCCCCAGTTCTTCGCGGCTGGTCTGCACAGCTCGTCCAAACACCACGCTGTCGGGACGCGAGAAATAAACATGCTCAAAAATGCAGCTCGACTGCGGCGCCGCGGTCGAGTAGAAACGGGAACTCACACCCTCCGGTCCCACCACGATCAACTCGCCCGGCTTCACGTCGCGCTCGTAAGTTGCGCCAATCAGGTCGAACGCGCAGGTCTCGGAAGCAAAAACAATCGTGTCGCGTTTCTGCCCTTCCAGTGCCGGGATGCGTCCCATGGCGAGCGGCCGGAAGCCCCGCGGGTCGCGCACGGCAAAGATGCGGTCATTACTCATCATCACCAGCGAGAACGCGCCTTCCACCCGCCGCAGCGCATCCGCCATCGCTTCCGGCAAGGTGTGCTCTTTCGAGAGCGCGATCAGATGCACGATCACTTCCGTATCGCTGTTGGTCTGAAAAATCGATCCCTGGCTCTCCAGCCGCGCACGAACCTGCAACGCATTCACCAGGTTCCCATTGTGCGCGACCGCGATGGATCCCTTGTTCGATTGCACCAGGATCGGTTGCGCATTCAGCAGCGCCGAATCGCCCGCCGTCGAATAACGAGTGTGCCCGATGGCGAGTGTGCCGCGAATCTTCGACAGGACATCTTCCGTGAAGATATCCGCCACCGACCCCATGGCTTTATGCACGCGCGAAGTCAGCCCGTCGGACGTGACAACGCCCGCCGACTCCTGTCCGCGATGCTGCAGCGCATGCAGTCCCAGGTAAGCCAGCTTCTCCGCCTCCGGATGGGCAAAGATCGCCACCACGCCGCACTCGTCATGAAATTTGTCAGAAGTCAGCATTTAGCCCTTGGCCTTTAGCCCCAACCACCGGATATATAGGGACAGCAGCCTCGGCTGTCCATGCCGACCAAAGCTCGGCTAGTCTTTCTCCGCGATCTCTGCGGCCGTTCTCAGCGAACTTTGCGATTCAGCCTCTTCAGTCCGCCGCCACAGCCTCCGGCTCAGCCCGCAACGCGGATTCCAAAGCCGACT